>OUNM010121933.1_pt1 | contig 17288 bp, 14 predicted proteins | sample 1769961 | NCBI WGS metagenome assembly OUNM01 (sample SAMEA3914820, study PRJEB12502) | metagenome | biome: forest; material: soil | place: USA | collected 2012-03-12 | depth 0.3 m
GCCCATGCGGGCTCCAGGAGCGTGAGGCTGAGCAGCCGCTCTGGATGCTTGGCGGCGAACGCCAAAGCGGCGGCTCCGCCTCCCGAATAGCCGAGCAAGTGGAACGCCTCCCAGCCGCGGGCGTCGGCCTCGCGAAGCGCGCCGTCGATTTCGGTGTCCAGGCTCCAGCCCGGCGGCGGCTCATCGCCGTCGTACAGTTCCAGGTCTTTCGCGACGGCGTCCACGTCGGGCCCAAGCGCTTCGATCAGCGCCCCGTACGCGGGTTCGGCGGGAAGAACGCTCCCCGGAAGAAGGACAACCCGAATCGGCTTCATGGCGGAACTCTACGCCGGTTGGTGCGCGAAAGGAGGACTATTTTCCGGGCGAAAGGACAGTGACCCCGGCGTCAACCGCAGCGGCGAGAAGGTCGCCGTCTTAAGCGATCATCAGATCAGCCTGGAGCCTGATCGCTGTTGCCAGATGGATCGCATCCGTGCTCCGTAGGCGACCAGGAAGGGCGGACGCATACATCAGATCGGAACGGGCGATGTCCACGAGATTGACGCATGTCGGATAGTTTGCACAGGCCGCAGAGACGCGCGTGGCGGCGCGCGGCCGATGAAGTTTTTGACAAATAGTAGCCATCCGCCCAAAGCCCTGTATGCTTGTAGCTGTTGTTGTGTTTGGCATTTGGTAGTTCAGGCAGTTCCCGCGGTTCATCAACCGCGACCTTCTGAAGTAACGGTGGAGAACACCCCACACCGGAGGCCCGACAGTCGGGACAACCTCCACCTTCAGTAAGGAAACTGAAAAAATGGCTACAGGTATCGTCAAGTGGTTCAACTCTGAAAAGGGCTTCGGCTTCATCTCCCCGGAAGATGGCAGCCAGGACGTTTTCGCTCACTACTCTGCAATCAACTCGGGCGGCTACCGCTCCCTCGAAGAGAACCAGAAGGTTTCCTTCGACGTCGAGCAGGGCCCCAAGGGTCCCCAGGCAGTAAACATCCAGGCTCTCTAAGCTTCGGATTTCAAAAAGCAGGGCCGGTCAATGACCGGCCCTGCTTTTTTGCGCCTATTTCCGGGTTGGGTGACTACTTCCCGACGCGCAAATTACCCCCGGGATGCGCTAGATCCCTGTCGACACCTGAATCCAGGTGTCGACAGGGATTCGGCGTGTCGCCCAGCTTTGCTGTAGCGCTCGGCCCTGGGCTTGGTCATGTCCCTCTGTGGACGGCCTTCGCCCGGATGTGGGATTCTGCTCAATCACTCGAATGGACAAATGGCCGGGCCCGCGGAATCACGGGATCGGCAACTTCGGCGAAGAGAGTGATCCAGCAGAACCCGACGATGCCTGGTCCCCGGTATTGGCGGGTGGATTCCGGGATAGCTTCCAATCAGTCATCGCCCACCTCATGCGGCACTCCCATACCCGCGTTTGGTCCTGTGACCCCTATTTTTCGCAGCCGATGCCGTCGCCGTCGCTGTCGAGACCGTAAATGTCACTCCCGATTACCTTGACGGGACCACGCACGTAGGCTGGCCCATTGCCTTTTCCTCCGGCGCAGTCGACGTCGGAAGCAATCGGAACGCACGCCCAGGCATAGTTGGGGTCACAGCCCGACGGCGCTGCGGGAGCCGCTTGCTTGGCGGCCGCCTGAGCGGCGGCGTCGGCCTTCGCCTGCGCCGCCTGCGCCGCCGCCTGCGCCGCCTGCGCCGCCGCGGCGACGGCTGCTGCTTGGTCCGCTGCCGCCTTGTCGGCAGCCGCTTTGTCAGCTGCAGCTTTGTCTGCCGCCGCCTTTGCCGCCGCTGCGGCTACTGCGGCGCGAGCATCCGTTACCTTCTTGGACTCCGAGCGTTCCATCCAGAGCAGGACTCCCGCGTCGGACTTGGTGCAAATGAACTCCTTGGGTGGATAGCTCTCCGTTGCGTTTTCCGTCACGCAGGACGCGGACTTAGGTGCGGTCGGTGTGGGTGTTGGCGTAGGAGTTGGCGTCGCCGAGGCGGACGCTGACGCTGATTGCGTAGCGCCGGCGTGCGAACTTGTTGGGCCAGCTCCGCCGCACGCGGCAAGCGAGAGCGCTGCGGCTGTTGATGTGACGATGGCGAAGACCTTGAAGGCGGCTTTGCGAGATTTCAAAAAGTCGTGCGACGCGTGCTTTATTTCCCCGTTGTTTTTCGGCGCGCGAGTATTCATTTATTGCCCCCATGATTCAGTTTTTGACGCGAATGTCAGCAGATCCTAGCATCCGAAATGCGAGAAAAGAAGAAGTTGTCCACATAGATGAGAAGGCCTCTTGACGGAGCCTCAACGGCATGGCACCGAATGCCGATTAGAAACTATGTTCGATGGTAAAAAATAAGATTCGAATAAATATCCACATGTGTGAGGTTCGATCTGGAGGCGGCCACGAAACCCCCGTAGCGTCGAAAGCAAGAGACCACCATCAGGAGAGCCATGGAGAAACAACCGCCAAACCTCACTTCTTTGGACGCCAAGGGAACACTGAGTTTTCACCGGCGCACACGTAGATGCGAAACAAAACCCCACGTCGGCACACGTAGACGCCTCCCCGCGCACACTGAGTTTCGCCAAAACACCACTTAGATGGCAGTCCCGGACTATACGGTTGCCCTTGGAACGAGGTTCGTCAGCGCACCCGGGGGGATTCCGTGGGAGTGCTTGGGTGTCCGCCTGCCAACGCCCGGCTTTGGGCACGAAACAGTTGAATCGTCTGGACCTCGCACCACCTAGGGACCGGATAGTGCTGGATCAGCGCGTCAGAGAAAGTTGGATCGCGAGTGTTCGATCAGGAAGTTCGGCGAACGCTGGACTACGTTGCTCGCGGAATGATGGTTCGAATTGTCGGCGCGCCTGGCAGCGGGCGTACGAGTGTCGTGCAAAAGGCTGTCGCCGACCTGGAAAATACCGGAGCAACGGTTTACTCCATTTCGGGACTCCGCTCGCATCGCGGAATACCATTTGGCGGAATCCATAGCCTGAGCCTGGATATTCGAATAGGCCAATTGGGAGTTCTAGGTGTGGCTGACACCTTGGCAAGCCGGCTCTCCACGCCAGGGGAGCGCGTGCTCGTAGTCGATGACCTCGAGTTCGTCGACACGGAGACTGTAGCGGTTCTGGACGCCGTCCGGCGTCGGACAAAACGGCCCATGATCGTCACCATGAGCGAGTCTTCCATCTACTCGATGTCACAGCGCGCAATGCTCAGCCCGGGGCCGGAAGCCAGGGTTCACCTGAATCCGCTTCGCTACGAGCAGGTGAACGTGCTCCTCACCGAGACTCTGGGAGCTCCTGCGGACACAGATACCACCGCCCGGATCCTGACGAAATCGGCAGGGAACCCCCGGCTTGTGGTTCGCATCGCTGAAACTGCATCCCTCAGTGGCTTGATTGTTCTTCGCCATGGTCAATGGCACATGACAGGCGACACTCTGTGGAATGAGCACCTCCATGGCACGGTGGAATCCCTCCTCGAAGGACTTGAACCCGACGAACTCACGGGCCTTCAGGCCATGGCCATCGCCGGGACGACGCCCCTTGATGTGCTGCAACAGGTAGTCCATTCCGACGTTCTTGACAGGCTCGAACAGCGCGGCCTGATTTCCGTCATAGAGGATCTCCACAACACTGTCTGCGCTGTGATTACCCCGCCGCTCCTGGCCGACTATTTCCGTGGTCAAAGGGTACTCACAAGCAGGCAGGTCCTGAAGAGTCGAATCACACGAGCGCTCAGTGCTTTGCCGCAGGACCCCCACGTTGACGTCAACTCGGCTGATTCGCTGATGCGGGTCCTGGCCGCGCTGCGCCTCGAACGGAGCTCCGACGACGCAGCCACTGCGCGCCATTTTCAGGAGCAGATCTCCGTTCTGGAGCGTCAGCGCTACGAGCTGTGGGATGCCGACAGATCAGTGCCGAATGCCGTGGCGCTTCTGAGCGTTTACTGGGGATCGCCTATTGACGCCTCCAGAATTGAGCGCGTGCTTGCGCAGACCTTGACCTCGGAGGGAGAACCGTGCGATCTCCTGTTCCTGGCCTTTACCAAAGCACTGTGGGCGATCCATAAAGGCAAAGGACTGGATTCTGCAGCCGGCATCCTCAGGAGCTTCGGGAAGGAACGTCCCGAATGGGCCGCAGAAGCCGAAGCCGCGGAACTTTTCCTCATGGCGTCTTACGATCGAATGCCCGAGAACCTCGACGAAATCTTCGCGCAGCTGCGCGATCGTCACCCGGAAAGCGGTGTCATTTCCAGCATCCGAGGCATTCTGGAACTCTACCGATTCAACCCGTCCGCCGCGCTCAAAGCCATCGACACTTCAGCCGGATTAAGGGGCATCCCAGGAATCGAACCGTTCATCCGCGGAATGGCATTGTTCAGTTCGGGCCGGAGTGAGGAGTCAATAGTCTTTGCGCTTGACCAGCGCGCAGAAGCCCGCCGCAACCTGGACCAATTCGGGATGGTTTCCAATACCTATGTGGCTGCCCAGGCCCTGATCTACCGCGGCTATTTCGACGATGCCGAGTACCTCATGGGCAGCATCTTCGCCATGGGGCGGCCCGGCTTCCTGGTGGCTTCCCTCCACGACGCCATGCTCAGGCTCGCTGGACTGAGGACGGCGACGTCCGCGATCTTGCCCGCAGCTACCCTTGCCACCCAGGCGCGGCGCGAAGCTGAAGACATCGGCCCGCTCCCCGGGACCGCGAGGGGGGTGTACGAGCTCGTCGCCGCGCGGCCCCTCATTCCCGCGGTATTCGACGGGAAGGCCGCGAAACTCATTCAACGCCAGCTCGAACGTGGCTATGTTCTGGAGGCGATCTATTCCGCGTTGTTCTTCACGTGCCTGCTCCCTGGCCGCAACGTTCTCGATCTGCTTCGGCAGACCTTGAGGGAGCACGCCTCCTCCTCGTCACATGATCAGCTTCTGGCAATTGCCGGTGCGGTCGTGGAGGACGACCACCAAATGCTGGGCATGCTGCTCGAGCATTACGAGCCGGACGCCGATTTCTACCAAGTACGGATGCTTCTCCGCGGTGCATTCAAGCGGTATGCATTCGTGGACGACACCATCGGTGCGGCCGCGATGGACCGGGCGTACTCCATGTTCGCGACACGATTTCCCTCGGCGGATGAGCCCATCGCGTTCAGTTCGGGAAGCTATTCGCCCCTGACAGTCCGGGAAATCGAGATAGCGGCCCTCGCAGGTCATCGATCCAACCCCGAGATCGCCGAGCACCTGGGAATCAGTATCAGGACCGTGGAAAGCCACATCTCCAACGCGCTGCGCAAGACGGGAAGCCCGTCCCGCACCGCCCTCTTTGACCTTGTCCGGGATTCGTCTCCGTTCCGCGAGAAGCGGCTTTCCGAGTGAGCAGCATGCGGGCTTCGAACTAGAACGTTCCACTTTCCTGCTTGAAGACGAAGGAATGCCTAACGGCTAGTTGCTCCGGAACTGTGTGGGAGATCAGGACAACTACTTTGTGCTGTGCCCACTCGCCAAGCTCGTCGATCAGGGCCTCGATGCCTCGAACGTCCATACCGTTGAAAGGTTCATCGATGGCGACCACAGGGGTATCGGCGACAGTGCACATGAGCAGCCAAAGCTTGCGGATATTGCCTGTCGACAGCATGGAGACGGGCTGCTCCACCCAGTCCTCCAATCCGTATCTGGCCAGCCGGGTGAGCCCGGCCTCCGGGCCAACCTGGCGGCAGCGGGCCGCAAGAGCCAAATGATCGTGAACGGTCATGGAAGGGTAGAGCGCCGGCGTCGTTCGGCAGACGCTCCGTACGTGGCGGGCGTCGGGAGAGCCAGCGTCGATGCCGCACAGACGAACGCTCCCGGCCCAAGGTTGGAGGAAGCCGCTGATGAGCTCCAAGAGAGTCGATTTCCCGCTGCCATTGCTGCCGGCCACCCGGTAGAGCCCCGGTTCGTTCATGCTGAGACTGAGCCCGTCCAGGACGGGTGAGCCTTCCCGGTAGCCGGCGGTTACAGAATCGATTTCGATCGAAGCTTCAAAAGACGTTGGTGCAGGCATACGGCGGCTCCCAGGGTCAACAGGATGGAATAGCCCAACAACAGCACGGTGCTGAACGCAGGGCCGACAACAAGGATGAGCGAGCAAGGAGAAATCAGGAGGAGTGTGAAGAGGCCGTCCATCACATCATTGGATTTGGTGCCGTCAGTGGTGGTTGGCGGACGGGAGAGCGATTCTGCGACCACTCCGGACGCTGCGACGATCAAACCCGCGAATACAGCACCGGGAGCCGGAAGGTCCAAGGCGAGAAGTGCCCCTAGGAAGACAAATCCACCGATGATGGCCCCCGTCATAACGTAGATTCCGAAGAGCCGGGCAACGATCGCAGTGGCCGAGACGCCGTTCTCCCACGCAAAGCGGTAGTGGTACAGCTTCGCGGTGGGCCCGATCCGATAAAGCATCGGTTCCGTGACCCCCAGGCTCAGGAGCACGGCAATACCAATCACGCCCTTGTGCAGTTCCCCGCCGCCGGGAGCCGAGTGCAGGGGAAGGATGCCCCTGGCTCCCAGGAGGATACCGACGACGGCGATCCAGGCGAGCACGATGGTGGTGATCACCGAGCCCTGTTTGCTGCTCAACAGATCGGTGGCAACGAATAGCCCGAAGTTTCGCACCGGCCGTTGGCTGCCGCCCCGTCCGATGCGGAGGGAAATCCTACGGTAGCTGAGGCGGCGCCACGCCCGGATGCTGAGGAGGAGCAACACCGCGGAAACGACGGCGCCTAGCAAGCACAACAACGGAAGGAAACGTGAGGGGTCGTCGGCGAGGCCGTCGAGCCGGGAGAGCCGAGGCACGAGGAAGCCCGTGGCAGCCCCGAGCAACAATCCGAGGATGAGGGCCAAGAGACAGTAGAGCCAACGGAGGCCTATCCGTCGTGCAGGCGTTGAAGCGAAGTGGAGAACGCAGTAGGCGCACGCACAGGAGGCGAGAGTCAGGACGGAGACAGATGCCGCCACGACGTTGAGGTAGCTCGACGATCCCTCGAAGAAGACCATGAGGAATACCGCGGCCGAATACCAAAGGATGCCGGTGCGGCGGAGCGCCGGGACCAGGCCGTATCTCACGACAACCTGCGGGAGGGGAAGTTCCAACGCCCGGAAGAGCTCCAAGTGCGGAGTGCCGGCGACTGCCAGCCGTCGGCTTGAAACTACCTCGGTGAGCACCGTCGCGACAGCGGAGTAGAGGATAGCGAGGAATCCCCAATTGAGCACAGCGGCCGTGTCATGGCGGAACGGGCCGTCGCGAAGAACAGCCATCGTGGACGCGAAGGCCAGGGTTCCGAGCAGGACCAGGGCTACCGACCCTAGGATCGCGAGGGCCCTGAAAGCGTCCAGGGTGAGCGGCAAACGCATCGTATTGACGATTTCGAACGCCCGGAAGTCCCGCAGGATCCGGTAATCGGACCGCCGGACTGACACGGCAATGACCCTGGCGTTCGAAACCTGGCCTTCGACGTCGGCGGCAGAGACTCTGGTCCTCATCAGCGCCTAGAACTTGCTCCGGGGACTCTTCTTCTGGACTGAGTCCATGAAGGCCACAAGGGTGAGGACCGCAAGCCCGAGCGCACAGACGACGGCGATTGCCGACGTCGTTCCCTGGAACGGGACAACTATTAGCGGACTGAGGGCCGCCGCGTTGGCAAAACCGGCGAAAGCGAAGACGGACGCCTTGAGCGGTAGCCATTTCCCGGCCGGGCTGAAGGCCGCAAGCAGGGGTGCCGCGACTGCGAAGACGAGAAGTATGGTGACGGTCGTGTTCTTCAGGGCCAGCGGATCAATATTGTTGAGGCCATCCGGGGCAGGGGAAGTCCAAATGAGGCCGACGGAAATGCACGAGAACGCAGCGACCATGAGGCCAACGATTCGTAGAAGAAGGCTGTAAAGCTGAGTAGTCATTGAGATTTTCTGTCCGTGGGTGGTGGTTGGGGAAGGTCAGCCGATAGCGACTATTGTTGACAGAGCCATGGCTGAAAGCACAACGAGGATCTTCCTGCCTGTGGAAAACCCGCGCCAATGTCGGAAGAAGATCGCCAGGGCAAGAACGGCCATCGAGGGGAAATAGGCCCAATATCCGGGGATCTCCCGCGGTTGGATGACGCCGAAAACCACGCTGAATAGATTCACCGGGATCGTGGCGAGAATGGCGATCACAAAGTAGGCCCCGATATTGAAGCGACCGGCGAGTACCGATTTTCCCGGGATCACGCGTTTGTCCAGGAACGCCGCGAGCGAAAAGTACAAAGCGATGATTACCGCGTAGACAAGGAAGAACAGAACGGTGCCGACGGTCATGGAGAGATTCAGCAGGCGATCGTCCCCGATTTCCGACCGCACGTCCTCCGGAACGTTCGCGTTGAGATACTTTCTGGTCAGGGGAAGCCGCAGGGCCACCATAGCCATCAGCAGAATGTAGCCTGCGATCCACAGAGAACGGGACGTGGAGACCCATTCCCTGGCTGCTGTTGGCTCGGGCCGCAACTTTCCGACCTTCGCGACGCTGATGACGGTTTCGGACTCCCGGCCTTCTTCCGTGCTGGACATGAATTCCTCCTCAACTCCTCAGCTGGATCACGATGGCCTCGACGGCGGCCCCGAGGACTATCAGGGCGATGGCAATGGCCAAAGTGCCGAGGGAACGGGCCATGTCGTCGATGAACGACCGCACAGTTGCCGGCTCGCTCTTCATCAGCAGCCTGCGGGCGAGGCCCGCGGCGGGCTGGAATCCGGCGGTTGCCGCCAGCACCAGGCCGAAGAACTCGAACGGCACATACCAAATCACGTCGGCAACCAGGCCGGCGCCGCCGACGGAATGCACCCCGAGGGATACCGTCGCTCCGACATACAGCGCCAGGATTCCGGCTCCGAGAAGCGTAGTCAGCCCAAGGGTCGCGACCCCGGAATAGAGCACCAAGGCCGCGCCGACGTTCCGGCCAAGGATCTGGAGGAAGTCTTTGCTGTAGAGGGGACTCCCACCCATATCCCTGGCGTCCCGGATCCAGGACAAGTCCACGGCCGAGTAGCCGAAGACGGCAATGGCTGCCATGGCCAGGCCCGTGCTTGGGAGCAACCATCCAGGGATGCCCCCAAGCACGCGTGCTGTCTTAGCAAGCATCGATTCAGGCGACTGCTTGCGCCCGGCCGATGCGGAAGAGGACGCTTCGAGCCGTTGCGATCAAGGCACCTGTGATTCCTGCCCCGAAGATCGTGCCGATGACAACGAGAGCCCAGCCTCCGACCTCGATGGCGTGCATGATCTGGGACGCCGCCGCGGCAGAGATGCCAAGGGACCCCGCGATCCATGAAACAGCCAAGCTCGCGCCGAAGATGCCCACCACAGCCAGCGCCGCGGCGGCCGCCGCTTGAAGCCCGGTCCTTTTCGTCATTGTTGATTCCACTTCAACCCCATTTCTCGAGTAGAACGGCCAACGGTATCGCCGGCCTTGAAAAGCGGTGACCCTCCTCAAAGGAAGGCCATCCACGATTCAGATTCTCTCCGTGAAATTGGCGTCTAAGTGTAGAAAAGGGAAAATTCAGTGTGCCCAGGGCCGTTTCTCAGTGTAAACAAGCCGGATCTCCGTGTGCGGACGGGCCCGTCTCCGTGTATTTCGGGGGAAAACACGGAGGGCCTCCCGCGGCCGCCCATCATGGCCGCGGCAAGCCGAAGCTACCGCCTCGTCGACGGTGCCTTGGCCGGGGACCCGACAATGAACGGCCGCGTATTGAGCGGTTCGACAGGAGCGACCGGAGGCTTGACTTCAGATATCGGCTCCGAAGGCTCAACGTAGGAACCGGTTCCGAGCCCCCGAACCGTCCAGCCTTGCGCCCGCCATACTCCGGCGTCCAGGACGTTCCGCGCGTCCAGCACCATCCGGCGTCGTACGAGCGAACCGACCGCGGCGGGTGACAGGGCGCGGTATTCGTCCCATTCGGTGAGTAGCAGCACGAGCTCAGCGCCTTCGAGCGCGCGTGTCGTGGACGCTTCGAAGCGGAGCTGGGGGTAGCGCATCCAGGCATTGTTGATGGCCTTGGGGTCGGTCACGGTCACGTGGGCGCCGGCCGCGGCCAGTTGGAGTGCGACGTCAAGGGCGGGGGAGTCACGGATGTCGTCGGTGTCCGGTTTGAAGGCCGCGCCCAGCACCGTGACGGTGCGGCCGGACAGGAAGCCCTTGCACATTTCACGGGCGACGTCCACGGCGCGGGCGCGCTGGCCCAGATTGATGGAATCGACCACCCCCATCCACTCATCAAGGGAAGGCACGGACAGGGCTTGTGCCTGTGCGCGGAACGAGCGGATGTCCTTCGGCAAGCAGCCGCCGCCGAAACCCAGTCCTGCGTGCAGGTAGCGGTTGCCGATGCGCGGATCCAGGCCCATCGCCTCACTGAGCTCGGTAACGTCGGCCCCTGAGGCGTCGCAAAGCTCGGCTATCGCGTTGATGAAGCTGAGCTTCGTGGCGAGGTACGCATTGGAGGCGGACTTGATGAGCTCGGCGGTCGCAAAGTTGCAGACCAGCCGCGGGATCCCTGCGGAAATCAGCGGTTCGTAGACGGCGTCGAGCGCAGCCGTGACCGGGGCGCCGGCGGCAGCGTCCTTGCCGCCCGGCACGCCGTACACCAAACGATCCGGTACCAATGAGTCCTTCACGGCCGTGCCCTGGCGCAGGAATTCGGGGTTCCAACCGAGCAGGACATCCGGCCTGCGGGCAAGGATGCCACGGAGCATGTCCACTGTTCCCACAGGAACGGTGGATTTGCCGACGACGGCGGCGCCCCTCGCCAGATGGGGGAGGAGGCTCTTCGTGGCCGCGATGACGTAGGAGAGGTCTGCGGTATCCGAGGTCTTGGACTGCGGGGTTCCCACGCAGAGGAAGTGGGTCCGGGCGTCGGCGGCATCGGCGAAATCAGTGGAGAACGTGAGCCGCTTGGTGGCGAAGCCGTCCCGGAGAAGTTCATCAAGGCCGGGTTCGTGGAAGGGAGCGAAGCCCTTGTTCAGGTGGGCCACCTTCTGGGCGTCGACGTCGATGCCCACCACGGTGTGGCCCATCGACGCGAGCGTGGCGGCGTGTACCGCGCCAAGATAGCCGCAGCCGACAACGGAGATTTTCATGCTGGAAGTCCTTTGCTGGAAGTCACGGAAATGATGGCGGGCTCGGCCGCCTGAAACTCGGCCGCCTGAAGCGGGTGGCTGGGTGCAGCGGCAGGCTCCACGAGGGCTTCGCCGGCGATCACGGCCTCGTAATGCTCGACGAGCTGGGCGCTCAGCACCGGCCAGGTCCGTCCTTGGACCGAAGCGAGTGCCGCCGTTCCGAATGCTCGGCGCTTGGCGTCGTCGCCCACCAGGTCCTGCACGTAGCCGCGCAACTGCTCGAGGTCTCCCGGTTCGTAGAGCCAGCCGGTGCGCGAGTTTTCCACGAGATCGAGGGGACCGCCGCGGCCGGTGGCCACGACGGGTACGCCCGAGGCCATGGCCTCCTGGATGGTCTGGCAAAACGTTTCGAACTCGCCAGGATGAACGAAGAGGTCAAGGCCCGCCACGACTTGGGCCAGTTCGTCGCCGCCCAGGAACCCGGTGAAGAAGGCGTTCGGCAGGGCTGCTTCAAGGGCAGCGCGCTGCGGACCGTCCCCCACAATGACAAGCCTGGTTCCCGGCAGGTCCGCCAGGACGGCAAGGTCCTCCACCTGCTTCTCCACCGCGAGGCGGCCGACATAGCCGATGATGCGCTCGCCGCGGGGCGCCACGGAGGCGCGCCACGCCGTCGAGCGCTTGGTGGGGGAGAACCGCGCGGTATCCACACCGCGCCGCCACATGCCCACCCTTAAGATCCCGCGGCCGCGCAACTGGTTGAGCGCGAACGTGGACGGGACCAGTGTCCGGTCTGCACGAAGATGGATGTTGTCCACCCGGTTCCATGCCCAGTTCTCCAGGATGGGGACGCCATACCGGGCGGCGTAGCTGGGGACCTCGGTTTGGTAGATGGCAACCGTGGGGATGCCGAGCTGGTGCGCAGCCTGCACGGCCCGCCATCCGAGGACGAACGGGGATGCGAGGTGGACGACGTCCGGTGCGTAGTCGGCAAGGATTCTCTTGACCCGGCTCACACCGCCCAACGCCACCCGCACATTTGTGTATCCGGCCAAGGGCACGGAGGGGAGGCGGTGGACAAAAGCGCCGTTCACGACGTCCGAGACGGCAGTGTCCGACGTCGACGGGGCTATCACCATCACTTCGTCGCCGCGCTCTTGCAGATGCTCCAGTACCCGCAGGATGGAGTGGGTTACCCCGTTCATGAGCGGCAGGAATGATTCGGCAACGATAGCGATCCTCACCCCTCCACGGTGTGCGCGGAGGTTGGCGAAGCGGGGGAATGGGCGTGACGGTAGGGGGAAGGTTTGGTTAACAAATTGATGTTGATTACGCGAGTGGAGGATCCGTAGCGACGGAAAATACGCCAATCCAGGTAATTACGGAGCTCAAAGACGGGTAGAAGTTACTCTTATTCCCCTATACCGGCCCGACTTACGGTGAAAACGGTAATGAACCTCGTGGCCATGACTGGGGCTTGTCCCGGGCACCGGGGTATTTCGGCAAGAGGGCACTGACTGGGCGGCGCGCCCTCACGTGCTGAACAGCGCTGGGTGAATCACCCCGCGCCGCCCGTATGTCCGGCCAGGCCGTTGCCTAGAATCGAGCCAGACCCTATGAAACTCTTCAACCGTACTGACCAGGTTGACCGGCACCGGACGTTCAAAGCGACGATCCCCGGCAAATGGTTTACGTGGTTCTCCACCGTTGTAGTGGTACTTGCTTTCGCCGGTGTCACGGCCGGCATCACTGCACCTGCAGCCCAAGCTGCCAATCCCACCGTCGTGACCCTGACTTTTGACGACGCAAATGCCGACCAACTCAACGCCGCGCAGACCATGCAGAGCCTGGGCCTGGTGGGTACATTCTTCACGCCGTCCGGATTCATCAACAACCCGAATTACTTGACGACAAGCAACATGCAGGGCCTTGTGGCGAACGGCAATGAGATTGCCGCCCACACCGTTACCCACCCGGATCTGACTACCGTGACGGCGGATGAGGCAACTCGCCAGATTTGCAACGACAGGGTGAACCTGAGCAACCTTGGCTTCACGATCACTGACTTCGCGTATCCTTTCGCTGCCGAGAACGCATCGATCGAAACCATTGTGAAGAACTGCGGCTTGAACAGCGCCCGGGGCCTTGGTGACATCAAGACGCGCTTCAGTTGCGCGGGCTGCCCGCTCGCGGAGACCATCCCTCCCGCCAACCCGTACAACACAGCTGCGCCGGATGAAGTGGACAACACCTGGACCTTGGCAGACCTGCAAAAGTCCGTCACCCAGGCGGAGCCCGCAGGCGGATGGGTCCAACTCACCTTCCACCACATTTCAGCTACCAGCACGGACCCGCTGAACATCACCCCGACCCTGTTCAACCAGTTCGCCACGTGGCTCAAGTCCCGGCCAGCGACCACTACGGTCAAGACGGTGGCCCAAGTGATCGGCGGAACCGTCAAGCCGCTCGTCTCGGGACCGCCTGCACCGCCGGAGGGTACCGGCAACCTGGTCAAGAACCCAAGCCTTGAAACCTTGGTCAGCGGGGCTCCGCAGTGCTGGGCCGCGGCGGGTTACGGCACCAACACGGCAACGTTCTCCACCGTCAGGCCGGGACACACAGGGAGCGTGGCAGAAAGGCTGGTGGTCACCAACTACGTCGACGGCGACGCCAAGCTGTTGCCCACCCTCGACCTCGGAGGATGCTCACCCACAGCCACCCCTGGGAACTCCTATTCCATAGGTGCCTGGTATAAATCGACCACAAGCACCCAGTTCGAGCTCTACTACCGGATCGGCGTGGGCTCCTGGAAGTATTGGACATCAAGCCCTTGGTTCTCAGCGGCCACGACCTTTCAAAAGGCCACGTGGACAACGCCTCCACTGCCTACCGGCGCGAGCGGCATCAGCTTCGGGTTGAACCTGTTCAGCAACGGCACGCTGACCACGGATGACTACGAGATGTTCGACGTCGGCACGCCGCCACCGCCTCCGCCGCCACCACCAGCCGGCGGCAACCTGGTACAAAACCCCAGCCTTGAAACGGCCGGCACGGGCGCGTTCCCGCAGTGCTGGCAGGCCGGTGGATACGGCACCAACACCGCCACGTTCAGCACGGTTGCTACCGCGCACACTGGTACCAAAGCGGAGAAACTCACCATCACGGGATACTCCAGCGGTGACGCGAAACTGCTACCCACCATGGACACCAGTACCTGCCCACCTGCGGCCGTCGCAGGACACACCTACTCGGTCCGTGTTTGGTACACCTCCACAGCCGTCACACAGTTCGCTTTGTATTACCGTGACGCCTCGAACAACTGGGTGTACTGGACCTCCGGACCGTGGCTGAATACCGCCACTACCTATACCCAGGCAAGCTTCACGACGCCGGCACTTCCTGCCGGGGCCACTGCCATCAGTTTCGGGTTGAGCTTGTTCAGCAATGGATCCGTCACCACGGACGACTACGCCATGTACGACAGTGTGGGAGCTCCGCCGCTGGGCTGAGTAACTGAGATTCACTGAAACAACTGAGGGCGGCTAACTAGCCGCCCTCAGTTGTTTTATCTGGCAGCCTTCAGAACGTCCGGCAATTCGTCGACGAAGACTGTCCCCGGCGGCTCGTAATAGATGACCAGCACCTTGTCGCCCACGTTGAAAACACTGCTCTTGTCGAATGGATGCGCGTGGAAGGCGCTCGTGCCGCCGTGGAACGGCAGCATCACTTCCCCCACAGTGCCCGGCCCGATGCGACCCGTGACCCTGCCGATTTTGCCCGTCAGGCTCTTGTCAACCTCTTTGTGCATCGGTTTCCCTATGCGTCAGGGGCTTTGGTGGGCCGCTTGGCCGGTTCCTTGCCGTTCTTGAGCGCAGCTGTGATCGATGGCAGGTAGTTGCCCACCTGGGACAGGATCCCACCCACCATGCTGTTGAGGCCCTCGCCACCATTGAGGACCGTCATTTGCCCCACGTGGGCAAAGGGTTCAGCCGCGGCTGCCACGATCGCGGGCATGTTCTCCGCAAGCTGCTGGGAGATAACGGCCTCCTGGTTGGTTCCGAGCGCCTCGGCACGGGCTTTGATGCCATCCGCTTCCGCCAAGGACTTGGCCTTGATGGCGGAGGCTGCAGCGTCGCCGCGGGCCCGGGTGGCCGCGGCTTCGGCTTCGCCGGTGATCTTCGTAGCTCCCGCAATGGCGGCCGCCGCCGTGGCGTTGGCCTGCGCTTCGACTTCCACCTTGCGGGCGTTCGCCTGGGCCTCGAGTTCCGTTCGCCGCGCCCGCGCCTCTGACGCGCTGATGTCGGCCGCCTTTTGGGCTTCTGCCTCGGTCCGCTGTGCGTACGCCTTCGCATCCGCAGGCTTTCGGATGGACGTCTGGAGCTTCTGCTCCTCGCGGTCCGCCTCCAGCTTGGCCACCTCGGTTTCCTGGACCACAACTTGCTGGCGTGCCGTGGCGTCGGCCAACGGACCTGCCTGTGCGGCGTTGGCCCTGGCGGTCTCGGCATTGGCTTGGGCCGCTGATTGTTTGATCGCTGAAAGGCTCTGGGCGTCCGCGATCTGGGCGGCTGCCTCGGCTTCCTTCTCCGCGGCCTCGCGGTTTCTGGTGGCCTCGGCGATGCGGGCCTCCATTTTGACTAGCGCAATATGCGGTTTGGCCAGGTTTTGGATGTAACCCGTCGGATCCTGGAGGTCCTTGATTTGGAGGGAATCAACCACCAGGCCAAGCTTTTCCATTTCTATGCCGCTCGCACTGCGGACCAGGGAAGCGAGTTTGTCGCGCTCGCGGATGATTTCTTCCATGGTCATGCTGCCAATGATCGAGCGCAAATGCCCTTCAAAGACGTTGTAGACCTGGCTTTCCATTTTGGGCTGCTGGCCGAGAAACCTCCTCGCGGCGTTCGCAATGAAAGGCGCGGCGTCACCGATTTTGTAAATAACCACGCCCTCCACAATCACCTGGATACCTTGCGAGGTCACGCAGTTGACCTGGAGCTCCGTTTCATTCAACGTCAGGGACAAGGTCCTCACCGTCTGGAGCCCGGGAACCACCAAGGCACCCTTGCCGGTGACGATTTTGAAGTCCATTCCGTCCCTGGTGTCCGCACTTCCGCGGGTCAGGCCGGAAATGATCAATGCCTCGTTTGGTTCAGCCACCTTCCACATCAATTTGATGAGAAGCCTAATGACGGCAACGGCGACAACTACCCCCAATACGGTGACAAGAATGGGGAGATAAGCAACGAGGTCGAACATGACTGTCCTTTCAACGGCAAGCACCCAAGCGGCTCGTGTAGTCAGTCTGCGGTGGTCTGCTCCAGGAGTCCAGCAATTTGTTTACTTACAATTGACACAACGGATGCTGCTAGGCGTGCGTTCCCACCAGCGTTTCGGTCCTCGCCGCGCCGTCCGCTGGGACTGCCGGGACGCCGTCGCCCCCTTGTCCGTACAGCCAATCGTTGTACTGGAAGTCGCCGTCCTTGCGGCTCTTGAACAGCAGATTGCGCAAGATGCGCGCGACGCCGGACACGTGCCAGGACTCGCCCCAGACACGCGCGGTGCGCTGGACGCGGGCCGTGCGCGCTGCGCGGGCTAAGTTGAAATCGCTGATGGCGCGGTCCCACTCACCGGTGTCCACGCCGTCGTCGGTGAACACGGAGCCTACGGTGGAGTCCTGGAGGACCGCGGCGTCTTCAAGCGCCTGGCAGGCCCCCTGGGCCAAGTACTGAAGCATGGGGTGGGCGGCATCGCCCATCAAAACCAGGCGGCCGTCGATCCAGTTCTCGATGGGATCGCGATCGTACATGGGCCAGCGGATGCCGGTCGCAAGGTTCAGCAACGCGAGCTGTACTGCCGGGATGCAGTCCTTGTAAGCCGCCTCGAGTTCGTCGAGGCCTCCGTATTGCTCCTCCCCGCGCTCGAACGAGGGCGACTTGAAGACGGCCACAGTGTTGAGCAGTTCGCCTTTGCGCAGCGGGTATTGCACGAGGTGGCAGTCCGGTCCAAGGTAGACGACGACGTCTTCAAGATCCGTCGCCGGGGTCTCAGCGGTGATGGGGACGGTTCCGCGATAGGCGACGTACGACGACGACACCGGCCCGTCCTGCGCGACGGCGGCGCGGAGCGTGGACTTGAGGCCGTCGGCGCCGATCACGACGTCGGCCTCGTAAACGTCGCCACTCGA
>OUNM010782350.1_pt1 | contig 17264 bp, 15 predicted proteins | sample 1769961 | NCBI WGS metagenome assembly OUNM01 (sample SAMEA3914820, study PRJEB12502) | metagenome | biome: forest; material: soil | place: USA | collected 2012-03-12 | depth 0.3 m
GAGGTTCTGACCGAATAATTCGCGAAGGCTTGTCAGGCGATTTTTCGCCAGATCGGCATTACCGGCGAGCAGCATCTTGTCGAGTGGTCCTGACGGCCCGCCAGTCAGGGCAATGATCCCTTCCGTACCTTCCGCCAACTGTTCCAGGGTGGCGTGCGTTTCATCAGAGGAAGGCGTCTCGAGAAAGGCGCGGCTCGAAAGGCGCATTAGGTTCTCGTAGCCGCGCTCGCTGGTCGCCAGCAGCACCAGATTGCCGCGCGCTTCAGCCGCCATATTCGTCCGACCGACCGAAGCGGCAACATCACCGAAATCGATACTCAATTGGATGCCGATGATCGGCTGCACGCCGTATCCCGCCATCTTCTCTGAAAACTCGAGCGCACCGAACAGGTTATTCGTATCGGTTATAGCGAGCGCCGGCATCCGATCGGCTGGGGCGAGCTTAGTCAGTGCGGCAATCGTCAGCGCGCCTTCGAGCAGCGAGAAGGACGTGTGGACATGCAGATGCACGAAGCCGACGTCGCGATAAATCGTACTCAATCCCTGGACTCCCCTCGGACCCGCAAAACTGCCCGAGGCCCGGCCGATCGTCGAGCGATTCGGCGGTCATCTCCACAGACTTCTCACCAGGTTCCGAAAGCTTGAGCCCAGAAGGAGATCATCAGCAGGAACATGCCAATGGCAAAAAGTTCGGTGAGGTCTTCGACGAGAACACGCAACATGAGCTCAACTCCATATTGTTCCTTATTTGTTCTTATTCTTGTTTTGTTCTCATCGCAAGCAACAGCGCTGGGTGAGAGTGCCCAAGCTGCGCGAATGGTAAATTTTGATGCCAGGCTGCCGCGAAACGCGTTAACGAGCCTAGGTTCAGTCGACCTCGACGACCTTACCGTCGCGCAGAGTCACGCGTCGATCCATGCGAGCGGCTAAATCTAGATTGTGTGTGGCAATGATCGCGGCAAGACGTGTCTGACGAACCAGGCTTGCCAGCGTATCGAAGACATGGTCCGAGGTTTTTGGATCAAGATTGCCGGTCGGCTCATCTGCCAGCAACACCCGCGGCGCATTCGCGACGGCGCGCGCCAGCGCGACCCGCTGCTGCTCGCCGCCTGACAGTTCTGCTGGCCGATGGTCGAGCCTTTCCCCAAGGCCAAGAAAGCTTAAAAGCTCGGAAGATCGCTGACGCGCTTCCTTTTGCGCCAGGCCGGCGATGAGTTGCGGCATCATCACGTTTTCCGCAGCACTCAGTTCCGGCAGCAAGTGATGGAACTGATAGACAAAGCCGATATCGGTTCGGCGCAGCCGTGTCCGGCCTTCATCATTCATCGCAGCCGTGCCCTGCCCCGCGAGATAGACCTCACCTGCATCAGGCTTTTCGAGCAGACCAGCCAATTGCAGAAGCGTCGACTTGCCCGTGCCGGAAGGCGCAATCAACGCCACCGACTGGCCGGGCCAGACAGCAAGGTCCGCGCCCTTCAGGATATCGAGCCGCGCGCCACCCTGCGAGAAGTGCCGCTCGACGTGGTACAGAAACAGCGCCGGTGTCGACAATGGCTCATTCATAACGCAGCGCCTCGACGGGATCGAGTTTCGCGGCCCGCCACGCCGGATAAAGCGTCGCGAGCAGTGACAATGTCAGCGCCATCCCGACAATGAGTACGATATCGCCAAGCTGAACGTCCGCTGGCAACCGTGACAGGAAGTATAGTTCCGCCGGAAAGGTTGAAGGAAACAGCGTCGAGCGCAACGTTTCGACATTCATGGCGAAAACCGTGCCGAGAATGCAGCCTGCAAAAGTGCCGACCACGCCGATGCTGGCGCCTGTGATCAGAAAAATCCGCATGATCGAGCCGCGCGTCGCTCCCATGGTGCGCAGGATCGCGATATCGTGCGACTTGTCCTTCACCAGCATGATCAAGCCCGAGACGATGTTCAGTGCCGCGACGAGCACAATCATCGTCAGGATCAGGAACATGACGTTGCGCTCCACCGCCAACGCTCCGAAAAACGTCCGATTTCGCAGGCGCCAGTCGGACAGAATGACAGGACGGCCTGCCGCTTTTTCAATCTGCACCTTGAGATCGTCGATATTATCCGGATTCTTGGCATAGACCTCGATCAGCGTGGCTTCATCCGGTTTATCGAAAAGCGATTGGGCGTCGGAGAGCGGCATATAGACGAACGAGGAATCAAACTCGGACATGCCGACTTCGAAAACAACATTCACTGGGTACGACTTGATATTGGGCTTGCGCCCCATCGGAGTCGCAGCTCCATGGGGATTGAGCAGCGTAATGTTGTCGCCGACCCTGGCATTCAATTGATTGGCAAGCCGGACGCCAATTGCCAGCGCTCCACCTTCGTCAAATCCGTCGAACGAGCCCTGCCGAACATTCCCGGCTATCGAGTCGATGCGCTTGATGTCCTTCTCGCGGATGCCGCGGATCAGCGCGCCTGCGCTGGCGGCGGGTGTGGAGGTCAGCGCCTGGCCCTCAATCATAGGAATCGCGATGACGACGCCCGGAACCTTGTTAATACGATCGGCGACGTCAGCGTAATCCGTGAAAGGCGTATCGTAGGCCTGCACAAAAATGTGGCCGTTAATGCCAAGGATCTTGCTGACGAGTTCCTTCCTGAAGCCGTTCATCACGCTCATGACGACAATCAAGGTCGCTACGCCAAGCATGATCCCCAGAAAGGAAAATCCGGCGATCACCGAGATGAAACCTTCCTTCCGGCGCGCGCGCAGATAACGCAGCGACAGCATCCATTCGAAAGGCGCGAAGGCACGTGTGGCCGGCCCTTTGACGGGTTCCTGCCGGCTATTGCTTTCAGTCACGGCGCTCAAGACAGCATTACCCGGCAATCCGTTGCACGGCCTCCGCCGGAGACAGGCTTTCGCGCTCGCCCGTCTGGCGGCGCTTCAATTCGACCTTACCTTCCGCGACGCCTTTCGGCCCGACGATGATCTGCCAAGGCGAGCCGATCAAATCGGCGGTCGCGAATTTGGCGCCCGGGCGCTCTTCCGTGTCATCGACAAGCACGTCCAGGCCCTTCGCGGTCAATTCCTTGTCCAGCAACGCCGCAACCGCATCAGTCGCGCTGTCGCCAGCCTTCAGGTTCAGAATGCTGACATTGAAGGGCGCGATCGAGTCCGGCCAGATGATACCGGCCTCGTCGTGGCTCGCCTCGATGATCGCCGCCACGAGCCGCGAGGGACCGATGCCATAAGAACCCATATGCACGGGTCGCTCAACGCCATCGGGACCAGCGACAACAGCGCGCATCGGCTCCGAATATTTCGTGCCGAAATAGAAGATATGGCCAACCTCGATGCCGCGCGCCGACACGCGCGACGTCTCAGGAAGCGCCTCGAACGCCTTGGCGTCATGCATGTCCGAGGTCGCCGCATAAAGCGAGGTCCATTTATCGACCGTTCCCTGTAGCGCCGAGACGTCGTCGAAATTCGTATCGGCCGTCGGGATCGGATATTCCAGATAATCCTTGTGACAGAAGACCTCGCTCTCGCCGGTCGAGGCGAGAATGATGAACTCGTGGCTCATGTCGCCGCCGATCGGGCCAGATTCGGCGCGCATCGGGATGGATTTCAACCCGAGCCGTGCAAAGGTCCTGAGATAGGCGACGAACATCTTATTGTACGAGTGGCGCGCGCTCTCCTTGTCGAGATCGAAGGAATAAGCGTCCTTCATCAGGAATTCGCGCGAGCGCATCGTGCCAAAGCGCGGCCGCACCTCGTCGCGGAACTTCCACTGGATATGATAGAGATTGAGCGGCAACTGCTTGTAGGACCGGATTGCCGAACGGAAAATCTCGGTAATCATCTCTTCATTGGTCGGCCCGAACAACATGTCGCGCTCGTGGCGATCCTTGATGCGCAGCATTTCCTTGCCGTAGGCGTCATAGCGGCCACTCTCGCGCCAAAGATCAGCTGATTGGATCGTCGGCATCAGCAACTCGATGGCGCCGGAGCGATTCTGTTCCTCGCGGACGACGCGGTTGATCTTCTCCAGCACACGTAGCCCGAGCGGCAGCCACGCGTAGATGCCGGCACTCTCCTGGCGCACGAGACCGGCGCGGAGCAGCAGGCGATGCGAGACGATCTCCGCCTCCTTCGGCGTTTCACGCAGAATGGGCAGGAAGTAGCGGGAGAGCTGCATGGGCGACTCGAACGAGCGTTTGACGTTGATAATGTGACCGGGTGTAGCAGGGACTTGAAGCGTGCGGCACGAAAAAACAACCGCTTTCTCATTTGACTACGAACGGAAACATCTGATCTCTCGCGACCTGATGCTCAACTTTCGTTCAAGAGATGGAAAAAATGCGCCAAATTTGTGCAGCGCGTCATGACAATCGTTCTCCCATTCGCTACGAAAACAGCAGGGACATCGCGATGACCCGAGGGTAGCGATCCCTGGTCCGAGTCGAGGGAGGAAAATCCGGCGCGGGCGCGGCCATAAAAATGGCGGCGCGACACAAGAAAGCCGGATGCCAAAATGGCAATCGAAAAAGCAAGATCCTGAGGGATCTTGCTTTTTTCGTTTAAAGGATCGGCAGAAACCTCACCGCAGCAAGAATGGCTGCGAAAACCGGCATCGAGATCAAGGTCGTCAGAATCACCTTGCGCTTCATCTCGGGCGCTTCCGGTGCGCCTGCCTCGGAACCCGGCACCACAGTGCCGCTTTCATGCTGTGACCGCACACCCAAGGGCAGTACTGCGAAGAGGGTTACCCACCAGGTGATGAAATAAACGGCGAACCAGGTTGGCACGAAGGCGGCGAACAGTGCGAGGACAAGCACAATCCCGAAAGCCCAAACCCCACCCACGATCCGCTCAAACTCGGGACGCGCAGTTCCATCGGGAAGCTCGTTCCGCATCAGATAGGTGATCGCGCCAGCAAGAACCGCGAGAGCTGCCGGCACCATCAGCATATAATAGGTTGTGGGGCTCATACCTGCTCGAGCTCCACCAGTGTTCCGTTGAAATCCTTCGGATGCAGAAAAAGCACGGGTTTTCCATGCGCGCCGATTTTCGGCTCGCCATCGCCCAATACGCGGGCGCCGGCCGCTTTCAGATGATCGCGGGCCGCCAGAATATCGTCCACCTCGTAGCAGACGTGATGAATACCGCCGTCCGGCGTCTTCTCCAGGAATTTCACGATAGGCGATCCGGCACCGAGAGGCTCCAGCAGTTCCACCTTGGTGTTCGGCAACTCGACGAAGATCACCGTGACGCCATGTTCCGGCAGCGCCAGCGGCGCTGTAAGTTTGGCGCCCAGCATATTCCGGTACGTGGCGGCACCTTTTTCGAGATCTGGAACAGCGATCGCAATATGATTGAGGCGTCCAATCATCGGCTTCCCCCCGTGCTGCTAAACGGTGATCACCGCGACGTGGCAGATCGGCTTCTTGTCCCACTCATCCGCCACGGTGCTGCGTACGGTCTTTTCGATTGCGGTGCGCACCGCATCTGGATCGCGGCGCTTGGCACGCGGCAGATTGTCGAGCAACTCGTCGACTGCATCCGCGATGATATCGAGCATGCTTTCGTTGTCGTCGCTATGAATTGGCAGACCACTCGCCATGATCTCCGGCTCGCCGACGACACCGCCATTGGCGTTGAGGGCGACCGAAACCGAGACGACACCGGCGAATGAGAGCTTGCGCCGCTCCTGCAATGTCGGTTCATTCGAGGCGACAAGCAACGAGCCATCTTTGTAGATGCGGCCGGACGGGATCTGGTTGATCACGCTTGCCTTGCCCGGCGCCAGCCGAACGACATCGCCGTTGAAGGCCCTGACGACCTCCGCGACGTTATGCGCGCGAGCGAAAGCCGATTGTTCGGTCAGATGCAGCGCCTCGCCATGCGCCGGGATCGCGATTCGCGGGCGAATCCAGCCATACATCTGCTCGAGCTCGGCCCTGCGCGGATGTCCGGATACGTGGACGAGGCCGTGGCGATCCGTGATGACCTCGATGTTCTGTTTCACCAGCTCGTTGATGATCTTGCCGACAGATTTTTCGTTGCCAGGGATCGTGCGCGAGGAAAAAATGACCCTGTCTCCGGGTGCGAGAGTGACATGCGGATGTTCGCCCGCTGCTACCCGCGCCAAGGCGGCACGCGGTTCGCCCTGACTTCCCGTCAGCAGCAGGACGACCTTGTCGCGCGGGAAATAGCCGTAGTTGTCCGTCGAACGGAAAGGCGGCAATCCCTTGAGGAAACCGAGGTCGCGGGCAATTTCGACGACACGCTCCATGGCGCGGCCGACCACCACCACTTCACGCTCGGCCGCAAGGGCCGCTTCGGCAACTGAACGGAGACGGGCAACGTTCGAGGCAAATGTGGTAACAGCAACACGGCCCGGCGCTTCGGCGATCATCGTTTTGAGCGTCGCGCCGACCTCGGTCTCCGAAGGCGAAATGCCATCGCGCAGCACGTTGGTTGAATCGCACACCAATGCCAGCACGCCGGCATCGCCAATCGCTTTCAGGCGCGCCGCATCCGTGGGGCGGCCGACGACCGGCGTGGGATCGATCTTCCAATCTCCAGTATGAAGCACGGTGCCGGCTGGTGTGTTGATCGCCAGCGCGCAGCTTTCGGGGATCGAATGCGCAACAGGCACGAACTCGACCCTGAACGGGCCAATATCATGCGTCGAGCCCTGCTCGATCACCTTGACCGGGATTTTTGGCGCACCGGCCTCGCGCAGTCGCCTCGCCTCCAGCAAATCGGCGGCGAACTGTGTCATGTAAACCGTCGCGCCAAGCTTCGGCCAAAGCTCGGCAAGCGCTCCGAAATGATCCTCATGGGCATGCGTGATGATGATGCCGGCGAGATTGCGTTTTTCGGCTTCGATGAAGCGGATATCGGGAAGGATGAGATCGACACCCGGCACATCATCGCCCGCGAAGGAAACACCGACATCGACCATGAGCCATTGGCGGTTCTTGCCCGACCCGATCCCATAGAGGCCGGCGTTCATGCCTATCTCGCCGAGGCCGCCAAGCGCGACAAATACCAGTTCCTGATCGCTCATCCGTTCCTCGCCTTCCAAGGCTTATTCTGCAGCATCAACCGGACGGTGGATCAGCTACTTCTCAGCAAACTCATATCACATCGATGCTTGGGGAAAGGCCACATCGGCTGCGTGTATCAACTGGCGACCGTTTCCATCGTCGAAGATCAGACGGCCCTGATCGTCGATGCCACTGAATATTCCAGATTTGGGCTCGGTGCCGGCACGCACTGTGATCGGCCCGGAGAGCCCGTGCGCCGACGCAAGCCAAGCTTCACGAATTGCATCGAAGCCACGAGCCCGATCAAATGTCGTCAAGTTTGCGGCAATCCGATCCGATAGTTTTTCAAAAAGATGCTCAGCTCCGGCCTCTGCACCAAGTTGGGCAAGACAGGAGGCCAGGTAGGGCAATCCATCCGGGCAATGCGCGCAGTTCACGCCTATACCAATAGCAACAGCTTGCTGACCACCTGCAAGCGCCCTCCCCTCCAGCAATATGCCGGCAAGCTTTGCCCCCGAAGCCAACAGATCGTTTGGCCATTTCAGCCGGATTGCCTGTGGCTCGGCCACCAATTCGCGCACGGCTTGCAATACGGCGACACCGGCAACAAACCCGAGCTTCGGCAGATCGGCGGTCGGACATGGATCGATCAGCAGCAGGGTACTGAAGAGATTGCCACGATTGCTCGACCATTGACGCCCATTGCGCCCTCGCCCGGCAGTTTGGTCGTAGGCAACGAACCAATGTTTGCCCATATTCCCCAACGATGAAGCCTGAAGCGCTTCATCATTTGTCGAGCCGGTCGTCTCGAATACCGTGAGCCGGAAGCCCTCTGCTTCGGCCTGCTGACCTAATCTCATTCAAACAGCGATTTGGCGGCGAGCGAAGCAGCCTCGCGAAGCGGAGCAGGCGCGATCCAGAAGCACAGGATGAAAGCGCCGGAAATTCCGAGCACCACCTTCTCACCAATCGCCATCGGAACGAAAGAGGATTTCGGTTCGTCGAAATACATAACCTTGACGATGCGCAGATAGTAATAGGCCGATATCGTGCTGGCGATAAAACCTATGACGGCGAGCGGATAAAGGCCCGCATTTACGGCAGCGGCAAAGACATAGAACTTACCGAAGAAGCCAGCGAGCGGCGGGATGCCGATCATCGAGAACATCAGGGCAGCAAGTAGAGCTGCCATGCCCGGATTGGATTTGGCCAAACCGGCTAGCTCATAAATATCCTCAACTGGACCCGATTCCGTCCGCATCGCCAGAATGCAGGCGAAGACACCGAGCGTCATCGCGAGGTAGATCGCCATGAAAATCGCTACACCCTCGACCCCGGCAGCCGTGCCGGCAGCAACACCAACGAGCGCGTAGCCCATATTGCTGATCGACGAATAAGCCATCAGTCGCTTGATGTTCGTCTGACCGATCGCGGCGAAACCGCCGAGCAGCATGGACATGATCGAGATGAAGGAGACAATCTGCTGCCACTGATGACCAATGCCGGGAAAGGCTTCCATCAGAACCCGCACCGTCATCGCCATTGCGGCCATTTTCGGCGCACCGGCAAAGAAGGCCGCCACGGGTGTCGGAGCGCCCTCATAGACGTCCGGCGTCCACATATGGAACGGGACAGCCGAAATCTTAAAGGCTAGGCCGGCCATCAGGAAGACCAAACCGAAGATGACGCCGACGCCCTGAGGCCCTTGCGCCGCCTTCGCGATTTCGATGTAGGAAACCGAGCCGGTGAAGCCATAGATTAACGAGGCACCGTACAGCAGCATGCCCGAAGATAATGCGCCCAGTACAAAATACTTGAGGCCCGCTTCGCTGGAACGGGTGTTATCGCGATGCAAGGCCGCGACGACATAAAGCGCAAGCGACTGCAGTTCGAGGCCGATATAAAGCCCGATCAGATCATGGGCCGAGATCATCAGCATCATGCCGAGCGTCGCCAGCACGACCAGGATCGGATACTCGAAACGATCGATTTTTTCCTGCCGCAGGAACTCGCGCGAAAGCAGCAAAGCCGCCAGCGAGCCGAGCAGAGTCAATATCTTCATGAAACGGCTGAAGCCGTCCGCGACGAAGGCATCGTTGAACGTCGGCGTTTTTGTCGGCTGTGCCAGAACGACGATGACAACGGCGATAGCCAGCAGCACACCAGCGATCATGTTGATCAGCGCACTGGAACGATCTCCGCGCACTGCGCCTAGCACGACCAGTAGCAACACGCCGATCCCGAGGAAAATCTCAGGGATCGCCGGAGAAAGCAGCGGGACGGCTTCTGGAATCAGGGAGGGGTTCATGGCTCAGCTCACTGGACCAGCAGGGCGGCAGTTTTCGCCGCACCAATCGCTGCGTTGTAATTCTTGAGGATGATGTCGACCGAAGCCGCGCAGGTGTCGAGAATCTGGCCGGGCTGCACGCCGTAGAAGATCGTCAGCAACAACAGCGGCGCGATGATCACCGCCTCGCGCAAGGTGAGATCGTGGATGCCTGCAAGCGCAGGCTTCTGCATCTTGCCGAAAACCACGCGGGCGTAGAGCCAGAGCGCATAGCAGGCAGAGAGAATAACACCGGTCGTAGCGAGGAATGCGACCCAAGTGTTTGATTTGAAAGCGCCCATCAGCGTCAGGAACTCGCCGACGAAACCGGAGGTGCCCGGCAAGCCGACATTCGCCATCGTGAAGATCAGCATGATGCAGGCGTAGAACGGCATGCGGTTGACGAGACCGCCATAGGCAGAGATTTCGCGGGTATGCATGCGGTCATAGACCACGCCGACGCAGAGAAAGAGCGCGCCTGAGACGAAACCGTGCGAGACCATCTGGAAGACCGCGCCCTGTACACCCTGCGGATTGCCGGTGAACAGGCCCATCGTCACGAAGCCCATATGGGCGACCGAGGAATAGGCAATCAGCTTCTTGATGTCTTCCTGCATCAGCGCGACGAGCGAGGTATAGACGATCGCAATGACGGAAAGCGCGTACACAAACCCGGAAAAATGGGCGGAAGCCTCCGGAAACATCGGAATAGAGAAGCGGAGAAAACCGTATCCGCCCATTTTCAGCAGCACGCCGGCCAGAATGACTGATCCTGCCGTCGGCGCTTCGACGTGTGCATCCGGCAGCCAGGTATGGACCGGCCACATCGGCATCTTCACCGCGAGCGAGGCGAAGAAGGCCAACCACAGCCAGGTCTGCATCTGCGGCGGGAAGTGGAAAGCCAGCAGCTTGACGATGTCGGTCGTACCGGCCGTGCCATACATCGCCATGATGGCGATCAGCATCAGCAGCGAGCCGAGCAGCGTGTAAAGGAAAAACTTGAAGCTCGCGTAGATGCGCCGCTTGCCACCCCAGATGCCGATGATCAGGAACATCGGGATCAGGCCAGCCTCGAAGAACACGTAGAACAGCACGAGGTCGAGCGAGGCGAAGACGCCAAGCATCATCGTCTCGAGCAGCAGGAACAGCGCCATGTATTCCTTGACGCGGTTTTGGATCGACTGCCAGGAGGCGGCGATGCAGAGCGGCATCAGCAGCGTCGTCAGCAGGATGAACGGCATGGAGATGCCATCGACGCCAAGCTGATAAGTGATGTTGTCGCCGAGCCAGGCCTTGCGCTCGATGAGCTGGAACTCGCCCTTGGTCGGGTCGAACTGCGCCCAGGCGATCAGCGAAACGATGAAGGTGATGATTGTCGTCCAGAGCGCGACCCAGCGCGCATTCTGGTTGCCGGACTCATCCTGTTTCAGGAAAGCCAGAATGAAGGCCGCGCCGATCAGGGGCAGGATCAGCAGCAGCGACAGGATGCCGAAGCCGAACATCAGTGGGAGCCCCCGAACATGAAGTAAGTGAAGATCACGGCGACGCCGAGCATCATGGCGAAGGCATAGTGGTAGACATAGCCGGTCTGGAGCCTGACGGCCCACCCGGTGACATCAACCACACGGGCGGAGACACCATCCGGCCCCATACCATCGATGACGGTGCCATCACCGCGCTTCCAGAGGAAATAGCCAAGCCGCTTGGCCGGGCGCACGAAGAGCCAGTCATACAGCTCGTCGAAGTACCACTTGTTGAGCAGGAAGCGGTACAGCATGCCGTGCTGCTCGGCGAGCTGCTTCGGCAGGTAAGGCTTCGCGACATAGAAGATGTAGGCGAGCACGAAGCCGACAACCATCATCACGAAGGGCGACCAGCTCACCCAGGCCGGGATTTTCTCCTCGTCATGCATGTCATGCATGATGTGGTTGTCCGGACCGAAGAAGAGCGCAGCCTTCCAGAAATGCTCGAAATCGTGACCGATGAAGTATTTTACGAACGGGAAGCCGGCGAGGATCGCGCCAACCGCGAGCACGGCAAGCGGGATGGTCATGACAAGCTGGCTCTCATGCGCATGATCATATGTGTGATGATCGGCGCGCGTTTCGCCCCAGAAGGTCATGAAGAACAACCGCCACGAGTAGAAGGAGGTCATGCCGGCAGCGATCACCAAAAGCACGAAGGCATAGCCGTTGGCCGGGTTATGCGCGACGTATGAAGCCTCGATGATGGCGTCTTTCGAGAAATAGCCGGCGGTATAGGGAAAGCCGGTTAGCGCGAGGTTGCCAATCGTCATCATCGCAGCGGTGAAGGGAATCTTGCGGATCAAGCCACCCATCTTCCGCATATCCTGCTCATGATGCATGGCGTGGATGACCGAGCCCGCGCCAAGGAACAGCAGCGCCTTGAAGAAAGCGTGCGTGAAGAGGTGGTAAATGCCGGCGGAGTAAGCGCCGGCGCCAAGTGCCACGAACATGTAGCCAAGCTGCGAGCAGGTCGAATAAGCGATCACGCGCTTGATGTCGTTCTGCACCAGCCCGACAGTCGCCGCGAAGAAGGCCGTTGTGCCACCAATTGCCATGACGACCGTCAAGGCAGTGTGCGACAGTTCGAACAGCGGCGACAGGCGCGCTACCATGAAGACGCCGGCAGTCACCATGGTCGCGGCATGAATAAGAGCCGAGACCGGCGTCGGGCCTTCCATCGCGTCAGGCAACCAGGTGTGCAGCAGGAACTGCGCCGACTTGCCCATCGCGCCCATGAACAGCAGCAGACAGACGACCGTCATCGCATCCCAATGATGGCCGAGGAATAGCGCGGTCTTGTCCTTCATGCCCGGAGCGGCCGCGAAGATCGTCTCCAGATTGACGGACTGGAACAGAGCGAAAACCAGGAAGATGCCAAGCGCGAAACCGAAATCGCCGACGCGGTTGACGATGAAGGCCTTCATAGCCGCAGCATTGGCAGAGGGCTTCTGATACCAGAATCCGATCAGCAGATAGGATGCGAGGCCGACGCCTTCCCAGCCAAAAAACATCTGCACCAGATTGTCAGCCGTCACCAGCATGAGCATGGCAAAGGTGAACAGCGACAAATAGGCGAAGAAGCGCGGACGGTGCGGATCTTCTTCCATGTAGCCGATGGAATAGAGATGCACGAGGCTCGATACGGTCGTGACCACAACGAGCATGACAACCGTCAGTGTATCGATGCGCAGCGCCCAATCGACCTGAAGCGCGCCAGAAGCGATCCAACGGGCGACATCGACACGCATCGCTTCGCCATGGCCGAAACCGACCTGGAAGAAGGCAACCCAGGACAGAAGGCAGGCAAGGAACAGCAGGCCGGTCGTGACGAATTCTGCCAGCTTGATGACGCCCGCGCTCTGGGGCGAAGGCTCGACCGCATGATGGTCATCATGCCCGTGATCATCATGCGCATGGGCGTCGTGATCATGGGCATCATCATGCGCGCCATGATGTTCGACGGTCGCCGCGAGGCGATGCGAAAACAACCCGGCAAGCCCGGCAATCAGGAAGCCGAGGAGAGGAAGGAAGACGATTGCGCTGTACATGGCCCTGACGTCAGCCCTTCATCATGTTGATGTCTTCGACCGCGATCGTGCCACGGTTGCGGAAGTAAACGACCAGGATCGCGAGCCCGATGGCCGCTTCGGCGGCGGCGACGGTCAGCACCAGCAGCGCGAAAATCTGACCCGTGATGTCGTTGAGGAACGACGAGAACGCCACGAAGTTGAGGTTGACCGCCAGCAGGATCAATTCAACCGACATCAGGATGATGATGACGTTCTTGCGGTTCATGAAGATGCCAAAGACGCCGAGCGTGAACAGGATCGCGCTCACGGTGAGGAAATGTGCAATCGACAGTTCCATCGTTCAGACCCCCTGCCCTGACACTACCTGCTTGACTTCTACGGCAGTCGCCTGCGTGCGCGCATTCTGGCGCATGATGTCCTGCCGCTTGACGCCAACCTTGTGGCGCAGCGTCAGCACGATCGCGCCGATCATCGCAACCAGCAGCACGAAGCCCGAAACTTGGAAGTAATAGAGATACTTGGTGTAGAGCACGCGGCCGATGGCGCGGGTGTTCGAAATATCAGCCGGGATATGAGCCGCGATGCCTGGCTTCGCGATGACATCGGGCGCGAGCGTCCAGGTGCCGACAACCAGAATCAACTCGATCAGGAAAACGATGCCGATCAATGCTCCGATCGGAAGATACTGCAGGAAGCCCTGGCGCAACTCGGCGAAATCCACGTCGAGCATCATGACGACGAAGAGGAAGAGCACCGCAACCGCGCCGACATAGACGACGACCAGGATCATCGCGAGGAACTCAGCGCCGAGCAGCAGAAAAAGCCCTGCGGCATTCACGAAGGCGAGAATGAGGAACAGCACCGAATGCACGGGATTTCGTGAAGAAATCACCATGAAGCCGGAGGCTATGGTCACAGCCGAAAAGAGATAGAAAAAGGCGGTTACGACACTCATTTTCGGTCCCTGCGCCCGCGGGAAGCATGCCCGCCGTCGGCCTGTCTATAGTTGCCGCACGAGCGGCGTACAATCTCGGTTCAACGCCTCTCCCGGATGGGAGCGGCCGAGGTCAGCGGTAAGGCGCGTCGGCTGCGATGTTGCGTGCGATCTCGCGTTCCCAGCGCGCGCCGTTCTGCAGCAGTCGTTCCTTGTCGAAATAAAGTTCCTCACGCGTCTCAGTCGCGAACTGGAAGTTCGGTCCCTCGACGATCGCATCCACCGGGCAGGCTTCCTGGCAGAAGCCGCAATAGATGCATTTCACCATGTCGATGTCATAACGAGTGGTGCGGCGGGTGCCGTCATTGCGGCGAGGGCCGGCCTCGATGGTGATGGCCTGCGCCGGGCATATCGCCTCGCAAAGCTTGCAGGCGATGCAGCGTTCCTCGCCGTTGGGATAGCGGCGCAGTGCATGTTCGCCACGAAAGCGCGGGCTCAACTGGCCCTTCTCGAAGGGGAAGTTGAGCGTGGCCTTCGGTTTGAAGAAGTAGCGCATCGACAGCAAGAAAGCGCCGATGAACTCTTTCAGGAGGAGGCCTTTGGCGGCCTGGGCAAGGGACATGCTCGGGCTCTCCTCAGTTGATGTAGTTGCCGCCCAAGCCCGTGAGCTTGAGGTAGAAAGCGACGATGACGACACCTGCCAGCGACAACGGCAGGAATACCTTCCAGCCAAGCCGCATGAGCTGGTCATAGCGGTAGCGAGGCACGAAGGCTTTCACCATGGCGAACATGAAGAAAATCATCGAAACCTTGATGACGAACCACAGGAAGCCCGGCACCCAGGTGAAGGGCGGGAAGTCCAGCGGCGCCGCCCAACCACCCAGGAACAGGATGGTCATCATGGCGCACATGGTCATGATCGCCACGTATTCGCCGAGCATGAACATCATGTAGGGGGTCGAGCCGTATTCGGTCATGAAGCCGGCGACCAGTTCCGATTCCGCCTCGACCAGATCGAACGGCGGCCGGTTCGTTTCAGCCAACGCCGAGATGAAGAAGATCACGAACATCGGCAGCAGCGGCAGCCAGTACCAGTTCAGGAAGCTGAGCCAGGGCAGGCCAATCATATAGCCGAGGCCACCGGTCTTCTGCGCGAGCACGATGTCGGTGAGGTTCAGCGACCCGACGCAGAGCAAGACGGTGATGATGACGAAACCGATCGAGACTTCGTAAGACACCATCTGCGCGGCAGAACGGAGCGCCGAAAGGAACGGATATTTCGAGTTCGATGCCCAGCCGGCCATGATGATGCCGTAGACGCCAAGCGAGGAAATCGCGAAAACGTAGAGGATACCGACATTGATATCGGCCACCGCCCAGCCTTCGGCGAGCGGAATGACCGCCCAGGCCGCGAGCGCGAGCACGCAGGTGATGAGCGGTGCGAGCAAGAAAATGCCCTTGTTGGAGCCGGACGGGATCACCGGCTCCTTCAGGACGAATTTCAGGAGGTCGGCAAAGGATTGCAGTAGGCCGAAAGCGCCGACCACGTTTGGGCCGCGCCTGAGCTGCACCGCTGCCCAGATCTTGCGATCCGCCAGCAGGATGAAGGCCACGAAGATCAGCAGTGCGACCAGAAGGACGAGGCCGTGCAGCAGCGTCAGCAGCACGGGCACGAACCAGTCCGTGTTCAACCAGAGCCACTTGATGCCCATGACGACGCCGGCAAGCACCGCCAAGGCGACAACCGCAGCGACGGCCAGGAAGATCAGCCCGATATTGGCCGATGAGCGGCGGGTGGGAGGGATATCAACCATCGATACGGCCCCTTATTCCGCCGCCAGGGCGAGCGCGCCCTTGGCGAGGGCCGAGCACTCGGCCATGACGGCAGAGGCGCGAGCGATCGGATTGGTGAGGTAGAAATCATCGACCGTGGCTGCGAACGCCGTCTTCTCGGTCGCCCCACCCTTGCCAGCCAGACTCGTGATCGAAGCCACGTCGCCGGCTGCGATCTGATCGATCGCCGCGAAATGCGGATGGCTTTCGTAGAGCGCCTTGCGAAGCTGGCCGAGATTGTCGAAGGGCAGCTTCTGGCCAAGCACATCAGAGAGAGCGCGGAGGATCGCCCAGTCTTCCTTGGCATCGCCCGGCGCGAAAGTCGCGCGGTCAGTCATCTGCACGCGGCCTTCGGTATTCACGTAGGTCGCCGATTTCTCGGTATAGGCGCTGCCCGGCAGGATGACGTCCGCGCGATGCGCGCCACGGTCGCCATGCGTGCCCTGATAGATGACGAATGCGCCGGCCGGGATCTCAATCTCGTCAGCCCCGAGATTGAAGAGCACGTCAACGCCGCCCTTGGCCATGGCAGCCGCATCGAGGCCACCTTCGCCCGGCACGAAGCCGAGATCGAGGCCGCCGACGCGCGAGGCTGCGGTATGCAGGACGGAGAAGCCGTTCCAGCCATCCTTGATCGCGCCCTGCTTGCCAGCGAGATCGGCAATCGCCGCTAGGACCGCAGCGCCATCGGCGCGGGCGAGAGCCCCCTGACCGACGATGAATAGCGGCTTTTCAGGCGCCTTGTCGCTCTGCGGCAGAGCCGAGAGGCTCTCGACGCCAGCGCCGACATAGTTGGTGTCATAGGTCAGGTCGGCACGCGGACCAACCACGTGGATCGGGAAACCGCCCTTGAGCCAGCGCTTGCGGATACGGGCATTCAGGACCGGCGCTTCGAGGCGCGGGTTGGAGCCGATGATGACCAGCGTATCGGCATCCTCGATGCCGGCGATAGTCGCATTGAAGATGTAGCTGGAACGGCCAAGCGATGGATCGAGCTTCGCGCCATCCTGCCGGCAATCAATGTTCTTCGAGCCGAGCTTCTCCATCAGGAGCTTCAGCGCGAGCATTTCCTCGACGCCCGCCAGATCGCCGGCAATCGCACCGATCTTTGCCGGAGCAGCAGCCTTCACCTTCGCGGCAATAGCGGCGAAAGCCTCGCCCCAGGAAGCCGGGCGCAGCTTGCCTCCCTCGCGGATGTAAGGGCGGTCGAGGCGCTGTGTCTTCAGACCGTCCGCGACGTGGCGCGTCTTGTCTGAAATCCACTCCTCGTTCACCAGGTCGTTGACGCGCGGCAGGATGCGCATCACTTCACGGCCACGGGAGTCGACGCGGATGGCGGAACCGACGGCGTCCATCACGTCGATCGATTCGGTCTTATTCAGTTCCCAGGGCCGCGCCTTGTTCTGATACGGCTTCGAGGTCAGCGCGCCGACCGGGCAAAGGTCGACGACATTGCCCTGCATCTCGGAGGTCATCGCCTTCTCGAGATAGGTGGTGATTTCCATGTCCTCGCCACGGCCGATCGCGCCGAGATCGGTCACACCGGCGACTTCCGTCGTGAAGCGGACGCAACGCGTGCA
>OUNM010076584.1_pt1 | contig 17261 bp, 24 predicted proteins | sample 1769961 | NCBI WGS metagenome assembly OUNM01 (sample SAMEA3914820, study PRJEB12502) | metagenome | biome: forest; material: soil | place: USA | collected 2012-03-12 | depth 0.3 m
GCCATCGGGTCGCGGACTTCGGGGACAGCGGGCAGGGCCCAGCAGCCGGGACAAGGGAGCGGGGAGATTTGGCGTGCTTCTCAAAAACCCGCTGGCTGGCCTGCCGCTGCTGGAGATCCCTGGGCCCTGGCGCCGTGGCACACGCCCCTTGCCAGCCCTTGCCAGACCCTGCCAGACCCTGCCAACGTGCCAGACATCCCGGAAGAACCACGGAGGAAATGAAAGCATGGAGGAGTTGTGCCGAGAGTGGGGCGGCCCGCGCTGCCCTGGCGCCCATGCTGTGCCCATGCTGCGCCCATGCTGCCAATGCTGCCATTTGCTGCCAAAGCCGCACGAGCAGGCTTCTAGAAGGCTTCGGTGAGGGGGAGCCGGCAGGGGATTGCAGTGGATGAGACGCAATCGCCGCCATGCTGTGCGCGCCCAATCATGCCCTTGCCTGCAGGGCGCCATGGGCGTTGCTTCACGTGGCGGCCCAGCACACCAGCCGACGACTCCCGCCAACCCGACGATCGCACGATGCGATGCCCATCCGGAATGGATTGCCTCTTAGCACGCAGCCTCGGCAGCACACCCAAACGCGATCGCCATGGAGATGGCGTGGGCATGACACGATACTGTGTCCTACTACACTACGAGACTGCGCTGCCCGGCGGGCCCGGCGGGCTCGGCGGGCTGGGTTCTCGCATTTGCGTCACCGGACGGGAGTGGAGAACTGGGCGTTGACACCGCTTCGATCGACCAGCAAGACTCCACCGTCCGTCACCGTCCGTCGTCAACAACACACAAGTAGAACCCGTCGTCTTGTGTGTGTGTTGCCCGCTTCCCGGTCGGCATTGGTGAGATGAGACTGATACTGTGATGGAGGTCCCCCGCGCAAAACAGAAGATCTGATCCGACCCCAGCGAACCCAGCCCAGATCGCTGACGTTTCAATTACCAACACACACCCTCCCTGCGCCTCCCCTGCCTGGTCCTGGTCGCGGGCTTCGGGTGACGGATATGTGCGCTCCACATGGCTGATCGCTCAGACCCCTTGGCGAAAGGAACACCCGGCCGAGCCAGCAGGGATCGGATCCGTCCTCCCTCCACACTTTTGCTGCGGGCAGCCTCGCCGGCGTGCCCAGCATGACTGCATCACGACTCGTGCAGCCGATAGTTACTGTGTAGCTGACGTTGACGGATTGCGGGAGCGCAGTTCGCAGCATTGACCGGCCGACACATCGTCGGCCGGTCTTGCCCGAACCAGACACCCGCGACTCGATGCTGTGGACGGTGGGCGCGCGCAGCAACCAAACGGCCACACACGGCAGACGACGGGACAGGTCAGGTCAGGTCAGGCCAGGCCAGGGGAACGCAATGCGCACTGGCCACCAACTTCTGCAGTCCCTTGTCGCAGTCCAGAACTCGGCAGTTTGCTAGCGACTCTGCAGGGCCAATCGGGGCAGCTCTTGGCGACCGCCGGACCGTTCTTGTCCAACCATGAAGCATGGAACGGGGCCCGAAGGAAAGTCACTTTCTTGCGCGGCGCCCCTCTGTTCCTGTGTTTGCTTTTGCAGAAACCCAATCGACAGCGCCGCCTTCTGCAACAGAACCCGACCAACGAGAGGTCGACAGCGACAGTCCCGTTCATGCCATGCCATGCCATGCTCTTTGCCACACCCGAAACGGGCCCCCTTTTAAGGTTGCTTCCGCGATTCCAGAGCAATGCAATGCAGATAATTTACTGCAGAGATGCACCACCTCGACCACCCACTGTATGTACAAGTAACGAGCAAAGCAAACGCCCGCCAGACAGGTCAGCCACTGGTCGCAGCCACGTTGGTGCGAAACTCGGGACGATGGGGATCGGGCGTCTCCTGATCGCCCCTACGTACATAGTAGTACGGCGTCAGTTGATTGCAGATGTCTTCTTGCCAGCGAGCCAGCTAACGTTAAAACTTGGCCGTTTCGCATCCACCCGTCCAGTTTGGGGAGGTCGGAAATACCCCGGGTCAACGGCCGCCATGCTCGCTGTGGCCGGTTTGGGGCATTTTGGTAACGCCACTTTGGCTGTCCATTCAGGAAGCGAGATCTGTTCTGGGCACTCTCGGTGGCCCATCATGAAATTGAAGTCGACATTGTCCAGGAAACTTGAAGGAAGAACCTCTTCATCTTCAAGGTCTCGTTGCGAAAACCGCCACCATTCCAGGGCCTCAGCCATCCGGCCCGTTTTCCCACATTGCCCCTGTCAGGGTCGATCGGCGTGGCACACAGGAAACGAATAACGTGATCTCATCCTAAAGGGCGAGACATGGGATGATGCCCGCAAAAAAGACCCGCAAGCCTTCGGGGCGCGAAGCCGAGCCGCGCACCAGGATCCATTTTGCTCGCGTCAATTTAGGCATCAAAGAGAGAGATAAGGTTCGGGCTTATCTGCTGATTTCGAGAGGCGGACCTCTCCAGGTCACGTCATCAGACCATCGCCCAGCGTCTTTGTCGACCACGTTTTCGGGGCCCGCGACTGTTCGGATCCTACTGACAAAGATGATCAGCGCTTGGCATTGGCGGATCCATTCCGTCTTGAAGACAGGCTCGCAGGCAATACCGTCACTGCGCACAGAAACAGCATACGTGTATGGCTGCGGAGAAGGCGATAATCATGCCTGAGCCTCGCGGTACGACGTCAGCCGGCGAGTGAGCCGATCCCTGGGCTGCAGAGGAGGGACGATCATCGCCGCAATCCATGGTTGAAGGGCTGTGGCCACTGTGACAGGACACACAACTGTGCCACGCAGGCTGGCGCTTCAGCTCCGGCTGCTCCGGCGCCTGCGTGCCACGTCGAGCAACTTCGCTTCGCCAGACTCGCCGGCTCCTGTCTCGTATGCGATGGCCCATGACATGAGGGGATCCACGATGGATGGCAGCACATGGTCCGCTGGATCGGGTATCTGCACAGAACATTCCACAGATTCCATGGATCGCGATCATCATCACCTGACGGGAGATGGGGTGGGTTGATACCACCATACTCCAGCAGGACACCCAGTCCTGGACTGTCCCAACGCCACGGTTGTGCGGTTGTGCCGCTCATCAGGATCAGCTGTCGCGCGTGCGGCGAGGCTGCAGGATTAACGAAGGACCAAGACATCATTGACGCCGATAGTAGCAGGTCTTGCCAGACATACATAGTCGTGCCCAGCAGTTCGTCATCATCAATCGTCCCAAATCGATCCTCAATTGTGCAGGGTACATGGTATGGGCGTCCTGTCCTGTCCAACCCTTGGCCTGCATTGCCATGTTGAGGTCACCATCCGAATCGAGCATAGCGGAAGAAGGGGTGTGTCTTCCAGAAGACTTCCCAGCTTGGGTCTCGCGACCAGCCAAGCGCAGGCGGCCACGCGAGGGTGTGGCGGGTGTGGTTGCACACGGTGCCGTCCTGCAGGCGGCTGGTGCCAGGGGGATTGCAGCGAATCCCCGTGCATGGAATGCTGGTGGAAGATTCTGCTTTCTTGTCCATGTGTCCAGGGTGTGGCATGTTGTGTCGGTCTCTGTGCAGACGCGACTCTCCCAGCTCCAACCAAACCCGACCACGGAGACGGAGACGGAGACGGAGACGCCGCACCCGAATGGACGGACTGGGCAAGCGCCGCGTCCACTCGTGCTTCCATCGAATTTCCAGAAGCATTGAAGATAGGGGCTCCATCGACACCTCTGTGTTCTGGACCGCAGACGGAGTTTCGATTTTTCGCACAGCACTCCCCTGGCCGTCTTCACCGCTGCCCAAGTCCAATCATCAGTCACATTTTGAACACGACATGTTCGTGCATCCACATCATCCACTTTGGCTCTTCAGGACACGCTGCTGTTCCTGTTCCCGCAGAACCTTTTCCGCGACCTGACCTGCCAACTCCACCGTCAAGGGTTCGTGGCGGCTCCGATCCAACCTCACCTGCGTCGCGCCGCAGCAAAGCCGTTCGCGGCAGAATACCACCCTGTTATTAATGGCCGACCAAGTTTATCCACTTGGCCCCACCCCTAGAACAAGGCTGTCCGGGGCAGCTGAGAAGATCCTCTGTCACGACCCCTAACTAACGCTAGCTTGATGGAGCATCAGGAGGAGAATGCGTGCGCAGGAAAAGGATTCGCAGCCGCCAGTCTGGGGGGCCTCGGGTCAAGCCGATTTCACAAAGATCTCAGAAGTTAGAACGATCTCTTCCAGCGAGCCAAGCCTTGAGCCTCACCGCGCCTGGAACCATACTATGTGGTCTGGGCAAACCCGCTTCCGCGCACGACTTGCGCAGCCGTCTGTCGCCTCAGCTGGACGGCCGATTATTGCCATTTGCCCCCTCCCGCGTCCAATTACCCAGTGCTTCTGGTCGGTGACGTGATGCGGCTATTCAATGCTGCCGCTGCGGCCGGCTTCCGTGTCTTGCCTCTCTCTTCCACGCTCATCTGCACACTTACGCACCGAGTGCTCCTCCTGTGTCCTGTGCAAACAACGAAGTAAAACTCCGCAGACCTCTGTGGATAGGTGGAAATACCCGGGGCAGACCGCCATCCCCTTGCCTGGCGGGCCTGGCAAGAAACGCGACCCCATCCCGCACCCCGCCGCGTCCATGAAGATCATGTCTCGTTTCCCGGATGAGAGCCCATGACCAGGGCCGGCCTGCTTGCCATCCAAGACACCCTGTCTGCGCACCAAGAACACCATAACCCACCCTGCTAGCTTACCAGCGAGCCAGCTTCCCATCCCGACCGGGGAAGACAAGCACGCAACCCCCAGAACAGGAAAATAAACCCCATGCGCATTGTCCAAGCAGTGTGAACTCTGGCTGGCTGCCACCCTCCGCCAGAAGAGCAAGAGAGAAATACCCGTTTTTTCTGACATTGCCGTTGCACTCGCCGTGACCCTCGCCGTAGCAACCGCCCTCCCTCCTCCGTCCGCCACCGAACGTCGTTCTTTTACGGAACCGGCGGCGCTTCCCCCACGGCCGTCCCGTCTCAGATTGACGAGCACACCACTGCCTGAGAGAGAGATACGTACTACTTTGGTACCATGCTGGACCCACCCCGTGATGGATGACGGTTCGGGCGCTCCTGCGCTCCTGCTGTGGGGAGCGCCGATGTGACGTTCATTTCAGCTAGACCCATCCATCCCCCCATCCCCAGAAGTCACTCGCGGTGCAGGGTGGGTTTGGGTGGGGGGTGCTTTGACCCCTTACCTGCTGGCTGGGTGGAGGAGGAGAAAACGATAACGCTACGTGGGGGGGCGGGAAACCCCATAGGAGGAGGGGAGGCGGTGACCAAGCTGTTTTTGGGAATACTGATGCTGCTGTTGTTGCTTGGGTGGGGGGGGAAGGATCGGAGAGGGAGGGGCTGGTGTCGAAATGGGCCGAGTGGTACCGTTCCATCGCCGCTGGCGTGCGACGTTTTTCTCGGGTTGCTCCGAAAGTGAGGCGAGCGGTGGCGTTGGTTAATGGAAATGATGTGTGTTCTTCTTTCGCTTGTGCGGGCTGCGACGTGGAGCGGGATGAGGCGGCCGTTGGGCCGGAGAGTGGGAGCCGAGGTTTGGTTTGTTATATTTTTGTAAAATTATAGCTTTGGGGCTCGGCAATGGGATGAGGGAGCTCGGGTTGGTCTGTCAATAATTACTCAGTAACTGATCAGGGGGCTTCTAGAACGCGGGATGTGGACGAGTTGTTGGGTGAAGTGGTTGGTGAATTATCGACGTCTTTCTCGACGAAATTACATCGGGATTGCAGGTTCCTTTTCGCTGTTTACGCTAGCTCTGTGACAGGCGGCTTGATATTGCTTGATCCCATGCTCGGCGTGCGGCGGCCCAGCTTCATGCCATACCACAGTAATACTGTGTGATATTTGTACGCTGTCAACTCCAAGTCGCTTCTGAGCTTCGACCAAGAAATTCCCCGGCGGTGGCAAGGGTTCTCGGCGTCTTGTCTCTTCGTGTTGCATACCGGCCACGCCGCGACTCACGGACCAGTCAACGGCGTCTCCGATGCATGGCGTGTGAAAAACGTTGTGCCAGCCCCTTTGTCCGAAACCTTGTGCTCCGTCTGAGATTGTTCCGGGTTGTTTGTTGACAGGACTTCCTTTTGGTTTGCTCGCTTTTTTGCTTTGATGCACTTCAGATGTAGAATACGAGCTGTAAAGGAAGCTAAAAACAAGACTACAGAAAAGGGGAAAGAAAGAGGATAGAAAGAGAAAAAGAGAAAAGAGAAAAGAGAAAAGAGAAAAGAGAAAAGAGAAAAGAGAAAAAAGGAAAGAGAAAAAAGGAAAGAGGAAAGAGAAAAGGGAAAGAGAAAAGGGAAAGAGAAAAGAGAAAAAGGAAACAGAAAAAAGGAAAGAGGAAAGAGAAAAGGGAAAGAGGAAAGAGAAAAAGGAAACAGAAAAAAGGAAAGAGGAAAGAGAAAAGGGAAAGAGAAAAGGGAAAGAGAAAAGGGAAAGGGAAAGAGAAAAGGGAAAGAGAAAAGGGAAAGGGGGAAATGGTTCGGCAAAACAGCATGGCCTGGCCTACAGATCCGTTCTTCTGCTTGAGCTGGGGACCTCGGGTAAAGGGATTGCGACAAAAAGGCGGCAGTCTGTCGTCGAGCATACCATCTGCTCAGTCAAGGCACCATGAGAGAGGAAAGGCTCAGTCAAGCAGCTGTATTTATCCCATCTACAGCACGTCGGCAAGCCTCCCGCAGCTCAGCTCAGTCCCTCCAAAAATGCCAGGTGCATGATACCAATAGCGACCCATCTCAACTTCTCTCGGGACTTTCAATGTCCAGCCGTCCATCTCAGGACTTGCAATTCCATATCTCCATCTCAGGGCTTCCAATGCCCATCCATCCGTATCCCAAACATGAAGAAAGTACTCAAACACTGGTTCGCCGCCAGGGGGTATCAAACGAGCCACCAGCCCGTAGAGAAAGAACGCCGCCGTGCAAAAGAAAAAAAATACTCAAGACACCCGCCAGCCGGCCGTGAGACAAAACCAGAGTAACCCAAACACGCATGACAAGACTCATGTCCCGCCATGTCCCTCATCTATCCTTGAAAATCCATCTCCAAGCCGCCAAGAAACCAACACATCGTTCCCACTCCACCAGTGGAGCATCAATCCATGGATGTCTTTTCATCTCCTGCTCAAAACCCATCAAGGCTGAACTCGCCCTTGAACCCTTCATTGAGCAGCATTGCTGCTAGACGGCTTCGCTGAAGCGTCAGTTGACGCTCGGTGTACGAGAATTTTGGATTCAGGCCCAACGCCATGCAAACAGCATTCGTGATGGTAAAGACGCCACAATCCCAACCATTGGTCTGGCGCGGGGCCTCGTAGTCAACGGCGCTCCAATCCGCCTCGACAAACTCGTCTTCGAGGACAAAGCGCACCAGTTCAAGCAGTTTGGTCTTGACGCTCGCTTCGCCAGCGCCCGCTCTCATCGAGTCGATGTGCGTTACAGTTCGCTTGCCGGGACGGATCACAGCCAGTGTCCAGTGGGACTGGGAGCAGATGGGAATGAGGATTGTGTCGATGTTGAGAAGGTTCGCCTTGCGAACGCCGGCTCTTCGTAGGAGTCGACCGCAGCCACCGGGACCGTTGGAGAGGAGGCGAGGCCAAAAGTATGATGTAAAAGCGGCGCATTTTGGATCCTGGTCTGTCGCACCGCTCGCTTTGTTGACGTAATCCGCAACGTGGAGGATCGAGCCGATGATAACATTGTCGTTGAGCCACGCGGTAGGCGGAAGAAGCTTCTCTTCAAAATCGCGCCGTGTGAGCGGCTGGCCCTCGAGAGTCTTGACGAGATCGACATTTGGGTTCGCTCTGGCGGCATTAGCGACCTTGAGGCCCCAGTCGCTGGACAAGGCTGTGATCAGAGGACGAGAAGGTGGTCTCAGTCCGGTCAGGGCAGCGAATTCCTCAGCCTGCCTCTGTCGCTCGGCTTCTTGCTCACGGCGACGTTCTTCCTCCTTGCGGCGGCGTTCCTCCTCCTCTCGCCGACGCTCCTCTTCAACGAGGCGCTGTTTCTCGCGTTCCGCTTCCTCGGCCTCGCGTTTCCGCTTGTCTTCGGTATCTCGCCGAACGGCCGCCTCGAACTCCTCTCGGATCTGACGATCAATCTGCAGCTGCTCAAACTTGCTTCTGGAAATCTCCAAATCATCTTCATCGGCCGCGAAAAATTCTTCGAGAGTGAGGGGCGCGGTTTTCTTCTCAGCTGGCTTGGGGGCCTTCGCCTCCAGCCTGGAGCGCATCAGCGGGTTGACTTCGGGGCTTGAGGCCGCCGGACTGCTGGTGTCGTCCTCGAAGAGATGAGCTGCCCGCCGGCGCATCTCGGGAGTGGACGGCAGGGCCGGGAGCGGAATCCGGACCATTCGCCGGCGAGGGGTAAGCTTGAGTGTTGACTTTGACCGGTTCTCCTTGTCCTCCTCCTCTCGCTTCTCCATGTCATCCTGCAGATCGTTGAGGAAGCCGTCGTACTTTCGAGCGTGGTAGGTCAGACCCATCTCGTGATCGTCCTTCTCGAGTGCCTCCAGGTTCCATTTGTCCTGAAAAGAGAGGGAGGCGTCGTGCTGTCGGGAGACCGTCCTGGTCGCTTCCAGCATGCGAACCGAATGCTCGTCGCGTATGACCTCCGCTCTGAGCTTCGCCCTGACAATCTGGTCTGCCTCTCGTGGCGTCATGACCTGTGCGGGAATATGCGCAGGGGGGATGAACTTGGAGACCGGACTCGTGAAGGCAAGCTTCCTCTCCTTCTCGGGTGTCGAGACGTATCTGGGCGAGGCAGGAAGATCCCACGCCTTTGAAGGCTTCAAGATGCCCTTGGGTTCTGGCACCAATTTGTAGTCGCCAGGCCTGATGTTCTCCTCCCAATCACAAGGCGCTGCGTCTGGGAACCTGAAATCGTAGAGAGGCTGGAGTTCGATTTCGTCGGCGGGGACCTCCTCCAGGGACGACACTTTATCTTCTGGGAAGTATCCCGGCATGGCTTCGGTCAGGTTGTTCTTCTGCTCGACGAAGCTCGGGGGGGTCAGTTGTTTGTGGACGGCATTAGCGTCCACCATCATCTGGCTGAGGGCTTCACGTGTCGGGGTGTCAATCCTGTCAAGCAAGCAGAGGAATCCCAGAAGCCTGGCCGCCACCCCCGCATTCTGCCTGAACATGGCATTTCCCAGTGGCAAACGGCGCGACGGCACGGGGTATCTCGCCTTAAGGCCCTCCATCCTCTCTCCGTCGTAGACGTGTAGCATAAACTCGATGGCCTCATGAAGGCCGTCACGGTAGGCTGACCAAGTCTTCACAAGCTTCTCGGCTTTCTCGGCCTCGGATTCTTCGGGCGGAGTTGGCCCGAACTTGTATTCTTGGTATTTGTGAATGGCAATGCTGGCCCCGAGGTCTTGATGATCCTGGATTCGCAGTTGGATATCTGCAATTGACGAGCCACCAATGATGTTGCCGGCTTTGACGACGTCGTACTGGACCGAGAAGGCATTCGCGAGGTGCTGGATCTTCTCGAAACCGATGCGCTTTGTGGGTTCGCTGGCCCAAACCAGGTCGTCAAAGCCATCATCTTCCTGGTCGGAAAGAGACTGGGTTGTCGGTGACGCGGAGGGCGTGCGCTTCAGCCTCTTGACAATGATGGCGTTGCTGTTGTCGGTGTCCTGGCGGCGGGTGTCGAGGGTTTCGTACGCGTCGCCACGGAATTGTTCACGGATCTTGCCGAAAACGCCGATGAAAGGGCTGCCCATTGTCGCGACAGCACGGCTGAAGATGCCGCAAGCTTGCGCCCACATTGATTGGTGGGGTGTCGGTGCCACCTCTGCTTCTGGTTGTTGGTTCTCCTCTTCGGCGAGCGCCGGCACGACTCGCTCGATGGTCTCGGGGCTCTCGTCGTTTTCTGCGTCTTGCCTCGGCGCGATCAAGTCGATTTCGCCGTCTTGAGCGGGGCGCTTTCCGTTGGAATTGATTAGCGACTCGTAGACCGACTGGTACTCGTTGTTGCCGCAGCTGCAGTGCCAGCGGAAATCGTCCTTCTTCTGCAGGACCCGCAGGTTCTTCTTCTCGGAGCCGACGACGTAGAAGCGCAGGTGGCCGACCGCAGCCTCCGCCTCTTCTCTCGAATTGTAGATGTTGGGTGGGCCGCACCAACAACCTCTCATGTAATGGTCGTTGCGGATCGCAATCCACAACTCCCTCGCAAACTGCTCCTCGCCTTCCTGGTCGCGACGCTGCCGGAACTGGCGAGTCTCGTCACCGGGGCTTTTGGGCGGACGGGCGGGCGAAATCGACGGGGTTACGTCGACAAATCTGGTGAGGAACCGGGTGTACCGGACCGGGGTTCTCGGCGAGCCGTTCCTTCTCGCCGGGGTGCCTCTGATGGCTTCAACCCGCGGGTGCTCGAGGGGCGAAGATGTGCTCGGCAGCGGGGATCGAGGGTATGGGGTGGCCGGGGGGAGAGCGACCGGCGGGGGGTAGACCGACGGCCGGGCGGTCACGGGAAGAGGAGTTGGTGAGCGAGTCGCAGCCTCTTGCTGCTCCTCCTCGACGGCCTCGAGGGCAGGAGTGTTGACGGCGAGAGGCGACGGTTCCGCGAACCGCGCACGAGGTGTTGGGGTGGCGGGGTTGGCGGCGGCGGCGCGGGCAAGCGCGGTGGGCTACTCAACATTGTCAGCCATCCCTTCTTGTTCTGGTGTACCCGATCGTGTCGGCGCAAAGCGAGTCTGGGGGGTCGGCATACAAAATTGGTGCGAGAGGCAGTGCCGCTGCTGCGGCGACGTGAAACTCTGGCGGACGAGGAGGGGACGACTCCGGGGCTGCTGCGCAGACCACGGCTGTTGCGCGTGGTGCGCGGGGTGGGAGCTTGTGCCGGCATCGTCAGTGCTGGCTTCCTCGTTGTGGTTGTGGGAGGAAGAGTTTGGGATGCGAGCTTGGAAAGTTGAAGAAAAGAGGTAGCGACCGCCCTTCGCGGGGCAAAAGTTTCCAACTCGCGGCGGGGAGGGGACTGAAGGTGCAGCGCAGGAAGGTGCGCCGCGGGGCAGGGAGGGGGGCGACGAGGAAAGGCAGGTGCTGCGAGGAAGGTGCGCCCATGACGACGGGCAGGCAGGCAAGAGCGAAAAAGGGTCCAACTGCCTGGCACACACCGCACAGTGGGCAAACTTGAACCCAACGGCGGAACAATGGCAACACGAGACAGAAACCAGGCAGCTTTGTTCCCACGCGTTATGCTTAACGACAGCTCTGGAAAGAATAAAAGAATTGGAGTGTCAAGAAGGTCTTTACCACGTAGACCAGCGGGACAGAGTGGGCTCAGATGCTCGTCTCAAAATCGGCAATCGCAGGTTCGCAGTTTCGCGCGCGGGAATCGCATCGGCCCGGGCAGGGGTGGATTCTGATTTTTTCACGAGGCGGGCGCAGGAAGGGACGGAATCGCGGTCGGTCGGTCGGCTGGACGATTGTGGGGCCGTTAGATCGCGATCGCATCGTTTACTGCTAGCGTTGCTGTGGCAGCTGGCGGGGCCTCGGGGGCGTTTGCTTCTATGCGATCACGGCCGCCCACACGCGCAGGCAGGAGACGCGACGGAGGACGAATGGTGTCGCTCCGCAGTCGCGACGGCAATTGAACGAAGTTTGGTGTTGCGGCTCTGCAGATCCGGGGAAGCTTGGAGCTTGGACATTCCGTTCCCGACCCGTGCCACCGCGCCACCCGCAGCGCGCCCCTTGACGCTAACATTTATTCCGAACCCCTGCCCATAGCGCGCGCTGCAGCTAGGTAGGTTGGCAGCCTTCCGATTCGTTCTCAGCTCGCCCACCCCAATTCGCCCAATTCGACCACTCTAACGTCACCTCCTGTCCAGATCGGTGCAGTGCCCGAGAGGCTGAGAGCCACGAGGGAGCTGCCGCTTTGATGACGTGATTTGAAGCAAAGCTCTCCAGAACTGAGACAACTCTGGTACCTATTGAGAATGTTCCTTATTGCCAGAGCCATCCCCCGATCAATCTCCATCCAAGCAAGCCACGGCAGCCTTAACAGATGACACCCTAATTCGGCGGCATCGGCCCCATTGCAGGATGTCGGTGGTGATGTTCCTCCCTGCCCTGCTCCTCTCCCCATTTCTTCTCCCAATCTTTGTCTTTGGTGTTGTCACGGTAGCCGTCTTCGGCATTATCGCGATCATCGTCTTCGGCATTATCCCGATCGTGGTCTTCGGCATTATCCCTATCATCGTCTTTGGCATTATCCCCATCGTCGTCTTCGGCATAATCCCAATCTTCGTCTTCGGCATTATCCCGATCGTTACCGCCATCATCATCCCTCTCCTCCGCCTCTCCGTCATCTCGCTACCCGTGTTATTCTTTATTCTTCCTCTCATTTATTTTTACTCGGCTCCCTCTTCTACAATCGCCTCCTCTTCTACTTCGTCTTCTCCCTCCTATTTCTTTTTCTTCTCCCTTCTCTCCTTCCTCCTCCTCCTCTTCTTTAACTCTCCTTCTAGGCTTTCTTCTTCCTCCCCGTCTTCCACCTCTTATCCCTCCTCCTCTTCTTCTCCCTCTACCCCTTCCTCCGCTTCCCCCACCTCTACCCCCTCCACCTCTTCTCCCTTCTATACCCCCTCCTCCTCGTCTTCTTCTCTAAATACCCCTTCCTCTTCGTCTTCTTCCCTCCATACTCCCTCCTCCTCATCTTCCACCTTTTGACCCATGTTCTCCATCTCTTCGTCGAAAACGAGAAGCACCGTGACAGGGCATCCATCGACACCTTCTCTCAGACCCTCAGTAACTGTCTAGTGCACTGTTACGCCGGCAACTCTCTGTCAAACGTTTCTAATTCAATTCTACTTGACACTTTTTCTTCAAAGAAATCCTCAAAATGCCTGACCTCCAACCTTCAAACCCCTGATTTCCACGAGAACGACTAGGAGATTTGCAGTGGGAGATTTTTAGTGGGAAATGCGTGGAAGATGTGCGGAGCTGCTGTCTTCTATGTTCACAGATAGGTTAGAGGGCCCTCAATGCGAACAAACACATCCAGTTGCCCCTGAGGCCGCAGTCCTTGCCCTCTCCGGGCGTTCTGGAGCAACTGCTGACGCAACCAGACAACCGCAAGCGCTTCAAACAGGTTGAACGTCTTTGGGCCACGTGGGGGATACGGCAATCCTGGCAGGAAGAAGGCAACCGGCTTGAAATGCAACGCGACCACCAATAGGCCTGTGCGTGGAGTCCGTTCGAAGCTGTCCCGAGGCTGAACCTTGTCTCAAGGTTAGTTCAGCCCCAGCCATGAACGATTGCTGGAAATCAAGGTAAGCAGAGACAACAACACAATGAAGGCTTTTAACTCGGTTGACGACCACGTCTGGTACGAGGCTAAGTTCTGTACGGGTGGTAAGGAGCGAGAAGGGCATCTGTACCCACGCGTCGTCGACTTCAACGCCATCTTCTTCTACCCCAATTTCTTAAGCCAGCGTCGACAAACATGCAACCGATCACACCCCGACAGGGCGCCCGAGGACCAAAAGAAACCGGGCCAACAACATTCAGGGCCTCAAGGCGAGGAGGGAGTGTAGACGCAGCTGTCAGTCAAGACGACCAAGACTCTGCTGGAGCCGCTCTGTGGGACGAAGCGCAAGTTTTGGCGCAGCCACGTCGAGAGAATCATCTTGTTGAGGGGGCAATGCCATATCCAGCACAGTTTCGGTGTATCATGTGAATCTTATGTCCCGTCTTCCACCAATGCAGCGAAAAGTAGGCATATGCAGAGCACCGAGGGGGACACACCATATATGTTCACGGCTTCCAATTGGTGATGAGGTCTTGGTACATCCGGCTACTTGCCTTCCGGTTAGATTTCTTCAAGCGCGAGGAAGTGAAGAAGCTTGGGATCAGTATGCCCCGTGTCATCTTTTTCTCCAGATTGCTTTTTGGTTCCTCCAACTCACCAACTCTCAACGTCTTCGGGATGTGCGGGGCCGGAGCGGAGCGGAGTTTCCGGTTTGAGATGCCACACGGCGAGTGACACACAGGCGACGGGCCCGCCCAGACTCGCCCACGATGTTCCATCGGTTCCAATCTTTTGATATTCTTAGAAGATGCAACCTCAGTGGGCTTCGGACAAAAATACCCAACCTGAGTGACGATGGCAAGTGGCATCCTGCCGGGAGGAGGGCGGGTCCGGGCCGTCCGGCACAACTCCGGCGAAGTGGTGCATCCGAACCATGTCCGTCCTGTTGTCTACGAGACCGCTATCGGGACGAAAAGTGAAGCAGGTCATGTGGACGTGCAAACGAACCCCGACGCAGCGGGCGGTGGGGCGGAGTTGCCGTTCAAGGCGGCGGCGGTCGACCCGGCCCGGGCGGCTGAACCTCGGGGTGGGGGTGGACCCCGCCAAGCGGCCGGTCCCGCTGACACGGGGGTGCTGAACAGGGCAGGAAGCGCCGCCCGCATCCACACCCGCACCCACACCCGCACCCACCTGCCGGTATTCCAGACTCTGCTTGCCCACCGCCTCGCCCCGGGTTTATGACCCACACCCGACAACGCTGCAGGATGTAACCCAATCTCGAGCCAGTCCACAGTCCATGGGCAGCAGTCCGTGATCCGGCCGCTCGAAGAAGGATTTAACCCTTGTTGGCTCCCCGCCACACCTTTCGCTTGATCTTCGGAACTTCTCCAGTTCGTTGGAACATGCCTCGCTTGCTGGTCGTCCGTGTGGTGCTGTGCAGACGCCTGTGTTCCCCGACTTGATGATAAATCGGTCAACTCTTTGCGCGTGGGGCGTCAACAAGAATCCAGGGACGGGATCGGGAGGGGCCAACGGCCAGCCCAGGCATCGAGCAGAGATAAAACGAAAGTCTGCCCTCCTTTTCTCGAGGTTGCTTCTGCACTGTTGAGCAAGGACCTTTCCGGCTCCAGCATCACCTCTCGTTTCGTTCCACTATGGCAGCCGTTGCCCCTGCAGACATGCCGAAGGGCGGCCATGTCGGCTCAGACATCGCTCCAGATAGCCACATTGGGGACCCTGAAAAGGTCGAGACAGGCCAAGATGCGACGGACGAGGAGTCAGGGGCGCCTTCTCCGCAGCCGGCACAAGAGCTCGAGCGATGGAACGAGACGGGCGTGAACATTTTCCGCTTCTTTTCGACCATCTACGCTTTCATTCTCATGGGAATGACAGACGCTGCCGTCGGCGTACGTTCTATCCTCCCCCCAGCCAACCGAAGTGGCCCGCACTAACTCTTCTCTCCAGGCACTCCTACCATACGTATGTCTAGCTACCGCACACGGCTGATGTACCATACTAACCCACCCCCCTCCCACCAGATTGAGACCTACTACAACATCAGCTACACCGTCGTCTCTCTTGTTTTCCTCTCCCCCTTTGTGGGCTACCTCCTCGCAGCCCTCCTCAACAACCTAATCCACCACCACCTCGGCCAGCGCGGCGTGGCCGTCCTGGGCCCCGTATGCCGACTAATCGGCATCATCCCGCTCGTCTTTCACCCGCCATACCCGGCGCTGCCCGTGGTGCTCCTCTTCACAGGCTTCGGGAACGGCATCGAGGACTCGGCATGGAACGCCTGGGTCGGCAACATGCAGCGCGCCAACGAGCTGCTCGGCTTCCTGCACGGCGCCTACGGCCTGGGCGCCACGATCGGCCCGCTCATCGCCACCGCCATGGTCACCAAGGGCGGGCTGCCGTGGTACAAGTTCTACTTTGTCATGATCGGCCTGGACGGGCTGGGCGGGCTGCTGCTGGCGGGGGCGTTCTGGCGGGCCACGGCGCGCGTGCACCGCGAGGCGCACGCCGCGAGCAACGGAGGCGGGCGGACCACCACGCGCACGGTGCTGCGCTCGTCGGTCGTGTGGCTAGTCGCGCTGTTCCTTCTGGGCTACGTCGGCGCCGAGGTGTCGCTGGGCGGGTGGATCGTGACCTTCATGCTGCGGGTGCGGGATGCGGAGCCGTTCCAGGCCGGGCTGGTGGCGACCTTCTTCTGGCTGGGGCTGACGGTCGGGCGGGTGCTGCTGGGGTTCGTCACGGGGCGCGTCGGCGAGAAGCTGGCCATCAGCGTGTATCTGGTGCTGTCGGTCGCGCTACAGCTGCTGTACTGGCTGGTGCCCAACTTCGCGGCGTCGGCGACGTTTGTGGCGTTTCTGGGCTTCTTTCTGGGCCCGCTGTTCCCCGCGGCGATCGTGGCGGCGACCAAGCTGTTGCCCAGCGACTACCACGTGTCGGCGATCGGGTTTGCTGCGGCGTTTGGCGGCGGCGGAGCTGCCTTGTTTCCGTTTGCCATCGGCGCGATTGCGCAGAGCAAGGGCGTCGAGGTGCTGCAGCCGATTGTGCTGGCCATCCTGGTGTTTATCTTGCTCATGTGGTGGCTGCTGCCCGGTGGGTTGCGGAGGGGCGGGCTGGAGAAGGCGAGGGAGGATGGCGAGAGGGCCGGCGATGGGTTCAGGAAGAGCGTCAAGTGGTTGACGGGGAAGATTCGGAAGTCTGCGTAACAGCAACCTGCACGCCTTATTCTGTATGCTGCACTGTGTGCAAGATGGAGGGGGCCGGTTCCTTTTGCGACTGTTTGTGGTGCGACCACCCGCCTGTACAGTCTGAGCGGTACTATAGATCAGCGGCAACGAGAATATACAACTATGAGAGCAATATCAACCTCATCTTTATCCAGGATCCCACGCAAGTGTCTCTGAGGACTGCGCTTGACAACTTCATGTGGATCATCCAAGTACAGTGCGAATCGCCCCAATCCAGGCGAAACGACACTGTTTATCTATTCCCTGTGTAAGTCGGGCTTGGCGTTGACTGTCGCACGGACCTTGCAGAGGTCCCGTCATCTGCAGGCTGCAGCCGTCAGGGTCCCAGCCTCGTGCTCTGTCTCTGTCTGTGCTCTGTGACTCTCACGTTTGTCCCTCCGACACTCGGATCCGAAGACGCCGACGACCTCGTACAGATTCCTCCCGCCCACACGCGCGCGTACCTGCATTGATCGGCAGCGGCATCCTTTTCCGTGAAAATGCGATTCAGCTTATTCGGACCCTGATTGAACCCTTCGCAACGGCGTCGCAGGCCCAATCCGGTCCCTCCGATCGTCGACCTCTGACGTAACACCCGCCGCCGTATCACCACCACCATTACCACCGCCGCCCGAAATGTCACCCCTCCTGAGCAACCGCCCGGCCACCCCGCGGGTTTCCGAAACCTCCCCTCTCCTCCGCACCCCCTCCACGACAACCCTCAGCCCGGCCGCGAGCACCCGCTCCCCCTCCCCGTCCCCCTCCCC
>OUNM010579428.1_pt1 | contig 17255 bp, 20 predicted proteins | sample 1769961 | NCBI WGS metagenome assembly OUNM01 (sample SAMEA3914820, study PRJEB12502) | metagenome | biome: forest; material: soil | place: USA | collected 2012-03-12 | depth 0.3 m
CGACCCCATCATCGGAATCATCATCATCATTGCAATGTGTTCGAAGTTGCATTCACCTATTTGATCGATCTTCTCTGTAGCCCTCTCCAACCGTCCAACCACGGAGACGCAGCCAACCCGTGAGAAATCAAGAAACATATATATAGGTGCCTTCGAACCAGTGAAAATCGCCAAATGCAACACGGGAAGCCGTTTCTGTCTCACGCCCCCAATAATAATAAGGTACCCTCACGGACGGAAACGGCTTTGGCGGTGGGTGGGTGCTCAGACGGGCAAGACACGCCACGGGGACCTCTGGACGGAGATGGACTTAGTTGACGAAGAGGTTATCGTAATCGTCATCGTCATCGTCGTCGCCGCCGTCGTCCTGGGGCTGGTTGTCGCCGGCCTGGGGCTGGTTGTCGCCGGCCTGGGGCTGGTTGTCGCCGGCCTGGGGCTGGAACTGCTGCGGACCCAGCATGGCGTTGCCTTGGGGCTGGTCCTCCGGCGGGGCCGGGATCAGGCCTTTGCCCTTGCGGATCTGGCAGACACGCGTCTCGAGAGCAAAGCGCGTGCGGCGTTTCTGCCGGAACAGCAGGCAGTCGTCCTGGGCCATGGTCAGCCTTTTCCGGGGTTTCCAGAGAGAGAGAGAGAGAAAAACTTACAACCATCTGCTGGTAGGTCAGACGGGTCTTGCCGTTCTCGTCTTTGTCATTGTAATAGGCCATCAGAATGGTCTCCTCTTCGACGGTCCACCGCTCGGTGCTGCGTCTCTTGGGCGGGGCATTGGGGTCGGCGTCCTTGTCCCTGGCGCGCTTCCTCTTCTTCGGAGCAGCAGCCGGGACGTTTTTGACCGGCTGAGCCATGACCGGCTGAGCCATGACGGGCTGGCCCATATTGGCCGGACCAGCATGGGCATGGACGAGCTGGCCCATGTCGGCCGCCATGGGAGCCCAGTGGGGGATGCCCTTGCTGTGTCAGCATCGGCCGCAGCGGTGGTTGCCGAAGCTCGGGAGTTTGCTTACCGGACCGACGAAAGGCTGGCCACCAGTAAAGAACTGCCGCTGGAGCATGGCAAGCTGGGCCTGGTAATCCAACTGATGGGCCATGGCGCCGTAGCCAGCCATGCCGTTGTAGCCAGCCATCATGCCGATGTGAGCGCCTATGCCACTGTGGGTTCCCGTGCCGTTGCGGGTGTCGGCAATGGCCATGGACTCACCGACAGCCACGGGCTGCTGGTCACCAGCCTGCTCACCAGCCTGCTCACCAGCCTCCTCACCAGCCTGGTGAACAAGCTGCTGCTCGCCAGCGTGGTGAACGGGAGCGCACTCGCCGCGGCCGCAAGGGGCGGACGAGGGGACCATGAAGGGCTCGCCCTTGGTCGGGCAAGCAGGCGCTTGAGCGAGCTGATTCGTGACATAGGGGCTGATCAAACCGTCAGGGCCACGAGGGTCAGGCACGCCACCGCCCACAAGGGCCTGAATCATGTCGTTGCACGGCTTGATGAGGTGGTGGCCCGTGGGCTTCTGGCAAATGCGGCAGACAACCGTGCCGTGGACGCACATGTTGATTGCTTTGTTGGTGAAAGTGGTTTGTTGTGTTTGTTCTGTGTTGTTGTCAGCGGCAAAGACGGAAAAGGTGAACAAGGCAAGGCAGGGGGTACGTGGCTCTGGTGGTCGACCAGGTTGGTCAAGCGATCAAATCGGCTGAGTTGGCCAAATTTCAAGTCGAATAAATCGAATAAACGACTGAGCCGACCAAGTCGACCAAGTCGAGTAAATCGAATAAACGACTGAGTTGGCCAGGTCGATCAAGTCAAAGAAATCGAATAAATCGATCAAATCGACTGAGTCGACCGAGCAGATCAAGTCGAATAAATCAAGGAATTAAACGACTGAGTTGGGCAGGTCGATCAGGTCGCTCAAGTCGAATAAACGACTGAGTTGACCCGGTCAATAAATCGAAGAATCAACTGAGCTCACCAAGTCGATCAGTCGAATGAATCGAAGAATCGATCAAACGACAGAGTCGGCCAAGGAGATCATGTAGATCAAGTCGAATATAAACGAGTGAGTTGACCAAGTTGACCAAGTCGATGAGATGGACCAAAACGACCAAATCGACGCGTCAACCAGGCCAAATGGACCGCGTCGAGCAAGTCGAAGCGACCGAATGGACCAAGATGATCAAATCGAGCGCGTCGACCGCGTCGAGCAAGGCAAATCGACCGCGTTGACCTGGCCGACCAAGTCGAGGCGACCGAATCGACCAAGCCGACCAAGTCGAATCGACGCGTTCGACGACGTCGACGAGGCCAGCGAGCAAACAAACAAACTGGGGCAAAACTCACCAAGCTGCTTTCGCAGGAAATGCTTTCTTCTTTGAGAAAGCTGGCGACTGGCAGGCGACCAGTCGAGGAATATCTCGATGTCGAACAAGATAAGTCGAGGTCGAGGTTGAGGTTTTGGGGTCTTGAGAGAGAGAAGAAAAAAGTGGAAGCGGTGGGGGAGGAAGGGCAAGAGGCGAGCATCCTCGGAAGCGGGCAGGAAGTTCAAAAAATGAACAGGCCGTCCTCCCATTGTGTTGCCGGCATGGTCGCCGGTCAATGGTCTCAAAGGGGCTGTGAGTGGTGTTAGTGAGAGGCCATTCCCAGTGGTGAACCCGGCGCACTTCGGCCAAAAAACCGGTTCCGGCTCCCGGACCTCCTTTTTTTCTCCCACGGCCCCGTCCACAACACCAACCACCAAGCTCTTCTCTTGATATCCTCGCGGACGGCGCCGTCATAACGAACGGTTGATAGTTAAAAGATGATCATCTGGGACTCAAGAAAGGTCTTGTGGTGGTGTTGGGGGCTGGGGTGAGCCTTTGGGTGAAGCGGACTATGTGGTGGTGACTCTGGGACTCTTGTGGGCCACTCTGGGCTTTCCCCCATGAAAAAACATGCAGCAGGGCAACAGCAGCAAGCAAAATGAATGCAGCATGCAGGAAACTAATGAGAATGAAGGGTCAGAAGTGGTGAACAAGTGAAAAGAGTCTGGAGGTGGTGGTGATGGTGATGCCGGTGTTGGTGTTGGTGAGGTCCGGGCCGGGTCCGGGACCAATGCCAAGAGATGCACTCACGCAAACACAACCATGAAGACCATGGCACTCCGCATGTCTGCTGCCCATGCTGCTCTGAGTGAGCCAGAGCCTCTGTCGGCAGCATTGAGCAGCAGAAAGCAGAAGATGGCGATGATGGTCAAAACGAGGTCGCAGCACACAACCACGGCGCTGACGGCTCGGGCGCGCCTCAGGAACAGCAGGGACACAATCTCGTAAGTGTCCACGATGATGGCAATCACGATCTATGCAAAAGTCAGTCACATCATGCTGTGCAAGTTTGGGATGTTGACAGAAGTGAGAAAGACGTTGACCAAAACAGGGTCCAAGTGGTGTAAGTCGGAAGTGGAGCCGGGCCGGGATTACGTCATTCAGGGTCCAGTGTAAGTGACGTATGCACATAAACACAAAGATGCACTTACCGGAAAGAATGATGGCAGCAGCAGATCAACTCTCATCGTGGGCTCAGCATGCCAGAAGTCGTAGAGGTATGCAATGAATGAGATGGTGCCCAGCTCAAACAGCGCCGCCACAGAGCGGCCACTGACTTGGGCCCATGCGAACGGGACGACGGGAGGGCGTTTGGGACCGCATGGCTGCTGCTCTGCATCCATGTGCAAACTGGAAAGGTGCTGCTGTGCTTGCTCATCGGCTGCTGCTCTTGCTGGTGCTGCTGTCATGGTCATGGCGGGCTGAGACATTGAGAGACGGTCGTGGCGAGAGAGAAGTCAAGGACGGGTGATGGAAAGCAGCAGTTGGCCATGCTGGAGTTCTGAACATGCCAGTCAGTGTCGAAATATCATCTGAGAGGAGCCCTCACCTCTGCGCCACCTTTCTTGTTTCACATCGGACTCTCGCATCGCGGCGGCACAGCACAGCAGAGCAATGCACACGCAGCACAGACTGGCTCCTGCAGGCTCCAGCAGGCCCCAGCCTTGCAGAAGACCCCAGCAGGCCCAGGGTTTCAACGGGGCCGATGTCCTTGGATTGGTCATGGCAGGGACAAATGTGCCAGAGTTTGGTCGGCTTCTTGCGTGTGTCGGATGCGAGACGGGAGCTCTTTTCCTGTCTTTGGATCTGCTGCACGCAGCACGCAGCACACATCCGACGGGCGATCCAATAGACGGCGAGAGCAAAGAGGAGTCATCCAACAGACAAGCAGGATGCCAGCAGAGAGACAGAAGATTGGGGGTCAGCCGAGCCCAAGCCACGCCCAATGTCCATCTGCGGCTTGCCTCGCTGCCCAACCCGTCTTTCCCGTCTGAAGCGGGGTAAGGCCCATGTAAATTCAAACGAGCTGGGACACGATCGAGAGGAATTCCAGGCATGAATTAATCAATTTGAAATTAAAGTCGTTGGGGGCGAAGCGAAGCAACTGCCTCTTCCTGATGCACTGCCGCCAAATGCAACCGTTGCACGCAAATCCTCCGGGACTGGCGGCAGGGGCGGTGTTGGAGCAGACAAGAAGGCGGCCAAACACCGGCGCTGCCAAGACCCGCAAGTCTTGGCAGGACCACCAGCGGTCTTGGCAGGGCCAGGTCGGGCAAGGCTGGGGCCGCCGGCCAGGGCCGGGCAACAAGGCAGACGTGCACAGGCCAAGAGTTCCCAAATTTCAACCTCATTCTCGTCCGAGTCTCGGAAACCCTCCCGCGACTGATGGCCCGCGGACACATGCCCAGCGCCGCCTTCTTGCCCTTCATTTTTTGAGGGATCGACGGCGCTTTAAGGCAGTCGGCCGCCGAAATGCATTCTCGGGAGACCACTCCTTCGATGGCCTAGCACAAAATGAAAATAGCTGCTCCCCTCCTGGCGAGCCTTGACCCTCACTGCCAATTCCCAAAACCTCTCTGCAAGTCCCGAACCTCGCAGCAAATCCCTAAACCTGCACTCATCTGTAAAACCCCTTCGCGGCCCAATCCACATCGTGTCTCCCCGCAACAACCGCGACACCAAAACTCCATCTCTCCCCGCAACCCAAGTCTGCAACCCCAACACCTCACCAAACGCAACCACGCAAACAAACAATCAAACAGAAAAAAATGAAGAGATAAAAAGCCAAAAGGAAAAATGGATGCCCCTCCCACCCCAACCAACAAAATCCTCGCCCTCGTCAAGCTCCACACCACCCTCGCCGCCCTCCTGCTCGCCGTAACCACCGCCACCACCACAACCATCATCACCGCCCTCCCCAACAACACCAACAACATCAAACAACCCCAGTACACCACTCACCACCACAACTCCACCCACCTCGCCCTGACCCACACCCTCGCCTACCTCCACCTCGTAAGTATCCCTTCTTTTCCTCCTCTGGACTGTCTCGTGAGAAGGGGTCCGTTTGACTCTCGAGACAGAGCTCCCAAATAAATTACCCAAAAAAGACAAGAAGAAACTGACACAAATTGTCTGCCAACAAGTGGTGCGCCGCCCTCGGCTTCGCATGGTGGTACTACCACCACCTTACCCCCGCCAAAGAAGACCAACAGCAGCAGCAGGGATGCACGGTCCTCGCCGGCTAGAAGCCTGTGTTCCATGTCCTGAGCGGCGGGCTGCTGGTTGCGCTGGCGGGGGATATGCTTGTTGTGGGGCTGCGGGGGTGGGAGAGCCATGGTATTACTCTGCCTGATGGAGGAGGGAAGGGAAACGGGGCAAAAGGGATGGGGGAGCGGGTGATGGGGTTTGGTACGTCTTCTCCTTCTCTTTTGGGTAGTAGTTTTGGGGATGGATGAAAGGCTGACTTGGAGCGAAGTGTCCTTCGCGGTGGTCGGCGGACCCGTCGGCCTGCTGCTTGCCGTGCTGTGGCCGGGCGTTGGGGGGTATCTGCGACGTGTCGGACGAGCCGTGCGGTTGATGCTGCCGGGGACGGTGTGCGCTCTCTGGTTCGCTGCGAGGTGGTTTCTGTGGGCGCTGCGGGTGGCCGTGGCTTGGCTGTTTTGGGCGGCCAGGCTTGCGTTGAGGATCGTTTGGGGTCCGGGATAGGCGATCAGTTGCCTAACTGTTGAGGGCGGATCTTTGACTTGCTGAAGCGGGAGATGGGATGCTTGAGGCCGGGGGGGACGGCTACCCTTGGGCTTGCGACTCTTGGTCGAGTGTGGACCAGTCTGGTTTGCGTTTGCTGTGGACATCCCTCCACTTTTGCTTTCCCCTTTGGGCAGCTTTTCTCGGGCTTGAATGACAGGGGAATCAGTCAGCTGCCTCTCGGTTTCAGCAGCACTCCTGACAGCCGCCTTTGTCCCATTCAAAGAGTCCTCTCCCGATATGTGCCCAGTTCCAGTATTATCTCAAGCTCTGTGACCGACCCTAGCGCCTTGGAAGTGGCTTCCATGTGAGACAAAGCTGTCTTTTTGCCCACTGAACACACGCACATGCACCACCATCCCCGGGCAAGTCAGTGAACCTGCGGGTGTGCCCAACGCCTTTGACGGCGGAGCTGGTGCATGTTTCCGCATGTTTCTGCAGCTTCCCGCCGTGGGGATACCCGAGGCGAACGGCACTTCCATTCCGCCGTCGCAATGTGGAGAGGGCACCGGATGTTGGCGGCAATGGACCGTCCTCTGCTCCTTGCGGGTTCCGGTGTGCAGTGAAAACTCTGGCGGCGATGGGAGGGTGCCGGTGTTGCGGTGTTTCTTTTTGTTTTCCTTAGCCCACGTTGATTCCATAGCACAATAAACCGAACCCCATCCTTCCCAACCAAGAAAGTAAAGGAATCGTCAGTTGCCAGCCATCAGCAGACCGAGCGGAAGGTAAGCAGGATCGTGGCGGAGAGACGGGAGGAGACTCCTCTCGACCCCCACGCCCATCCGACGTGGACGCCGCGTGGCCGTCCAGAGTTTGTGGTTAGAGCTGTCGGTAGTCGTCGCCGAACCATGGTCGCGTGCTAACTTGGCCGTTTCAGGAGAACCACTCGACGCAGATACCCGAGCCAGCGCACAAGATCGTCCGGCGTCGATGTCGCACAAGACACCGGCTCAAGCATCCAAATCAAGAGAAAGTGGGAGGGCGACGGCAAATACAGAGAGGAGAGGGGAATGCAACACTCGGGTTGTGGGACAAGTCGTTTCAAGAGAAGGGACAGCACCACCACACCACGAGACCGACCACATCGAGAGACGACCGCATCAAGAGACCAACCGTAAGAGACCAACCACAGAAGCCGACCGAGTCGAGAAAGACTGGACCAGAAGGAGGGCTACATAAACAAGAGGAGAGATACACAACAAGAGGGAGGATCTACAACAAGAGAAGGTATTCGACAGATGGGGGACACACAGCAAGAGGAGGAACATTCAACGAGACAAGGAACGCGCTTCCAAGAAGACCAAGACACAACCAAGCATCGAGAAAACCGACAAACGAATGGCGTTTCAGACACGCTCGCAAGGGAAAGGACGGAGTTGGGGGTTGCAGAAATGCAACATGAAGAGAAGGGATACACGTTCAAGGGAATGATGCAGCCGAGAGGGGGGAACACGCACACAAGAGGAGAGTGGTTTGGTCAAAAGCATTGGCCAAAGAAACATGGACACGGGTTAAGACATACAACGAAGAGGAGGGCCCATACGATACTCGGGAGAATACCAAGAGGAGGGGCGAAGATACACCAAAGCCATCGAGAAGTCACGATCCCTTGTCCCGAAGCCCAGACCGAGACCAAAGCCAAGACACATCGAGAGGAGGGAACACAAGAGAACAGACAGTGGTCAGGGGGAAATACACAGACAAGAGATAGGATGCTGGGCGGATACACTTGCAGGAGGAGGAACTGCATTGCAAAGGGACGCGGCATATACATTGTCAAGGGCTGGATTGGCCATCAAGACCGAGCAAGAACCGACAACACCGCGGCGACCCGACTGGCTTGCGAGCCTCCCCGGTTCATGCCGAGTCTTCCCCTCATTGGCAACCGAGGACGCCTGGACACGAAGCACCAATGCAGTGCCGCAATATTGAGCAGAAAATGGGGATAGAGTTGGCAAGAGGCGGAAACATACGAGAGAAGGAACCGGCCACGGCCCGGGTCAAGACAGAGTCAAGAAGAACATGCCACCAACACTCAACGCAGAGATGTCTCGAGGCACGGAACATGGTCACCGTGGCCAAGATGAGAATGGAAGTCCACCAAAAGAAGCAACTGGCCAGTCAGGTCTTGAGGGAGAAGTACGTCAAAGTAAACAGAAAATGGGTGAGTATAGAAGCAGTGAGGGTGAGAGCCGAAGCTGACTGGACGCAATGCAGGGAACGAACAGTTGGCAGAGGGAGAGAGATTGCAGGGGAATATGATCACATTTGAGAGGAGATAGGAGGCGACGGACGGAGTCAAGCTCATTGAGAAGAGCAAGGGAGCAGGAAGAGAGAGATGGAGCTCAAGATGCCAGGCCAAGAGGCAAAGGAGGGCTTTGGGGTTGGAACTGTGTGCTCCTGTCTTTCTTAGGTTCACTCCCAACCTTGTTCCCGCGTATAAGTCTTTGTCCCTCACCTTTTTGGGATTCCTCTCACTGAAGCTTGTTCAGATCGTCATTTGAACCATGGTTTGTTGTCATTCTCATCAGCTCGGTACAAGGACTCTATCAGACGAGCAGGAAGGCTCCTGTCTTGCAGCAGTCCGCCAGTTCTTGGGTTTGACGACACTTGTGCAAATCTCCCACGCCGGTGGCTCAACAATGCCGACTCATTTTGCGTCAAAATTGGGAATGGGCCATCTCTGGGCCTTGCTGGAGCTGAAGAGATTGCCCGTCTTTGTTCTGTGCTGCTCAGCGGCGCGGACGGAGTGACCCGGATCTGCAGGCAGGTCGTGTCCAAGTGGCAGAGTGAAGAAGCGGGCGTTTGAAAACCCTCCGCATTCCTCAGACAACAAAAACAAATGACTTGGGCCGCTGGTCAAGCTCACTATCTGTTCACACAAAGACATGCAAGTGCCTTTCTGTGCTGCTGTGCCTGGTTGCTCGAGCGGTGGGCTGAGTGCCGAGCCTTCTTCCACTGGACAACTTGTCGACCAACCTCCGGCGCTCAACCAAGAATTTCAAACAAGGACGCCCAAAAAGGGTTAAACTCCCCAAAACACAATCATCGGGACTATTGAGTTCTAATCCTCAGGAACAGGTACCGAAATTGCTGAGAAATTGTTGATGAGTGTTGTGCTGTGGTCGGCCTATACGGCTTTCTGGCTCTCAAGACATTCCCGTCAAATTCCCCTTCTGACACTCGACTTTGGAAGGAAGGCACCGAAACCGCGGGTTAGGCACACTAGGGAGGCAGATCCATCGTTTCCTTTGACGGGAGAAGGGTGGTGCGATGGGGAGTGGGAAGAGAGGAGACGAGAATAGAACGACACTGACAAGAAGACAATCCGAGCACCCAGGGCTTCCTTTTTGTATCGTGGCAGCAACGGAGACCGTCGAGTCCTTAGAGTCTGTCTTACTCTGCGTTCCCATGTGACAATAGCCAACTGGACGGAGACTTTGGTGGTCATCCATCCACGTCAGCTCGGGAGGCTTCCTTCTCTTCTTCGAGAAGCAGTCATTACTTACACAACCTCGGCATGAAGGCAGAGACTGCTCCATGGCAGACTGAGGGAGCTCGTTTAAGTCAAATGGTCAAGGTAGTATCCCTTTCCTTGGCATCCCCTTTACCATCGTTCCAATCCCCTGCTTGCCACAGAGAGAAGCTTGCCGTAACTCCCAGAACAATATCCCACCAAACAAGACCTTATTGTCTCCGTGCTTCCTCTGAGTTAGCTATTTACCAACTGGTCCACTCTCTGTCATCGTCCCCTTACACCAGCGAGGTAACGTCAGGCACCGCAGGGCCACCATCCTCTCTCCAGCTCCGTCGTGCGTCAACAACCAGACGACGGGCCAGCCTGAAGCAAGGCCGTAGCATTCCCAAGACCAATAAGACTCCCTCCAAGTTCGCTGCTCTGCCCCTGCCCAAGTTTGTTATCTTGACGGACATGACAGGGCTACAACCGGCCGTCAGCTACCCTGCCCCTGAAGCTCGTCGACAACACATACAGCCAGACGATGGATACAACAGGTGGCAGTGCCAAGCGAGGCAGACAAACGAGGGAGACTAGGGGCCAAGGTAGACAAGCATACGAGCGGCAACCGCAGGCAAGCAAACAAGGGCGAAAGCGCCAAGGAAGACAGCCTGCTAAGGGAGACAAACAGATCGGGGGCCACAACGAGACACACAACCAAATGAAGAGAACAATAAGACGAAAAAAGCACCACCAGACGAAGGGGCACAACCAGACGAAGAGAGCAGAACAAGACGAAGAGGGGACAACGAGATGAGTGACACAGCTACCTCGACGAAGAGGACACAACCAGACGAAGAGGGCACAACCAGACGATGAGAGCATAACTTGAAGCAGAGGGAACAAGCAAACGAAGAGGGCACAAGCAAACGAAGAGAGTGCAACCGGACGAAAAGAGCACAGCCAGACGAAGAGATCACAGCCAGACGAAAAGGCCACAGCCAGACAAGAGAATAACACCATACAAAGAGCCCAACCCAGACAAGAACTACCCGTCTACAAACGAGCACAACCCAGTCCAACCTTGGCTCCCAACCGCAACCAAGCACACAGCCCAACCAACAGCAGCACCACCATCAAGTCAAACCACCAAGCCAAAGCAGCCACAGGGGCAAAACAGCACAACAGCAAGCACAGCCAACCAAAAAGCCCAGGTAGACAGAGCGAGTTGCAAGGAACAGACAGTTCAACCTTGCCCCCTAACCCCAAGCACACAAGCCAAACACCACCACCAAGAACAGCAGCAGCAAGTCAAAGCAGCAGCAGCCCACCACGTCAAACCACCAAGTCAAACCGGCCTAAAAGACAAGAAGACAGCACAGCACAGAGCCCACCCAACCAACCAACCAACCAACAAGCCAAGACAGCCAGAGCAAGCAAGCACAACACCCACCAAGCCCATAGTACCGACCCAAGCAAGTACCTACCTAAGCAAGGCACTCGAGGAAGAGGTCGCTCGCGGAGAGAGGGAGGGAGAGAGAGAGAGAGAAAGCACAACACCCACCAAGCACATATTACCGACCCAAGTAAGTACCCACCTAAGCAAGGCACTCCAGGAAGAAGTCGCTCGCGGAGAGAGAGAGGGAGAGAGAGAGAGAGCACGTTAGTAGCAGTAGAAAACACAGCACACAGAGAGGGAGAGGGAGAGGCACAAAGACACAGGACAGGACCAAGCACGTAGCAAAGCACAAGGCAAGGCACAAGGAGCAAGAGGCACAAAGACACAGGGCCAAGTACAAGACAAGGCACAGAGAGCAGAGGCAGAGAGAGAGATAGAGAGAGAGACACGCAGACAGGCAGGCAGCAGACTCAGTGATGAATAGCATTGCGATGACGACGACGACGAGTCAGTAGTAAGAACAAAAAAATCATCCCCCTTCCAAGCGAAATAACCAGCCCCAATCCATCAGTCGCCCAAAGACTGGTTGGTACCAGGTCAAGCCCAGGGCTCTATTTTTAAGAAAAACGAGAGGCCCCAAAGCCAAAACCAATGTCCCCCGATATTCCTCCAAGAGGGAAGAAGAATAAAAAAGATATATCATCTCTCTCCCTCTCTCGAAAAAGATCAAAGCCCGAATGATGGATGTCGAAGACCAGTAATAGATCCCTCTGCCCAGTTCCGACTCGGCTCTCTCCCCAGAAATATCCCGTCCCGAACGACCGACTCGAAGGACGAGGCGTGGTAATGAAAACGAAACGAAAAAGGAACGTCGTGAAAATAAACGCACGGCATAAGATGGGGGGAAATAAGGAAAGAGAGGAAAAACCAGATTTCGCAAAGCGCGCATCCATCATCCCTTCCGTTCCTCATGTCTCGTCAATGAGCGAGCCCAGATATGCGGAAACCAAGCAGACGACTTAATCCGAGACCGGAAACTCCCAGCAATGCCGAAGGGACGAAGTGCAGGCCCAACCTCTCGAGAATCTCAGCCCGTTCAATGCTTTTGGTGAACCGTGACGCCCCTCCAAACTCCATGCGATGAACGACTGAATTCAGGGATGCGGAACGAGATTTACTGTCAAGGAAGGTTAGCGAGACGCGTTCGCCACGACACGAGAGACAATTGCTTCGAGATGTGAACTCACAGCCAGAGGGCCAGGAGCAGGACCCTGAGGAGGGTTGCCACCGAACGGCGGACCACCATAAGGGCCACCAGGACCCGGCGGGCCACCGTGAGGCGGCATGCCACCCATGTAGTGGGGGGGAGGAGGGGCCGGACGGTAGGGGGTACCCACTCCAGAGTTGTTCTGGCTCCGTCCCCAGGAGAGACGGACGCGCGAGTTACCAATGGGGTAGCCTTGCATCTGGTTGATGGCCATCTCGGCCGCGTGGCGGTGGACGAACTGCACGAAGCCGCAGCCCTTGCCGGGCGGGATCTTGACGTAGGTGATCTCGCCGAAGCCCTGGAAGAAGGAGCGGAGCTCGTCCTCGGTGACGTAGCCCGAGAGGCCGCCGACGAAGACGGTCGTGTTGTTGGGGTCCGTGAACTGGTTCATGGGCTGCATGGGGTTGAATGCGGCGCCCTGGTTGTAGTACGCGGGGGCGCCCCACATGGGGGGGGCGTTGGTATGGCCGGGCACCGGGTTCATCATGGGGTTGGCACCGCCAGGAGCACCGTGGCCGCCATACTGGTGCGACCTGTGACTGGTTAGACGCCGCCGGTCAACTGAGAGCGAAGGGACATACCTCGTCTTGGGGGTCGCCGTCGAGATCCTCATGGGCCGGTTGCCGCAGTAGACGCCTTGCATTTCAACGAGCGCACGCTGTTGGTCGGACTCATCGGAGAAGCGGACAAACCCGTATCCACGGGACTGTCCGGTCATGGCATCGGTCATTATTTTGGCCGACTTGCATGACGGAAACCGAGACTGGAACAGAGAGACCAGCACGAATTCGTTGACCTCGGGACCGAGGTCGCCGACGAAGATGCTAAACTCCGGTCCACGGTCGTCGCTGCAGGCAGGTTAGCTATAGGGCTTGGCTGTCAGTTCCAAGGGGTCTTACCGCCGGTCAACAAGGCCGCCGCCAGAAGCCCAGTTCAGCTTAAAGACGCGCGTAGAGTTCGGGACCGGGGTACCGTTTAGATTGAGGGCCTTCTGGGCAGCGTCGGCCGTCGAAAACTCAATGAAGCAATAGCCAGCGTTGCTAAAAAACGTCAGCGCGATGTCCGCGTGGGGATTCCAAAACCGACGGCAGAGCGAAGCAGGGTAAAATGTGCCAGCCCTTCGCAAATGATTGAAACACTGCAGCTATGGAGAACGCCGGCAAGTGTAGACAATGCTAGCAGACTTGGAGAACACTGGCAAGCTGAGTCCTTGTGCGACCGACGAACTCAACCAAGTTGAGTCGCCGTGCAAGCTGAGCGAACCCATGCAAGCCAAGTGAACTCGCGCAAGCTGAGCAATCTCTCGCGAGCTGAGCGATCTCCTACAAGCTGAGGGATCTCCTCGAAGCTGAGCGATCTCTCACAAGCTGAGCGATCTCTCAAAGCTGAGCGATCGTTTGCAAGTGAGGCGAAGCCCCGCAAGTCAAGAGAACACCGAACACCGGGAGAGCCGCGAGTGGGCAAGGAAAAGCGACGGCGACACCGATGGAATATCGCGGAAGAGTGCGGAGAGGGAAGACATACCCGGAGTTGCGGTCACGAATGACCTTGACCTGCACGCTCTCGGCCAGGACAGTCTGGAAGATGTTCTTGATGAAGTTCTCGTCCATCCATCCCTCCATCTCACCCATCCTGTCGCGACCATCCGTTAGCCAAGTCCCTAGACCCGGGGCGATTGATCAGAACTTACCAGAGAGTCTTCGCTGCCTCGTTGGAGCCAGGCATCGGGGCCGAAGGGGCGAAGCTTGCGTCGCTGGAGCCGTTCATGGTCGTGCCGTTGGTGGGAGCGGCCTGGGGACCGGTCTGAGGGTAGTCGGCCATTGTGACAACTGTTCTTCCAACGTTAGCACCGATCCCAAAGCGAGGACGCGAGTTGGAACTCGCAGTCAGCTCAACTCGAGCGGCTTGAACTCGTAGGTCTGGTCGACTCGCGGAATTCAAATCGAGAACCGAGTCAACTCGGGCAGTGAAAATTGAAATGGGCTCAGCCCGAGCTCCAGGAAAGCAGGCCAGAACTCGCAAGGTCGGCGGGGGAAAGAGAAGACCGCGACCGGCACTCGGTCGATGGCAAAACGAAGCCAACTGCGGTGCAATATTCCGGTCGATGGAATCGGCGCGCCCACGAGAGCGCGACCAGCAACCGCGGGAGAGAGACCGGCGATCGCGGGAGAGACCAGCGACCGCAAGCAAGAAATCAAGAGCGCAAGAAACTTGAAAAGAAAATACCACGTACCTCAGATCGCAGAGAAACGTTGAGAAAATGGAGCTGGCCGCGGAACGCAGTAAGAGTCTTCAGAGGTGCTCGAGGTTAGCTTGCGCAAAATATCGCGAAGACGGCGCAAGGAGAAAGGTACGCGGACGAAGAGAGGAAAAGGTGGTGCGAACTCTCCAAGTGGAAGACGTGGGTGGGAGAGGGAGAGTAGGGAAAGGGAAGAGGAAGAGGAAGGTTAAATAGAGCAAAGGAAGGAGTGGCTAGGAAAATCCACTGCAAAATAGAGAATAAAACCAACTTGAGATGAAGATCACGTGAAAGCTATTCTGCAAGAAAGACAATGAAGACAGCCGATAAGAAAGCTGATAAGGGGCAAAGGGGGGAGATATTCAAGTCCAAAACACATCTTAGACTTAAAGCAGTCACTGTCTTAATACTAAGACAAGAGAACAGCTTAAGAGGTTAAGAAATAAGGAGGAAAATAAAGAAAAAAGCTAAGATAGATATAGCAGTAAAGGGGGCTTCAAATATCAGTCTCTAGATAAGATCGCGGTAAAGTTAGGAGACCGCCGCGGGAGTATCCTCAAGCTACTAGCTGTCACCGCGATGCTCCCTCTACGAAGTCTTAGCGAAGTTCTTAGGGCTAGAGATTAAAACCTCTAGAAGATCCTTAAGGCGCTTGCTAGTACTCCTTGCTAGTACTCCTCTCCGGCAATCCTCGCCGGCGCTCGCCGGTACTCGCTAGTGCCCCTCGCCGGTGCCCCTCGCCGGTCCTTACCGGCCCTCGCCGGTCTAAAAGAAGAGATCAAGGAAAAGAGAGGGAGAGCTAGAGCTATAGAGGTGACGTAGAAGAGAAAAGGGAAGACGTCTACCTATTAGGTAAAGGTATAGCTCCTTAGGAGGCTAAGCACTTGCAAAGAGAGAGAAAGAGAAGAGAGGCAACAGCAACTACTGCTTATTTAGCAAAAGAAGAGCTACTTACTTGCAAGAGATCAAGAAACGCAACCAGCCTTGAGAAAGAAGTCTAGCAAGAACATTAGCCTACGTTATATCTCGCGGAAGCAGCAGTATAATAGGAGAGGAAGCCAAGCGCCGCTTCGCCAAGGGCAAGGCATTGGAATGCAGACGGATACGGAATGTGACATGGGTTGCCCCTTTGTTCTTGGTCTTGGCAAGCCAGCTCGGCTGGATTGTGTCGACGATGAACAACATCCGTAGGCCGACGGGAACATCCGTTCGCCAAGCGCAGAGAGTCAAGGAAGTGAGGCAGCGCGAGGGGGAGAGTCGGAAGGAGACTGGCGGAACATATTGGGTTGGAGACGAAGCTGGAATCACTCACCAAGGGAAAGCCACCAGAGACTCAACTCGGTAAGGCAGCAGAAAAGGAGACGGAGGGTATCGCTAGGATCGCTTGCTCCAAACCTAGGTGCCGGGCAACGTTAGCAAAGCCCTGGAGATCACAGCACGTTCGACGAGGGATGAAGAAACGTAATCCGGAAGTCCAGGCCTGATCTGGTGTCATGTCCGGTTTCCGATTCCCCTCGCGCCTTCGAAAGCCAGGCTCCGTTGGATGGGGGAAGGCTCGGGAATGGATCTCTCGCCCCCGAGGTGGGACGCCAGCTCGGGGGGGAGATGAGGGTGAAAGCGTGACGGGGAAGTGCAAGTGAAACCGAGTCCGGGCTCCAGCCGAGGTGTTGTTGTCGTATCCAGATCCAGCAGGCCAGAGTGCACACGACGTGGAGGTTCAGGAGGGTTGGCTCTTGCGGTGCCGGCGGCCATGTTCACTGAGCTCGCCAAGGCCCAACGTGCTCAAACGTCCTGGACGGCGACGGTGATCCTTGGGAGCAGGTGGAGATCGTGTAGGCAAGGAGGCGGTCCAGGGTACCAAAGTAGATGATGGTGGCGGCGGACGAGGGCAAGGCCGGCATCCGTGACGAGGATGATTCGTCACCGGAGCAGGGACCGTTGGTGTTGACAAGCCAGGAGCAACGGGCTGACGGTCGGGCAAAGCAGGCGTCAGACGGCAGAGCCCCGAGAGGAGTTGGAGGCAGCGCTTGACGAGACCGCCGGTGCTCTGCTCCTTCGAGGCCAAAGGCGTGAGCGGTCTCGTTCGAGGCTTGTCCCAGCCCAGCTTTGGTTCCGGGGACGGGGGGTTGATCCTGCGGACGGAGTGCCGGATGGCTCAAGGCGATCCGACGGGACTGAGTGCCGCAGTTGAGGGTGGTCCGTTGGAACAGAATGCTGGACGGCTGAAGCCGAATTGCCGAGACAGAGGCCCGAGATTACTGAAGGCGATCCGCTGGGATGAAGCAGCTCATGGTTGAAAGCGAGCTGCCGGGACAGAGCGTTCGATAGCTGAAGATCCGCCAGGAGGCAGCGCCGGATGGCGCGAGGCGAACCTGACTGAACCGAACACCATGCTCCAGGCCCAAGTTGCCGAGATGGTCTCCGGAGATTCGCCATATTGCTCGGGACCATGGACTGGAGACAGGTCCACGACCGGGGGAACGCGCCAGGAGAAGGGGACTGTGGAGATAACCACGACGAGGATGCGATTCGACGCGACCAGGAGGAGAACCACGAAAGGGGCGGGCCGGGCGCCACGTTGAGGTGTCGGAAAGGGTTGGGGAAAAGGGGGGCTGAAGCAAAACGAAACCCACTCACCGATCAAGGCAGTAGAACGCAAAGCCACCCGAATGAGACTCGACCGCTCCCAGGCGAGGCCGATGCAATGCTTTCGAACTGAGCCGAAAGCAATATCCAGGACCCGAAGAGCAACTGCTTGGTAGACGCCTTCACGCCGTGAAACGCAGACCCTATGAAC
>OUNM010115076.1_pt1 | contig 17251 bp, 19 predicted proteins | sample 1769961 | NCBI WGS metagenome assembly OUNM01 (sample SAMEA3914820, study PRJEB12502) | metagenome | biome: forest; material: soil | place: USA | collected 2012-03-12 | depth 0.3 m
GGATCGCGCAGCGTGTCCCACGCGACCTCCGTGCGCGCCACGCCCTCGGCGTGGATCAGGATCGGATTCGAGCTGCTGTTCGGGTCGCGGATCGAGATGCGCTGACTCGAGGTCAGGTTCGGCGAGCTCGTGGGCGCGAACGCCTTGTTGATGCGCTCGACCGAGCCCGCCGCCGCGAGCGACCCGAACGGAGCCAGCATGGCCGCGAGCGCCGCGACGTCGGGCACGCGGTTCACGACCTCTTTTTCGAGGCAACGCGAGATGATCGCCTCGAGCGCCGCCGGCGCCTCCGGCCTCTTGCTCCGGAGGAGCGGCGGCTCGGTGACGATGATCTTCACGGACAGATCCGGCAGCGTGTCGCCCTCGAACGGCGGCGCGCCGGCGAGCATCTCGAACAGGATCACGCCGAGCGCCCAGATGTCCGTGCGGCAGTCGACCGAACGCAGCGAACGCAGCTGCTCCGGAGACATGTAGAGCGGCGAGCCCATCAACGTCGTCGACTTGGTCATCGAGTAGTCGGCGCTCGGCGTCACGCCGTCGGCGACCTTCGAGATCCCGAAGTCGAGGACCTTCACGCACTCGGTTCCGTCCGGCCGCGTGGTGAGGAACAGGTTCCCGGGCTTGAGGTCACGATGGATGGTCCCCATCACGTGCGCCTCGGCGAGCGCCTCGCAAGCCTGGAGGAGGTAGTCGACGGCGACGGCGATCGGCAGCGGCCCTCGCTGCTCGAGGACGCGCGCCAGGTCCTGCCCGGTGAGATGCTCCATGACCAGATACGGCGAGCCGTCGGCCGGCTTGCCGACGTCGATCATCCGTCCGACGTGCTCGCTCCGGATCTTGATCGCCGCGCGACCCTCGCGAAGGAAGCGCGCCACGTATTCGGGGTTCTGCGCGATGGCGGGCAGGAGCAGCTTGATCGCGACGCGCTCTTCGAGATGGATGTGCGTGGCCGCGAGGACGACGCCCATGCCGCCGAGACCGAGCACGCTCTCGATGCGGTACTTCTCGGCAAAGATCTCCCCGACTCGGGGAATCCCGAGAGGGAGCTCCGGCGGCTTCTCCATTTCGTCTGTACGCCTCACCAACCGCGAACAGTCTATCGTCTCGTCGCCGAGACCTCGCCAAAACCGGCGCGTCGAAATCACGCTTTTCCGTGAATTCGAGCGAAGATCTCGCGTCCATCTCCGGTCTATCGATCCACGAAGGAGCCTTGCCATGCGCACCGTCGCCGTCGCTCTCGCACTCGCCGCTTTCGCCGTCTCCGCTCCCTCGTATGCCGATGTGCCGGCGGGTCCCGCACACGCGCAGGCCGTCCCGCTCGTCTGGTCGCCCGCGATGATCGCGAAGGTGAAGGAGCAGATCGCGCTCCACGAGGGTCGCGCCGCGACGCTCCAGCCGGTCGTCGCGCACGACGTCAGCGCGCACGACTCGCTCGTCTCGGACGCGGCCGTCCTCGAGAAGGCGGCGAAGGACAACGAGCGCCAGGCTGCCGATTTCCGCGCCACGGCCGCGACGGCGCCCGACAAGAAGACCCGCGAGGAGTTCCTCGTCTTCGCAAGCGAGCTCGAGGTCTACGCGAAGCACAACGACGAGGCCGCCCGGACCCATCGCGAGGTCGCCCACCGCCTGGAAGAGACCATCCGGCAGCTCCAGGCGACGGTCGCCTATCACCTCGCGCAGGCCGCGAAGCTGAAGACGGCGCTCGCCGCGAACAGCTGATGTAGCGAGGGGTGGGCGGATCGCCGGCACCACGCCCGCGGCTTCCTGGGAGCAGCGAAGAACGCCTCGCGCGGCGCCGCTCCGTACGACATCGCGAGGTTGCCGTGGTCCCCCGCCGCGGCGACCGATGGACTGCAGGTTGCACGTATCGATCCTGGTGCCGAGTCCGATAAACGCGGGGGTCGCGTCATGATGTGCCCGGTGATTGCGATTCCTTTCCCAACCGGGAAAGACACGGACGTCGAGGACGTCGCGTGGGGCCTGCAGACGGCCGAAGCACTCTGGAAGGCCGGCGAAACGCGCGACGCCATCGTCTGGCTCCGGCGCGCGGCACAGGCGGCCGGGGACGCGCTCGACGACGACCGCGCCCTGGAGTTCGCGCGGTCGGCCGCCGAGCTGTGCGATTGGATGGCCGCGCAGCCGGTGCCCATCGCTCGCGTCGCACGCGTGCCACGCGCCCCGTCGGTGCCTCGGCTGGTGCCACCGCCGCCGTCATCGCCACCGCCGTCACCGGTGCCCATCGCCGCGCCGCTGCCAGCGCCGCCGCGGCTCCCTCCGGCGGGCAACGTTCGCACGCTCGCGATCTGGCAAGCGCACCGCGAGGCGGCGGCGCTCGATCGATTCCGCGCCTCCAATCTCGTCGACCCGCGCCTCGTGCTCTTTGCGGATCCGGACTCGCGCCGCGCGGCGAGCTTTCGCTTGCTCCGCGACAACGTGCTCTCGAGAGGGAAGCCGCGCATCATCGCGGTGTCGAGCAGCGCATCGGGAGAAGGCGCAACGACCTGTGCGATCAACCTGGCGTTCGCGATGTGCGAGCGACCGCTGACGCGCGTGCTCCTTCTCGACGCAAATTTCTTCGCGCCGTCGCTGGGCAGGATCTTCCACATCGATGCCTCGACGCCGCCCGCGCCTTCCCTCGATCTCCCGTGGCTCGCGCCGTATCGGATCGCGGAGGTCGTTCGTGGTCTGCACGTCGCGGCCATCGTGTCGCCCGACGGCGCTCCCGGGGCCGGCGGGCCGGGCTTGAACAAGCGTTGGTTCGACATGGTGATCGAGTACCTCGCCGCGGAGCCGTACGATCACTTGATCCTCGATACGGCTGCGCTCGACGGCACCGATGCTTCCGCGCAGATCGTGAGCATCGCGGACGGGACGCTCTTCGCCGTGCGGTCGGGCGGTACGACCAGCCGCGCGCTGCGCCTTGCTGCCCAACAGCTGCCTCGCGAACGCATCCTCGGCGTCGCGCTGCTCGACGACGCGCGCTGATCGACGCACGCGGGGCACGAGCCATGCACTTCGTGGGGCATGGATGGCGCCGACGAGAGGCGAGCGATCGAGCTCCGCCGCGCACGCAGCGCACGCGTGTGGACGGCCATCGTCGCGTCAACCGCGGCATCCGCGCTGACGGTCGTGCTCGTCGTGTCGCTGACCGACGCGCATCGATCGTCGTCGCCAACACGACACACTGGTGCATCGAATGACGACGCCGAGCCGAGCCATGTCGAGACGACCGGCGCGATCGCACGTGGCCCCGTCGCATCAGCACCCGCAAGGAGTGCGAACATCGCCGCTGCTGCCGACACCTCTGCCGCCACCGGAGCAGGCGGAGGAGGCGACGGAGACGGAGGCGCACCAAGCCCGAGCAACGATGACGACGCAGGCGCCGCTGCAGCCGCGCCTGCCGCCGTCGCGACGGCGCCGCCCACCGATGCGAGCATCGTGACGACGTTGGACGGCGGCGTGATCGTCGTGCAGGCCGGAGGCGGTCGTACGATCGTCATCACGCCCGTCGCCAGCGCACCGCCCGCGAACGCCGAGCAGACGAACGCCCAGGTGCCCGATGCCGGCGCGCCGCCTCCGCCGGAAGAGCAGCCGCGTGAGGCGAGCACGGCGAACGCACCTACGAGCCGCTCACGCGATGCAGGGCCCGATCCCTGGGCGCCTCCGACGATGAGCGCCGGCGCCGGCGCGTTCGAGACACAGGCTCCCTACTACACGTCGAGCGCGTTCGAATGGAACGCCGACGCGGGCGCGGGACGCTTCACGACCGAGGCGCCGCCGTGGTCGGCGAGCGCGCTCCCGAACGGGCCCGATCCGAACGCCGGCGCGGGCCCGTTCACGACCGAGTGGAACATCCCCGGGTTCGGCGTCTTTCCGTACTGGGTTGCGTATCCGCCGCCTCCGCAGCAGTGACGATCGGCAATCGGTCAGTGCAGCACGTCGTTCCACGGCTTGAGCCAGAAGCCGCTCAGCTTCACGCCGTCCATGATGACGCGGATCTCGGGAGCGTCGCCGCCCTTGGAGAAGTGGCCGCGGAAGCGAAACACCTTCAGCGAGCCGCTCCTCGGCTTCCAGGTCTCGGCATAGTCGAGTGACTGGTAGTCACCGAACTCCTTCTTGATCGCGTCGCAGGTCGCCGGGAGCTTCGCGGGCGCGAGAGCCTCACGCATCTCGGGGATCGCTTCGCCTTCACCGAGCGCCTCGTACTTGCCGGACACACAGCTCGAATAGATCCGGACGGCGAGGCGCCGCGCGAGGTCCTTCTGCTCCGTGCTCACCTCGGGCTCGGGCACCTTCTCGAAGCCGGCGCAGCCGAGCAGCGTCGCGGCGAGCACCACGGTTCCGTAGAGCTTCATGCCAGGAGCTTACGTCAGCCGCTGGCTGCGTAGCGGACGACACGAGCGCGCACGCCTCTACGCGGCTACGTGCTCGAGCGCCGCGCTGGCGAACGAAGCGCGAGCACGTAAAACAAGGCATTTGGTGAGGCTCTGCGCCGACGCGACCTCGTCGACGCGGCCGATCGCAGCGGCACGGCCGTTGCTCCAACTGGTTGAACCACTTGCTCACTGCACCGCGCTGCCCTCGGAGCTCCTCCGGATGAGTCAAACGCTTCTCACGCCCCTCTCCTCTCTTCGCGACGCCCTCGAGCGCGTTCGCCAGGAGAGGCAATCGAGCGTTCTCGTCCGCGCGCTCTCGCGATTCGCGGCGCAGGACTGGATGGTCGGCGCGTACCTGATGTTCCTGACCGTCGCCGTGCTCCTCGGCTCCGGCGCGCGCCGTCCCACGGCGATCGTGATGGTGCTCGTCGACAGCGCCGCGTTCTGGGCGTGCATGCTCGTGTCGCGCAGCGACGTACTGCGCACTGCCTGGGGCGGTCGCGCGCGGATCGTAGGCGAGCTCCTTTATCGCGTCGGGCTGATCGGCGGCGTCATCTCGACGTTCCTGCAGCTGCACTACATCTTGCCCGCCGCGAGCCGCCTCGCGCTCGACGCGCAGATCTACCGGCTCGATCTCGCGGTCTTCGGCTTCGAGCCGTCGTTGAGCTGGGACCGCTTCGTCACGCCCGCCCCGACCGAGTGGTTCTCGTTCTTCTATTACAGCTACTTCTTCATCCTCTGCCTGTTCGTGGTGCCCATGGCGCTCTTCGAGCGGCGCCTCCGCATCACGAGCGAGCTGTCGTTCGGCTTGCTCTTCGTCGTGTGCGTCGGGCACACGCTCTACGTGCTCGTGCCGGGCCGCGGGCCCTATCTGCACCTCGGCGATCACTTCCAGCACGCGCTCGCCGGCGGCTTCTGGTGGCCGCTCGTCGCGCGCACGGTCCGCTCGGTCGACGGCGCGCTCCGCACCGACATCTTCCCGAGCCTCCACACGGCGTGCCCCACGTTCCTCACGCTCTTCGCGTTCCGGAATCGCGCGCACGCTCCATATCGCTACGTGTGGCCGGTCACGGCGTTCTTCACGTCGCAGATCATCATCGCGACGATGTTCCTGCGCTGGCACTACCTCGCGGACATCTGCGCGGGGCTCACGCTCGCGACCACGGCGTTCCTTCTCTCGTCGCGTGTCGTGCGCGCCGAGGGTCGCGATCGCGTGGCGCGAAGCCTCGGCCCGGTGTGGCGCCCGTTCTTCGGGCGCGCACTTCCCTAGCCCACGCGCTCACACCGCGGCGACGAGCGCACGCACGAGGAAGCCGACCATGACGAGCGTCGTGAGCACGCCGGCGCCGAAGCTCAGGCTCCGCCAGGGCTGCTTCTCGTTCAGGTACGAGAACGAGTGACCGAGGCGCGCAACGACGAAGACACCGCAGAAGATCGCCGTGAGCATCGGCGATGCGCCCCACAGCACGAAGAGCAGACCGAGCACCGCGAAGGGCAGGATGTTGTCGGCGGCGTTGCGATGCGCGCGCAGGACGCGCGCGACCTCCGGCGGATCGACGTGCACGAGCGAAGGGCCCTTGTCCTTGCCGGAGAGGTCCTCGGGGTTGGGCGTGGTCTTCGTCTTGTTACGCACGGCGCCGCTGTAGACCCACAGCGCCAGGACGTTCAGACAGAGCAGCACCATCGACGCCGAGTAGATGAGAAACGAGGGATTGGTGGTCAGCATGCCTGTCTGACTCAGCCGCCCCTCCGCGCGTTACACCGAAATCGAGGGCCATAGTAGATTGGCCGCGTGGCACCGCCGGACGGCGAAGACGACGCACTCGTCGACCGCATTCTCGCGGGCGATCAGGCAGCGTTGCGCGCGCTCGTCGAGCGAGAGCACGCGACATTGCTGCGATTCGCGCGCGCCGTCACCAAGGAATCGGACCTCGCCGAGGAGGCGGTCCAGGACGGCTGGGTGAGGATCTATCGCGGACTTGCGCGCTTCGAAAGGCGATCGAGCCTCCGGACCTGGATGGCACGCATCGTGATGAACCGCGCGAAGACCCTCGCCGTTCGGGCCGCGCGCTGGGCGCCGCTCGATCAGGAGGCGGAGGCCCACGAGGACGTGATCGACCCGGCCTGCTTCGGAAAGCTCGGCTTCTGGGAGCGGGAGCGCTGGCCCGCGTCATGGGACAGCGAGACGCCGGAGCGTCTGCTCGACCGCAGTCAGCTCCGCGCCGCCATCGAGGCCCGGATCGGCGATTTGCCGGACGGCCAGCGCGCGGTCCTGACCTTGCGTGACCTCGAGGGCTGGAGCTCCGAAGAAGTTTGTAACGCTCTCGAGATCAGCGAGTCCAATCAACGGGTCCTCCTCCACAGAGCACGCGCGCGGGTCCGGGCCGCCCTCGAGAAGGCGCTCGGACCCACCTTTGCGGAGGGGTCATTCGAATGAGCATCCTCCCCCGCTGCCGTGACATGACCGCGCTCATCACCGAGGACGCCGAGGGTGCGCTCGAAGGCGTGTCGAAGGTCCAGTTCGCGCTTCATCTCTCGATCTGCACGCCGTGTCAGCGGATGCGGGAGCAGCTCCGCACGACGGCGGCGCTGCTCCGGACCTTGCCGAAGCAGCCGGAGCCGCCACGTGCTTCCGACGTCGACGCGATCATGAAACGGCTCGCCGCAGCCCACGGCAACGAGGGCGACGACGAGCCGGACTGAGCCTCACTTCTTCGGCGGAGTCTTCGGCGGAGGCGTCTTCGTGGTCGACTTTCCCTTCATCGTCGCGCCCGTCGTGCCGGTCGTACCGACCGTCTCGAAGTGCGACTGGATATCCTGAGCCTTCGTCTGATGATCCGCGATCGTCTGACGGAGCCCGAGCAGCTCGTTCTTGAGGTCGTTGTTCTTCACGCTCGGGAGCAGCTGGTTGTCGATGAGCGTCCCGGCGTCGCGGTGCATCCTGACCTGCGAGTCGATGTACGCCGTATCGAAGTCGCCGCCCTTGCGCTTCTTGAGATCCCCCGTCGTGGTCTGCACGTCCATCTTGAGGTTCTTCGACACGTCGTCGTCCTTGGCGACGATCTTGTCCTTCTTCGCGATCGCGGCCGACTTGTTCAGCGCATCGCGATGATGAGTCAGCACCGTTCCGGCGTAGTTCTTCACGTCGGCGTGTACGGAGCTCTTCCTCGCGAGCTCGGCCAGCGAGATCTCACCCTTGTTGATGGCATTCTCGATCGCGAGCACCTCGCCGTCGCTGAGGGACGTCACCTTCGAGTCCATCGTGGCCGGCATCGTGTTGGCCGACGCCGACTGGCCCGCATTCTGCGAATCAGACGAGGTTCCGACCGAGGTGTCCTGCGGTCCCCCAGCCTGCGGAGGCTGAGGTGTGGAGGGGGGCGTGGCCGGCGTGGTGGACGAGGTGCTGCCCTGCATGCTCGGGCCCATGCCCGAGGTGGTGCTGCCTTGCCCGCCCTGGCCTTCGCTCGTCGCACCGGTGGTCTGCACCGAAGACGTTTGAGCCGTGCTCGGTGAAGGCTGTTTCGCCTGCTGCTGTTGTTTGTCCGAAGATCCGCATCCGAGCGCAAGCGCGGTGGCGAAGAGCGCCGCGAGGCTCTGCTTGTAGAACGTTCTCATGGTCGACGCTCCTTGGTGGACGACAACGCGTCGTCCACGGAGCGCGGGTTGCAATCGAGGTGCCGGATCGTCAGTGCTCGTGCTTCTCGGCGAGCGCGTGGAAGCGTGCGTGGATCGCAGTGAGCTTGGCCTCCACTTCGGGGCGGCCCTCCTTGGCGCACGCGGGCTCGAGGGCGGTGGTCGCCGAGACGAGCTCTGCATCGGCTGTCGCGCGTGCCTTCTCCTCGAGCGCCTTCACGTTCGCGCACGTCTTCTCGGCGCGCGCCGCGCCTTCCGGGCTGTGCCACACGGGCGCGAGCACGCCGTGGAAATCCTGGAGCGCCGGCGACATCGCGCCGTGCTCGCCGTGCTCGCCGTGCTCGCCGTGCTCGCCGTGCTCGCCGTGCTCTTCAGGTGCGGCTGGGCCTGGTGTCGCGCCTCCGCAGGCGAGAAGCGAGAGGGACGTGGCGACGACGATCGAGATGACCTTCATGGCGGCGAGACTACTCGCAGCGCGCCGCTTTGGCTCGCGCTCTCACGCTCTCGCGCTCACGTCTCGAGCGCGGAGACAGCGTTGCGGAGCGCCGAGACCGAGGCCGAGCGCAAGTAGACGATCGGCGCATAGTCCGAGACGATCCCCTTCACCTGATCGCGCAGCGAGTGCGAGACCATCCCGACCATGACGATCACGGCCGCGACGCGCCCGAGGATCCGACGTGTGCCGTTGGGAACGCGATTCTCGAAGTGACGGAGCTCGAGCCCGCGCTCCTCGGCGATCGCTCGGTAGCGTTCGGACATGCCACCGCTGCCGCCGACCACGACGATGGTCGCTCCGCCCGTCCGTGCTGCCAGGTCACGCTTCGCCTGCTCCGTCGTGCTTCGACTCATGAGCCCTTGCGTGAGCACGAGTCGGGCCAGCGCCTCGCCGCTCGATCGGCGCGGGAAACTGCGATGCTTTGCGGTTATTCCCTGCAATTTTGGCAGAGCGAGCCAGCGCTCGTGCAGACAGTCCGTCAATCTGTCGGACCTCGGACATGGGCACGCCGACTGCAGCCGGCGACGGGCCAAGGAGGTGCGCCCATGTCGAACCAGTTCAGCGACCAGGATGCGCTCGAGCAGTCGAGCTACGACGTGCTCATTGCCACCACGGAGCTCGTGGACGAGGAGGAGCCGGAGGTCGAGTACCTCGACGTGCAATCGAATCGCGACAGCGCGTCGGCGCCGCTGCTCGGTCGTCTGCCGCTCGCGCGGCTCATCCCGCAGGATGTCCACTCGGTGATGGACTACGGCAACTCGATCGTCGTCGGCACGGGGATCACGGCGCTCGATCCGCGCGCGAAGCTCGCGAGCATCATCCTCGCGGCGGCGGGTGCAAGTGTGTCGGTCATCACCGACTACCGGCTCAGCGTCGCGAAGATCATTCCGATCGAGACGCACGAGGCCATCGACCACCTCTGGGGTCTCTCGGCGATCGCGGCGCCGTTCGTGCTCGGATACTGGAAGACGTCGCCGAGGGTCGCGCTCACGCACGTCATCTCGGGGGCGGCGAACATCCTGGCGTCGCTCGTCACGGACTATCGCGCGTACCGCGGGGTGGGCCGCCGCCAGCGCGCCCTCCGCGAGCGGATGGCTTGATCCAGGGCGGGCGTCAGACCCGGATCCGGATTCGGTGCCCGTAGCCTCGAAAATCGCGTTTTTGCGCTGTTTATGGGCTGGCCCGGGTCCTGCACACATTGTAGGTGCGGGGCCCGGAGACAGTCATGAACGTTCGCTTGGGAGCCATCGGCGTCGTCGCTGCGTGCCTGACCGCTGCCACCTCGATGGGCTGCGCGGCGCCGAGCGGCTCGGACGAAGGCGACGCGCCCGCCGCCGACGCCGCCGAGATCACCGGCGTCAAGCAGCGCTCGATCTGCTTCAGCGGTCGCACGCTCGGCTCGAACCCGTACGACACGGGCGGCACTCCCGAGATCGCTGCAATCTGCACGCGTCTCCCGGGCCTCATTCGCGACGACTGGAACGAGCGCGACTCCGCGTATCCGTTCTTCCAGTGGGACTCGAGCCTGAGCCATGTCCTCGACGTCGTCGTCAGCGAGCTCGACACCAACCACGACGGACGCGTCACGGGCGCCGACGAGCGCGTCGAGCTGAACGTCGTCGGCTACTCGTGGGGCGGCTTCAACGCGCGCGACATCATCGTGCGCATCGCCGGCGACGATCGCTTCTCTGTCGATCGCAAGACCGTGGCGCGGTACATCGCGCTCGATCCGTATCGCACCGACGTGGTCGTCGTTCCGAAGGGCTGGCTCACGGTGCCCGCCACGGTGCAGTCGTTCTTCGAGATCCGTCACACCGTCGCTCCGCCGGACGACTGCTCGCGGGTGATCCCGGGCCTGCTCGGTCCGTTCACGGGCCGCGATCCACGATGCACCGGCAACACGCACTGCCGTGACTTCGACTACAGCGCCGCCGCGGCGACGAAGGGGATCGATCACTGCGAGGTCCCCGCCGTCGCGCGCGCCGCCGTGCTCGCGATCGTCGCGGGCAAGCCGCCGGCAGGCCTCCCGCCGGAGCGCCCCGTCCCGCGCTACTGACGCGCTGCGAGGAACGCGGCGACCGCCTTGCCGATCGCGTCCGGCGCGTCCTCCGGCGCGTGATGACCCGCCCTGCCGAGCGCCTCCACCTGGAGCGACGCAAACGTCGCGCGAGCCCACGCGACGATCTCCGGATTGCCGAGGCCCGGACCGTCGAACGTGAGGAGCAGCTTCGGGATGGCGGGCGTCGAGGCGAGCCAATCTGCATTGCGGTTCACCACTGCCACGACGTCCGCGGGCTCGCCGTCGATCGGGATCTCGCGCGGCCACTGCAGCACGGGACGCCGCGACGACGGATCCGGGAACGGCGCGTAGTACGTGGCGCGGTCTTGCTCCGACAGGCCGCTCTGCACGCCGTGCGCGAGCGAGCGCGCGAGGAACTCGTTCTGCTCGAGGACCATCTTCTCGCCGACACCCGGCGTCCGCAGCGCGCGAAACAGCCCGACACCCTCCGGAGGCCAATGGCTCCATTGCATCGGGCGCAGGAACGTCTCGAACATGACGATGCCGCGCACGCGGTCGGCATGGCGTGAGGCCCAGTCGTGCGCGAGGACGCTGCCCCAGTCGTACCCGACGAGCACGACGTCGCGCAGATCGAGCGCGGCGAACCACGCGTCGAGGTAGCGCGCGTGGTCGGCGAACCGGTAGCCGCACTCGGGCTTGCCCGATTCGCCCATGCCGATGAGATCGGGGGCGACGCAGCGCGCGCGCTCCGCGACGTGCGGGATGACGTTGCGCCAGACGTGCGAGGACACCGGGTTGCCGTGGAGGAACACGACCGTGGGGCCGTCGCCGATGTCGCGGTACGAGAGATACGAGTCGAGGACGTCGATGCGTCGATAGGGAATCTGCATGGTGGTGCCCTCATCTTGGGCACGCGCGCTCCACCCTGGTAGTGACGATTATTGAGTCGTAACATCACGAACCGTGAGCATTCCGTCCGTCGATCTCAACCTGCTCCTCGTGCTCCATGCGGTCCTGGACGAACGCAGCGTGGCGCGCGCCGCGGCTCGGCTGCACGTGACGCCGTCGGCCATCAGCAATGCGCTCGCGCGGCTGCGCGTTGCCCTCGGTGATCCGCTCGTCACGCGCAAGGGCCGCGGCATCGTTCCCACGCCGCGCGCGATGGAGCTCGCACCGGCGATCGCGCGTGCGCTGCACGATCTCGAAGTGGCGGTACAGAGCGGTCCGTTCGACGCCCGGACGTGCGCTCGCACGTTCACGCTCGCGATCGCCGACGCCGGCCAGGTCGCATGGTTGCCGCGCATCGCCGCGAGCTTCGCGAGCGAGATGCCGCGCGCGCGGCTACGCGTGGTGGGGATCGATTCGCTGGTCTCGCTGGGCGATCTCGCGTCGACGGAGGTCGATCTGCACGTCGGCATCCGCGGAAGGGGCGCCGGCCTGCATGTCGAGCCGCTCTTCGACGAGCACATGACGCTCGTCGCGAGGAAGGGCCATCCTGCAGCGAACGAGAAGCGCCTCTCGCTACGCGCGCTCGGGCTGCTGCACCACGTGGCCGTCGAGCTCGCGCCAGGCCGAGGCTTCCGTGATCCCGTCGCGCTCGCCTACGCCCGCGCAGGCGTGGAGCGCACGACGGCGATGACGGTGCCCTCGTTCACGACCGCGGCTGTCGTGGTGGCCGTCACCGATCTCGTCGCGACGGTGCCCGCGTCGTTCCTGGCGGCACGAGGCAAGGCGCTCGGCGTCCGCGCGCTGCGCGCGCCGGCACCACGACAGGCCGTGAAGATGGCGCTCTGCTGGCACGACCGAACGCACGACGATCCGGCGATGATCGCGTTTCGCCAGCTCGTCCGCGGCGCATTGCTCGCCGGCGACGGTTGGCAGCGCGCGCGATCGTGACCAAGATGGCGCGATGACGACGACGAACAGCCCGGACAAGCGCGTCGCACTCGTGACGGGGGCAACGCGCGGAATCGGTCATGCGATCGCACGTGAGCTCGCGCAGCACGGCCTCCGGATCATCGCCGCCGGTCGTGAAGCACGGCTCGGCGAGAGAGTCGCCGCCGAGCTCGGCAACGGCTCGAGCTTCCATTCGCTGGACGTCACGAACGCGGAGAGCATCGCCGCGATCGCTGCGTACATCGAGCGCGAGGGCGGGCTCGACGTGCTCGTCAACAACGCCGGCGCGAGCTTCGACGGCTTCGACGCGAAGATCGCCCGCCGCACGCTCGACGTGAACTTCACCGGGATGATGCGTCTGACCGATCGCCTGCTCCCGTTTCTCCGTCCGAACGCGCGTGTCGTCATGGTGTCGAGCGGCATGGGAGAGGTCTCGAGCCTCGGGCAGGCACTGCGAGCCGAGGTCATGAACCCCGCGCTCGATCGCCCGGCGCTCGTGGCCTTCACGGATCGGTTCGTCTCCGACGTCGCCGCCGGCACGCACACGAAGAGCGGCTGGCCTTCCAACGCCTATCGCGTGTCGAAGATCGCCATGAATGCGTACGTCCGCATTCTCGCGCGAGACCTCATCGACGACCCGCGCAACATCCTGGTCAATGCGGCATGTCCAGGGTGGGTGCGCACCGCGATGGGAGGCTCGAGCGCTCCGCGGTCGCCCGAAGAGGGCGCGAAGACGCCGTCGTGGCTCGCGCTGCTGCCGATCGGCGATCGGCGCAGCGGCGGGATCTATCGCGACGAAAAGGCGATCGACTGGTAGGTCACCGCGCTTCGCCGCGGCGGTGACCCATCGCCCAGTCGAACGGCTGGATGCACTTCCTCAGTGCACCGCTTTGTCCCACGCGTGCCGGATCGCGCCCTTGAAGCGGTCCCAGGTGCCGGGGCTGCGCTTCTCCCAATCCGCGCGAGCGTTGGGCTCGATCGACGACCAATCGTCGCCCTCGTCGAGTGACCTCCTCTCGTATCCGTAACGATACGCAGGCTCGTAGTCGTCGAACGAGCCGCCCTCCTTGCCGTACGTGGACGCGTGGTGCTCGCGATACCTGTCCGCGTCGTACGGGATGCGCTGTACCTCGACGTCCGTACGACGGACATTCTCGCGGATCGTCTCGTTGCGCGTGTCGATGTCCTTGGTGACGACGACCTCCTCGACGACGCGGGCCGTCTTCTCCACGACCGGCTCCTCGGACATCGCCTTCACCTCGATGTCGCGGTCGCGAAGCGTGTCGATGTCCTCGGGAGAAGCAGGCCGATCGACCTTTCTCCGCTCGACGTCGACGCTCTCGGTGCGGAGCGACACGTCCTGCTCCACGGGCGCGGTCGTGACCTTCGAGGTCGCGCGTACGCCCCCCGCCTCTACCTCGCGCTTGCCGACGTTGATCTCTTCGGAGACGACGGGAAGCGTCTCCTCCTGCCGCCCGCGCTGCGGCTGCGTTCCCTCGCGCAGTGTCTGGTTCGCGCCGGGCCCTTCCCCGCCGATGGCGTGCGCGCGCATGATCGCGAGCGCCTCGTTGGCGCGGCTGTCTTCGACGAGCACGGTCTCGAGGGTGTAGCCGTGCTGGATCCCCTCGACGTAGCGTCGCGCTTCGCTCACCGAGAGCCCCATGCGCGAGAGCGCACGCGTGATGCTGTCGGGATCGCGAATGCCGGCCTGGGGATCGAGATACGCCGCGATCGGGCCGTTGGTGCTCTCGTTCGAGCACATGCTCACGTCCGACTCCTTCACGCCGATCGCCTTCAAGTCATCGACGGTACGGCGCGCCTCATTGTTGTCCTGGAACAAACCTACGACTGTTCTCATCGCTGCCTCCCGCGGAGCTCCTGCCCCGACGTCTCTCGTTCGACTGTCACTTCTTCGCGCTTTGCCGGCACCCGGACGCGCCGTGTGTGCTCGGTGCGCCGCTTGGTGATGCGGACCTCTTCGCGCAGCACGAGGCGCTTCTCGACCACGTAGGTCTCCTCGATGACGGGCACGATCGTCGTGTCACCCTCGACGCGCGTCTCGGGTACGGCGGGCACCTCGCGATCGATCGGTACGCGGTCGACCTGGATGATCTCGCGCGCGCTGACGAGCTCGAGAGGGACGTCGCGCTCGACGACGTGCTTGCGAACACGCACGCGCTCGATCGGACGCGACCGCTTGCCTACCGCGACCTCCTCCTGGACGACCGGAAGGACGACCTCTTCACGCCTCGTCATCGGCTTCGCTCCTTCGCGACGGTTCACGCGGCGCAGCGATGCATTGCATGTGCCCTAGGGCGATCCCGCTACGATTGCGTCGTTTGCGAATGCGCGGCGCCGCAAAGAGCAAACGTGTCGGCGACCTGCGCGCGAGGTCCGCTGGCTGTGTCTGGCGCTGTCGCCGAGTGGTAGGGTTGCGCGGTCTGCCGAGCCCCAATCATGCTCCTCACCGTCCCCGCCACAGCGTCGTGCATTGCCGCGGTGGTGGGCCTGATGTTCGGTCTCGCAACGCTCGGCCTCGGCTTCGCGTCGGGACCTGATCTGCGGGCGCTGCGATGGTTCGGGTTCGCGGCGATCCTCGCGTCGTTCTACTCGGCGTGCGTCGTCGTCACGACGTTGCCCGTAGCGCCAGAGGTGCGGCCCGTCATGGGACGACTCGGCGTCGCCGACGCGAGCCTGCTCATCATGTGCTGGTACGTGTACGCGGCGGCGCAGCAGAGCCGCCGTACGCGTCCGTGGGAGCGAGCGGTGATTGCAGGGACCATCGTCTCCGCGGTCGCGTGGCTCGTGCCTGGGCTCTGTCGCTCGTCGGAGATCATCGTCCGCGATCTGCCTTGGCTGGGCGTGACGTACACGACGACGAAGCCGACGGCGATCGGTCGGGTCGACTACGCGCTGCTCTCCGTGGCCGTGATCGTGCTGACGGTCCGGTACTTCGTGCGATGGCGTCGCGGCGAGCCCGGTGGCCTCGCGCACTTCCTCGGCGTGAGCGTGCAGCTCGTCGCAGGCGTCAGCGACGCGCTCACCGTGTCCGGGAAGATCGCGATGCCTTACCTGCTCGACCTCGGTCAGCTCGTCGTCATCGTCGCGGTCGGCAGCTATCTGATCTCGCGGTTCGCGGCGAGCGCGACCGCGCTCGAGCGGTCGAGCGCCGAGCTCCGCGCTGCGCAGGCCGAGCTCCTGAGGCGCGAGCGCCTCGCCGCGCTCGGCGAGATCGCCGCGGTGGTCGCGCACGAGGTGCGAAATCCCCTCGCGGTCATCTTCAACGCGGTCTCGTCGCTCCGGAAGCAGACGCCCGGCTCTGCCGACGCCACGACGCTGCTCGACATCGTCCAAGAAGAGTCGGAGCGCCTGAAGCGCGTCGTCGGAGACCTGCTCGACTTCGCTCGCCCGCATGCGCTCTCGCTCGAGGCGGTCGCTCCTTCGCGACTCGCCGCGAGCGCTGCTGCGGCTGCGGCGCGCGACATCGAGGGCGGCGAGGTGACGGTGGAAGCCGACGAGAGCCTCCCGAGCCTCTCGTGCGACGAGCATCTCGTCCGCCAGGCGCTCGTCAACCTCGTCACGAACGCGCTCCAGGCGCCCGGCCGCAAGGCCCCGGTGGTCGTGCGGGCGTTTCCGAAGGGAACGCCGGTGTCGGCCATGTGCTTCAGCGTCTACGACGACGGCGCGGGGATCTCGAAGGACGTGGCGGATCGACTGTTCACGCCGTTCTTCACGACGCGCGCGACCGGCACCGGCCTCGGCCTCGCGATCGTGAAGCGCGTCGTCGAGGCGCACGGTGGCGAGATCCACTGGCACGCCGGCGACGACGACGGCGGCAAGCGAGGCGTGACGTTCACGTTCGAGCTCCCGCTCGCGTCGCCGACGTCAGCGAGCTGAGCTCACTCCAGGAACGAGTAGTTCGAGCCCAGGATTCCCGCGACCGTCCAGCGCACCATCGTCGCTTCGTTGTCGGAGGGGAGCATGCCGGGCGGCAGCGTCGAGACGCGTTCGTAGGTGAAGCTGCGGCCCGGCACCTTGAGCGTGGTGTGGCCGATCTCTCCGCTCGCGCCGATCCACGCGCGGGCTTGTTTTCCGAGCAATCCGAGCGAGATCGAGCTGCCGAACATGTGCACGCGACTGAGACCGTTGTTGTCGATGTCCGCCTGCGACACACTCGAGAGGTCCGTGAAGAAGCCGATGTTGACCTCCTTCGTCGTGCCGAACGGCACGCTCGCGCCGATGTTCAGGTTCGGTTGCACGTCCGGCGACAGGACGCGATCGGGCACGGGCGCCGACGTCACGCCGGCGATCGGGTCGGCCTTCATGTCGTACGCGAGCCGAACGCGATGCGGGAGGTTGACCGAGAGGTCGCCCGAGAACGTGTAGCGCCTCTTCACGAACGCGAACCCGAGCGCGATGCGACCGGGTAGCCCAACGTCGCTCGACCCGGTGGCGCGCGAGGGGATCGCGGAGTAGCCGTTGACGTCGGCGCGCGTGTACGTCGAGCTGTCCTGCGCGTGGCCGTACACGTGAATCGAAGGCGCGGTGAGAGCGAGACCGAACGACAGGTTCTTGTACGGCCTCACGAGCGCGCCGACCTTTGCGTGGGCGCCGATCGCGAACGAGCTCCGGTCCTCGTCGTAGGAGACGAAGTCGTTGCACATCCCGAGCGGACACGGCGTACCGCCCTCGCGAACGAGCAGCGTCGACATGTGCCGCTCGGAGGTCCGCAGCGCGCCGCCCAGCGCGACGCCGATGCTGATCTCCTTGTTGAACTGATAGCCGAGGCCGAGATACCCCATCGTGAGGTCCTCGCGGATCGACTGCGAC
>OUNM010803491.1_pt1 | contig 17235 bp, 11 predicted proteins | sample 1769961 | NCBI WGS metagenome assembly OUNM01 (sample SAMEA3914820, study PRJEB12502) | metagenome | biome: forest; material: soil | place: USA | collected 2012-03-12 | depth 0.3 m
GGCGGTTCTGGTGGTGGCGATCCGATCCCGACGGAGAGCATTGCGTTTAACTTCGCGAAGGTCGAGTTCGAATACAAGGAGCAGAAGCTTGACGGCTCGCTCGCTCCGGCGGTCAAGCACGGCTGGAATCTCAAAGAGAACGTCAAAGTCTGATTTCAGACCTGACGTTTTACTGAAGCAACAATTCGGCGCAGCTTGTTCTAAGCAGGCTGCGCCGTTAAGATTGTGGTTAAATATTCTTGAATTTGCCGAAAGCGCAATTTCGTCGGGTTGCGCTTTGAGGCGCCTTACGAAATTAGTGTTTCGAACAAGTGCCGGTGGAGGTGAGTAGGAATGGCAGGGCCTTCGAAATCCGATCGGCTCAGTCCACCGCTCATGTTTGCTTTCCGTGAGGCGCATCGCGCGAAAGACGCGAAAAAACAACTCGATGTTCGGGATGAGGCTGGCGTTCGGGTCATCGCTGGCCGACGTTCGCTTAGGGCGAGCGTTACCGAACGGCAATTGCGCACCCAGCTTTCGCGCGATCTCGATATTCTGATGAATACAGTCAATCTAGGCTCTGCCGTGGATATTGACGGACTGGATCATGTTGCTCAATCGATTGTGAATTTCGGGTTGCCGGAAATCAGCAATCGGACCATTGATGAGGATAGCAATAGCGCCATCGTTGGAGAAATCCGGACAGCTCTTCTGAATTTTGAGCCACGGCTCCTGCGTAAAACCATCCGCGTTTCGCGCGATGAAAGCGTCGATATCGCGACGCTGAACGTCCGCTTTGTTGTTTTAGCGGAAATGGCTTGCGATCCGATTGCTGTGCCAGTCGAATTTGTTGCCGATTTAGAAATATCGAGCGGCAAGTTGGTAATCAGCAAGCAATAGGCGTTCGAATGCATAGGGAATTCCTCGAACTCTATAATCGTGAACTGGCGCTGCTCTACGAGCATGCCAAGGAGTTCTCGGAGGAATATCCAGGAATAGCAGAGCGACTGGGCGGCTTGGCCCGCGAACGTGCCGATCCTATGATCATCGGATTATTGGAGGGAACCGCGCTCCTAGCCGCACGCGTCCAGTTGAAATTGCGGCATGAGTTTCCCGAATTCACCAACAACCTGATCGAACAGCTAATTCCCAATTTTCTGGCTCCGTTGCCATCAGCCATGCTGGCGCAGATCAGGCCTACCTTCGGCGATCCAGGTTTGCGCGACGGCCGAACGATCGAAAGGGGAGCGCCGATCGACGCGGTCTATCGTGAGCGCGAACGAAATATAGCTTGCCGATTTGTCCTATCGAGCAGCCTGACCTATTGGCCGTTCGAACTCGCCAAGGCTGACTATTATCCAACCCCTGGTCCTCTCCAGGCCATGCACGTCAATGTCGACCGCAGTGTTGCCGCTGGACTTCGTCTTACGCTGCGGTTTCGCTCCACGCCGCGTCTGGAAGATGAGCCGGCCGAAGACGCACCCATCGAAGATCATCTGGGGCTATTCGCCGGCTGTGCCGTCGACGTGCTGCCCATACATTTTATCGGTCCCGAAGCAGATGCCATCGCGATCTATGAGCAAGTTTTCGCGCATCTCACTGGCGTTTGTGTTCGGTATCTCGATTCGTTTGGCGATCCGCAAGTTGTGCATATGAAAAATTTGCGCGTCGAGCAGGTTGGCTTAGACGATCAGGAAGCACTCTTTCCATATGATAACCGTACCTTCAGAGGCTTTGCGCTGCTGCAGGAATACTTCATGTTTCCGCGCAAGTTCATGGGGTTGCGCCTGGTCGGGCTGCGCGAATACCTCTCCAAGATTGAAGCACGGTCGATCGATATCGTCTTTCTCTTCAACGATTCGGTGCCGCGTCTTGCTGCTGCGGCCAATCCTGCGATGTTCGCGCTCTACGCATCGCCAGCAATCAATCTCTTTCGCAAGAACACCGACCGCATCCCGATCAAACCTGGCACGCACGAATACCATGTTGTTCCGGATCGCAGTCAGTACCTGAGCTTCGAGCCGCATCGGACGCTTGATGTCTTCGCGCATTATCCGGGTAGGCAGGAAAAAATTCGTGTTCTCCCGCTTTATTCCGCAGCGGTGCACGGCGAGCGTTCCAAGGAACAATTGTACTATACGGTACGGAGGTTAATGCGGAAACGGTCTTCCGATGAACGTCGATTTGGTGTTTCGGGCGACTATATCGGCACCGATATGTTTATCTCCGTCACGGCTCCCGATGATCTGAGCGACGATCAAGGAGTTCTCGAACTGAGTGTTCGCGCGATGTGTTCGAACCGCCATTTGACGGAGCATCTGCCCGTGGGGCAGGGTGGAGCCGATTTTCGCCTGCGGGATGACCAGGCGCTCGACATCCACTGTGTCGCCGGCCCGACCAAGCCACGTGAATCCCTAATCTTCCAGCGTCACGACCAGATCGAGCACGTTGGGATGGGAGTGACGTCCTGGCGTCTCATCAATATGCTGAGCCTTAACCATCTGGGACTCGTCCGGAACGATGGCGAGGCGCTTCGCGAGATCCTGGCGATGTTTGCCGATATGTCCGACAGCGCTACCGAGCGTCGTGTCAGGGGAGTTCGGAATATTGCGAGCCGAGCCGTGATCAAGCGCTTCGCGCAAAGAACCGGCGTAGGGGTTGGGCGCGGCATCGAGATTACGGTGACGATGGAGGAGAAAGCATTTGAGGGAAGCGGAGCCTTTCTGCTCGGCGCGGTTCTCGATCGATTCTTCACCGAATATGCGGCGCTCAATCATTTCACGACAACCATCATACGGACCGTCGAACGGGGCGTGATTGCGCAGTGGCCGACGCGTGTGGGCGCGAGAAAGCCGCTTTGATGACGCCTTTTACACGCATATTCGACCAGCCTGAACTGTTCGATTTCTTCATCACGTTGCGGCGGCTCGAGCGTCACTTTCGCGACAAGCCGCGTATCAGCGACAGCGCGACGACGCGGGAGGAATATGTCTCGCTTGGCCAGAACCCATATCTGGAGTTTCCAGACTCCAACCTGAGCAAAGTTACGCGCGACAGTAGTGGCCGCTTTGATGTTCTCGTCAAATTCCTCGGATTGCTTGGGCCTCAAGGCGCTCTGCCACTGTCCACGACGGATGAGGCGCATAGCTACCTGCTCGCCAATGACGATGCCTTCGCTCGCTTCCTCGACCTGTTCAACAATCGCTTCCTTCAGCTTTTTTTCCGAGCCTGGGCCGATTCACGGCCAATCGTTCACCATGACCGGCCGGCGGACGATCGCTTTGAAAGTTATGTTGGTTCCGCAATTGGCCTGGGCTCGCCTGTCTATCGCGATCTCGATTCCGTGCCCGACATCGCCAAGATTGGTTATGCGGGACTGATCGGTTCGAAAGTCAAAAGTGCTTCGCGGCTTCGCAGCCTGATTGCCGGGCTTTTCGGAGTCGAGGTCGAGGTCGACGAATTTATGGGGCTGAGGATCATGTTTGATCCTGACCAGCGCTCGACGCTTGGTCAGAAGCATATGGTGCTTGGTAAGGATGCGCTTTGCGGCGCAGGCGTCTATAGTGTCGAAGATAAGATCCGTATCCGTATCTACGTCAAATCTCTCAAAGAGTATCAAGAGTATCTCCCAACCGGACCAAAGTCTCGACCATTGGCTGAGATCATGTTTTTCTATCTAGGTGTGCAGCTTGACTGGGACGTGGAACTGGCTTTGCCTGTGGGCGAAGTCGTGCCTTCCCGTTTGGGCCAGTCGGGACAACTAGGTTGGACGAGCTGGATGTCGCCAAATTGGACGGTCGAAAAGGGTACTTATCGGACGGACGCGAGATTCAATCTGGCAACGCGGTTCGGACATGCGTGATGCAGGGGTATGGCGGCAGGATGCCTCCGTCTGAATGACGGCTGGCCGTTGAAGATGGACGAAGCTGTTTCTGGTTTGTTTTCTTGGGGGAGAAACGATGATGCCTGATATCAGTCTCGAAACCGTCACCGGCAAACTCAATCGGGTTGGTTACGATGCCTTTATACAGGCGCTTCGCCAAGCCAAGATGGCAGGCAATCGGAACCTGGAATTAGCGCATTGGCTGTTTCACTTGTTGCGGTCGGACAAAACCGATCTTTCAGCCACGGCTGATCATTTCAAGCTCGACCGCTCAAAGCTGATGACCGACGTTGCGCGCGTAGTCGAAGGTTTTCGCAAGAACGAGACCGAGATGCCGGGGGTGTCTAACGGTCTCGTCGATATGCTCGACCGCGGCTGGCATTACGCGACTTTGTTCTTCGGCGAAGCCCAGATCCGGACGGGCCATGTATTGGTTGCAAGCTTCAAATCGCTGGAGCTGAAACGGGCCTTCACGGCAATTTCTCCCGAATTCGCCAAGATCAATGTGGAAACGCTGGCCGCAGAGCATCGATCCATTTGGGCTGGTTCCAGCGAAGAAAACCTGCGCCCGATGGATGGCTCTGGCCTCGCCGGTGCTGGAACGCCAGGCGCCGAAGATGCCGCAGGACCGGCGGGAACGACAGCGCTGGACCGTTTTTCGCAAGACCTGACCGCCAAGGCCGCTTCGGGCGCGATGGACCCGATTTTGGGTCGTGACGATGAAATTCGGCAAATCATCGATGTGTTGATGCGGCGCCGACAGAATAACCCGATCCTCACCGGCGAAGCTGGTGTCGGCAAAACTGCGGTTGTGGAAGGCTTGGCCCAACGTATAGCGGCCGGACTGGTGCCGCCACCGCTGCAAGGCGTACGCCTTTGTGCGCTTGACATTGGTTTGATGCAGGCCGGCGCTTCTATGAAGGGCGAATTTGAGCAACGGCTTCGCTCTGTGATCGATGAAGTGCAGAATTCGCCGACTCCCGTCATTCTCTTCATTGACGAAGCGCATACATTGATCGGGGCTGGTGGTTCTGCCGGAACCGGAGATGCGGCCAATCTGCTGAAGCCGCCATTGGCGCGAGGAACTCTGCGCACGGTTGCTGCGACGACATGGTCTGAGTACCGGCAATATATAGAGAAGGATCCTGCGCTCACCCGCCGCTTCCAGCCGGTCAACGTTGATGAGCCAGATCTCAAGCGCTGTTGCGAAATGCTGCGCGGGTTGCTTGAGCCAATGGAAAAACACCACAAGGTGCGTATTTCGGACGCTGCCGTTGTTGCCGCGGTTACGCTTTCGCAGCGCTATATTCCGGCACGCCAGTTGCCCGATAAAGCGGTTAGCTTGCTGGATACCGCTTGCGCCCGCGTCGCGATCAGCCAGACGACCTCGCCGGCGGCGATTGAGGACACGAAGGCCTGGATAGCGGCTCTCGAAAAGGAAAAATCCGCTTTGATCGCCGACCAGGATCTTGGCGTTAAATCCGAGGAACGTCTTGTTGAAATCGAAAGCGAGGTCGCAAGTCTCAACGATAAGCTCGGTAAGCTGGAAGGCGAGTGGGCCGCTGAAGGAGAAATCGTCAAGGAAATCCGAGAATTGCGCGAGGCGATTGGCATTGAAGGCGCGGATATCGAGGATACGCGCACGAAGCTCCGCGAAAAGGCGACGCAGTTAGAGAAAATCGATCCCGAACAACGCAATATCTATGCGCATGTCGATGAACAAGCAGTTGCGGCCGTCGTTTCCGATTGGACTGGAATCCCCGTCGGACGGATGGTCAAGGATGAAATCGAAACGATCCTCAACCTCTCGACTGTGCTCAATCAACGTGTAGTCGGACAATCCCACGGGTTGTCCATGGTCTCCAAGCGCATTGAGACCAATCGTGCCAAGCTAGACAATCCCAATAAGCCGATCGGCGTATTTATGCTGTGCGGCCCTTCGGGTGTCGGCAAGACAGAGACGGCATTGGCTCTTGCTGAGGCGCTCTATGGAGGCGAGCAGAACGTCATAACGATTAATATGTCCGAGTTTCAGGAAGCTCATACCGTCTCTACGCTTAAGGGGGCGCCTCCCGGCTATGTTGGCTACGGCGAAGGTGGCCGACTGACGGAAGCGGTGCGGCGCAAGCCCTACAGTGTGGTGCTGCTCGATGAGGTGGAAAAAGCCCATCCCGACGTGCATGAGCTGTTCTTCCAGGTCTTCGACAAGGGAGTCATGGAAGACGGCACAGGTCGAAGGATCGACTTCAAGAACACACTGATCATCCTGACATCCAATGTCGGCACTGACATCATCATGCAACTCGCCCGCGATCCGAATTACGCTTCTGATCCGGAAGCAATGAGCGCAGCGCTGAAACCCGAACTGTTGAAGGTCTTCCCGCCAGCGCTGCTTGGCCGCATTGTAACGATTCCATATTTGCCGCTTTCCGAGGAAATGCTCAGCGGTATCGTCAAACTGCAACTCGGCCGTATCACCAAGCGCATTCGCGAGAACCACGGCGCGGCATTCGTCTACGATGACGAAGTTGTCCAAAAGATCGTTTCACAGTGCAACGATCCCGCGTCTGGCGGCCGCATGATCGACAACATCATCACCAACTCGCTCCTGCCCGCTCTATCGCGGGGCATCCTGTCCAAGTCACTTGGCAAGGAAGAGTTCAGCCAAGCGAAGGTGAGCGTAGAGAATGGCGAATTCGCTTATTCGGTCTCCTGACGTGCTTATTCGTCGGGTGGCGGCTTAATCGCCACCCGCATAACGGCAAACTTCCAGTCAAACCGTCAATGCCAAGGAGGCATCCATGGCGCGCAATCAGTTCGAACAGGTCGACGAGATTCAGCAAGACGCACTTAATTTCACGCTTCGCAAGGATCCCGCGGGCGGGGAGATCCCATTCGGACAGGTTCAATGCTCCGCCGCCTGCACCCAAGGGCGGTTGCCGAAAGGATATAACAGCGGCGAAATGCTGGCGCCTGAGGCCTATCGCGCAGCGATCAAATTCGCGAACGACTTTAAGTTACCGATCGTCGTGATCGATGCAGACAGTGTATGGCCCAAGCAATGGGGTGAACTCTATCGCGTGAGCGATGAGGTGTCTGAAGACGAGGATTCGCCGCCAGCTTCGTGATCGCGGGGTTAACTATCGTCATCCTCCTCTTCGCTCGAATCCGAGTCTTTGCCGCCAAACGGCTTCTTGTCACAGGGTGGAAGCCCAGGTTCGACGCGATTATAAAGCTTATCGCCCGACCAGAGGAAGCAGGCGGGATTGTTTGGAACGCCCTTGAGCCTTGTCTCGTAATGAAGATGCGGCCCCGTTGAATTGCCAGTCGAGCCGGAAAGACCGAGTTGGGTGCCGGCTGATACTGGTTGCCCTGCTACAACATCAATCTGCGAAAGATGGGCGTATCGGGACACGATGCCATTGCCGTGTTCGATCTGGACGAGATTGCCGTAGCCGCCGCCCCAGCCGGCACTGAGCACAACGCCAGATCCTGCAGCCTTGACGACCGTACCGACCGGCGCTGCCATATCAAGGCCAGCGTGCAGCTTCCTCGTTCCGAAGATGGGATGTATCCGGTAGCCGAACGGGCTTGAGAAGCGCACCTCGTAGGCTGCAGGTTTCGAGATCGGCAACGCTTCTAGAGCGAAGCGTATGCGATAAGACAGGCTGAAATTATCTCGGATTTGGTTGATCCTGGCGGCGAAGGGGCCGGTTTGATCCGCGAGGGGCAGGATGATGTTTGGAATTTCGGATGCTTTACGAGCGTTAACGGGCGCCAGTTCTTCAGGGGTCAACCCCAGAATATCCAGCGCGGCCCGGAAGCGTTCGATCCCCTGATCGGACAGCTTGACCATGCCCTCCATCGCCTTATTCAAGCCGCCTTCAGCTCTGGTGACATTGGCGTCAATTCGCGCAATCTGGGCATCGAGATCAGCCTGGGACTGAGATGGTGCGGCGTCAATCTCCGGTGCTGCTCCGGCCTGGGCGAGATGGACCAGCGATTGTGGCTCTATCAGCCAGGTTCGAGAGCCGGAGGGTTTGGCGGGCGGCACTGGTTGCTGGCGTGCATTTCCTCCACCAGGCGACTGCAGTGTTGGGGCTGGTGTGCGGCTGGGCGGCAAGGGAAGTGTGGAAGCGCCCGTTGAAAGGGTAGGCGCATCGGATGATTGCGTTGCCCCTCTCGCGCCGGGCGCCACGAGATCTGCTAGTTTATTGAGAGCGTTGATGCGCGCCTCAATTAGCCGCTGGCGCCGCCCCAGTTCGATCACCCGACCTTCAACGGTATCCTGATCGAAGCGAGAGCGCTCCATTTCTGAGACCACACGGCCGATTTCGTCGCGATAGGCTTGCAATCGCTGTTCATAGGCGTCCTGCATTTCGCTGTTCTGTGCGATCAGGCGCACTGATAGTCGGTCGCCGAAGAGCAGGATGCCAGTCATTACGACGCCCCATCCGGCTAGCAGAATGATTAGAAAGGCAACGCTCGCGATTGAGCCTGGACCGATCACAATCCGCCAGGATTTTTTCTGCTCCTTCTGGGGAGGAGGAGCTGCTCTGACATTGCCTAGATCGAGCCGCCGCCCCGATTTGGTCGGCGGACCCTTCTGACCCGGTCGTTTGGATTGTGCGCGCTTAAACATCGAAAGGAGACGCGGCGTGACGACCGTGAAAACGGCTTTCAATCTGACATTGTCGTCCGCGATCACGAATTGTCAACTTGCGCGGAACACCAACAGAATTGGACGCTGACATTTCTACGTGATCCGTTCAGAAATTACTGAATATCCCACTATTATTAAGGGGTCTTCATAATTGTGCGGCAAGAAATATTGCAAATATTTCAGCATACTAGCAGCCTAGCCACAAGCCTCGGGTAAGATTTTTGACGAGACACCTCCTGGCGGAACAAAGCTTTGCTAACTTTGTTCTGCTACCAAATCCCGAATGCGGCTTGTTTCAAAGCTTCGGCTCAGGTATTTTGAGGTTAGTTTTGGAGGCACTCATGCGAATCTCGCGTGGATTGGGTATTGCTCTGGTGGCTGGTTCGGCACTGATCGCGGTGCCGGCTTTCGCCGGTGATGCTGCCTGCGTTGATGGGCAATGCGCTGTGCTTGTCGATAACGTCCTGACCTCAGATGAGGCGCCGCATTTCGTCGCGGAAGTGCCACTGCCGCCGGTCCGATCGCAGTCGCCGATCGTTCTGCGACAGAAGGCTACTCCGCGGATTGTTCTCGCCTCCGCTCGTTCTTTCCCAGTGACAGTTCCTGGCGTCATTCCCCCGCAGCGCGAGGCGCCGAAGTTGACTTCGTTTTGGCTGACAATCGGTACGGGTTTCTGATTTAGGCTTTTACATATTCTTGTCACTTGTACTTGTTGATGGCGCGTCAGATAACTGGGTAGTCGCCAAAATGAACCTGCTGCGGCGATAAGCTGTCGGCAGGTTTTTTACTGAAGGTCTGGAAAGGACGAACGGGTCAGTGGCACTGCGCTTCACAGCGCTTTTATTGACCGTTGCTCCGTTACTCGTTGGGGCAGGGATAGCTATTGCCGACCCTGTCGTCTTTAACGCAACGGATGGCGTAGAAACCGGACAGCGCCCAATTCTCCTTGCTCAGGCTTTCGAACTTCAAGGCGCCTCCCGTCAATCTGCTAATGCCCCGATCTCCTCGGCAGCGCTGGCGATGTCGGAAGAACAATGGCGTCGCGACCGCCAGGAGAAAGCGCGGGCAGCGAGACGGGCGGCAATCGAGGCTCGGCTTGATCGGGAAGAAGAGGACAAACGTCGTCTCTCCGAATTCCAGATTGCCGAACAGAAGCGTCAAGCCGAGATCCAGGAAAAGACGCGTCTCGCGCAGCAGGAGGAGGAGCGCCGCAGGCTGGTGGATGCTCAGGCTGCCGAACAGCGACGTATCGCTGAAGCACAGGCTGCTGAACAGAAGCGCCAAGCTGATGAGAAGGCGCGTCTCGCCAAGGAAGAAGAAGACCGGCGTAAGCTGGCTGAGGCGCAAGCAGCGGAACAGAAGCGGATAGCGGAGCAGCAGGCTGTGGCGGAGCGCGAGAAAGTTCGCATCGCAAAGGAAGAGGAGGCCAAACGCAAGCTCGCCGATGCCCAAGCGGCTGAGCAAAAACGTCAGGCTGAACTCCGGGAAAAGATACGTCTGGCGAAGGAAGAAGAAGATCGACGCAAGCTCGCTGAAGCCCAAGCTGCAGAACAGAAGCGTCAGGTTGAACTACAGGCGGCAGAACAGAAGCGGATGGCGGAACAGCAGGCGGCTGAGCAGCGCGAGAGAGCGCGGCTGGCACAGGAGGAAGAGGCAAAACGTAAACTTGCGGAAGCGCAAGCAGCAGAACAACAGCGCCTCACGCAGCTAGCCGCAGCTGTCGAGCAGAAACGCGTGGCTGAAGCGCAGGCTGCGGAATTGAAGCGTCAAGCCGACCAGCAGGCAGAAGAACAGAAGCGGCGTGCCGAGCAGGTACGCTTGGCGCTATTGAATTCCACCCCGCCGCCTGCTGCCCCGCCTACCTCCACGTCTGGCAGTGGAACGGGAACAGATGCGGTGAGCGGGCTCGCTGCAGATGAGGCAAGTCGATTTACTGCAGAACAGCGCCGTCTGGCGAAAGAGCGGCTCGAGCGCCAGCGTAAGCCATTGGAGGAAGACCCGACCGCCAGCGTTCTCGACTCTAATCCAACCGGCGATGGCGCCCCGAAGGAAACGAATCCCAAGCTGGCTGCGCGGATCCCGGAGAATGGTGAACCGCTCGGCAAGATCGAGTCGGAGCCCCCCAAGCCAGCGGATCAGCCCGAGACGGTGAAATCCGTTCAGACCGAATTGAAAAGGCTCGGTTGCTATACGGGAGCGATCAGCGGCAATCTCAACAAAAATACTGCCGCTGGTTTGGAGAATGCCCAGCAACATCTTGGTGCAAACGCGCGCAGCTTGCGGCCGGTGACCGAGGACACTCTCCTGATCCTTCGTGAAAAGCAGGGAAAGCTTTGTGATTTGCAGGAACAGTGCGGTGCTGGTCAGGTCAGGAAAAACGGGACCTGTATCGCCTCGCGTCCGTCAAGGGACGAAGAAGATGAGGAGCCGGTTCGCCGGCCGCGGCGTCAGACCCAGCCGCAGCCTCGCCGTGAGATCGCGCGGCCAGCCGCTCCGGCTGCACCAGCACCAGCGCCTGCAGCTCCGGCTGGGCCTGCTCGACGGCCAAATGTCAACATCAGCATGTAATCGGCTTTTCAGCGCTCGAAGCGGATGTATTTAGGCAGGATTTTGACGCTCTGATTGGAAGATTGGATTTCCTGCACGATCGTCGGCAGGAGAGTCGTCGCGGGAACGCGGCCTGCATTCAAAAGCGAAGCAAGCTTTCGCTGCGAGGTAAAGACGAGCGCTACTTTGGCTTGGTTATCGCCGCTGTCACCTTCATCAAGGCGACCGTCAAAGGTCAGCGCGTTGCGATCACGTTTCAACTGTGCCGTCACATTCCGCGTGGAGCCATCATCATTGATCAGAATAACTTCGATCTGCCGATCGCCTACACCATCGATGGTCGCCTGCACACGCTGTCCAAGCTTGACGGTCGGCTGCTTCAGTTCGAAGCGCAGATTGGGATCTCGTTCGGCGTCAAGTCGTTGAAGAAAAGCAGTAACCGAACATTGATTAGGCGAGATGCGCTGCGGGGAAATCTGGGCGTCAAAGCCGTTGACTGCACGAAAATCGGCACTGAATGTATCGATTGCGTCGCCAGGGCCAGCCATGGCATCGACTGCGGCGCTCCGCTCGGTCACGCCGGCTGGAAAGAGATAAAGGCACGGCCCTTCGTAATAGCGAATATACTGCGCAACCCGTGTCGCACGTTCAGAAGGGCTGAGCGCGATTGCGGGTGGCTTAACCGGATCTGGTATGGGGTCTTGCTTCGGCTCTGTCGGCACGATTGCGACCCGTGTATTGTCTCCAGGTGAAGGTTGGTTGTTCTCCGCTGACGGGCCAACTCTTGGCGCCAATTCAGGCGATAGCGGCGGCGGGTTGGGTGGATCGGCCGGCTTCAGGATCGGAGTTCCACCGGAATCAGGTTTGCTGACAATCGGGGGATTGGAGATATCGGGCGCTCGCACCGGGGATCCGCCAGGTGCAGCGATGAAAAAATAAGCGCCCGCGGCCACGACTAGAAGGGAGACGCCGCCAATACCGGCGATCAGCGGCAGGGAACCGCCAGACGATGCAGATTTGCCGACCCATTCCATGACCTCCGTCATCGATTGTGGGCGGTCGTCGGGTTTCGGTTGCAGCATCCATTTGAGCAAAGGCTGCAATCGAGGGTCGATGCTCGTCAGATCGGGAACCTGACGTCTCTTGTCGATGACATCTGCTTGGCTTCCACTCATGTCGAGCGGCTTGCCACGTATTGCTTCGGCGAGAACGAGACCGAGACTGTAAATGTCTGATCGGTTGGTAACTTCCGAGCCGAACAGACCAAGTTGTTCAGGCGATACGTAATTATATTTCCCGGCAAAACCGTCGCCGATGATCGTTGCCGCCCCAAGCTTAGTGTTGCGGGCTATACCGAAATCGATGATCTTTGCCTGAGTGACGTCTTCCTCGGGGAGGATGATGTTGTCGGGGGAAATATCGCGATGGATGATGCCCTTGGTATGGGCGGCCTGAAGACCCGCAGCTAGCCTTATCCGCAGCTTATCGACTTGCTCGAACGGGAGTGGCGTTTGCTTCACGATATCGGCAAGCGAACGACCGTCGACGAATTCCATCGCCAGATAGGGCCTGTTCAGCGTCCGATCGATCGTGAAGACGTAGTAACGAACAATGGAATCATGATGCAGATGATGCAGCGCCGAGGCTTCTTTGCGGAAAAGCCCAAGCACAGCTTCATTGCCGGCAAATTCCGGTTTGATCATTTTTATGGCGACAGGATCGCCGGTCTCGATCAGGCGGCCTTTGTAAATTTCCCCCATACCGCCGGCAGCGATCTGCGTCTCAATCTCGTAGATGTCGTTCAGCCGTGTCCCGATGGGAACACCGGTCTTGCCAAATATCTGAATAATGGTCTTTTGATTCACGTCGCTACCCCGGCGCCGTCACCTTGTCCGCCTGGCACGAAGTTTGTCCGTTCAGCGCGATGGCTGTTGACGACAATAACCGTCACATTGTCGGTTGCGCCTCGGGCAAGCGTTTCCTCAATCAGATCGTCGCATGCATCCTGAGCGCGCTTATTTTCCACCATCTTTGTGATTTCATCGTCAGATATATGGCCAGTGAGCCCGTCACTGCAGATCAGGAACGTGTCGCCAGGCTCGATTGTCCCGTGCTCTTCCTCTACCTCCGGCTCATCAAAAATCCCGATCGCACGGGTGATGACATTCCGTCGTGGCCAAGTACGGGCTTCTTCCGGCGTGAGGATACCTTGTTCTACAAGTTCGCGCGCCTCGGTGTGGTCGCGCGAAAGCTGTTCTATGCGACCGTCGCGAATTCGGTAGATGCGGCTGTCACCCATCCATGCGCAGGTAAATGTCTCGTCGTAGATGAGCAGCGCAGCGACCGTTGTCCCGATAAGTACACCGTCTCTTTCCTCCCGGACGTGCAATACCTTGTCGTTCGCGCGTAAAATCCTATCCTTGAAACGCGCCATCTGATCGGCTTGTGAAACAGCAGGTCCAATCGAACCAAGATCGATAACGACTGTTTGACTTGCGAATTGCCCGGCTTCGTGGCCCCCAACGCCATCGGCCACGGCCCAAAGCCCTAGCTCCGGCCGAACCACAAGGCTGTCTTCATTGGCCGATCGGACCTTGCCGACATGGGTTGCTGCGCCAGTTTCAAATTTTAGGATATAGTTCGGAGAGGTGTCGGAAGCCATGGTCGGTTCACCCCAAATCCTGCTCGAAGCGTCCGGTCAGCATCCCGGACATAATGTTGGGATCAGGCAGGCCCTCGGCCATTGCCGCATGTGGATCGAAACCGTCACCACCAATTGTCCACCAAAAGCTTGCATTGGAAAAGATGCGCTCCTGCCGCTCGGTCAGCAAAGTCTTGAGCGCCTCCGGAAGTCCCTCGATTGTCTCTGCGCGCCGGGTATGCGCTCCGAAAAGGCTGATGTCGGCGGGATCGATCTCCGCAGCCGGCGCGAGCGCTGGGTTCGGCAGCGCTGTTAGCGCAGCTAATACGTTGTCGTAATCCGAGGTCGAATCGAGCGCGTCCAGCAAAAAATCTTCCACCAGGCCGTGCCAATTGTCCTGCGGATTCTCGGGCGGCGCAGGGATGATCTCATCTGGACCGGCGCAGAAATAGGCGGTCAGCGGAAAATAGCGGCCGACACCGTCAATCGAAGGCATGAACGAGCCGATCACCGGATATCCGCAAATCCCCGGCCCAAGCCAAAAGCGCCAGATCGGAGCGCTTAGATATACCTGCTGCCAGTTGCTTCCAAGCTTGAGCCGACTTGCCGATACTCCGCCCTGAAGCCAGGCTTCCCAAGCATGCAGGAATTCACGAGGGGTGTTGACCGAAACAAAGTCCCGTTTGAGCGGGAGTTTGCCGAACATGCCGCAGCTCATGCCTTGGCCCTCACTGTGACGCGGGGCAGCGGAAATCCCGCAAAGCTGTCAACGTGAAGGGATTGGGAAGGGATGTCACGTTGAGCTGGTACTGAACTTCGCGGCCCCCTACATTGAATCGCGCAATCAGTGCCTCGCCTGCCCGACTGACGTTGGCGCCATCCAGCAGGCGGAAAAGCCCCCATACGCCGCTCTTCTGCAGGACGGAGCTGCGTCCCGGAATATCCGGTTGCAGTGAGATTGCAGCAGCACTCATGCCGACAGGTCCAGGCCACTGGAAAATAACAACCTGTGGCTGTTGAGGCGGTGGTGGTGGCGGAGGTGGTGATGAACCGAAGATCGAGATGCTTGGTGCTGGTGGCGGCTTAGGCCTTTCGGTCGTCAGGACGCCACTATTGATTTCAAGCTTTGCAAGGTCGGCCGATTCTCCGATCGAGAGGTTTTTGACAGCGAAGGAGAAGCTCGGCGCGCCAGCAGGAAAGAACGCTTGCCTGATTTCTGCAGCGCGCTGAAAACCTTGGAGCATTCCGGGTTGCAACTGCCTTGCAACGGGGTTTGCCGCATTCCAAGTCCAAGTCGGCTTGGATGTATCGACCAGTTGCGCGAGATTCGCCGTGAAAAATCGGTCAATCACGCCACTCGGTGAGAATAGCCGCTGGAATTCCTGAACGGAAAGATCCTTGTCACTGCCACGGCTAAACGGATAGAGGCCTGTAACCGTCTGCTGGCAGGTCCGGGTGACCTGTTCGCCAAGCGCTTGGTAGATACGAGCGACCTGTGTGCCCGTAGCATCGCCGTCAAAAGCGCCCGAGGCCGTCTGGATCATGGATTTGAACGGATCAGGGAAGCGCGTGGCGGTAGCTTCGAGTGTGCGCAACCCTTCGCTGAATTGGAGCTTGCCTTGCGCGGAGCGCACGGGGTCGTTCAGCATGGTCAGCGCGGTATAGACATCACTGAGCGACTTCAGCAAATCGTCGATGGGTCGCCGTCCACGGTCGCCGTCCGCGAGTAACTGATAAGTCCGGAAAGCAGCTTCGACCTGAGCACCGGGCGCTTCGCCGCTTGGCAACGCAAAGGTCGGCGCGGCGGATGGCGGCTTTGCCGGCTGCCCCGCTGGCTGTGAGCTAGCAGGTTTTTCCTTGGTCAAGGACGTTTCATCACGAATGGATTCGATGAGCTGTACAATGGGTGAAGTCGGAGCCGCCGCAGCTTGCAGCGACTGGTAACGTGGCTTGTCGGCGGTGAGCAGCTTGATACGAAGCTTGTTCAACTCGTTACGCCAGGTCGCGATAAACTCCCGTGAATAGCGATCAAGAAGCGCTTGGGGGAGCGTGTCATATTGTGCCGCCACTGCCGATTGGGCGGCGACATCGCCAAGTAATTTGCGCTCCTGTCGCACTTGCCCCGTGACTTCCGTAATCTTGGCGAGGAATGCCTCCTGGAAGCCGGTATAGGTATAAAAAAACGGCACTCTAATGCTCTCGAGATCGACGCCTTTCGCGCCCTCGAAAACCAGCGCGACATCCTGACCGCCTTTACGACGGACGGTCCAGTCTCGTGCCGATTCCGAGCGCGCGGAAGACCGCAAAATCTCGAAGGCGCGATCGGCGACGCTCATGCGCCCGATGGCGCTCTGGGCTTCCTGGATCAGTGCCGGATCGACCTCGATGGCAGAAGGTCCTTCAAAACTGTCTATCTGTAGAAGCCGCGAGAGATGCTCGCCAAGCGCTTGACGGCCGGGTGCATTGCCTGCGCCGGGAAACAGGTTTTCGGACCAATCATCCTGCCACCAATCCATCACTCTCTTCTTGTCCATCGCCTCCTTGCCGCCCAGCATCAGATAAATCTTCAGCGCTTCGGTGAGGAAACCGGCATTGGCGATATTGGCGCGGATACGCTCTTCCATCCGGTAAAGCAGCCTTGGCCGGAAGAGGCGCAGCAGCGCCGTGTCGTAGGCGCTTTCGGCCGAGACATTGAGTCGAGGGCGCTGGTTCAGCCCGAAAGTCGCCAGCGTAGGCGCTTGCACGTCGTGATAGGCATAGCCGACAGGCATGTTGCGGAGGTAATGCAGCGCCGGCAGCACACGTGCGAAATCGCGGTCGGAAACGACGCTTTCGTCGCGGAGCGCCGCAGCGATCGTCTTGTATTGCGTGACGGAGCTGTAGGTTTCTCCGATCAGTCCCGAATTTCGATTGTAGCTGAACCACCAGGCAGCCGCTGCGCCGCAGGTGCAGAGAATGAGCAAACTATAGGCGCAAGCGCGTAGAATCATGGCGCGCCGAACGGCGGCAAAATTCGTCGACACCCATCCAGCTTCCCCGAAGATCACCTTTTCCAAGAGGTCCGACAGGAAATAGCTCTTGCCGATGCCGGAATACTGAACACTTCCGACATCATGCGTGCCGAAACTGCGTGCCAATGCGCCGATCAACTGATCGATTGGCGTGCCTTGTTGGGTTCCGGAGGTAAAATAGAAACCGCGTAGAGTGGCGTTGGAGTGATAGCGCGTCGGTTCGAAAATCCAGTTCAGAAAGTCGTGGACCGGCTTTTTCAGCGCGGCAACCTGGCTCGGGAAACCGAAGAGCATGACACGCGCGGTCGGCGTAGGCTCCTCCTGGATGCGGTCGATTACTTCCTGATTCAACCGCTCGATCAGCTTGTCGAACTGCGCCGGCACCTCGCCGACCATATTGGCCGTCTTGTCCTTTGTCTGGAATGTCGCCCCCCAAACCGCCCTGCGGCCATTTTCGTTGAGGTGGCCGAAGAATTCCATGAAGCCGGCCATCAGGTCCGCCTTGGTAAAC
>OUNM010666080.1_pt1 | contig 17223 bp, 11 predicted proteins | sample 1769961 | NCBI WGS metagenome assembly OUNM01 (sample SAMEA3914820, study PRJEB12502) | metagenome | biome: forest; material: soil | place: USA | collected 2012-03-12 | depth 0.3 m
CGCCCGCCGGTTGCGCCGCTCACTTGGCGATGCGCATTTCTCGGATCTGATCCGCCCGATGCGCGTGGTCGCGACCAATCGCGATACCCTCGAAAGCGTCGTCTTTTCCTCCGGCGAAATCGTGCGGGCCGTGGAAGCCAGCATCGCGATTCCTGGCATCTGCGTGCCGGTGATGATCGACGGCGAAGCCTATGTGGATGGCGGCATCGCCGATCCGCTGCCCATCGATGTGCTCGAGGAAATGGGCATCGAACGCATCATCGCCGTCAATGCGATCCCGACTCCGCAAATGCTGCGCTACTGGCAGGAGCGTCAGCGCGAGGAAGACGGGCGCGACAAAAAGAAGAAGTTCAGCCTCACGCGATTCCTCAATCAGCAGGTGAACTATTTCGCCCACGGCAATGTCTTCGATAACATGATCCAGGCGATGAACAGCGTGCAAATGCGGGTCGCCGAAGCCAGCACTTCGCACGCGGATGTGGTCGTGCGTCCGGTCGCGCCGGACGCCGTCTGGCACGATTTCACTCACCCCGGCAAATACATCACGCTCGGCCGCACGGTGACGGAGGCGGCCCTCAGTCAAATCAAGGCTCTCGTTCAACAACCCCCAAGCGATGCATCTCCCACCATCAAAAAACAACTGGCCGCTGCCGCCAATCTCCAAGCTGCGTGATTGGCAGATCGCCCGCTTGCGCAGCTACCTGCGCGACACGGTCCTGCCTTTCTCCGCTCACTATCGGGCGCTTTTCAAACGCGAGAAGCTGGATCCCAACGATCTGCGGACTTACGCCGACCTGGCGCGGATCCCCTTCACGAGCAAACGCGATTTCCAGCCCAACGTGGAGAGCGCCGATCCGGTGCGCGACTTCGTGCTCGTACCGGATCCTGCCGTTTTGTCGCGGCGTCCGAGCTCGATTGTCGGTGCGCTGCTGCGCGGGCGTGCGGCGGTAGCGAATGAATTCGAGCGCGAATTCCGTCCGCTCCTGCTCACGAGCACGACGGGCCGGTCTGCTGAGCCCGTGCCTTTCGTTTATACGGATCGAGACATCGATAACCTCAAGCTGGGAGGCCGTCGCGTGATGGAGGTCTGCGCCGCGAAGCGCGAGATGCGGATGATGAATCTCTTTCCCTACGCGCCGCATCTGGCCTTCTGGATCACGCATTATGCGGGAACGGAATTCGGCGTCTTTATGCTGAGCTCGGGCGGCGGCAAGGTGATGGGGACCGAGGGTAATCTGCGGCTCATTCGCAAGACCAAGCCCGAGTGCCTGGTCGGCATGCCGACCTTCCTTTATCACGTCCTCGGCGAAGCGGTTCGGGAAGGCGTCGAATTGCCCGGGCTTAAAAAGATCGTCCTCGGCGGGGAAAAGGCTCCTGCAGGGATGCGCCGCAAGCTGCGCGCTCTCGCCGCGCAGCTCGGCGCACCGAAGATCGATGTGCTCCGGACCTACGGTTTCACCGAGGCCAAGCTGGCCTGGGCCGAATGCCCCTTTGACGAAGATGACGGTTCCGCAGGCTACCACATCCATCCAGATCTCGCGATGATCGAGATCGTGGATCCGAAGACTGGCGAACCGCGCGGCGAGAACGAACCGGGCGAGATCGTCTTCACTCCGCTGGATGCCCGCGGAAGCGTCGTCCTGCGCTATCGCACGGGTGATTGCGTCGACGGCGGGCTTACTTACGAGCGTTGCCCCTTCTGCGGTGCGACGGTGCCACGGCTCTATGGTGAGATTTCACGGACCTCCGAGATCCGCGAGCTGCATATCGAGAAACTCAAGGGCACGCTCGTGGATTTCAACCAGCTCGAGCATGTGCTCGACAACGTCGACCATATCGGCACCTGGCAGATCGAGCTGCGCAAGCGCAACGACGATCCGCTCGAAGTGGACGAGCTCGTGCTCCACGTCGAAAAGATCGATAACTTCGACGACACGCGCCTCCGGGAATTCCTCTCGGATCGCTTTGCTGCAGATCTCGAACTGCACCCCAACCGCATCGAATTTCACACCGTGGACGAGCTGCGCCGGCGGCAGGGCGTCGGGGCTCAATTGAAGGAACAGCGGATCATCGATCACCGGCCGTCAGTTACACAAAAGACAACCTTGAATGGACAATCCGAAGGGCACAGCCGCACACTCGTGACTCCAGTATCGAGTACCACACCTTCCGAATCCTGATTTGTGAATCCAACCCACCGTTCGTACCCGACCTTTTCCGCCCGATCCCTCGCCGGCGCGGCTTCCATTTCCATCAGCCATGAGTGATCGCCTTGTTATCATCGACGGCGTCCGCACGCCATTTTGCAAAGCCGGCTCCGATCTCGCGTCCTTCCCTGCGGATGACTTGGGACGGATCGCGTCCAATGCCCTGCTCACCCGCCACGGGATTGATCCGGGACTCATCGACGAAGTGATTTTCGGCTGCGTGTGCCAGCCGACCGATGCGGCGAATATCGCGCGGGTCATTGCCCTGCGGGCGGGCGTTCCGCAGCATGTGCCAGCGGCGACGGTCCATCGCAATTGCGCCTCGGGATTCGAAGCGATCACGACGGCCTACGAACGCATGGCGGCCCGGCGCGGCTCGCTCTTCCTGGTCGGCGGCGTCGATAGCATGTCGCGCGTGCCACTGCTCTACCGGGAATCCGCGGCGAACAAATTTGCCGCCACCGCGAAGGCAAAAACCGGGATGCAGAAGGTCGCCGCGATGGCTGCCTTCCGGCCCGAAGATTTTTCCCCGCGCATCGGCCTCCGTCTTGGCCTCACCGACCCGGTCTGCGGCCTGAACATGGGCGAAACCGCGGAAATCCTCGCCCGCGAATACGGCATCTCGCGCGAGGCGCAGGACGATTTCGCGATTCGGTCGCACCGTCGTGCGCTCGAAGGTCAGGGCCGTCTGGGCGAAGAAATTACGCCCGTGTACACGTCGCAAGCTGGCGGCAAGGCGCTGACGACGGACAACGGTCCGCGCCCGGGCCAGTCCCGCGAAGTGCTGGCCAAGCTGCGTCCCGCTTTCGACAAGTACGGCACGGTTACGCCCGGCAATTCCTCGCAGATCACCGACGGCGGAGTGGCCCTGCTCGTGGCGAGCGAGAAGCGTGCGCAGGAGCTCGGCATTCAGCCGCTCGGCGTTCTCAGCGCTTATGCCTACAGCGGTTGCGATCCGTCTCGCATGGGACTCGGACCGGTCTTCGCCATGGAAAAGCTGGCCAAACAGAACGGCTGCACCGTCGAGAATGCGGACCTCGTCGAGATCAACGAAGCCTTCGCCGCTCAGGTCCTCGCCGTTTTGAAAGTGCTCCGCGACCAGCAAATGGAAATCCCGGATGAAAAGCTCAACGTCAATGGCGGCGCCATCGCGCTCGGACATCCGGTCGGCGCAACGGGCGCGTGGCTCGTCCTTACCGCGCTCAAGGAACTCCATCGCCGCGATGCCAAAACTGCCCTCACGTCGCTCTGCGTGGGCGGCGGCCAGGGCGGCGCCCTCTGGCTCGAGCGCATCTGATCAATGCCGACGAAAGACGCAAAATTTTAGCCCACCAATGCAATCCATCCAACGACAGCTTCGCGACGACGGCATCTGCGTCCTCACCTTTGACCGGCCGGATTCACCCGCGAATATCTTCGATCGCGCCACCCTCGAGGAATTGGACGCGAATATTCGCGCCATCGCCGCGGAACCGGGCCTCGGCGCCACCGGGCTCATTCTGATCAGCGCCAAGCCGGCGATCTTCTTCGCCGGGGCCGACCTGCGCTCGATCCAGCGCATGTCGCACGACGAGATGAACACCTTCATCGAGCTCGGCCAGCAGGCCTTTGCCCGCCTCGCTTCGCTCAAAATCCCGACCGTTGCTGCCATTCATGGCGCCGCGCTCGGCGGCGGTTACGAGATCGCGCTGGCCTGCGACTGGCGCGTGGCTTCGCCGGATCGCGCGACGAAGATCGGTCTTCCCGAGACCAAGCTTGGCATCCTGCCTGCGTGGGGCGGTTCCACGCGGCTGCCGCGTCTTGCCGGTCTGCCGATCGCGCTGGATATCATCCTTGGTGGCAAGACACTCGCCGCTAAGCCCGCGCTGAAACGCGGGATGATCGATGCCATCGCGCCGCATGAGCATCTGCTCGAAGCGGCGGTCGAATGGATCAAGAAAGGCAAGCGCCCGCATCATTTCTCGCACTCGCCGACGATCCTCGGCCTGACCTCGACGGTCGTCGCACCTAAGGCGCGCGGCGCGGTGAAGGACAAGACCCGCGGCCATTATCCGGCCGTGCTTAAGGCGATCGATGTCGTAACCAAAGCGTCTGCCACGAGCAGCGATGCGGCTTCGCAGGCGATCGAGCGCAATGCCATTCTCGAGCTTGCCGGCACACCGGTCGCAAACAACCTGATGCGCCTCTTCTTTTTGCAAGAGCGCGCGAAGAAGGTCGCGATTCCAGGCGCGGCTACGGATGGTCGGATCGAATCCGCTGCGGTCATCGGCGCGGGGCTCATGGGCTCAGGGATTGCGCAATGGCTCAGCGCACGTGGTCTGCGCGTGATCCTGCGCGATATCGATGCCGGCCGCGTCGCGGCAGGAATGGCCAATATCTCCAAGCTCTACACGGCGGGAGTGAAGCGCCACACGTTCACCGCGCACGAAGCCCGGCGCGGTCTGGACCTCGTTTCGCCAGCGCCGACGGTTGTTCCGCTCAAGCGGACCGATCTCGTGATCGAGGCAGCCGTCGAGAAGATGGAAACGAAGAAAATCATCTTCCGGCAACTCGACGACCTCGTGCGCGACGACACCATCCTCGCCACGAATACGTCGGCGCTTTCGATCACCGAACTGGCGGCCGCCACGAAGAATCCGGCGCGGGTCGTCGGGATTCATTTCTTCAATCCCGTGCACCAGATGCAGCTCGTCGAGGTCGTCGTCGGTCGCGACACCGCCCCGGAAGTCGCGCAACGCGCGGTCAGCTTCATTCAACGCATCGGCAAGCTCCCGGTCATCGTGAAGGACAGCCCCGGCTTCCTCGTGAACCGCATCCTGCTGCCTTACATGCTCGAAGCGGCGCACCTGTACTGGGCCGGCTCGGCCACCGAGGAAATCGATGAAGTCATGCTCGATTTCGGCATGCCCATGGGGCCGCTGCGGCTCACGGACGAAGTCGGCGTTGATGTCGCCGAGGACGTTGCGCGCACACTCATCTCTGCTTTCCCCGACCGGCTCAAGATGCCCGAGATCCTGCCGAAAATGCTCGAAGCCGGACTGCTTGGCCGCAAATCCGGCAAGGGTTTCTATCAGCACAAAGGCAAGGAAGCTTCACCCAATGGCAGCCTCAGGAGCCTGCGCCCAAAAAATGGCCAGCCCCTGCCAAAGGCCGAACTGCAGCGCCGCATGGTCCTGCTCATGGTCAATGAAGCCGCGCGCTGCCTCGAGGAAAAGATCGTCGAAAGCCCCAGCGATGTGGATTTCGCCATGGTGATGGGCACCGGGTTTGCGCCGTTCCGCGGCGGCCCGTTGCGCTACGCCGACGAGACCGGACTCCAAAAAATCGTGGAAGAGCTTTCGCAACTGGCCGCCACGGCCGGTTCGCACTTCGCGCCATGCACGTTCCTCGAGGACCTGGCGCGAAGTAACAAGCGATTCCATGAAAACTGAGACTCCCTCCCCGGCCGGCGATCACACACCGGCTAGTGTCATCGACACATCCAAGATGTCGCCCGAGCAACGGGCGGCTCTCGAACTCACTGAAGCCGCGCGAGAGGTCACCCGCGAAGGATTCGCGGGCGGCCTCTTCATGGGGAAATTCGATTTCGACGCGCTCTGCCCTTATCCGCAGCAGTCGGCAGAGGCGCGCGATCAGGGCGATGCCTTCATCGAACGGCTCGGGACGTATCTAAAGGAGAAAGTGAATCCCGACGAAATCGATCGCACCGGGGAGATCCCGGACGAGGTTTTCGAAGGGCTCGCCAAGCTCGGCGCGTTTGGCATCAAGATCTCGACGGATTACGGCGGGCTCGGCCTGTCGCAGACGAATTACTGCCGCGCTGCGATGCTGCTGGGTTCATACTGCGGTAATCTCACCGCGCTCATTTCCGCGCATCAGTCGATCGGCGTGCCGCAGCCGCTCATTCTCTTCGGCACGGAGGAACAGAAGCGGCGCTTTCTGCCGCGCGTCGCCGGCGGCGAGGTCTCGGCATTTGCGCTCACGGAGCCAAAGGTCGGCTCCGATCCGGCGAAAATGGAGACGTATGCAGAGCCGACGCCTGATGGCCAGCATTTCATCATCAATGGCGAAAAGCTCTGGTGCACGAATGGTGTGAAAGCTGGCGTGCTCGTCGTCATGGCCAAGACGCCGCCGAAGGACGGGCGCAGCCAGGTCACGGCATTCATCGTCAATACTGACACGCCCGGCGTCGAGATCGTGCGCCGCTGCCGTTTCATGGGCCTCAAGGCGCTCTACAACGCCGTGGTGCGTTTTCACGACGTGAAGGTGCCGCGCGAGAATATCATCCTCGCCGAAGGCAAGGGCCTGCGCGTCGCGCTCACGACGTTGAATACCGGCCGCCTCACGTTGCCCGCGGGCTGCACGGGCTTTGCAAAGCGTTGCCTCGAGATCACCAGGAAGTGGGCCGCCGAACGCGTGCAATGGGGCGCGCCGATCGGCAAACACGCCGCCATTGCCGACAAGATCGCGCGCATGGCTGCGGAGATCTTCGCCATGGAGGCGATGACCTTTTACACCGCCAGCCTGGTTGATAAGGACAAGCACGCGGACATCCGGCTTGAAGCCGCGATGTGCAAGCTCTGGGCTTCCGAACGGGCCTGGGAAATCATCGATTCCACCATGCAGATCCGCGGCGGACGCGGTTACGAAACCGCTGAGTCGCTGGCCGGACGCGGTGAGGAACCGATCCCGGTGGAGCGCATGCTGCGGGATTGCCGCATCAATACGATCTTCGAGGGTTCGAGCGAGATCATGCGCCTCTTCATCGCGCGTGAAGCGCTGGATCCGCATCTCAAGGTCGGCGCGCCGGTTCTCAATACCCAGCTTCCTGGCCGGGTCCGTCTGCGTGCGGCGATGAAAGCCGCGACCTTCTATGCGGGCTGGTATCCGAAGCAATGGCTGCCGTTTGCCTCGGGCGAACACCTGCATCCGAAGCTCGCGCGGCATGTCCGCTGGGGCGAACGCACCGCGCATCATCTGGCGCGTGCGTTGTTCCATGTCATGGCCCGCTTCGGCCCGAAACTGGAGCGCGAGCAGGTGCTCCTCGGCCGTTTCGTGGATATTGGCACCGAACTCTTCGCCATTGCGGCGACCTGTTCGCGCGCACAATCGCTCGGCGATGCCAAATCCATCAGCCTCGCCGATTACTTCTGCCGCCTCGCCCGCCTGAAGATCGACAGCCTCTTCGAAGGCCTCCACCACAACGCCGACCGCTCTGGTTACAAGCTGGCGCAGGAAGTCATGTCCGGCGATTACGAGTGGCTGGAGCAGGGGAAGTTGAAGTAAGGGCTTCCGACTGAAGATCGAGCCGGTGTCCTGAGAGAGAAAGAAGGATATTAGCGGCTTGTCGGACTTTGGACTTCTCCTTCTTGGAGTGGTGCAATGCAGCCGGTGCTGCGCAGACGGCATTCCGTATCTGAGCACTTGCTCTCTTTGTGCACCTGCCTACAAAGCCGGAGGCTTTGCAGAGAATAGCCGGGGGTCCTTGGAGTCCCCGGAATGTTATCTCGCACGCATCCACCCTGAAGTGGGTGGCAGAACACTGTCGCGACCATGGCTTCTACCTACACGAGTTTGAATTACCACATCGTCTTCAGCACCAAAGAACGGCGACCACTTTTGAATAGAGCCTGGAGATCCAAGATGCACGAATACCTCGGTGGCACGGTGCAGGGCCTGAATGGAGTTCCGAGTGAAATCGGCGGCGTTGGAGATCATGTTCATTTATTGATTGGGTTGCGCCCAACGCACTGCGTGGCTGACTTTGTTCGCGAACTTAAAAAGGCGTCGTCGGTCTGGGCGGCTGAACATTATGACCGGTTGTTTTGCTGGCAGGAGGGTTATGCGGCATTTACCGTCAGTCCAACTCACGAGGATATCGTTCGGAGATATGTTTCGCGACAGGAGGAGCATCACCAGAAGACGGACTATCTTACCGAATTTCGCCGCTTGCTGGCTCGGAACAGGATCGAATACGATCCAAAATACCTCGAATAAAGGTCAGTTCTGGCACCCCTGTGGGGTGCGGAGCCAACGCCGCGATTCCGGGGGTCTTTGACCCCCGGCTAGGGTCTGGCAAGCCTCCGGCTTGGCGGTAGGCTGTTGTGCAGCGCGAGTTGTGCAATTGAACTTGAGGCGCAAGGATGACGAATGGTCGGATCAGGGGGAACTGAAGTAAGACTTCCAACTCAGGATCGAGTTGGCGGCTTGTCGGACCTTGGAATCTACTCTTTGGAGGCCGAAGCGATACCTTGCCAGTCTGATTTCCCGCTTTCTCGTGCGCGGTGGATTGGGCATTCGTGATGCTCTCTGTGCGCGCCTTGAAATCTCGTCTCATCGTTCTGATCCTGGCCACGCTCTTTGCCGTGGTGACGTTTACGGTTTCGTGGTGGCACTGGTGGACGTTTCAGTACGCGACGTTCGATCTCGCGTTTTATGTGCAGTCGCTTTGGCTCGCGCTGCATGGGCAGTGGCATGTGTCGCTGCTGGACGTCCCGATGCTCGGAAATCATGCCGAGCCCATCGTTTTCCTGCTTCTGCCTCTTTTCGCTTTGGCGCCGCATCCGATGCTGTTTGTCGCGGCCCAGATGCTGGCGTTGGCAAGCATGCCCTTCACCGCGTGGCGGATTTGCGGACGGCTGAAGATTCCTGAAATCCCTGCGGCCGTTCTTTCCGCGCTCACGCTGCTCGTTCCGGCCACGGGCTACATTGCGATGCACGAGTTTCATCCGGAGGCCTTTTCCGCACCGCTATTCCTGCTGCTGTATGAGGCCCGGCTCTCGCGTCGGTGGGGACTCTTCTGGCTGTGGGTTCTGCTCACTCTGGGCTGCAAGGAGAATGTGGCACTGCTGCTGATCGTATGGATGGCTGTCGAGACGTGGGAAGGACGCCGGACGGATCGCAGCGAGCAGTGGCGTTGGAATATCGCTCCGCTGGCCATCGCGCTAGCCTGGCTGGCGGCCTACGCTTTCTGGCTGGGGCCAGCATTGAACGGAGGCAGGGTCGATTACGGCAATCTCTATTCGGACCTTGGCGCATCGACGGGCGAGATGGTCCGGAATCTTTTTACCGCGCCGCACCTCGTGTTTGGATCGCTTTGGCGCGCCGTTCATGACGGCAATCTCGTCTGGGCGATGTTTGTTTCCTTTGCGCTCCTCCCGCTGCTCAGGCCCAAGTGGCTGATCATTTCCGCGCCAATCTGGCTTCAGCATCTGCTGTCCTCGCGACCATCGGAATGGAGTATCAATTTCCATTACGCCGCTCCGATTCTCGCGCTTTTCTGGCTGGCGGCTGCGGAAGTCATTGGGAAAAGCCGCTGGCCCGTTTTCCTGGCGGTCGCGGCGGCATCCCTGTCGCTGCTGCTGCAGTTCTGCATCGGACCCTTTCTTCAAATTGGCTCGGATCTCGAGAAATTCGATCTCGCGCTGTGGAATCGCGAATGGAAGGCGGGACTTATCGCGCCGCTGGAGCGGGATCCCAGCCTCCGCGTCTGCGCCTGCATGCCGTATCTTTCCCATCTCGCTACGCGGCGCGAGTTGTATTCGCTCCATTTTCTGCTGAAGGGCGTGAAAACCCTGAGCGACCGGAAGCTTGAGATACAGTATGAGCCGGATGCCGTGGTGCTCGACTATGCCGATGACCAAACCTTCAGCCGGGCGATGGGTTTCTATCATCCGGAAGGAACCCTTGGCAGTTTGCAGCTTCCTTCGAGTGATCAACTGCTGAATGAATTTCTCGCCCGTTTTAGCTGGAAACAGGAGTCAGTGAATTCGCTCACCGTCCTGCGGCGTGGAGTACCTGCTGCAGTCGCACCGGCTGGCACTGTGCGGCAGCTGGCGCCCGATATTGCGCTTGCCGGAGTGAAAGTCGAACCTGCGACCGATTCATCCACGTTTGCCCTGACCTTCGACTGGCAGTTTGCGGTGCCGCGGAGGCGCATCCCGTGGGTGACGCTGATCCTGTCCACCGCGCGGACGCGTTCGAAACTCCTCCTCGGAATGTCCAGTCCGGAGAGCCCCGGACCCGGTGCGACAGATCGCCGGTTGGTCCATCTTCCTCCCGGTATGGCTCCGGGTAGCTATCAGGTATCCGCGATTATCTTCGATCAACTCGAAGCCTTCTGGGGTGCGAAAGAACGCGCGGCGCTTGCGACGGTGCCAATTGGCCAATTTACATGGGACAGCCACGGCATTCACGACCTTCAGGCAGCGCCGTAAGATAGCGTGATCTGCTTCCCGCCGTGGCCGTGATGCCGCTAACCCGAGTCTCGGGTCAGACCGGGATCGCGTGCAGATCCCGAGTCGATGCGGCGTGCGTAAAGAGCACGTGGCCAAGGTCCGCCTTGGAGACTGGTGCAGGGCTGGCGCTCGCGCTCATCCACAGGAGTTGTCGCCCAGTCTGTTCCGTGTAAGCCGCTTTCCTTTTGAAGCCTTCAACCAGGCGGCGGAGCGACGTCCGCTTGACGCGGGCAAGCGTCTTCTTCGCCACAGGGATGACCGTCTTCTTCGATCGCGAAGGGCGGGGTAGCGCGGCCATCAAAGCCGTGCAGTCTTCGACGAAGACGGCGATTTCGGCTGGTGTCAACCCGATGACGGGTCCCAGGTCGGGCAAATGATCTATCTGGTGCTGGCACCAGCGGCGCAACTCCTCGTGATCGCTCGGCATAAATTCGATCATGGCTGATTTCCTCCGATAGAATCGGACGCAGGGCAGGGAGATGTGGCCTCGCCGATTCGGTACGCTTGCGAAAGCAGTTTCATACAGGGCGTGGAAAGATGTCGCAGACTCGTGCACAGCCCAATCGACGATTTTGTGACAATCGAATGGCGGTAACTGACGGCGAGACTTGGAGGACGTGGCGATTGATACATGGGGGGGCATGTTTGGATAGTGTGGCCGGCGGGGATCAGCTGGGAAAAATGGCAGGCATCGCGACCGTTGCACGTACGGGCGTCTCTCGGATGTCGGAATGCTGCTTGTTGCAGGCCAGCATGGGGAGTGTTTGGAGAGCAAAGCCCAAGCCGCACATTCCCAATTCATCTGTTTTTCGAGTATTTAACTCAAAGCAACGCCGAGGCCTGGGGTTGTTCCAATAGGCAGAGATGGGCGAGGCTTTTACTCCCTGTGGCCTCGTTGACCGAAGGGGGGGGGGAGTGCAAATGCAATAAAAATGCACTTGTTGCGCAATGCTTGCACGAGGTTCTCTGAAGTTCTCGCCGGGGCTTCCGGCCCACCAATTACTGCTGTATCGACAGCTGAATGACTGGGAAATAGCAGTCGAGTTTTGGGAGGATTTGCACCGGATGCGAGAGGCGTGTGTGAGGTAAATAGCACGCAAACGCGAACTCTAATGACGGTGGATGTGCGATAGGATTCCTCGTCTGATGGAAGACTATAACGGGTTGGGATGGGTGCCTTTGCTAGTGATGGCATAGGCGATGCTAAGAGGGCGCCTGTCAGACGTACGGGCCACCGTGCGGACGACATTGCAATACTAACATCATACCATCCTACATTATATGTTGACTAAAGTTCACAACCGCCGCGGGGGCTTCACCCTCGTGGAAATCATGATTGTTGTGGCGATCATCGCCCTCCTCGCCGCCATCGCCGTACCGAGCGCGCTCCGCGCCCGTAAGCGTTCCCAGGCGACGAGCTCCCTGCAGACCCTGCGCATCCTCGATGCAGCCTGCGACCAGTGGGCAATCGAAAACGGCGGTTCGCCGAATACGGTGCCTACATCGGCTCAGCTTGCTGCGTATGTAAAGACTGGCACGACGCTTTACAACGATCTCAACGCCTCCAATGGAGTCGCGCACGACGCGCTTAACACCGCGATCACGATGCCGAAGGTGGACGTTCCGCCGCAACTGAGCCTTTCGACCTATAATGCTCTGAGCGACGTTGCTCCTCAGACCTTCTGGGGCGCCTACTATACTGCCGGCGGCACGTCTTCCTAGACGGCGGTATAACTTCCAGAGTTACCTGTCGACCAGCCATCTCGAAAGGGATGGCTGGTTTGCTTTTTACCATGGAGTGAGTTTTCACTATCTCTCGAGCTGAGTTACTGTTGTCTTGCGAGAGGGATGAGCTGGACGTTGTTGCGTTGGAAATTGGCCGCCGACAAGGCGCAAGGAGAGAGCCTCTCTCAATGGACCTGTAACGGAGGAGCAACGCAGCCGCCGGCCCCTTTTCAACGCAACCCAACGGACCAGTGGATATTGAGCGTGATCCAGCATTGCTCGCTCGGACAAGATCGCTTCGGATATTGCCGCATCGCTCGCGCCTTAATTAGCGCTCAGTCTCCTCTCTCAGGATCCTCCTTATTTCTCTCTCAGGACACTGGCTTTCGATAGGATATCCCGTTGAACAGGCGATGATGGCTAGCTTTGTGGAGGAGCTTGGGAAAGCAAGAATGTAGGGTGATGGATTATTGATAATGTAGGAGATTGGTCTGAGCATGATACCTGCTATGGCGAAAATGTGAGAGCTGTTCCCGCCTGATCAAGCTGCGGGGCATCTCCGAAATCATCCATACTACATCATCCCAAAACCATCCTATGATTATCAGGCGTTCACACCCAAGTTCAGGCTTCACCCTCGTAGAAATCATGATCGTCGTGGCGATCATCGCCATGCTGGCGGCGATTGCGGTTCCGAGTGCGCTCCGCGCTCGGAAGCGTTCGCAGGCCACGACGACGCTGCAGACATTGCGAGTTCTTGACGCCGCCTGCGATGAATGGGCGATCGAAAATGGCGGTTCACCTAACACGCCGCCCGGCGCGGCCGCTCTGGCGGCCTACGTCAAGAAGTCCAGCAAGCTTTACAATGAGCTTTCGGGTAATACCGGTCCGTTCGATGCCCTGGGCGGTACAATCACCCTTCCAAAGGTGGACGTACCGCCGACCATTCCGGCGTCGACTTTCAATGCCCTGAGCGATGTCGCGCCTCAGACCTTCTGGGGGGCATACTACAGCGCGGCGAGCTGAGTTCGACTTAAGATCGTTGTTTTCGCCGTACGGCCAGCCTGTCACCGGGCTGGCCGTATTCACTTATTGATGGGCTTCGCTGGGTGGATGAATTTGTCGCTGGGTGGCTTGCGCTTGATCATCTGAATGGCTGCGGTCACCGTATGTGGCGAATCTGCGGCGCAGGTTGCTGGTGGGTGAGATTCGATCCACCGTTGACGCAACTTGGTGAGGATGGCGTACGGGTGAATCGCGATGGCGGAGAGCTTAATGAGCCCGTGCCTGGAGGGCAGGTGATCCGGCGACCGAACGCGGCGATGGCGATGGACGGGTATACTTGCCGTTATGAATCAATGAAATTGGTCCGGTGCCATCTGACTGGTATCCTTATTAATCACTCAGTGCACTTGTGTAACCCATGGATTGTGGATCTTATAAGTGAGTGAGTATCCAGTCTCAGTTTGGCCCGGCTTGGAACCAAATCCGGTGCGCGCCGATGTCTGGTGGTTTCTGGCGTGCCGTCTTCTGGTTCACTTAGCCCGACTCAGAAATTTTTAGATGCCAGTGGCCAACGCCAAGGTCGGGCGACGGGCCACTGCTGGATCTCCAGGTGGCGGGCCATCTATCATGAGAGGCCGAGTTTTGCATCTTGCCGTTGACGATCGATTCCGGCTCTTCGCCGACACGACACTGCAGAGCACCTCCTAATCGGATTTGAACCCCAGTTGGTCGGCCTTCGAAAAAGCGGCTGGGTTTCCAAGTCGGTACACTGCTGGGTGCTGGTACCATTTGAGGGCACAGATGAGAAAGGCTTTCTCATTACAGCATGGCTGCGCCCCTTGAAAACCTGGCGTCCGAGGTGGAATTCCCAGGGAACATCAGGCTTTTCAGGCCAGTTTTCTAAGTGAAGCAGATCCGTTAAAAATTCGCAGGCTGTGCGCAGGAGTGTGGCATGGCCTCTGCTTTAATGGAGCATGGATCGCAGCGACAATTGGGGCCGCTACGGACCACACAATAATAAGTAACAAACTAAACATACTCTAATATGCTCACTAAGATTCAGAATCGCCGCGGGGGCTTCACCCTCGTCGAAATCATGATCGTTGTTGCGATCATCGCCCTCCTGGCTGCCATCGCCGTCCCGAGCGCCCTCCGTGCTCGTAAGCGTTCGCAGGCCACCACCTCGCTGGAAACGCTCCGGATCATGGATTCCGCCGTTGACCAGTGGGCGATCGAAAACGGTAAGTCCCCTGGCTCCACGCCGAGCTATTCCGACGTGATGGCCTACGTGAAGACCGGCACCAAGCTGTACACTGACCTTCAGAGCCTTAATTACGGCACGGACGCTCTCGGTGGTAAGATCCCGATCAACAATGTTGACACCGCTCCTCAGCTCGACGCCGCCACCTTCGGCGCTCTCAGCGACGTCGCTCCTGCCAACTTCTGGGGCCCGTACTACACTGCTGGCGGCGGCACTTCCAGCTAGTTCTCGGCAATCCTAGTTTCCTAATTCAACAGCCGTCTCCTTCAATGGGAGGCGGCTGTTTGCTTTTTCTGTCTGACTCTTGCTGCTGGATATCGGAAGTATCTCGTGGGGAAAGGCAGCCATCGCGATGGATCTGCATCCACGAAGCGACGGCGCGAACAAGACGGTGTCCGATCCCGAACCGGATGTCCCATCGCTGGGGTAACTAGCCGCGGATGGTCCAACGATCGGATCCATTACCTGCGGATCGAGCCGTTCGCCCGCGCTTCAACTTGGTTTTTAATCGTGCTTTCACTGCGCGTTTCCTGTCGTGGCACGCTCTTTTCATGGCTGCTGCACGTCTAAATTCTCGATTTTGTGGAATCCGTTTCCCGGATGCCGTGGGCTAAAATCGCAAGATTGCTTTCTTATTTTCTCATTCAGGTCATTTCTCCCCGACCAAATGCACGTGCCATCGCGGCAAAACGGTCGTGACGCCCGCTTCCCGTGACTTTCTTCCGGCTCAACTACTGCAATCGGCGACTGATGAGGGGAGCGTGAAGGCTGGTGCCCGCGTACGAATCCGGCTTTCGTGTCCTAGTCAGTCTGGTTTTTATATCTGCATTCATGACCGAAAGACCCCCTGATTCCAAAATTACCGACCCAACCTTGGCTGCTGGGGCCGCGTTACCGGTAGACCATCGGTCTGTATTTGCCTGGCTCGTCGTGATCGTTGCTGCCCTCGCAGCCTGGTTGCTCATTTACGGGCCTGTACGGGATTTCGATTTCCTCAACTTCGACGACGACATGTTTCTGTCGAACAATCCCTTGTTGAAGCAGGGATTGTCATGGACCGGGATCCAGTGGGCCTTCCTGGCAGATCTTCCCGGGCATTTCTCGAGCAACGCCGAATACTGGAGCCCAATCACGCTCCTTTCGCGGCTTTTCGATGCGGAAGTCTACGGCCTCGATTCCGGGGCGTTTCACGCCACGAGCGCGCTGATCCATCTCTTCAACAGCGCCCTTCTCGGGATAGCCCTCTTCCGGCTTACCAATGCGAGATGGCACTCCGCCGTGGTGGCGTTTCTCTTTCTGGTCCATCCGCTCAACGTCGAACCCGTCTGCTGGCTCTCCGCTCGCAAGGACCTGCTCGGTGCGACGTTCTTTTTCGTCACTCTCCTTGCTTACGCGCACTATGCCAGGCGCGCTTCGCTGGGGCGGTACATCCTGCTTCTGCTCTCGTTTTGCGCGGCACTGATGGCGAAGCCGATGGCGGTGACGATCCCGCTCATCCTGCTTCTACTCGATTGGTGGCCGCTCGGGCGCTGGCGGTCGGTCTCTGGCAATCCTCGTTCCTGGGGGCGGTTGGCAATTGAAAAGCTGCCGATCTTCCTTCTCGCTGTCGCCGGGGCATATCTCGCGATTTTCAGCCAGCGGAACTGGGGTGCAATGCAAAGCACGACGGGCTTTCCGATGCCCGTCCGGATCAACAACGCGCTTGTCGCCTATGTGGTCTATCTCCGTCGGCTCGTTTGGCCAAACGATCTGGCCATCTACTACCCGCATCCAGGTCATTCATTGCCCTTTTACTGCGGGGCGATTGCGGCTGCGATCCTGGTAGTCCTAAGTATCGGCGCATTCCTGTTGCGCCGCCGGGCGCCCTACCTTCTGATGGGCTGGCTATGGTTTGGCGTTGTGTTGGGACCCGTCATCGGCCTCGTGCAAATCGGCAATCAAGCGATGGCCGATCGCTATGCCTACACGTCGGTCATAGGAATTTTCATCGCCGTCGTTTGGGCCGCCGCCCACCTACTGCGAAACCAGCCACGGATCGGGATCGGCGCGGCCGTTTTGGCTATTTGCGCCTTCACGACGGTTTCGGCCCGGCAGGTCCTTACCTGGCGGAATAGCGAGACGGTCTTCACCCAGGCTCTGGCTGTGACCAAGGCGAATGACATCGCCCATCTCAATCTCGGGAATGTGTACTACAATCGGGGCGAATTCCCGACGGCACGCAATGAATACCTCCAGTCCCTCGCGATCAATCCGACGCACTATCGCGTCCTGAACAACCTCGGGATCGTGGAAGCCAAGCTCGGCGAGGACGATTCAGCCATCGGGCATCTGGAAAAGGCACTCGAGATCGATCCGGCGGAAAGGAGCAGCCGCATGGCCCTGGCCAGCCTGCTCGTCAAGCACGGCCGGGAAAAGGACGCCGAATCCCTGCTTCGGGTGGCGGTCGCCGCCGAACCCGGCTGGGCCGCTCCGTACGCGGCGCTTGGACGACTGTACGCTGGACAAAAAAAATGGCCGGCCGCAGCCGCCATGTGGAGCGCTTATCTGCGAATTCATCCTGAAGACCCTGCTGCCCGGGAAGCCCTCGCGGCCGCTCAGGCATCTGCTAATTATCCTCAGAAATAGGCACGGCTTTTTCTCTTACTTCTTTCTCACTCCGCTCTTGCCTCTCCGGCATCCAAACCCTACAACCCGTACCCCCATGGTCCACCATATCGCGCTCTTCAAGCTCCAGCCTGAAGTTACACCCGCCAAACTGGAGGAGATCATGGTTGCGACGCGGATGCAG
>OUNM010770099.1_pt1 | contig 17213 bp, 13 predicted proteins | sample 1769961 | NCBI WGS metagenome assembly OUNM01 (sample SAMEA3914820, study PRJEB12502) | metagenome | biome: forest; material: soil | place: USA | collected 2012-03-12 | depth 0.3 m
ACCCAAAGGGCCGAATCCTCAGGAAAAGGAGTATAGTCTTGCGCTTCGGCATTACAAAACGCGACAAATAAAAAAAGAAAAGAAATTACCTTCGCCGTCAAGTAGTTCATCACGACATTATGGGTTTTGAATGGGATTGTATGATATAGACATGTATAAGGAAAAATGTTCCCAATTATACACGAACTTCTCCCAATATGTAGACCTTCAGACAAGTTGGCAACGAAAAAACTAACCGATTACTTCCCAATAGCTGGTGGATTTGAACAAAATCTGATTCATTTCCACGTCTAGAAACGAATTCGTTCTCCATCATTTCCTTGAAAGGTGGATACTTTAAGGTTATTTGAAAGTCCAGGTTACTGTGCCAAAATCAGGAATTCCACACGCCGGTTCAACTGGCGACCTTCAGGAGTCGCATTGTCCGCAATGGGCTTGCCTTCCCCATAATACTGGACGTTGATGCGGTCTGCCGAAATACCGGAAGTCTCGATGAGGTAACTGGAAACGGCTTTGGCCCGCTGAAACGAGAGAAAATCATTGAAGGAAGCAGAACCTATATTGTCCGTGTGGCCGGAAACTTCCACTTTCATCGTCGGTTTCTCGCGGAGTATTTTGACCAAGCGGTCGAGTTCCAAATGGGATTCCTTCCTGAGGTCGGCTTTTTTCGTCGAGAAAAAGACGTTGTTCAACACGAGTGATTGCCCTGTTTCGATGGGCGTCAAATACAAATCCTTGGTAAATTCCTCGTATTCTTTCAGGCCTTTCAATTCCATGTTGGAGTTCGTCGCGATGTAGCCTGGGCGTGCGGCAAAGAATCCATAGTCGTTCCCAGAAGGCAGCATGATCTCAAACGTAGCCGTAACAGGGTTGGCACTGGCAATTCCCACTTCTTTTCCGGTATTCAAATCTTCGAAAAAGATTTTGGTGCCCGGAATCGGTTTGTTGGTTTTGCTATCCAACACCCTTCCTTTTACCAGTACCACCGGAAGTGGTTTGACAAGTTCAGGCAAGCCGAGCGTGTAAATATCCACATCGCCGATGCTGTCCCCTATCGAGGTATAAAATACTTTGTTGCCGTCGGCCGTAACGGTAAAATAGGATTCATTGTTGGCCGTATTGACGATGGGGCCTAAGTTTTCGGGTGTCGACCATTTCTTCCACGTCTCGTCCAAACGACGGGTGACATAAATATCGCTTCCGCCGTACCCTTCGTGTCCTGTGGAGGCAAAATAAAGCGTGCGGTCATCAGAAGCCAAGAAAGGGGCCGACTCTGTTCCCAATGTGTTGACCGTAGCGCCCAAATTCAAGGGAACGGACCAAGTACTGTCTTCCTTCAAGAAGCTTACATACAAATCGCGGTCGCCGTAGCTGTCTTTTTTCCTTTCTACAGACTGCAACAATGTTTTTTGGCTGTTTGCCAAGTAAAAATTCGACCGGTCGTTGATGTTGTGCTCGTCTTCGATGATAAGCCGCTTGGGAGCACTCCACCCGCCAGCAGTCCGATAGGCGATGGAAGCCCCACCTGCCACCGTTCCTTTTTCCGAATAAGAATTGCCCAATAAGAGCGTGTTTCCGTCCGGTGAAATAGAGTTGATGTAATTGGGGTCCTTGTTATTGAAAGGAAGGCCCATATTCTTGGATTGTCCCCAGTTTTGGACGTTCTCGTCCCAAGACGAGAACCAAATATCTTCATAGTCTTCCGCTCCCCCTACGTTGTTCGGGTCGAAACTGCGACTAAAAAACAGTGTTTTTCCATCCGGCGACAAAAGAGGTCCATGTTCAGGGTACTTGCTATTGACCGTTTTTTCCAGCTTTTTCACCACCATGTGCGACTTGATCACATCTGCTTGCGTGATCTTCAGTTCATAAGGCTTGTCCGATTCGGTCATCCCGATGGCATCCAAAGCGACCGGAGTGCCTTTCGGTGGATTCAAGATCACTTTTATGGCCAATACATAATAGTCGATGTACGGCACCTTGATATGGAGCAACCTGCCTTTTTCGGGAATGGCAGCCGGCTGATAACTGGCGATTTCATGCTCGCCGCCCGATGCGTCGTAGACGTATACTTTGCTGATATAGCCCGGGCTGAAGGATTCCCCGATTACTACCTGCTTCGGTTTAATGGGGACAAAAAAACCGACTTTAATGTATTCTTCTTCCTTGTTTCCTTTGGTTTGCCAAGCGTTCACGTTTTCCCCTACCCCTGGCAAGACGTTGGGTTTGCCGACGACTTGCTTGGCGGCATAGGGTTTGGAATCTTTTTGCGTGGAAAAATTCAACACATTAAATGCCCATTGCATTTCCTGTGCATGCAACGGCACATTAAAAAAAACCGCAAAGACAAAAAGCCACCTCTTTTTCATGTTAGCCGTTTTCAAGTATGATTTTATTTGTTAATTATATAATGTTTCCAAGAGTGTATTTGAGAGCCAATTCAAAACTATTGCAAATGAGGCGTTTTTGCTCATTTCAGTCGCCAACTTATCAAATAGATTGGATTAATCCTATACTCGCTCCCTGGCCCGCCAAGGAAGGTCGATCCAAAAATGGGCCGTAGAGCAGTTCTGCCTGCCGTAAGTTTTTTTGAACATCAGGTACTATCCCGATCCATAATTTTTCTCTTTATTTCTATTCAGTTGAGCATGACTCAGTTGCAAAAAATTCTCTTGCACCTACCATTTTTTAAGGGCATTTCTGTTCCCTAATTGTCGTTTTCTACTTACTTTTAACTAATTAGTTGTATATACATCTATCTGTGACGCATTTTTAACGAGCAAGAAAAAAGACGTATGACTCTGAGTAGCAATGCTATAGAAATTTTAAAGAGTCTATTGTATTACGATATTTTTAGACATCCTCTCAAAAAGGAAGAAATAGCGCTGTATTCTTCGCTTTCTGCCCATGACGATTGGACAAAGGATCTTTTATTTCTTTTGGAACAGCAATTGATCCACGAAAGAAGGGAGTTTTATTACATCGGGAACGATTGGAGCATTGTGGAAAAACGGATCCGGGGGAACAAATTGGCCACGATCTACCTCAAACACGTCAGAAGGCACGCGTATTGGCTTTCAAAATTGCCCTTCATCCAATGCATCTGCATTTCGGGCTCCCTTTCCAAACACTATATGACACCTCATTCCGATGTGGATTATTTTATCATCACGGATCCCAACCGAGTATGGTTCATCCGCCTTTTCTCTACGCTATTGGAAAAAGTACTCAATCTGGTAGATGCCAAAAAATACCTTTGCCCGAACTATGTCATTTCTTTGGACAATTTGGAGCTCAAGGACCGGAACATCTTCACAGCCACTGAGATGGCCACTTTGATCCCTGTCTACAATGTCCCGGTATACGATCAATTCATGGCGGCAAATACATGGGTACATTCTTTTCTGCCGAACTTCAAAAATGAAGCAGTCCAGTCCAGATCGCACCGCAGGCCTGCTTCTCCATGGTATTCGTTTATGTGGGATTTCATGGACTTGCAACTTTACAAGGTATACAAGGCCTATTACAAGCAGAAATTCGACCATTTGATCAAAGGAAAAAGTGCTCCCACCGATTTTGTATTTGAAAGAGGATGTTTCAAGGCGCACAGCACCTCCAACCGGAACAAAATCTTGGACAAGTTTGAGGAGAAGATCCGGCAGTACGAAACTATCCATGACATTCATTTAACACATAGCCCCGTTTTGGAAGGATGAACTCGATTCTTTTTGCACACTCTTATTTTTTATGTTTGGATCCCAAACAATGGCAGGCGGCAAATGCTTATCCTCCTTTGGGTACTCTGTATGCGGCTTCTCTTTTGCGGGAAAATGGATTTCGCGTCTCTTTGTTTGACAGCATGCTGAGTACCTCTCCTTCTAGCATCACAGCCTATCTGGAACAGGAAACGCCCTCTTATTTGGTGATTTACGACGATGGTTTCAATTATTTGACCAAAATGTGCCTCACCAACATGCGGGAGGCCGCTTTTGAAATGATCGCCCTTGCGAAACAATTTTCCTGCACGGTCATTATTTCCAGTTCGGACAGCACCGACCATGCCGACCTCTATTTAGAACAAAAGGCCGATTTCGTAGTCCTCGGGGAAGGGGAAATTACGTTATTGGACCTCATCCAGTGCTTGGAAAAGAACGACGACCCTGCCGTTCTGCCAGGAATCGCTTTTGGGAAAGAAGGCCGCACCGTTTCCACTCCCAAACGACCTGTTTTAAAAGACCTGGATCAATTGCCTCTTCCGGCTTGGGACTTGGCAGATATCGCCCAATACAAGTCTATTTGGGAAAAACATCATGGATATTTTTCCTTGAACATGGCAACGACCCGGGGCTGCACCTACAAATGCAATTGGTGCGCCAAGCCTTTGTTTGGCAACCGCTACCACGCCAGAACTCCCCAGCAAGTGGTACAAGAACTTACCCTTTTGACTCAAACATTCGGAGCAGAACATATTTGGTTCTGCGACGATATTTTTGGGCTGAAACCGCTCTGGATCCAAGAATTTTCCCGCTTGGTCCAACAACAAGGACTGCGTTTTGCTTTCAAAATCCAGTCGAGGGCCGATCTGATGGTGGACGAATCTACTGTGAAAGCACTTGCGGAAGCTGGGTGCGACATGGTATGGTTAGGAGCAGAGTCCGGCTCGCAAAAAATCCTGGACGCCATGGACAAGGGCATCACCCAGGAACAGATCCATACCTCCCGAGACTTGCTCGCACGCTATGGGATCAAAGTAGGATTCTTCTTGCAATTCGGATATCCAGGTGAAACAGAAGAAGATATCCAAGCCACCGTGAACATGGTCTTGAAGACGATGCCAGACGATATCGGCATTTCGGTGACGTATCCGCTGCCTGGAACAAAACTGTACGAAAACGTGAAGAGCCAACTGAACGAAAAAACCAACTGGACCGATTCGGACGAATTGGCCATGTTATTCGAAAATCGCCATTCCAAGGCCTATTACAAAGCACTGCAACGGTATGTGCACCGTGCCTACCATAGGCAAAAAAGTGTGAGAGACTTAAAATCCTTGGTCAAGGATCCTCTTTCTTTTACAAAGGATACCTTTCGCAATGCCTTGCGCTCCATTTACCTTATTCCTCGCGAAATGATCGCAAAAAGAAACTTAACTGCCACCAAGTGAATGCCGCTTTCGATACATATGCCGCTTCCTACGACACCGATTTCACCTACTCGCAAGTAGGGAAAAAGCAGCGGGAAAGAGTGTGGTCCTTGCTTGCAGAAGGACACATAGGAGAGCACCCATGGAACGTTTTGGAAGTAAACTGCGGTACGGGCGAAGACGCGGTCCATTTCGCCCAATTGGGGCACCGCATCACCGCGAGCGACATCTCGGCGGAGATGGTGGCATGTGCCGCTTCCAAAAGCAGGACACGCGGCATCCAAAACGCCACGTTTCTACAGGCCGGTTTTCACCAACTTGGCGATTTGGGAGGGAATGCACCATTCGATCTCATTTTTTCCAATTTCGGAGGACTCAACTGTGCCTCTCCCGACGAATTCTCGAACTTCCTCCAAGCAGCATGTTCCCTGTTGAAACCAGGGGGCAGTCTCATTGCCGTCATCATGCCGCGTGTCTGTCTGTGGGAATCATTTTACTATCTTCTTAAACGACCTGCCATTGCCTTTCGGCGGCTGAAAGACAGTACAGTGGCCAAAATAGACGAAACAGAACTAAACGTGTTTTATTATTCCCCGCGCCAAGTGGCCCGCAATGCCGAACAATTCTTCCATTCTTTGAAAGTTGCTCCCATAGGATTTTTTCTTCCCCCCTCCTATTTGGAACACTTTTTCAAAAACAAACCTGCCCTGCTGGAACGTCTTGCCAAATGGGAGAGCAAATTGCCTCCTTCGTCTTTCCTTGCCAGCGTCAGTGACCATTATTACATCCACCTTGTGAAAAAATGATGGACATCTTGCTGACTCATGGATATTTTTTGCACGAAGACGCCAAAGAACAGGCCATCATGAAACCATATCCACCTTTGGGAATCTTGTACATTTCTTCTTACCTGAAAAAAAACCAAGTAGAGTGCGCCGTGTACGACACGACATTTTCGACGAAATCCCATTTGTATGCATTTCTTCTTCAGGTCAAACCGAGGCTCATAGGCATGTATACCAATTTGATGACCAAGATCAATGTGCTTCAAATTATCCGCTTTATCAAAGAAAACGAGGAATTGAAAAACTGCGTCATTGTCTTAGGGGGGCCTGAAATCACGAACAACGTAGACAATTTCCTCGCCTCAGGGGCCGATATTTTGGTCATCGGCGAAGGAGAAGAAACGATGTTGGAACTGAGCTTGGCTTATAAAAATTCTTCCTCTCCTTGTTTGGAAAATATTTCCGGAATTGCATATCAAGACAAGGACGGGACGACGATCCAAACGACGGAAAGGGAAAAACGCAAAGACCTGGACGAACTTCCTTGGCCCGACCGCGAGGCCATCGATCTCCAGTTGTACCTCGATGCCTGGAAATCGCGCCATGGAAAAAATGCCATTTCCATCAGCACCATGCGTGGGTGCCCGTATACCTGCAAGTGGTGCAGCCGGGCGGTATACGGGCTCAGCTACCGTAGAAGGTCGCCGGAACAGGTCGCAGACGAGGTCTTGTTTTTGCGCGACCGGTACCAGCCCGACACGCTTTGGTTTGTGGACGATGTCTTTACCATCAGCCACAAATGGTTGAGGGCCTTTTCGAAAGCCCTTCAAGAACGGCAATGCCAGATCCCCTATGAATGCATCAGCCGTTCGGACCGGATGAACGAGGAAGTGATCCAATTGCTCAAAGAATCGGGGTGTTACCGTGTATGGATCGGGGCCGAATCGGGTTCGCAACGGGTGATCGATGCCATGGACAGACGGGTAGATGTGAAGCAAGTCCAGGACATGATCTTGATGACCCGTAGAAACGGGATCGAAGCAGGCACTTTTATCATGTTGGGATATCCGGGAGAAACCGAGGAAGACATCGAAGACACCATCCGGCATTTGAAAATCTCCCAACCCGATTTTTATACCATCACCCTCGCCTATCCCATCAAAGGGACCGAGATGTACCAAGAAGTGGAGCACGACCTGCACCCTTCCCCCGATTGGAAATCTTCTACAGACCGCGAGTTGGAATATCCACGCACCTATTCCAAAAGGTACTATCACCACGCCCTTTCCAGGGTGCATAACGAAGTCGCCTTCCATCGGTTCAAAAAAGACTTCTTGAAAACGCCCTTCAAAGTGGCCAAATTGAAAATGAAGTCGTCCTATTCAAAGTGGGCCATGCACTACCATCGGTTATTTTGATTTCAAGATGCACATGTTGACAAAATATGCACTGAAATATGGCCCCTTTTTCCCCTACATTTTCATCTTTGGGTATTTTCTCTTCAAGTCCCTTCACTTTCCATTTCATGACTTTGGCAATTCCTATTTTGGGGCTTATTTATTTTTAAAAGGAAAGTTTGACCTAGGCATTTTTGATCCTTATACGTTCAACAAACGGATTTTCGAGGAAGGGTTCTCGTCCATCTTTGCCTCCTACAACCCCAATCCACCTTCTGTTTCTTTATTATTTATCCCATTTGCGTTATTGAACCCTTTTTGGGCGAAACTGACCTTTAATGTCCTAAGCAGTGCTCTTTTTTTAATCAGTTTGTATCAGTTTTGTGCGCATCGATCATTTGACAAGCGCTACCTAGCCGCACTTCCTTTTCTTTTCTTTGTCCCCATCGGAAACAATCTTTTATTCGGACAAAGCTATCTGCTCCTTGTATCCCTTTTGCTTTTCGGTTTCATGGCATATGAAAAAGAGAAAAGATTCCTTTTTTCAATTCTATGGGCATTGGCCATTTTCATCAAGGTATTTCCCATCGTTTTATTCGTCTTTGTTCTTTTCAAACGGGATTGGAAATCCTTTCTTTCGCTCTTCATGGCCTGCTTATTTCTGTTGGGATGTTGCGTCCTTTTACAAGGAGGCAAAGTTTGGCACTTCTATTTTTTCCATGTCCTTCCGCAGAACAGCCAAGGAAACATCAGTTCTTCGTATGTGGTGAGTTACCAGTCTTTTTATATGTTTTTCAAGTATTTGTTCGTCAAAGAACCCCTGTTGAATCCCTCCCCCTTCGTAGACAGCGTGTATACATTTCAGTTCTTGCTGGCGATTATAAAAGGCATCCTCGCGGCTTTTGCCTGCACCGTGATTTTCAAGAAAAAGTCACTTTTTGCATTTGGATTTCTTTTTCTTTGCAGCCTTTTGTTTATGCCTTATGGAAGCAGTTATGGAAGCATTTTACTTCTTCCTTTGTACGTAGCCTGCCTTTCCGAACTCAAACCAGTACGTCTTTTCATCATAAGTGTGTTGGTTTTCCTTATTTCCAATCTGAATGTAGGATATTTTCATTTGTTGCCCCCTCCCCTTCAATTCCCCCGTCTATTTCTTTTGACCGTTTTTTTCGTTTATGTATGTTTCTCCATGGCTATTTTTCCACCTTGGAAATGGATTGCTTTCTGTTCTTTTATTTTCATGATGACGATAGATTGGACATCCCCAAATTTAAAAAGCAAAGAATCACTTTTGGTAAATAGCGAACACCACCTCTTGCTATTTGATTACGGGGTAGAAAAAGGAACCCTCTATTACGACTACTGGAACGACAAAGGACCCAATCGGCAATACACGTCGCTTAAAATCGCTTCTGTATCGGACGAGGGAATCAAGCTTCAGGACAACCAGGTATTTTTCCATCATCGCCAGTTGACCTTCTCTTCAGGTACCAAATTAAAGCCTAAGCGGTTTGGCAATCGACTTGTCTACCTTTCAGACCAAGGACATGGGCAGGGATTTTATGCCCTGTGGTCCGTTCCCATCCAATAGAAGCCATGACACGATCCGAGATACTTTACAATGGCTTCCTTTTTTGCGTATTCGGACTGTTAAGTTTTATCGGGATGCTGCATCATGAGATTTGGATAGACGAGGCCCACCATTGGCTGATTGCACGGGACAGCCATAGTTTGCAAGAATTGATTTACCATTTGCGGTATGACGGGCACCCTCCTTTATGGAATGTACTTTTGTACTTTGTAAGCAAAGCAACGCATGACCCGATGGGCATGCAAGTGCTCCATTTGACTTTTTCGATGGGGGCCACCTTTTTATTTCTCTTTTATTCCCATTTCCCAAAAACAATAAAAGGACTGTATATCTTTAGTTATTACGTCCTATTCGAGTACAATCTGCTAAGCCGTAATTATTCGCTCCTACTTTTTTTCCTGTTTCTATCTGTCCTACTTCTACACCACGGGAAGCATCCCATCCTCTTGGCGGCTTCCATTGCGCTTCTCGCCAATACACATCTTTTCGGTCTCCTCCTGGCACTTGGTTTACTGGGCTACATACTTTATTTCGAGTGGAATAAAATATTCATAAACAAGCACTTATTTGTCTTCCTGATTCTAGCAACAGGATTAGGGACTAGCCTGTACTGTCTTTCTTCAGCCGTGCATTCCCCTTTTATACACCATATTCCCTACTTTAAAAAAGCTGGGGTAGTTCTCTCTTCATTTTTAAAAGGCTTTTTCCCTGTTCCGGACTTTTCCTTGCCCCACTTTTGGAATACCAATCTTTTCTTTACCCATTTTAAAGTGGCCTCTTACGGACTCTCTATGGCCCTATTTTTCCTTCCTTTCCTTTTTTTATTTAAAAAGCCTGGAACACTCTGTTTGTTTTATGGATGCACTTTTGCCATTTTGTTTTCGATTTTTTTGAGTACCATTTCTTCCACCCGTCATTTCGGCATCCTGTTTTTCCTCTTTCTAATCTCTCTCTGGTTATCCGAAAAAGAGCCTGAAAATGCATGGTATACGCGTTTCGGGATTTCCAGCTCATTCGCTACATTTCTATCCCGTGTACACTGCCCGATTCTATTTGCCATCTTTAGTATCCAATCCATAAGTGGCGTTTTCACCTATCTCCAAGACCTGAAACGGCCTTTTGCCGAAGGAAAGAATGTGGCCCAGTACTTAAAAAAGCAAGGACTTGACAATGCTTTTTTGATGTCCTTCGTAGCACCTACCCCTACGATTACCAGCTATCTGGAAAGCAAAACATTTCTGGTGAAAGCCGGGAATTGGGCTAGCCACTTTGACTGGGAAGAAAATTATCAAGCCGAAACAGAAGAGGAGGTCGAGTTGGCCAAAGCCATCAAATATGCAAATGGTCAAGATCGAGAGGCAGTCCTTATTTTATACCTTCCCATGTCGACGCGTTCGGACATAAGCAGGCAATTTGTGTTGCTCCAAGCCTTCACGAACAGCATCGTAAACAATGAAACGTTTTATGTATATCAATTCAAAAAACAGGAATGAACCACCCAATGAAAATCCTGAACAAGGTGTGATTTTTAAATCTATAACATTATCATGTTGACATCCAAGAAAATAGTCACCTGTTTGTGCATTGTGACAGTCGTGGGAGTAATGGCGCAAATCACGTGGCATTTCCGAAGGATAGATTATAAAATAAAATTACGATGGTCAAAAGCACATCCCGATGAAAGTTGGCCCCACATTCGGACTGGCCTCATTTGGTCTTTGAGCTATTTAGGAGCCACTTTGCCCACAGGGAGTTTGGACAAGGCGACCGATTGGATAGATGACCGCCATTTTATACTTGATTTAAAGCAATTAGGGTTTTCGGAAAATGCATTGGAAAATCTACACCCCCTGTTGACCACCTTGAAAGATAGCGAAGAGTATGAGAAAATGGGCGGTATCGATCTGGGCCGCTTTTTCATGTATACGCTTCACAGCTCCTGGCATTATTACGCCATCACGGGGGTGGAACAACGATTAGAGAATTTTCATCAAAGGCATCGTCTCCAAAATCCTGTTCATTACCTGTTGTCCAGTTCTGGGGTAGCAAAAGAGCAGCGCATCATCTCTTTCAATATTCCCCAAAAATGGGAAGACATTGCCTTTGTCGGAAAAGAAGCAGAGGGAAAAACCATTCATTTAAACGTTCCTCCAGAAGCATTTGAAACCATCGACCTCATGCCCAACGGCCAGTTGCGCTTCGCCCTGTATGGAAAAAATGGGACATTGGAAAGCCACGCGGACACTTCTTTGACCGAGGCAGGCAAACCGGGAAAATGCCAATGGTGCCATGAAAAACACCTACAACCTATTTTTTATCCTACCGAGGACCTCCCGCAATCCATCAAAAAAGAGGAATTTTTGGAATATGTGTCGCAAGCACAAAGCCTGATCGATCAGTACCGAACAACCCTGCAGACCGACATTACCTATCAAAATCCCCAAGACCACACCTATGCCGAACTTTTGTACATCACGTTTCTGGAACCCTCCTTGGAAAGGGTGGCAAATGAATGGGGAATGAGCGCAGAAGAGGTAGCCGCAAAACTGGCCTCCTTCCCTACGCATGGGTACAGGGAATTTCCCCATTTGGGACAACAGCTTTATCACCGAAAATGGATTGATTCCTTGGCTCCCTATGCGGTGGTGAAAATCCCGGAATCGGCGAGGGAGAAATCCACGTATGAACCCGATGTGACGGGACTAAAGGCAGAAAAATGACATGCAAAATGATTATAATCAACCTTTAAACTGACTCTTTTTTGCTAACAAAAAATTCGAAAATAATCGACAACCTAAAACAAGCGTGGGCGAATTCACCTCGACGTTTGCCGATCGTTTCCTTTTATTTCGGGTATAGCTTTTTATTGCCTGGCATCTTTTCTTTCGCCACGTCCTATCTTGTCATTCGACATAGTTCCCTTGGCCTGTGGGGAGAATTCGTATACATTCAAGGCCTTGTGCTTTTCCTCTTCCTGCTCAGCCAATGGGGTGGAAAAGAAATCCTGCTCCGGGAATTTAGTAAACATCCCGCGCAAACTCGGGAGAATTGGCATTTGAACGTTTTCCCCAGAAGCCTTTTACTTCTTAGTTCTATTGGCCTTCTTTTTGTGCTTTTTCCAATTGAAATAGCCATCCCTTGCGCTTTATGGCTCTTCTTTCTTTGGATGGGAAAAATGACGGAAGTATTCTCTGTCTATCAAAAAGACTTCGGATGGCTTTTGGCTTCCGAACTTATGTATTGGATAGTATTTGCATGCCTTCTTTTTTTTTCTTTTCCCATCGGCATTTCTTCGATGGTGTGGGCAAGTGCGGTGGCCACTCTCTTCAAAGCCCTGTGCCTAATATGGAAAACTCGGCCTCCATTATTTCCTCTCATCCTTTCCAAACCGAATGTTCGGCTCTTGAAAGAAGGCATCCACTTTCTTTTGCTTGGCTTAATTGGGCTGCTAGAGGCAAGAGTGGATATTTTTTGTATTAAGAAAATAGTGGGGAATGAGGCCGTCGGGAGTTATTCCGTATTCTTTACCTGCTTGCTTCTATTGAAAAATCTTCCTGTTTTTTTTCTTGAACCTTTTATGAAAAACCTGTTTCGTGCCAAAGAAAGCGTATTCGGCGAAATAAAGGGGCAATTGGGCATCTTTGGTTTTTTCTTGATCATTTTTGGTGTATTCTTGATCGGAAATTTTTGCTCGCATTTCTACGGTCTTTCGTATTCCTACTTCTTCTACGGAGCAGCTGTCCTGTATGCTTGGCCCCGTTATTTGTTCACCACGGACATCTATCTTCTTTTCAAACAAAAAAGGGAGCTATTGTTGGTTTGGGCCACCCTCTTGGGACTTACAGCCAATGTAGTATTCGACTTTCTATGGCTTCCTGCCCATGGCGTGGAAAGTGCCCTTTTTGCCGCCACCTTGGGGCAATGGGTAATTTTTATCTTTCTTAAAATTTATCCAAACAGCTTGATGCCATTCAAACGAAGAGGGAGGCTTTAAGACTGGCACGCAAGGACCATCAAATCTCGTGAAAGAGCATTCCTTTCCTTTTCTGCAGGAAGTAATAAAGGAAATGGATATGGTACAAATTTCCCTTGTCGCGCCTCAGTACCATCTGATTTTCTACTTCTCCCAGAAAAAGCATTTGGCTTCCCAGGTCCTTCCATTGCCGGATCGTCAGTTCTTTGTAGCTAGAGACCCATTCAGGAAGCAAAAAGCCAAATTTCATGCTTGGAAATGTTTGGAAGGAAAGCTCTTCCAAGGAAGGGAATTTCTCGGCATGGTGCTTTCCCAAAACATACAGCATTTCTTTGTGCTCGGCCGATACTTCACACACCACCACTTTTTGTGTTTCCACCATTTTGGAAACGGCCTGATTGGTGTGCCGAAGCCCCAATACGTACGTGTTCGTGCCCGGAATTTCTCCCAATAGGTCCATGGGGAAGAGGGTAGCAAACTCTTCTTGTTTGAAAGAAACCAAGCGTACTCGTCTGGGAAAGGAAAATGCTGCCGACAGTAATTTAAATTTCGAATAGGACATCTTGGGATTTCGATAATACCCATAAAAAAGAAACGCCATCCGGAGGATATTTCCGATCCGCACCGACCCCGGCTTGGTCCTGAAAAGCAAAAGGGTCCCTTCTTCCAGCCCGATTTCGTCCCAATACAGGAGTTCCAATTTAGCAGAAAGTGCGAGGCCCTCCCCCTTTCGATGTTTGAATAAAAGCGAACAACCTTCCTCTATTTTATCTTTTTCCTTTACCCATACCCCAAACACAAAGGGTTCCAAACAAAGCAGCCAATGTGCCTCCGTGATGTCCAAGAGGCTGTCTTTTGTTTTCAGATACGCCTTTTCTCGGAAATCGTGCTCTTCTTGTTGTATAGCGATGTATTCTCTCAGGGAAATCTCCCCAAAAAGCACTCTTTTTATGAGATTTTTCATCTTCTGACAAGGTGTAGGAGCGAAAAGCCATATCCTCCCAAGAATTCTCGGCTTTTCAAATAAAAAAAGGGTACTGAGTGTCGCTTTATCTCTTTAAGGGAATGCACATAGGCCGTGTGTTGGTGTTCCTGGTGCCGCGCTCGGGTTTGGAGCGTGGTCCTACCCAATTTGGATTTCATGAGGCGGAGCAGGTAAGAAAAAGAGGCGCGTTTCTTCCGATCGTCCAGTACCAAGGCCACCAAATGCCCTCCCGGCTTTAAAATCAAGGCTAAATTCTCCATTACCAAGTCAAGTTCTTGGATACAATTCAAAACGGCAAAGTTGGCCAAAATACCTTCCACACCTCCCTCTACAGGCTTTCGTTTGCTCCAGGTTTCAAAATTCACCTTTTGATCTTCCCAAAAAAGGACGGTTTGGGAAGAAAGCCCTTGGGCCATCTTCTTTGCCTGCTCCCGCATGCCGGAGGAAGGTTCACAAAAACAAACTGAAAAACCCGCTTCCGTCAACCATGGAAGATCCAAACCGGTACCTCCTCCAAAATCAAGTACGGTGCCTTTTGGTACCAGTGCCGTGAACCGTTTTGCCACCTCCTTCCGAATTTGTTCATTGGATCCTTCTTGCGTCATGTTGCCATCGTAGGCGTTGGCAATCTGATCGTAAAAAGCGATGACCTCATTTTCAACTTCCTGTCTCATTTCTGTGGAGATAGCCTCGCTTAAAGATAGAATTAAAATTCGCAGTTTGGTCGAAAGAGCATTGTGCTGGCAGAAAAAGAATAAGGAGTTCATTGCACTTGGTTTAGTGCTTCCGCATTTTTGTTTTTATCTTTACCTAGTTAACCCATGTAGTTCATTTGAACAAGATCCTTCTTTTTAACCCCCGAAGTTGCACGTCCAAGTACCGGATCCCCAATTCGATCTTGGCAGTGGCGGCTTCCATTGAAGGAAAATATGGATACGCCTTGGTGGACGGGAATTTGGAAAGCGATCCCTATGAGAAATTGGCCTCGTACTTGCGCACGGGCGAATACCGCTACTTCGGTTGCACGGTCATGCCCGGCCCGCAACTCAAAGAGGCCATCCCTTTTACGATGCGGATCAAAGAAGAATTTCCGCACATTGCCATCGTGTGGGGCGGGTATTTCGCTTCCAATCAATACAAAACGGTGCTGCATTCCGGCTATGTCGATTTTGTGGTCAACGGGCCGGGCGACCATGCCTTTCCTGCCTTGATCCAAGCCTTGGAAAATGGGACGCCTGTTTTTCAGATCAGAAATCTGATTTACAAAGAGGACGGAAAGATTATCAAGACGCCCAAAGAAGATTTGTTGGACCAGGATGCCTTACCCCCTCTCCCCTTTAGCCGTCTGGAATCGTTCTATCCCCTCTCCCGCTACCTCGGCAAAACCTATCTGGGGCAAAAGACCATCGCCTACCATTCCAGCGTGGGTTGTCCTTTTACTTGCTCCTTCTGTGCCGTGGTGCCTATTTACGAGGCCCGCTGGAAAGGCAAATCTGCCGCCAACATCTACCAGGACATCCGTTATTTAAAAGACACCTATGGGGCCGATGCCATCGAGTTCCACGACAACAATTTCTTTGTTTCCGAGAAGCGCACCGTAGAATTCGCCGAATTGGTGAAACATGACGGCATGCACTGGTGGGGCGAGGCCCGCATCGACACCATGGACAAATACACCGACCGCTCGCTCGAGAAAATACGGGAAGGCGGCTGCAAAATGATTTTTTACGGAGCAGAGAGCGGCAACGACGAACTCCTCAAAAAAATGGACAAAGGCGGCAAACAAAATAGGCAACAAATCCTTTCGTTTGCTGCCCGTCTGGCCAAATTCGACATCGTGCCAGAGTATTCGTTCGTCTTGGGAACTCCTGCCGACACGCCTGAGGAAGTAGAAAGACAGATCGATGCCGAGATCGAATTCATCCGAGAGGTGAAATCCGTCAACCCTCGGACGGAAATCATTATTTATACCTTTAGCCCTGTGCCCACAGAAGGATCGGAACTCTACAACGAAGTGCTGAAGTCCGGTTTCCGCTTCCCCGAAAAACTGGAAGACTGGCTCGATCCTGTCTGGGAAAACTTCGACCTCCGCAAAAATCCGCTCACCCCTTGGCTGAAACCGCACATGGTGGACAAGATCAAAAACTTCGAAACGGTGTTGAACGGCTACTATCCGACCGTCTCGGATTATAAATTGTCGCTCGCGCAACGGGCCACGATGCGGGCATTGGCGTATGTACGTTACAAGACCAAACTTTACCACTACCCTTACGACATCAAAGTGGCCCAACGGTTTTGGAAATACCGCCAACCTGAGATCGAAGGATTTTAATCAGACATGGGGTCTCACGCGGTGACATGGCAAACTAGGATCAAAAAAAGGTTGGACGGCCTGGTTTTGCAGCCCTTGGCCAAATGGTACCTTTCAAAAAACAGGACCTATCGCTACAAAGGCTTGAATCTGAGCGTGCCCACGGGAGTTTTCCATCCGGGCTTTTTTTTCAGCACGTCTTATTTGGCTTCCTTTTTAGAAAAAAGGGAATTACTGAATAAAACCTTTCTTGAATTGGGGGCCGGAAGCGGATTGTTGTCGCTCTTTGCTGCTCAAAAGGGAGCTTATGTCACTGCATTGGACATTTCTTCTTTGTCCGTGCAGACTGTAGGGAAAAATGCCAAGGCCAATGGACTTTCGGTGGAGGTGCTGGAATCCGACCTCTTCGCGGCCATTCCTGACGAACGGCAGTTTGATTATATCGTCATCAACCCTCCTTATTACCCCAAAGAGGCCACCCACGTAGCGGAGCTTGCTTGGTATTGCGGCAGCCGATTCGAGTATTTTGAACGCCTGTTTGCCCAACTGCCCCCTCGACTGTATCACGCTACCTGTTGGATGATCCTTTCCGAAGGCTGCGATGTGGAAACCATTTCTTCCATTGCGACCAAAAACGGGCTACACCTGCTTTTGGTGGAAAAAAAGAAGGTGTGGTGGGAGTGGAATTTTATTTTTGAGATCTCCTGCCGTCGCTCGCCTCTGGCGAGTGTCAGTTCAGGAGGCTTCCGGCCTAGTTAGACAATACTCCATTTCCCGATTCCAAGTTTTGAACACAGAAAAGCGAACATAAGGAGATCAATCCTCCGGGTAGACTTTACAGCCGTGTCAGGTGTTTTCACCTGACACTCTCCTGCTGTATTCTCCGTCTGCACGCTTTCGAATGCCTGCTCAATCCGTCTTTGTTATTTTTTTACCACCTTCCATTGGGTCACCTGGCTTCCCTCCTGCCATTGTACCAAGTACAAGCCAGGCTGTTTGATTTCTTGCAGGGTAATGCTTCCATGAAG
>OUNM011200173.1_pt1 | contig 17210 bp, 21 predicted proteins | sample 1769961 | NCBI WGS metagenome assembly OUNM01 (sample SAMEA3914820, study PRJEB12502) | metagenome | biome: forest; material: soil | place: USA | collected 2012-03-12 | depth 0.3 m
AACCCGGGTGGGATCTGTGGCTCCTTTAGGGAACACAAAAGAGGACGAATACTATAGAAATGATTCTCTGAAGTATTGTCGACATGAAGAAAAAAAGAAAAAGAAAATTGAAATGGCGGGAGCAGAGCGCTCGTTATATAGGCAGAGGGTGGTGGTCAGTGCACGCCTACAAATTTGCAAGGCCCCACCCTCAAGCCCCAAGAATTTTGGCAGGAAAGTGGGCTGCGGCATTCTGCCACGAAAGACCGCCAAAATTTATCCAGGAAACCAGCTTTTGCTCCAAGCAACACATTGATCCAAGGTGGTGCCTTGCCGTCGTGCCGTGCGCGAACAGCGAACTGACGTTTAAAGCTAGTCATGATGTTTAGGCCGTGATGTTTTGCCAGTAGAGGGAGCAACACCGATTGTCAACCCAACGGTTGGTGCTGCCGGATCGCGGTTGCGAGCCGACGAAGCGAAGATGGTAGGATGAAGCGCAAGGCCAGAATAGTTTGTTTGAGACTCGCATCGGCCGGGCTCGAAACGAGGCGGTCGGTGACAGCGGAGGCACTCAACTCCGACCGCCCACCGGAGCCAGAACAGGTCTCTATAATTGGCGTCCATGGGGATGCGCCTTGAACGTGGCCAAACCTTCATCCGGGCTGGCCGCTACAGAACACCCCCCTACTCACTCAGCGTACAGATTTTCCCACTCTATCCACCACCTCACCTCTGGAGTAACCATCGAGTCGAGCTGGTCCCAGGCACGAGCCTTCGCGGCGGTGCGCGCGTACGTGCTGCTGATGATGTCCGCCCCAGCCCCGCGCCCCTCGACCATCTCAATTCGGTTTCCCCAGTCCTTGCTTCCGCCAAGCTTTCTCAACCCCTCCGCCCGCATCAGGCCGTCGAGGTATGCCCTCTGTTCCTCTGCACCGCCCCATTCGTCATCCGTCCGCATTGTGACTCGCAACGTTGCTCGCGCGAAAAAGGGGTCGAGAGCTTTCCGCATCGGGGTGGATTCGACGACGGCTGGCTGCCCGGTTGAGTCCGGCGGACCGTAGTACTTGGGGTTGAGGATGCGAATCAGCGTGTCATAACCGACCAGAAACACCTGCTCCGTCTCGCCGGCACCGTCTTGGTCGCCCTCGGGATTGTAAAATTCCGACTCAGCTAGCGCAGCGCTCTTGTCGTGAAAGTAAGGCACCGTCGCGAGGCCAAGATCAACGCTCACTGCGCCCGCCCCGGCTCCTGCCTCGGAGCCGTCTTGCCCCTCCACGGAGGCCAACTCGGCCGCGTTCCGCAAAGTGTGCTGCACGTCCCTAGCAAAGGCCCACATCATCGCCAGCCTCTTGTCAAAGGCCGCCGGTTTGACGCCCTTGTCGGCATTATTGACCGACAGCAGCAGCAACAGCCGCACTGCGCTCAACCTGTGGCCTTGGTTGAGTGTGAGGCCGCGGATGGCAGACGTGGCCATGCGGAGGTGCGCGCGCGTCGGTGGGTTGAACGACGAGTCCAGTACGATCAAGGTTCGTGGCCGCGCGCGGGGCGGGAGCGGCGCGGGGTTCCCATGGTCGAGACCTCTCCGGGGCTGTGACGGGGCAGCAGTGCAGACAACCTGGAACTTGGAGCCCGAGCTCTGGAAGGACGAAAGAGCGCGAGTGAAGAAATCGGCAGCGGAACGTGTGGACTGTTGGAGTTGGTGAGGCATCGAGCACTCAGTGACGGATGACCCGTCGATCTCAGGCATGATACGCATCACTTGTCGCCTTGTCGCTGGTCAGCAGCACGTTGTTTGGGGAGGCGGGGCTGAACGAGGGCCGTTGTTTGCGATTATGTCATCGCCGTTTGCGGAGATCTGCCCTGGAGCCAACGACGAGCCTCGTTTCATGAGTTCGGTCTCTGGACAGAATTCGGGCCACGACATAATTCACCAAACCAAGGCACCTTCACTGGGTAGCCAGGGGCTTGTCGGATCGTTGGATTCTTATCTCCGTTTGCCACGGTGGATATGCTGTCGATGCTGCCCTTCGTCCTACCTGCTCCATCCCCTCCCAGCGATCGAACGCCGCCCAGGACACCCTGACTGCTCACCAGTTCGATGACCCTTCTGTACAACCGCGCGGACCGAAATCATCAGGAAGATAAATGCCCCCCAACATGGGGTGTCTGTCAAGCCGCCCCCAACCGACCGAGCCAAGCCAGCCCAAAGCATGCCAACCAGAACGCCTCATCCATGCACCCCCGCCACTGTAAAACCACGCAGACAGATATCGCCCTTCATGCTCCTTGCGCCAGCGCACAACACCACACGAGCTTACCGAATCACCGGCTCGCGCATCAAATCACCAACGTTAGACAGGGAGATGGGATGGCGCTCAAACGCATCCAGAAGCTCCTGGAAAGACTCGCCCTCCACACTCTGCGTCGTCAACACACGGGCGTGGTCCTCGTCAAGACCGGCCCTCGTGCCATGGGGCGGCAGGTCCCGTGCAGCGCTACCCGGCAATTGGTCGTCCAGAGCGTAGATCTTGATGCCGCGGATGTGGGTATCCTTGCCGTTCTGGTGGTTCTCCTTTATGTGCATCTGCACCATCCAGCAGCACAGCGAGTGGCCGTCCGCGCCTCCGCCGCTGCCTGCGATAGGGACATCCTGCCACCCGACGGGGTTGGTGAGCGGGACCTCTGCGAACTGGATCAAGTCATGGTGGCCGGTCCCGGCGCAAAACACAATCAGTGTCGGCGTGTACGACTCGTCTTGGTTGTAGTCGACATAAAACCGGATGGCCCGAATCTCGACGCGGCGCAGGAAGTGGATAGTGAGCAGATGCGGCTGCTGGCCATCCGACCTGTTGATTCTTGTAAGTGACGTGCCCAGGAGGCCGAAAGGGGAGATGGGGACAAAACCTACTGCCAATACTTGTCCAGGTCATCGCTGAGCAAATCGGTCACACCGTTTCCGGGCCTGTGGCTGCTGACGCCAAAGTGGGCGAGGTTGTTGATCTCCTTGAGACCCAAAGCCGCGGGGTTGAATGCCTGGTCCAGTTCGTCCTCGGACTCGGAATGCTCGTCGCCGGGATCTCCCATATCCTCGCCCAGCTCTTCGGCCATGGCGTCGCCCAGCAGCTCGTCCTCGTCTTCATCGAGTCCTTCCATCAGCTCCTCATCACTCATCTCACGACGCTCAAATGCGTCACCCTCAAAGCGAAGGCGCTCGTCATCCGATTCGTCGTGAACTCTTGTGGTGGCTGCTGGGAACGGAAGGCGAAAGTTGGTCAGCGCCATCACCTCGTCGAAATCATAGATGCCAAGCTCGAGTCCTTCCAGAACAGCAGCCTCGTTTTCTTGCTCGAAGACGATGGGATCCCGCTTGTACAAGCCGCGGGGGGTGTTGAGATCCCGCTTGGGGTCCAGCTCTCCCAGAATCCGCCGCGGAAATGCACCGCGGTGGGCTATAGCAGTGCTCATTGTGGCCGCAAAGAAAAATGGAAAACGACAAAGAACAACACTAGAAGAAAGAAATGTACAACGCGGTCAAGCCTTTTGACGAAGAGCCCCAGGTAATGTTGAAGGGAAAATATGCGTAGGAAGAAGATGAGCAGATATGAAGGTGGAACATTGGCGGGAGGCTCGCAGGCGGCCAGTTAAAGAATACAGAGAAACTGACGAGGCAGTACAACACCAATCAAGGAAAGAGAAGGGGTGGTGGGGGCTGTCGGAAGTCGATGAGGGTCGACGGGGATGGCGGATGTGAACGGGGGACTTACACCGTGGCATGTTGGGATGCGCTATGCAATGGCAGAATCCGACCCAGACTGCACCAGAGCCGCCTGCTCTCTTGAGCCTGGTGCAAAGCTTTGCAAGCACGCTCAAGGGCCCTTTTCGCCTGCAGGGCTGGGGAGAATGCTGGCGAAAGCGAGGTGGGCAATTAGAGCTATAATGGAAGCTTGCTCCTGGCGATAGGATTCAGAGTAACGCGTGAAGTCGAGCCCATTGGCGGATCGTGGCATCGGCATTGGAGTCGCGTGTTGTGTTGATGTCAACAGCCCCAGGAACCTTGTTGCGGTGGTCAAGAGTTGGCCGAGCTGTGTAAGAGAAGCATGAGCTCTCCTCCATGGTCACAGTCGAGGGTTCCGCAAGAGAGCCCCACTTACCCCCTGCACCACGAAATTCCGCCGGTTCACACCGCCGCGCTCGCTGCCTGTCAACCCTGAGAACCCTCAGGGCTTTGACCCGGCATGTGACCTCGTGCTCAAGTCGCGTCCCAGCCCGACGCGAAGAAGATCCACATCCGCCACGTCCAACCCCAGAGAGAGTTTCCGCTTCTCGCTAGAAAACCCCCCCGCCACAACGCTGTAGAGGTCCACGTTGCGTGACTGCTCTCCGGCTTCTTCAAGATGCCGCAGGACACGGGTAAGTTGCTCGCCGCTCCTCCTCTCGATCGGGTCGACTGTCGACTCGCTGCGTCGCAAACGACCAACGTTTCACGTCTTCTGGCCACTCGCGCTAGCGAAGCCGCCGAGCTGCTTCTAACGTGCCACAGATTCGGACACGATCCGCATTCTGATCTCGACCGATAACCATGTGGGCTTCGAGGAGCGCGACCCCATCCGCAAAGACGACAGCTGGCGCACCTTCGACGAGATCATGCAACTCGCCCGCTCCCAGGATGTCGACATGGTTCTTCTCGGCGGCGATTTGTTCCACGACAACAAGCCGTCGCGCAAGTCCATGTACCAGGTCATGCGGTCGCTCCGGAAGAACTGCCTTGGGATGAGGCCCTGCGAGCTCGAGTTTCTGAGCGACGCTGCCGAAGTCTTCGAGGGCGCATTCCCCCACGTCAACTACCAGGACCCCGACATCAACATCTCCATCCCTGTCTTTTCGATTCACGGGAACCACGACGACCCAAGCGGCGACGGCCACTTCTGCTCCCTCGACTTGCTCCAGGTGGCGGGGTTGATCAACTACTTTGGCCGCGTTCCCGAGGCGGACAATATCCAAGTGAAGCCGATACTGCTTCAAAAGGGGAAAACGAAGCTGGCCCTATACGGGCTGAGCAACGTGCGGGACGAGCGGATGCACCGCACATTCAGGGACAACAAGGTCAGATTTTTCCGGCCCGGCCAGCAGCAGGCCGATTTCTTCAACCTCTTGGCCGTCCACCAAAACCATTACGCACACACTCCCACCAGCTACCTGCCCGAGAACATGCTACCCGACTTCTTGGACCTCGTTGTCTGGGGCCACGAGCACGAATGTCTCATTGACCCTCTTCGGAACGCCGAGACAGGGTTTCATGTCATGCAGCCAGGATCGTCGGTGGCTACCTCCCTAGTCCCTGGGGAGGCCGTGACCAAACAAGTCGCCATTCTTAGCCTCACCGGCAAGTCGTTTGAGGTGGAGAAAATTCCGCTGAAGACGGTTCGACCGTTTGTCACGCAAGAGATCACCCTGGCCAACGATAAGCGTTTCAAGGGGCTGGAGAAAAAGCAAGACAATCGTCAAGATATCACCAAACGGCTCATGATGATCGTGGAAGAGATGATTGGGCAGGCCAACGCAGCTTGGCAATCGATTCACAGCGAGGCGGACGACGACGAGGGACAACCGCTGCCTCTGATTCGGCTCAAGGTGGAGTACACGGCCCCGGAAGGGTCCAAGTTTGAGGTTGAGAACCCGCAACGCTTCTCAAACAGATTCGCAGGCAAGGTTGCGAACCAAAACGACGTGGTCTACTTTTACCGGAAGAAGACGGTAGCACCAAGTAGGCGCCCGGGGATCCTCTGCGGTGGAAAGCAGGCAGGCTAACAATAGCGTGTAGGAAAGGCAAAAAATGGGAACGCAATCCCAGAAGGCGTCGCAGAGACCCTCGAATCGTTGGATGCCGTCAAGGTCGACACATTGGTGCAAGAATTCTTCGCCCAGCAGTCGCTCAAGATCCTCCCGCAAGCGCCATTTGGAGACGCCGTCAACCAGTTCGTCAGCAAAGACGACAAACACGCCGTCGAGATGTTTGTTATCGACTCCCTCACTACCCAGGTCAAGGGGTTACTGCAGCTGGACGACGACAAGATCACCGAAGGCCTTGATGCCCACATTGAGGATTTCCGGAAGGTCATGGAAAAGAGCTTCGTGTCGGGCCAGCAGAAACAAGCCCAGCGCAAGAGGAGGTTCAGGGACAGGCCAGACGGGTGGGACTCCGACTTGGATGGTAGCTGGAACGCGCAACCGGGCGCCATCGAGGAAGTCGCAGCATCCCCCGAGCCTACCAGCAGCGTACGGGGCCGCGCACAGCCAACTTCGGGGACTGCCTTGAGCGATGACGACGGCGAGGTATTCGCCGACCAGCCGTCGGTGCAAAAGGCGCCAGCCAAGCGAACGGCCGCGGCAGCGAGAACTACGAAAAAGGTAGCCCCAGCAAAGAAGGCAGCGGCGCCGGCTAAGAAGTCGGCCGCTCCGAAGAAGGCACCAGTGCGCGGCCGGAAGAAGGCAAACCCATTCCAGGACAGCGAGGAGGAGGAAGAGGAGGAAGATGTAATCATGGAAGACGACGATGCGGAACCCGAGCCTCCCGCAAGAGCGCCACCCAGGTCCACGCGGGAGACTTGCACTCGCGGTGCTGCAAACACTCGCCAAACCACGCTCAACTTTTCACAATCTCAGAAAGCCAAGGCGCCGCAGAAGGCAATCGAGGTCAGTGACGACGAGATCTCGGAGGATGATGCTTTCGAGTCAATGCCTGCAACACGAAGTAGACGCCGGTAAAAACAAGCGGCTTGGGAGACTTGCTGAGGTGTATCGTTTTATATGGCATTTAGCAATTGAGTGAGTGAACTCCTTGCCGGATAGAGCAAAAATACCAGAGTCCCGATCAACTTGTTGGTGTGATCTCGGCAGGGCTGCACCCCTTTCCTGCCGTGCATGTGAGTTGTTGTTTTTTCTTCTTGAGAAGGTGAACAACTTCGAGCAATCGCCCACGTCAGCACGGGAGTTTCGACTGTTCTCACCGCTGCCAACATAATACCAGTATAAACCCCCAGCATCAGTGGCAAGGAGTTAGGTAGTCTCGGTACCTCAGTTTGGCGTCGAAGACTGGAGATGAGACCCAGGATCAAGTGCGGGCCACGTGACTCATTGCGCCCCACACCTATTAACAGCTGCGGTTGCTCTTCGACCTGTTGTTCCCAAACCTCCGATCTCCAGCATCGCCATCCTGCCGGTTCGGGAAGCCGCAACAAGTCACCCCACCCACAATGGCAGCCAACACCCCGACAGAGAACGCAGAGCAAACGACGGCACCAGCAGCGGGGCCGAACGGATTACAGCCGACGAGCGAGGTGGCTGCCGCCGCTGATTCCAGCGCACCTGCGCCATCCGCCCACGAGCCCAAGCTGCCGACGCGCAAAGATGCGTCGCTCAAGGAGTTTCTCAACAAGATGGACGACTACGCGCCGATAGTACGTCACCTCGCAAAAGCGCGCTGAGACACGAAACGAAGCGATGCTAACAAAGCCGCCTGCCAACGAAAACAGATCCCCGACGCCGTCACGAATTACTACATGACCCGCGCCGGCCTCCCGCCGCCGCCGCAGACCGACCAGCGCCTCGCGCGGCTCCTCGCGCTGGCGACGCAAAAGTTCATCGCCGATATCGCCGCCGACGCATACCAATACAGCCGAATTCGCGCGAGTAACACCAACGCCAACAATCCGATGGGCAACCTCGGCGCGGCCGCCGGGTTCCCCATTCCCGGGCAGCCGGCCAACCAGCCGGGCAACAAAGACCAGGGCCGCGGCGCACCTTTGGGGATCCAGCGCCCGGGATATGGCGGTGGTGGGCAAGGCGGCAGCCAGAACCGCACCGTGTTGACCATGGAGGATCTGGGCATGGCGGTGGGCGAGTTTGGGGTCAATGTCAAGAGGAGCGAGTTTTATCGTTGAGAAACATCTCGCTTGCGGGGGTCTACAATTGGGGTGAGGGAGAGACCGGTGTCCCATGGTGCGCTGCTTGTTTCGCCGATCTAGACGCAGCATCACGGCTTTTGGGGGGGGTGGGGGGCGGCGGGTCGTCATTGGGTGGTTCATACATATCTGGTCATTATTCCGGGGGGTTACGGCGTTGGAGGTGGGTTTCTGGCGTTGAGTCTGGGGAAATTGGCAGCAGGACTGGGTGGATTCAAGCAACACCATCGTGCACAGAGGCTTGTTCTTCAGATAGCCTCTCGTTCAAATTGGCGTCTGATTCTATCGATTATTAAGAATACACGTTGTTCGTTCCGAATTCCCCCCTCCATGACTGTGAAAGATGCCAATGTAGTTGGTCGTCTTCACCAACCAGAGACAGCAGCCGCCGCCGGTCTCGCTCTCTCCAGCGCCAACGCCTCCGCCAGCCCTTCTGGTGTACATTGGGCCTTGCTCTCACCCCAAATGCCAATGCGGGTGGTCGTCTTCACCAGCCACAGACAGCAGCCGCCAACGGTCTCGCTCTCTCCGATGCCAACGCCTCCAAGAGCCCCTCTGGTGTGCATTGGACCTTGCGTTCAAGCGCTTGTGCTCACGTTCTGGTCTCGTATTGTTACAAATTGGTATACATGACAGCACAAGTCCTTCTCCCAGGCCAGGGGCACCCTGCGGCCCGGGTATCTCGAGTCTTACTCCGGGCAGTTCCCTTCTCACTTGTTCCAGATAAAGGGCTTCCGTGTCCTGCAACAGCCGGGTTGTCAGTGGCGTGTTCCTTGGAAAGCTGTGGATGGAAACAGAACGGGATGCGGCATACGGAGAAAACTCGCCGAGCTTGTGGCCCACCATATCCTCGGTAATGGTCACGTCATAATATACTTTGCCATTGTGCACCTGGAACTTGAGGCCAACGAAATTGGGCAAGATGGTTGCTGATCGCGCCTGGGTCCGGATGGGCGGAACCCTCTTTCCAGGCTCGGGGCGTACGATGGGGAGTCTAGGCAGGGGACAAATCGTCAGAGCGGCTCGGCGGTCGGACGGAGAGACGACGCGGGGTCGAGAAAACGGGAGGTTGGGGGGCGGGGGAGGGAGTTTGCGGGAAGGCTGGAGAGATTCTTACGGCACAATGTGCGGTCCTAAACACAGAAGGAAATCAGTCATCAGTCAAAAAAGCCGAGGGGCCGCGAGCGACCGGAAGACGGAGCGAGGTGCAACCCGCGCGTTTGGGAACAGAAGCGAGGGGACGGGGAGGATAGAAACCGCGTTACCTTTCCAGACCGACCGCTTGAGCAAACACCGTGTGGGCTGCATGGTGGGCAGGCACAGGGCTAAGTGGTGATGTCGCAAAGCGAGTCGTTTGGGAACACGGCCAGTGGAGGTGCGCTGCTGCCCGCGATCGAAAATCGCCGAAAAAAAGAAGTGGGGCAGAGTCTGTCACGTGGAAGTCGCGGTGTCCAGTCTGCTGCTCCTTCTGCCGCCCTTCAAACAGCCGCCCTTGGGAGGTACGAAGCGCTCGAGGCCGCATCATTCGGCCGTTTCCGTACCGACTTGGTTGCCTAGAGCCGTCAAGGTAAAAGTCCCGCGGGCCCTATGGCTCCCTCTGTCAGCACCCCCTCCCCCTCCCCCTCGGACTCATTGCAGCGACGTGGCCGCCAGGCGCGTGCTCGGGCTTCCTCGGACGAGCGTGCTTTTGGTACTTGTGTGTGCCTGGTGGCTCTTCGCGCGTGGCGGGTGCCGAGGTGATGTCTAGAGGTACATATACCCGGTCGAGTTGGGTGGGCGCGGTGTTTCTCAAAACCACTGCTACTTGAGGGGGGGCTGGGGTGCTGCTGGTATCCGACCGTAGACGGCGCACCACGAAAGAACACGGGAGAGCACGGCCGGCTTCGACTCGGCTCATCCCTGCTCCATCAACCCATCTTGGGTCGCTGAGATTATGGGTATTGATGGCGTCTACCCGAGGCCATGCCCTCCACCTGAGCCCGTTCGCACTGGGCCAGAATGGTTTCGAGCGGCGTTCCAGGAAGAATCTCAGCTCTATGTACACACGCCACAAGGAGAAACCTCATTGCTCTTGAGATTCTGACGGCTTCAGCACACATGGGTACTCTCAAGCCGTGGCTAAGGGATATGTTTTGTCTGGTCCGGCAGCTCTTCGTCCCTCGTTTACGGCTGGTTCCGTCGTCTCTCGCGTCCCTCTCCTTACGTCCGGCGTGTTCCCTTGGTGGCAAGTGCTTTTGCTGGGACAGCCTAGTTTGCCATGAGACCGAGCGGCATCAAACTCAACTGCTCGTGAACGCCGTCTGTCGTCAATCCATCATCACCTCCACCTGCCCACTTACAAGCAACTCGCCAATCGAGGTTGAGCACAGAAGCATCGACGCTCCCACGCCGTACACACAGTGGGCAGCGGCCCCTGGCTTGGATCTGGCCAGCTCGCTCTCATGCCCACCCTGCAAGGTTTCCCTAGATGCCCTCGCGTTCTTGGCGGCCCTGGCCTGCACACGCAGACATCACAATTTACCAATGGCTCGTCCCGAAGCACCAGGTTCTTCCATGTGGCGGCGTTTGGCAACCGTCAGCGTTGCCGCAGGTCTGTGCTGCCTGTTGTGACTCCCACTCTCGCACACTGCCATGGTTGTCGTTGAGTGTCTGTTCCTGATCATGAGCAGCCGCGCGGAATGTGCTCTGGCGCATTGGATGCCGGCCCAGGGGGAACTTGTCGGTCCAGATCTTTGGACGGTAAATATCTCAGGCGACAGCCAAGGGCTCTTCCGGACAACCTCCTCGGGGATCGCCCATGAGCTCCAGCCCCGGCATCAAGAGCTCAGTACTGGCCCATAGAAATCCCCCGGCTTTGACAGGGCGGTACGTCGAGGAATGTGGCTCTAGGTGCGTTGTTGTGGGTATATAGAGCATTCATTTCCCGTCATAACACGGCGCTACTGTCCTTGACCCTGACTCTGCCCCCATTTTCCAGCCACCCGCGCGTCGGCCCGGCCACCCAACATCCAACATGCCGAGACAACACCTAACCCCGAACGCTTGTCTCGTTTGTCGGAGAAAGAGGACAAAGGTCGGTGTGTTTGGCTTGGTTAAAAATACCCGGCTGGGACGGTTATTGTCGTTTCTACGGTTTCCCACCATCCACTCTCCTTCGGATGTCAAAATCACCTGTCTAACACAACTACTTTACAGTGTGACGGACAACAACCCTGCCGCAGGTGCTTGTCGAGGGGGGAAGATTGCGCGTACGAGGACAAGAAGTGGAGGACGAAAGATCACTTAAGGTCCGAGATTGAGAGGCTAAGGACGGAACAGCAGCAGGGCCAAGCGCTCCTGCGAGCTCTCACGGACGATGACCCGGAGCGCTGGGATATGGTAGTGGGCCGCATGAAGGCGGGTGACCCCCCAGAGACCATCGCAGAATCGATACTGGTCCATTCGTCAAAGTCTCTCCCCGGAGCATCAAGGCGAGAACCGCCGGTCTTTGCCAGCACTCCAGTCCCCTCCAGCGGCATTGATGTCAAGGGGCCCTTCGGTGTTAGAAGCGGCTCCGCTCTCGAGCAATCGATGCCTCGGTTTGCTGGTCCGTTCCGAGGCGGCCCCTCAGCCGACGCCCTCCCGGCGAGGAGGTTGTCCCTTCCCAACCCCCTCGACAGCCGGCCAGCCTCCCTGTATCCTACGGGCTCTCCGGCGTTGTACGCCCCGCTATTCAATTTGCCGCCTCCCCGGCATTCTCAGCCACCACATCAGGGTATGGGAGGCCCAAACCCACACACGTGGACCAGGGTCACTTCCGATGAACGCCTCGTCCAACGACTCCTGGACAGATTCTTTGCCAACTCGCTTCCCTACCTTTCCCTCCTTTCACAGAGACATTTCATGAACGATTTCCGAGAAGGAAATCGCAGATACTGCTCCGAGGCATTGGTAAATGCCGTACTGGGCATGACCTGCAAAGTTGCTACGGCGACATCCCAACTGATCTCCAGGGTCAGTTTTGGAGATGCGTTCATGGGAGAAGCAAAAGCGTTGTTGGCGAGGGGAGGAGACCACGTGAGCTTGCCCTACATACAGGCGCTCGGGATTCTTGCCTTGTCCGAGATGGCTCAGGGAAACGAGGAAGAGGCCAGCGAGCTCGCCCACGAGTCCGTCAGGGCATCTATCCGTTTTTTCATCCAGACACAGCAGCCAAATCACAGCCACGATGCCGATTTCAGGGCGGTACGCGCATTGGCATACTGTGGTGGTTTCTCATTGATTCGGTGAGCATCGTCCTGACAAACATGCGCGCTTCATCGTCTCTAGATGTCCCCCCCCCCTGACAACACGACCGGTAGGCTTTTTAGACTCCTGACAGGCGACCTGGAGCCGAAGAGTGGACCGTTGTTTATGAGGATATACTCGGATTCCGGAGAAGTTGGCGACGATGCCCCTGAAGCACGGGTCGAGCGAGGTTCGTCAACAGGCCAGGCTGCCGAGGCTTGGCTGCCGTTTCATCTTCTTTCCTCTCTTCACATCGACGGTACAGCCAGCTAATTGATTATCCAGGAATTTTTCTGCAGGTGCAGTTTTTTAACGAGCTCCAATTTTGCCCCCCCCTTGCTCGATTCGTCTTTGAAGTCACCGAAGCTGTACACACTTTCCTGTCGTATCACTGCTCCAAGGCCATGACGGCAAGTGACCTTGATGAAGCTTTCAACAAATGCATTGGTTCTCACCGCCAAGTTGCTGAGCTGGCTACGCTCAACCCCAATACGGGGCCCGACGCCACTCTCGCTGAGTACGATCCTCGCCCCCTGTGAACCCCAGGTCTTGAAAGGACCAGGACTAACTGCGTCAAGGATATGGTACAATTTCTGCTTGCTTAGCCTACTCCAGCCCTTTGTTACTCGCTCGGTCAGTGTCGTGGACGGCTTGCCGCCTAGCTTGACTGGCGACACGACACCCCAAACTGTGTGCCGACAAGCTTCCGAGGCCATCATCTCCCTCACCAGCACATACCAAGCGCGCTACTCCCTGGCCTACCTCCCGCCGCTACTCCCCTACATGGTTTTCGCCGCCGTGTTGCATCAGGCGTCCTTGACGGCACCGCCCTTGTACCAGGCTTGCCAGCAGGAGCAGCTCGTGGAATCCCCCGAGCCACTACCCCCAGAACCGATGTACGGCCCATCATCCTCGCTACTAGCTAGCAAACTAAGCAATCCCTCTGCCGTTTTCTACTTTGCCACGACGAAGCTGGGGGCTCCCGTGTCGGAGCCATCCTCCCTGCCCCCAGCCAGGCAGGCATCGAGGTCCGCTCAGCGGAAGAATTCGGTTCTTTCAACATCCTCGACATGCTTTTCGAACGACGACCAAGTCCGCCGCCCGAGCGTCTGTAGCTTCGTGTCCAGCGCGACCTCGGAGGTGGCTGGGTCGCCGTCCCCTGTGAGCTCCGACGCCAAGTCCGACACCCTCCCCACCTTTACCTTGCAGCCCGGCGACCTTGTCGCAGTGGGATTGCTGCAGTTGGCATCCATGGGTGCGCAGCATCCTGGAGCTGCCGAGGCTGCTCACTTACTGCGCACAGTGGGTTCTTCGGAGGATATGACAAAACTCCATCCACCCTCTAGTCAATTTTCAGGACCAAAGCCCATCTCCCGTGATGGCTTGGATGTCCAGCCCGGCTTGTCGGTCGGCCTCGACGCACATGCTAGTTCCGAGCATGATGCCGACTACGGGGTGGTCTCCTTTGGCAACGGCCCTGGCCCGGCTTCCGTGCCGAGGTTTGGGTTCGGCGTCCCGGGGGGAATGACGGGACCGCCCCCCAGAGGCCTCTGTTCCGAGCCCAGGCGGCCGCCTGACCCAGCGGCGTTGAGTGTCTCAAAATAGGACATGTTTTGCTCTGGTCAGGTATGAGCCCACGGGGTCTCGGTCGAGGGAAAGTGGGACGGGGGGAAAGGCGGCAGTTTTGTGGTGGATATTGATTTCAACTTGTGGCTAATGGTTGGCTGGGTCAGACAGTGACTCGGTGGTTGGACATTCTGACTTTCTTGATTGGCATCAAGGTCGGCGAGCTAGGACTCCACCTCTTCCGTATGTGACCCTCATCTTCCCATGCTGGTGCGACTACAGCTCGTCGTGAGCTTGCTCTCGTCCACTTGCCTGTCCGCGGTTTCCCGGCTGGAGCCTGCCACTGGTTATGTCCCCTAGGAAGGCCTCGATGGCTGTAGCAGTGATATCGTGCCCCCCGGCAAAGGGGAATAGGTCGCCGGTGTTGTGGTTCTCGAGGGCCAGCCCCGTCTTCTGGTGCGGTCCCAGACCTACGGCCGCCAGCATGCCGGGGTATTCGGCGGTATCGGTAATGGCGAAATGGAGAAATTCAATGTACTTTTTTGCCAGAGGCCGCATTTCCTGTCGGTAGGCTTCCTTCTCCGCGTCTGTGGTGGCGAAGTAGTGTAATATGCTTCTACCCGTCTAGAGTCCCCAAGTTAGTTCGTATTCCACACGAGACCTCTGCGTTCATGATGCACGGAGATACCGACCGAAGTATAGTGTGCTTCGTTCCGTCTTGTCAGCTCGGGAATCAGAGGCTCCGCGCACAACATAGTGAACTTCTCGAAAGCTCCAACCGAGACTGTATCCGAGGCCGTGTGCTTCACGTCGTCGATGTTGTTGTAGCACACCAACGCCGAGGTGCCACTGATTGGACGTGTAACAACAAAACTAAAACGATCCCGGTACTTCTTAGCAAGTGTTCGAAACCGGTCATAGAAGTCCCAGTCGTCTGGATGGTGATAGCCCATAATGACGACGTCGTCCAGGACGGAGAAGGGACCCATCGTATGCTCGTCGGCCTCCATGAAGTCCGGGCGGAGAACTCGACGGAGGAACATGGCAATTCTATGCCCAGGAAATTCAGCTCCATTTTCCAACACATCGTGGATGTGACCTTACTCTCTCGCCTTTTTCGAGCCTCTGTATCGGTCCATTCGGCCGTCGCGGTGATACAGTCTAATGGTGGGAAACGAGACCACGTCGAGATCATGACATATCTTCACATGCGCCTGGCAGTCGAAGCTGACAATATTGTCATCATGCTCAGTTTTTTGTAACGCGAGCCACTCAGCCCGAAGTTCACTGCTTGCGTCACTGGTGTCGTGATATCAGCCCCTGTTTCACGAGATGGCTACAGAACAGGACATACGCACTGTGATGGCTACCCGAGCGTGCATCTTCTAGTTAGAAACTACTCAAGAGGCTCCCGAGAACATATGGGTCGGGAAGTCGGCAGCCGAGGCTCTACTCACGATAACAACTAAAAGGCGTAAACCAAGGCAGTCAGTCCCTAAAACTGGGCCAGCTGCATTTGACCCGCGGAAGACTTGAACTTGCATGCGATCAACGTGTACGCGCTTGAATCCAGGGCACTTTGAAGCCGCGCTTGGTCAACATGCTTCCAGGCGAGGGCTTCCCGCACAAGACAAGCTATGAGGCCGTGTACCCAAAGGCCGCGCATCGCTTTTATCCTTGTCGCTTGTCCCCTATGTGTGCATTAGTGAACAAGATCTGAAATGGGAATAAATGGATGCTCATAGAAGTTGGCTGTGTTCCACGGCCCACCTTAGGTTTGGTTGCCCAGCATGAGGACAGGTTGCCGGTGATTTACGTGGTGTCCAGGCACCATGTCAGAGGAGGCTCGGTTTAGCCGGTGCCGCTTCGCTGACAACACAACACAACCGGCCCGGCTAATTGGTATACAGGCAGGAATGCCATACAACCCCGTGACAGAACCCGTGGTCTATCCCAAACCCAACATATACCCCGCCTGAATCGGACGTTGTTCGTGAATACCAGGCGCGAGAGATCACCAGGAAATGCCTGAACCTCCTAGGACCCGGCGAATGTCCCATATCATGAAAGCCGCGTTGGTTTTGGCGAATGTGGTCGCGGGACTGATTCGACTCACCACCGGCTCCCAGCTGCCAGGGGCACGAACACATGTTGCTTGCGGGCACCCGACCTACGGAGTCCACGTTGTATCTTCAGACCCCCTGGTGTTGTACATCAGGAATTTTCTCACGGACAACGAGCGTCGGCACTTGCTACGCGCCAGGTGCGTCTCTTCAGTCCGCGAGCCGAAACGCTCGGCTCATCCTAGCATTGTCACAGTGAAGGCCGATTTAGACACTCGGCCGTCGCCGACGGCACGCGTGGAACAAGGCGGACATCACAGTCAGCCTACGTGACACACGACGAGATTATCCAATGCATTGAGGAGCGTGCCATTGCCATTCAAGGCTATGATGTCCCGTCGTCTCACCTCGAGCCACTTCAACTCGTGAAGTATGCACCTACAGAGGAGTACCATTTCCACACGGACTGGTTTGCCGATTCAATCTACACCGCTGCTACCACCGGAGGCAACAGGGTGTCTAGCTTCTTTGCATACGTCCACGTCCGCAACGACACTACTGGCGGTGGGACAAACTTCCCGCTCCTGAACGCGCCAATGGACCACCGCTGGTGCGATATCATCGACTGTGACGAGCCCTGGGACCGGGGAATCACATTTCGCCCAGTTGAAGGAAACGCAATATACTGGGAGAACCTTGGGCTACACGGCAGGGCTGGAACTTACAAGACACTCCACGCGGGACTTCCCCTGACGGGTGGGGGAAAGGTCGGGTTGAATATATGGACGAGACAGGCACCCCTTAGCGACGAGGTTAGAGGCCAGCTGGTATATCCAGGGCAGGAATGACGAGAATGCAAAAAGATAGTATAAGACGATGACTTGGCAGTTCCTTGCCTCTCCATCAATCTTAGAGCAACTCTGCGCAGCCTGAGCAGGCAAAATGAAAGGTGGGATAAGATATGTGGATTTGAACATATAGGCTCCTCTTCTCTATTAGTAATTGAAAAGTCTTGCAGACTATAGAGAGCTTAGAAAGAGATGTAAAATAGTATAATAGTAGTAGTAGTAGTAGTATTCGTACACCGATTTGCCCTATAGGCATGCTGGACCCTCTACTTATAGTAGTTACAAAGGAAACCGTGCCTTGTTGGCCAGGGAAAAACCTTTGCCTTCCTTTTGCATCTTTTTGCTTCTAAATCCTTTAATACAGCATAGAAAGGCCTAAAAGTGGCCCAATAGGCTAGTGTTCAGCCCTCGTTTCTAGCGCTAGCCTCATAGCTAGGCTATACTGTAGGAGCCGTCCGCAGCCTATCAGCTAGTTCAAAACCCTCTATAGAAGCTACTTTTTAGAGGGGTCTGCCCTTTGTAAAACA
>OUNM010250440.1_pt1 | contig 17203 bp, 13 predicted proteins | sample 1769961 | NCBI WGS metagenome assembly OUNM01 (sample SAMEA3914820, study PRJEB12502) | metagenome | biome: forest; material: soil | place: USA | collected 2012-03-12 | depth 0.3 m
GGTGAAGTGGTGGGGGGGCGGGGACGGGGAGGCGGTTGTTGATGGGAGGGTTTCGGGAGAGGTTGCGACGGGTGGGAGCTGCGGCTGCTCTGGGGCGTCGTCCTCGTCGATGCGCCGCATCGTGGTGTCCACGCTGCGGTCGCGGATGGAGCGCGTCCCTGGCCTGCGGCCCCGGCGGGGCGCGGAGCTGAAAGGCATCTCCGGGTTCTGGTCGGGGGAGCTGTCGCTGGCGTTGGCGGTGGCGCTTCTTGAGGCGGCCAGGGCGGGCTCGGGCTGGCTGTCGCTGCTCTGCCGGTCGCTTTGGCTCCGATGGACGCTCGCCCGGCGGTGGTGCATGTCTGGGCTTGTTGGCAGCCCGACGACGCCGTTGGCAAGCGGAATATCCAAGGGCGGCTTCGAGGTGGGTTGCTGCTCAACGTTCGGGATGGGTGGCACGGGATCCTCGACTTGTGCTTCGAACCCGGACTTCAGGGGTAGTGATGCCTCGCTCTGGCCGTGTCTCATGGACAACAAAGGAGGGGGCGGGGGAGGCATATCGGCCGAGATGGATCGGCGGTGCGAGGCCTGCGCCAGCCTGCTCCGTCGCCTCTCGAGGCGCTCCCGCTCGGCCAAGCTCTGCCTCCGCTCGATGGCCCGGTGTTGGGCGGCACCTGACGACTCGGAGCCAGACGACTCCGGGGCCATCTCGCGCCGTGACCTCTGCTTCCGGACCTCGCGCACGGGTTGCTCGGCGTCCCTGTCCGAGGCGCCTCTCTTCGGGGTCCTGCCCCGGGATGTTGCACCTCGGCGGGCAGCGCTTCTGGCGCGAGACCTCTCCCTCTCATTCTCCGCGGGCCGCGCATTGACCGCGTCGAGAACGAACTGCTGGACGGCAACGGGGCCGTGGAGCGGGCAGGAGAGCACGTTGACGGACAGCTTTCTCAGCTGTTCGACCTTGTGTGATGTGTCGAGCGAGCAGTACCTGCCCTTCTCGACGGCGACGGCGCACTTGACCCACTGGATGTAGTAGTGCTGCTGGTCATTCTCGCAGCCCGTGTATGGCGTGTAGTCGTAGGTACACATGGTGGCGAGCTGGGGCAGCGTGAGCCGGTGACTGCACAACTGTGTAGGGCCTGTGAAGGCAGAGAGGCCTGGGTGTCACCGATGTTGGCGGTGAGGTTGCAACGCAATCATGACAATATGGGGAAGCTGAGGGACCGACAAGGGTCGCGCCCGCGTGGCGGCAGAAGCGTGCCTTATACAGAAGACCGGAGCAAAGAGTCAGACGAGGATCAGTTCACTCGCGTTGGCCGTTGGCGGTGAGTGCAATAAGGTGATGGAGACGAACTCCATCTCGATTCCATCACGCTGGCATCAGGCCCTGCTTAGTCCGGCTTGGCCGTGATAGCAAGCAAGCTCATCCTCTGTCGGTCCCGTCGTCGCCGTCAACAACTCAACATTGGCTCGAAGGATCGTGGGCGTGCAGGTTAGCGGTGCATCGTCCCCGCACATGGCCCAGCGTGGCCGGGGCGGTAAAAATAGCCCCCCCTCAGCACATCACCGAGCGGGACGACGCGATTGGTGCCCAGGGGTGCCATGCCGACCTTGGCGAGCGAGGATTGGCCTGATCTGGGGCCTCGCTCCGCCTGCTGGGGCTGGCAAGGCCCAGAGTCGACCCAGATTGGCTTGGCGGCATGCAGTGCAGGGGAGCCAGGAACGTGCAGGTCGGCGCTTAAAAGCTGACGGTGTGATGTGATGGCCGGCCGATGGCGGGCAGAGAGGCTTGGGATTGGGGTCTTTTTGCTCGAACGGGAGCAAGTCTGGTCCTTCGTCTGCACCGCGAACGAATCAGTCTGCGTGGACGCATCGATAGTCTATCCAACAATAGCAATAACGGATGAGGGACCTTGCGAAGTCCTTGCCATCTTGGTTGTGGCTCCAAGCCGAGTCCATGTTGTGTGGCCGGGCTGGGCACACTGGGCACACTGGGCATGCAGAAACGAGTCTCTGGCGAGATGGAAATCGCCTTCTTCAAGTTAAAGTCGTCACGCACGCTCCTCCAGGCCCAATTGGCATGCTGGCTGCTTCTCCGTGATCCTCCGTGATGGGAATCAGCCCCGAACGTTGGCACCTCGCAGCGACGCCGAGGCACGGGATATCAAAGGTCCACTTGTACTAACGTCGTCGTCACAATTGCGTGAGGGGATTTTGGATCCTGGGAATAACAGACGGAGAGACGCGAATGCCGCCAACAGGTAGGTCTCGCTTCCAAGAGACTGCATCCAGCTGCTCGGGTCTGCCACACCCACGTCGTCCAGGTCCAGCTCCGCTTCCAAAGTTCCAACATCGCCAATGCAAGGGCAGGACACCGACCATGTGGCAGCGGTAATGTTGGTGATACAAACGTTCATCGAACCAACCGGCTGGGTCTTCGATTGCCAGTCACGCGCTTCGGCACCAGGCTGTGGCCTGCCAGACTGCCGCACCAGCTGACGCGCATGCGCTCTTGTTGGCTCGCAAGAGAGGCTCTGCCAGGGGGCTCGCTCGGTGCCGCATGGTTGCTGCCGCTTGCCGCCCGTGGTTGCAGTTGGTGGAGGTAATGTTCCGGCAGCTGCTGCGGTGGACCGCTGGGCTCTGAGTTGTCCTTGGGTCTTCTGTTCCCCCGTCGGCATTCGATCGTGCATCATGAACCTGCATTCCAGTGCTCGCACGGTTGTGTCCTTCCTGGTGGTGTGCCAGTGTGCATTCTCAATGGTGGTCCCTGCAGCAGTCCTCTCCAGAGCGCCGATGCGTCTTCAGCCACCGCGCTTCCATGCAACGGCCGCTTTCCCTCCACTTGGGTCAAGCGCTACGCGCGCGATTCCGAGTGCATGCAGCCATGATACCCGCCAGGGCTCATGCAGAGTGACGTTGGTGAAAATGGTGTGTACTGGTAAGTGAAGATTCTGGAAGGACGTTAACCGCGGCGTTGGTAACGCCGTAACGGCAATATTTCCCCTTTCTGGGGAAGCCATCCTCAAATGGGTTGCTCAGATCGATTCTTCACACAGGTACCTCGTTGACTCAGAATGTTCTTTTGTACATATTCTTCTGGTTAGACATTAACTATGGTACTCGTAACACATGTTAGCCCATCGCCCCCTTTTCCCACGCCCCTTTTCGACCCCTTAGTCGGCAAGGCCCTCAGGCAGAATCGACACATAGTCAACCGGCGCAGGCTCCAGCCCATCGGGCTTGCCGACAATCTTGAGGGTGTTGCCCTTCTGGATCTTAACACCCGGGAAGGTGATGCGCGCAGCCGTGTGGCCGTCAATGTACGGCGAGGGCGCCCGACCGAGGTTATACTCGTAGTCGCCCTTCCACTTCCCGACCAGACCGTCGCCAATGTACAGCTCCCAAGTGGAGTTGCCCAGCGCCATGTCGTAGTAGTTGACAGCCACGTCGTACTTGCCCGTCTGCACCCAGTCCAGCACGGTGGTGGCCGTGCCCGTCGTCGAGTTGTCCTTGGTCACGACGCAGCGGAACCCGCTGGCGGCCTCGAAGGGCGACACGTTGTACGGCCGGTAACCGTCCAGCGTCATGTCCTCGGCCTCGACGCGGTACTTCTTGTGCCCGACGCGGCCCTGGGTGTCGGCGATGCCCGACTTGTTGAAGTAGAAGTTGGTGATGCTGTCGCGCCACACGAGCGAGTGCCCGGCCTGGTAGACGAGGCGGTACAGCACGTGCTCGTAGCGCTCGTCGTCGATGCGGCCCTTGAGCGTCTTCCAGAGCTCGGGGAACGTCTGCGCCGTGGCGCTGCCCTCGTAGTGCGCGTCGTAGAAGTGCTGGATCACCGTCTTGCCCGACTTGAGCTGCTGCGTGTACGGCACGTGGTGGAACCAGAGAAGCAAGTCGTCCGGCGTGGTCTCGACCTTCTCGTACATGGCGGCGACCTCGGGCGGGTACTGGCCCGCGAAGCCTGTGCCGTTCCACACGGTGCGGTCCATGCCAATGCTGAAGCCGTCCGCACGGGTCCACTGACCCCACGGGTTGCCGTCCTGAGACGCCGGGTTGGGGCCGTAATGACCCAGCAGGATATCGGTCAACGTCTGGATGCCCAGGTTGCCCGAGTACTTTTCATACGCCGGCCACGAGGCCATCGACATGCGCGAGATGACGTCGACAACCTGCTTGTCGTTGCTGAAAGTCAGCTTGGTCCACTCATCGAGCAGACCCTCAGCCGTCTCCTTCGGGTTCCACGCGAGCTTGCCGTAGGCGTACAGGTTGGACATGGCGAGGTGGCTGCCGAGCCACGTCGTGTTGGTGCCGACGTTTACCACGCCCGCGTAGCCGCCCAGCTTGCGCGGGAACCGCTTGCCGCTGACGATATCCGCCGTAGTCGACCGCTTGCCGTCGGAGCGGAAATCAAAATCGAGAATCTCCTTCCACATGGGCGCCAGGTACACAAGGTGGGCCTGCTGGCCGAGGTACTCCTGGGTGACCTGAAGCTCGATGGTGGCGCCCGTCTTGATCAGGTGAGAGAAGAGCGGCGACACTGGCTCGCGCACCTGGAAGTCGATGGGCCCGTACTTGATCTGGATGACCACGTTGTCGGCGAACTTGTCGTCGAGGCCGTCGAAGTAGTGGGTCGCCGCGTTGGCACGGTCTGCTTTCCAGTCGAGCGTCTGGTTGAGCGTGCGGGAGTCGTAGACAAAGGCCCGGAACAAGACGACGCCGCCGTACGACTTGATGGTGTGGGCGAACATGTTGGCTCCGTCGGCCAGCGTGCGGTTGTACGTCATCGGACCGGGCTGGCCCTCCGAGTTCGCCTTGACGAGGTAACCGGCCATGTCGGGGATCCGCTTGTAGATCGCGTCGGAGATGCCCTGCCACCAACTGACTACGGTCTCGTCCAACGGGTCAAAAGTCGAGAGCCCGCCGAGAGTTTGGGGAGAGGCAAAGTTGAGCGACATGCCAAGCTGGACGCCATACGGCCTGAAGACATCGGCGATCCGAGCGAGGCCGTCCAGGTTCTCAGGTTTCAGCGTATTGGGGTCGGCGTTGACGTTGTTGACGACAGCGGCGTTGATGCCGATCGAGGCCAGGAGGCGGGCGTACTGGCCGGCCCTGGTGAGGTCGGGGCGGACCGTGCCGTTCCAGAAGAAGATGGATTTGCCGCCGTAGCCTCGCTCGACGCTGCCGTGGGTGCCGCCGTCTTGCATGTTGTCCCACTGGTTCACCCACCGGATCGGGGCATCGGGGTTGGAGGTCAGGCGGAAGTTGGACGCATTGCCCTGGGCGAGGAGCGAGAGGTAGTGGAAGGCCCCGTACAGGGTACCGCGCTCGTTCTGGCCAATGATCAGGACATTGCCGCCGGAGGCGCTGAGGTAGAAGCCGTCGTCAATCAGCTTCGGGAGGCAGGCCGCGGCCTTGGGGTTGCTGTGGGCGTAGGCGGCGAGTGTTCCCACGATGGCAGTGGCGTCCTTGCCCTTGCTCGTCTTGACCTCGAGCGTCTTGCCAAAGATGCCGCTGATGCCCTGCGAGAGCTCCTGGCCCGCCGTGTAGACTGGCGACCCTTCGGTCGCGTTAAGCGTGACGATAGCTGACGGGAGCTTGCTGTGGTATCCGTTGGCGTTCTGGATTCGGGCATAGCGCAGCCAGCCACTGAGGCCGTCCTCGGCCGTGGCCAGGCCGATGGCCGCGAGCAGCAGTAAGCTCCGCATGGTCGAGTGCTGTGCGGGACGGGTGGTGGTGCTGTCGATCCATGTTGCCCTGCAGAGGCATGCCTCCCGTGTATAAATGCTCCCAGAACACCGGGAATGTGAGTGCCACAGAGCAATATCGCCCCTGTTGCCAAGCCCTCGGGGTTTCCACCCTTTAATTTATCCTAAATCCGACTCCTCGATCCTGCTCTGTTGACGGATTCTCATTGCTAACCAGCATGTTTTTCCACCGCTCGGGTGACTCCGCATCAGGTTGGGGAAGCCCTTGGAATGGGGTTATGCGGGGGATGGAGAACTGATGGCCCCTTTCCCCTGCCGCCAAGCGGGCCGTTGTAACGGCGACCAGGTCTTGCAGCCGTTAACAAGAATACCCGTTGACGTATTCCACCCTCAATTCAGCCTGTTCTGTAATCCTCGAGTGCCAAGTGCGGCAAATGACGACACACATTGCACACTGCTCGTTCCGAGGCTCCAAACGAGGACTGCCAATGCCGAGCAAGATGAAGTTATCCGCGAGGAGTATGCTGCCCAGACCTCGTTCAGTGGTTCATGGGATTGTGGGTAAATGTGCAATTCCATGGCAGTCCGGAACACCCGTCCTTGGCAGACTACCTATTCTTGGGTGCTGCCATATTGACTGCTGCGTTCCATCTCATTCGAGCATGCTGGGACCTGAGAGTCAGGATTCCTCGTGCGGGTTGCACCCAATATCGCTGAAGGATCACCATGCTCGAGAAGGTGTTTCCCCAGCGGACGTACTATGTAACATTCCCCAACATATCTCCTTGCACGCTCCAATGATTCCCCTGAATGGGGGGCCGATCAGTTGCCTCTTTGTGCCGATTCCTGGTAGCGAGGCGGTCAATGCCGAGGACCCCTGAACTCGGAGGTCATCACACTCCACCAACATACGACCCGGCGATAGTCAGCCCACACACTCCGCCTTACTAGTCTCGCTAGTCTACAGTAGAACAAGGCGTCGGTGGGTATCTTGTACAGAGACTCCCCATCTTTGACGCCCGGCAACCAAAAGTCATGCAAGGGGCCATGGCGGATGGCAAACCAAAAACTATGGGCGACCCCGGAATCGAACCGGGGTTTCTTCGGTCGTTGGGATCCATCCGGAACCACAACGAAGCGTCCTGACCACTAGACTAGTCACCCTGTGGGTTTTCATGTCGGCCGCATTCGCAACCGCGTTCACGTGGCGCGGGAGGAACGGGCCCCGACTTACACTATCCCTACAGTACACAACCCTGCAGCAACACAATGGGTTTTGCCGGACGTCATGCCCATGTATCGGCGAAGAGGCCTTTCAAGAGGTCCATTACCAATCCCAAGTCTATCGACCGCTAAATCTATCTAGGTATGCATCTACCTCCACTACCTCGCTTTCTCCTCCGCCTCCTCCTGCTCTACTTCCCCCTTTCAACATCCGCCCCAGGTTCTGGTTTGCCCTCCGGAACAGCCTTGAGCTCGACGACTCCCTTCTCCTCGGATGCATTAGGGTCCACCCTCGCCATCGTCACCTTCTCAAACTTTTTACCCCTGAGCAGACCCCAGAACCAGGCTCCGTGAACAACCTGGTGGTTCCCGTCCTTCCCAATCCACACATTGCCCAAGAAGGTCGTGTTGAACACGGCCAGCCACATAATGGGGATCACGGAGACGTAGGCCCACACGATCCCCGATTTGGGATCCATGTGATTGGTCCCACTCCGGTTGTTGAACACGGTGGACATGATTGTGAGCGTGATGGTGCCGCCGAAGGGGAACGCGAAGGACGCCAGGAACGTGATGGGCGCCGTCAAGCCGGGGAAGTAAGCCAACGCATGCAGCGAGCCGGGGTTCATGATCACGCCCACGCCAAAGCCCGTGAGCGCCATCATGCCATAGATGAGGTTGACTTGGTCGGCCTGGCAGGCCCATGCGATGACGGTGAGGCCGACACTGGCGCCGGTAGTTCCGAGGAACAAGACGGGAACCGTCTGCCGGGGCCAGACGTTGATGAAGAACATGGAAGCATACGCGCCCACTGCCCAGAGATGGTCAGTCAGATATCCTCGCAACTTTGGGAGATATGAAGTTCAACTTACCACCGAGGCCGGGCAAAAAGTACAGCAGCGCCAGTCCGGCAGAGCCGGCGTCGTGCCCCTGAACCAGTGTGAAGTACAGGTCCATGAAATACATGATTGCGAACATTGCCGCCCCTGTAGCAAAGTTAATTCCCATCAGCAGCCCGATGTCCCTCTGCACCAGCATCTCCCATGGCAACATCGCCTTTTGCCGAGGAAACACCCTGCTCATGACCCGCCCAGGCACCATGGCGTACTCATACACCAGCCACGCGACCGCCAGCACGGCTCCGATCACCAACGGCGCCAGCACATGGACCGATCCCCACGAGTACGTCCCTCCGGCCCACGTAAACGCCAACACCAACAGCCCAAACCCCCACAAGAACAACAACTGTCCTCCATAATCCACCGTCGCCAGCCTATCCCAAAAGCTCGTCCGCCCACCCCCCCCCTCAACCCCCCCCACACCCCCCACCTTCCTCGGCCCAACCAACTCCCCCCTCAACAACACCCACACCAACAAAATCCCCACCACCCCGACAGGCAAATTCACCGCAAAACACCACCGCCAACTGACCTTGGTCAAATACCCCCCCGCCACGGGACCAATACTAAAACTGATCCCCGACACCAACGCAAAAACAGTCCAGTTCTTGGCATACTCCTTCAAACTAACCCGATCCGCCAGCACGGTGCGCACACAGATATTGATCCCCGCGGCGCCGACGCCCTGCAGCGCGCGGCCGAACAGCAGCAGCGGGAAGGCCGTCGTCGGCGCGGCGGTGCATAGCGCCGAGCCGATGGTGATGATGATGATCGCTGTCTGGAGGGTCGCGTGGCGGCCGAAGGTGTCGGCGAGCTGGGCGAAGAGGGGGAGGGAGGTTGCTGAGGTGAGGTTGAAGGCTGTGATGATCCAGTTGAGTTGGGCGAGTTGGTCTGTTGTTGTTGGGAGGGGGGGTTAGTGGTTGTGGGTGTGGGGTGGTGGTGGAGAGTTGGAAGGGGAGGGGAGGGGGAGTGGAAGAGGGAGGGGCGACGCACTGAAATCGTCGGCGATGAACTTCAGCGCTGAGGCGATGATGGTCGTGTCGAGGGCTTGGAGGGTGAAGGGCGCGAACAGGCCGAGGATGATTCGGAGGCGGTAGGCGCGTCGCCGTTTCTTCTCGGCGCGCTCTTCGGGGGTTTCTTCGGGTTTGGATTCGGGCTCGGGCTTGGGCTCGGCCGGCGTCGAGCTTATCGGGGCCGGGTACTCTTGGGTTGAAGTCGGCCGGGACGCCGTCAGGGCCCGGGTCTCGTCTGAAAGAACACCATCTTGAGGTTGCGTCTCCGTCGCCTGCGGACGGGCCTCCTCCGCGGCCTTTGCCTCCTCGCGTTGCCGCTTTCGCTTCTTGACGTACTTGTAGGCTAAGTACATGATGGGTTTGGTGAATTACGTTGGCGCTGTTCAGAAGGCGGACAGAACACTGTGTTGGACGCGGGATCTCGCGCGTCTGCTCGATCGATCGAAGGTCGCTTGGCTGCAGGAGGCTTGCAGGGGAGACAAGATGTATGGGGATGGAGAGCTCTTATATTCTGTCCATTCCCTTTTCTACGATCTCAAACAAGCCACCCTGATCCCTCGAGTTCAGATTGGCCCCCACATGGCACAAGAGCCTTGCGTTTTGCCTGGGCATGAAAGCTTGTCACAGTGGTTCGCTTTACGCGATGGGACCCAGCACAGCCTCTGAGAGCTAAGCTTTTCTGCCGTGTTAAGCGGGATGTGCCCTGATTGGCAGCCCAGATGCCCCAGGATCAACGTGGTCAAGCGCTGTGGCCCACATCCGATCGGATTCCTCGCTTTCGAAGATTGCCTGCCAAGCCGGGCAACCTGCCCGAGTTCGGATGGAGCTTTTCCTCTGGCCTTGTCCACGCGTCTGCTTACTGTGCATCGTCATCCCTGTTCGGCTATAAAGCTGACCCGACGAATGCGATGAGGCCTCTTCGCTTCGCTCAACCGTCGTCGCTCAACCATGGTCCAGGACCGTGTTGTTCACCGAAGGCTGAAGCGTGTTAGTGTCTAGGGGTTGGACAGCTTGAAACACAAGCAACAACAACAACAACAACAACAACAACAACAACGCCTGTTTCATGCAACGTCTTGTTCCGAGTAAGAGACACCAACAGTTCCTGACCCTGACAATTCCTGACAGAGAGGACCGATAATTGACACAGCCAATGGCGTCGGTCATAGCGACAACTGTGGCAACGAGAAAAGATGGCCTACAAACCGGCCCAACATGTCTGCCAAGGGGAGCCCGAGAAATCTAGGCCTTCTTTAGCCGAAATCCTTGAACACCAACCCCGGCACCGAGTCTCAGACCAACACCGCTGCTCGAAGGCAACCCGATTCTTCGACGTCCCTGGGCCACCCCTGCGCTCTGTGGGTTGTTGTTGTTCATGCTGTTCGTGCTGTTCATGTTGCTCATGTTGCTCGTGTTGTTCATGTGGTTCATGCTTCCCATGCTGGGCCTTACAAACCTGTGCAGAGGTCGAAGCGACAGACGGTTGCGAGTTTCTCTGATTAGCTGGTACGTTCTTGCAATGTCATCATGAATATCGGGCTCCTCCTCGCTGTCATGAGCCGTTGGTAGCAGGGAAGGGCGCGTCCTTACATTTCTCCCAACAACCTGCGTGTGCGAACAACAAATGCCGATCTAATCTTCGTCCTAACACCTCCGGTCAACAGGAAATATCCCGTTCCTCGCTGCGACGAAACATGAAACCCAAAATACACTGCTCCCCCTATTACAACATCAGTTGCTACCTATCTTGATCACCATCCTCAATTGCCGCGCAGAGGCCATGCATCATGAACGCATCAGCAGCAGCAGGGTCCTTCTCCCACTTCCTCCAGTCGCAAAGACTCGGGTCATATCCGTAGGGGCCGTTCTGGCCCTCTCCCATCATGCAATTGACCAACTCTTCGGGGATGACGTCCCAGTCCCAGTCCCTCGGCATGCCCCACTCGATGAAGGTTCTTTGCAAGCTACACGGGTCGGCGTTGAGTTCCCCCTCCACAAGATGTCGATTCACGGCCTCTGAGAAAGGGTGCGGTGCCGTCCAGGCGCGGCTGAAGTCGATCAGCTTGCCGCCAATGTAGTTGTATGTGGTGATGTCGCGGACAAGAATGCCCAGCCTGTGGAGGTCTTCAAGGTCGTTCCACATCTGCGGCGCGTGGTCGGGAGTGAAGGGGTCTTCCGGGCTCGCGAGGTCCTTGACGATGGCTCGGACAAGTAGGTGGAGATGTTCTGTGTCTCGGGCCCAAAAATTGAAGTCGAGTTCTTCCTGTTCTTCTTTTGTGTATTTTGGCCCTGAGGCCCTCCTCTCGACCTCGTCGGCCTGTTGAGGCGTGAGAAATAGGTATCCATGCGCGCGGATGGCCAGATCTTCACGGCCGTCTTGCTTGAGCCGCCCATACGCACGACACTCGCAGCTGAATGGGTCGAAGTAATCGCTGTAAAGCTGTGGTGATGCGAGTTTGCGGGTGAGAGCACCACGGAGAGCGCTTATCAGATACTTGGTGGAGTTGAAAGTGAACTACGAGTATGGAAAACCGTTCGGATGAGTTTGGGCCCCTTTCTCTTCTTATTGTGGTATTCAACAGGCGGGCAGACGACGTACCATCTTAAGGGCGTAGTATTCCTTCCCCCGGATTTTCACCTTCCAGACGTGGCTATCTTGATCCTGGTTCGGGTTTCCGAGTTCCTGGACAAATTCGATGGTCGCGCGAGCGGTGCGAGTAAATGGCGCGAGTTTGGGGCCTGGAACCTGGGGAAGCGGCTCTGGAGGATCGGGGAGCGGTGCTAGTGGTGTGAGAGGAGACTCGGCCATGGTGTTTGCACGAAATGGGCTTTGAGCCGGCAATGCAGGAGAAACTGGGCCCGTCCGTTTCCGACTTTCTGTTGGTGTTGGCGGCTGCCCAGTGCTCGACGAAGCCACGCCACCCAATGGATCCAAAACGCTTCATCGAGATCCACTGAGCTGCTTTGTACTCACGTACTGTGCTGCGCTGTGAAGCCCTCCTGCATACAATCGCCAATCAGCATGCGACAACGATCGGACGGTCGCAAGGCCGCATTTTCCCACCCCGAACAGTCAAAGCCAACAACACCCAAACAACAAAATTAGGTACCCACCACCCAAGTTTTGCCGTCATCCACCTCAATGCAATGGCTCAGAGAACCCCTTCCCCGCCCATCACCCGCACCGTCCTCGACGTACTCCAAGAGAGGAACCCGGATATCACCGATGAATGGCCTGGAGGAAGCTACAAGAACACGGTTTCGGCCACTGGAAGCTTCGATCGGGTCAGATTCGATGATACGCACCCATCGGTTCAGGAGTGGTTCGACTTCAACTTCGAAGCCATCGAACTGGCGTACGGAGACATACTTCACCAGGACATCCAACACTTCCCCACTTACCAGCCTGTCCCGAAGTTGGTTGACACAAATGTCACCACAATCATCCACAAAGGCAGTGTCGACGTCTTGGGCATCCGTTGGTCGCACCTGGTCGTCAAGACACCCCTGAGGGCAGCAGCTGCTCATCTTTCGTTGCCGGGAGTACAAAAGCCCACCCTCGAGCACCAGCAAATACAATGGTTCAAGCCTGGCACCGCACCGAACGTCTCTTTACAACCAGATTGGGTCAGCTTCTTCTTTTTCATCTCCTTCGCCATCCCTTCTCCCATCTCCTCATCCATCTCCTCATCCATCTCCTCACCTATATCCTCATCCATCTCCTTCCCCATCCCTTCTGCCATCTCCTCTTCTATTCCGTCTCTCCTCTTCTATTCCGTCTCTCCTCTTCTATTCCGTCATCCGTCTCTTCTTTCATCTCTTTTTCCATCTTCTCTCCCATTCCCTCTCCCATGTCCTCTCCCATCTCTTCTCCCATCTCTTTTCCCATCTCTTCTCCCATCTCTTCTCCCATCTCCTCTTCCTTCTCTTTTCCTACACCCTCTCCCATCTCATCTCCCGTCTCTTTTCTTACACCCTCTCCTATCTGTTTTTCCTTCTCTTTTCTTACACCCTGTTCCATCCTCTCTTCTTTCTCCTCTCCCATCCTCTCTCATATTTTTGCTCCTATCTCCTCTTCCATATCCTCTTCTCCCCCGTCGTCTCACTTTTCATTTCCCTTTCCATTTCCCCTTCTAACAGCCTTTCTATCCCCCGCTCTATCTCCCTTTCCATTTTTTTTTATTTACCCTTCCACCCATTCCTCTATCTCCTTTTCATTTCCTCATGTTCCCACTTCTCCATCCCCTTTCTCTCTCCCATCCATTGCCTTCTTTATTTCCCCTACTACTTCTCTTCCGTTCCCTCGCTAACCACTACTCTCTTCCGCTAGGCAATTCTTGAGGACACCTTGAAAATATCCTACCGAGAGGACAAGCATAAAGGGACCCCAAAGGAACTCGTCTATGTCGTTGGCGATAGCAAGCTCAGCCAAAAGTGGAAGTCCCAATGGCTTGCTCAAGATCAGGCCGGAGTCAAGGCGGTTCGGATGGATCCTGGGTTTGGAGCCAACAAACCGCCTCCTACTCTGAACCTCCTCAGGGAGCGAAAGCTTCCCTTAGAACAAATCGCAACGTATTGTCGCTATGGCCAGACACGCTACGGCTTTATTCTTACACAGACCGAGTTTGGTAGCCCTTCGTTTCCGACGCATCCGCACGCCAGTCCAGGGCGACCACTACGCCGCCGTCGAATACACCCCGGTTTCCTGGCACCGCAGAACCAAGTTGACAGTCAACCTGGCCATCTGGGCATTGGGGTGCATGGGAATGAACGACGGCCATCGTGAGATGGAAACTGCAGATGGAAAGAACTTGCCATTGGACAGAATGGCGAGACTCACGTGGTGGAAACACGACCCCAAAGCCAATGTCTACCAAAACGTCATCTCAAAACGCCAGATCCCGGGGTCCGAGTGGAAGCCGGCTTACGAGAAATTCGTCCACTTGACGGAGCAGGCCGGCAACAGCTTCACCAGTGCTTTTGAAGCAGGCCACATCAATCCGCCGCCCCCCCTCGCCGCCCCCTCCGCTGCGTCTCGTCCTGCTGCCTCTTCGACGCTACGCGAGAAGGAGTGTGTCATCAATCAAGTGAGGTACATGGCAACCTACTCGTCTAATGACAAGAAGTGGAAAGTCAAGATCAAGGGCAAGGAATATCTGATTCATTACGACAAGAGGTCGACTGTGAATGTGGGTGGCGAGACCTTGGAGGTCTCCTGGGTCAAGTCCTGATTTTGGGATTGAGAAGAGAAAGGAGGAGAAGGGTAAATTACCTGATAGTAGGTAGGAGTTGGAAAGGCTGTAATTAGTGCTAGGAAGTTTCACTCTGGTCCGCCGGAGATCATAGATGTACAACATACGTAGGTTGGTAGTCATTAGATTCCTTGAGTCTTGTTTTCCAAACTTAGATTTCCAAAGGGAACAAAGAACTAGGCAAAACTGGTGATATTGTGGTTGAGGGTTGTTGGCGGAAACGAGGAAAATGTTGAGCCGTGTGGCTGCTTGCCCGATTTGCGGTGGGCGCGACTGTTACCGACCACAACTCCAACACCAGAGTCACGACCCGCGGAAACTGGATGCCAGACTCGGCCCATCCAGGATCGCGCGCCGGGAACCACTTGAAGACAAACAAAGCAAGAAACCAGCTCACAGCAACACCCCAAAGAAGGCGAGGACAGAGTTCATGCTAAGCTGCGGCTACTTCATCAAAGCTATCCCATGAGCTATCGCTTATCCCTCCCGATCCCTCCACGCCAACGGACATCTTTTGGTCCCGAAATTACCCCCGAAAACACCCGACCTAGTCTATATTGTTCGTATTGCTCCAGCCCCGCAACCAGCCAACCCGTCAACAAGCAAAAAGGAAAGAGAGCGCCACCCCATCCGCATCCTCACTCGTCCTTCTTCTGCACCTCCTCCCCGACCACAGCTGCGGCGACAGTCTCCGTCGCAGACTGGACCGCCTTGCTGGCGCCGCCGACGACGCCCGCGACGGCGCTGCGCAGGGCCAGCTTGGCCGAGGTCTCGTCGCCCGGGTTGAGGCGGGTCAGCTCGGTGACGAAGCTCTGGCCCCACCAGGCGCTGGTGTACTTGAAGACGTAGCGCTCGAGTTTCTTAAAGTTCTGCTTGCGCTGGTCCGGCGACATGGTGACGGCGTCGTGGATCGAGTTGGCCAGCTCCTCGGTGTTCCAGGGGTTGACGATGAGGCTGCCGTTGAGGCTCTGGGCGGCGCCGGTGAACTCTGACAATATCATGACGCCGTGCCGCTCCGCCTGCGTGGCGATGTACTCGTACGAGACCAGGTTCATGCCGTCGCGGGTGGAGCTGACCAGGCAGACGTCGCTCATAGCGTAGAGGGCCGTGAGCTCCTGGAACGAGACGGACTGGTGCAGGAAGTGGATCGGCATGTACTCTATGGTGCCGAACTTGCCGTTGATGCGCCCGACCAGCTCGTTGACGACGGCCCGCAGGTTCTGGTACTCCTCGACGTCCTGGCGGCTGGGCACGGCGACCTGCACGAGCACGATCTTGCCGATCCACTCGGGGTGCTCGGTGAGGAAGACCTCAAAGGCGTGCAGCTTCTGCGGGACGCCCTTGATGTAGTCGAGGCGGTCGACGCCGACGATGATCCGGATGCCGTCGAACTTGCGCTTGAGCGCCGCGATGCGCTCCTTGACCTTGTCCTCCTTGAGGCCCTCGACGAATTTCTCCGGGTCGATGCCGATCGGGAAGGCGCCGACAGTAACGAACCTTCCCTTGAAGTCGACTCCGTTTGGAGTGCTCTGAGTGCCGCTGCAGGGGTGTGGTGGTTAGTCTCGGAGCAGCGGGTAATTGCGTGGTGCGGAACAGCAGGAAACTCACAGAATCCTCGAGCAGCTGCTCAGGAAATGCCTGGCGTAGTCGTAGGTATGGAATCCAACCAGATCGCAGTCGAGGATGCCCCGGAGCAGCTCCTCGCGCACGGGCAGAATGCGGTAGATCTCGCTGCTGGGGAAGGGGGTGTGCAGGAAGAAGCCAATCTTGACGTCCTTCTTGGTCTCGCCGATCTCCTCGCGCAACATCTGGGGCAGCAGCATCAGATGGTAGTCGTGGACCCAGACCAGGTCGCCGTCCTGCACATCTTTGGCCACCTCCTTGGCAAACAGCCGGTTAACTTCACGGTATGCGACCCAGGCGGACTCGTCGAAGGTGATCTCGCCGGGGTGGTAGTGGAAGAGGGGCCAGAGAATCGAGTCTGCGGGAGAGGATCATCTTTGTCAGCCATGTCCAACAGGGTCAACCGTGCAATCCCGCCGCGCGCCTCGACTCACTCGCAAAACCGTTGTAGTGGCGGTCGGCCAACTCTTCGTCAATAAAGACGGGAATCGCGTTGTACTTCTCCCTGAGCTGCTCCCTCATAGGGCCAGCCTCAGCTTCGGGCACCTCGAGACCGGGCCAGCCGTACCACTGGAAGCTGGTAGCCTTGGACAGTCCGCTCAGGCCGGTGACGAGACCACCCGAAGACATGGAGAAGCTGAATCCGCCCTCGTCGCCGCGCTTGATGGTGATGGGCAAGCGATTGGAGATGAGGAGCAGCCTGCCCGAGGCGGCGGCATTGTCTTCGACGACACCAGGCATTGCGACTCGAGGTGGCGGGCTGCGAGCTTGGTTTTGTTGGGTTCCCGAAGGCGAAAAGCGCGAGAATGCGCTTGTTCTCGTGGGATGCGAGAACGGTGACGGTAGGTCGGCAGGTTAGTAGGTCGCGAAGAGAACTGGGCGCCTGTGTCTCGCGCTTCCGGGGCAGTGCCAATGTAGCAGATGCGATTGGACGCCGGTTTGCCGATCGTGGGCTGTTTGCTCGGCGGATGGTGCGAGGATGTGTTGTTTCCCGGCGGACGGTGGATGTGCTGTTTCTCGGCGGATCGATCGAGACTCGGAGGGAACGCAATGCCGGCTGACGTTATGGTAAAGATGATGGTGGACGGGGAATTCCAGAACCAACAACCTTGAAACACTGGCCGGCCGTTGATAACGTTAGCACAATGACGGATGGCGGGGCAGCCGGCCACGGCGGGGAGCGGGGTTCTTCGTATGCAACTCACGACGACAGGGAGAACGGACAATGAGCAGTCACCAGGGCTTCTCGCTTTGCGAATTAAGAAATACAATGCACCAGGGAGAATGACAGCGGTCGTGTTCCGGGTCTGGCTTGCGGCGTGCGGCACAGATAAAGATGTTGAGAATAGCAAGCGGGAGCAGAGGTAGAAATGGGTTTCAAAGTTGGCTGTTGGACCTGGTGCAAGCTCTCGAAGCTGGCTGAAGCTGGGCAGCGCCGACGACGTAATTTTTGATCTTGGAGCAGGGATGCCAGGGGCGGGAAGGGCGATGCAGCAGCGCCGCGCCCCTCA
>OUNM010135645.1_pt1 | contig 17197 bp, 11 predicted proteins | sample 1769961 | NCBI WGS metagenome assembly OUNM01 (sample SAMEA3914820, study PRJEB12502) | metagenome | biome: forest; material: soil | place: USA | collected 2012-03-12 | depth 0.3 m
GACGGTGCTAGCAGAACCAGACCTCGCTGACGAGCTACAGTGCGGGCCATCTGTCACCCCAGCCAAACGGCTTGGATGCCAGAAAGCCCTGGCCATCTCTTTGGGTGTTCTATAAAGCGGTGAAGGGGGCAGCGCAGTGATGGCACCTAGGTTGCATGCATCTTGATGCATGCGCAAATACCCACGACCCTCGCCCTGCTGGCGTACCCGCAGCCAGGTGTGGGGTCTCGTCCCGCCAGTCTGGGGTGTCGAGGTCCTCGGGCACGGAGTCAAGGGACTGGTCGGGGCAGGCTAAGCTAGCGTCCTCGGTAAGGGGACCGAGCCGTTGGCAGCTGTCAGTTCTGAGGCCTGATTTGCCCTCCGCCAACTCCAGCTGCTCCTCTCGAGCTCCTCCGCTGACACCACGAGGACAAGCGCGCCAAGCCAGTTAGTGAGCGCCTCACATCCATGGCTTGCCGCCTCTCAGTGGATCGGAGAATTCCTGGGTCCCGCGAAGCCGAATCGCAGGACTCCTCGCAACTCAGAATGAGGGAGGGGTGGGATGGAGCGGACTGTGGGAGGCGGGATGTGCGAGACATGGCTCAACGACTTCGAGGGTATGAGCCGGGCCGTTGCCTGAGCTTGTGCAATATTATCTGCGGGCAGACAACGGGAGCCGGGAAGACGAGGAGAGGAGTAAAAGGTGTTGGGGTTGGAAGAAGCTCTCGGGCAGGGTTGTCTCCCTCGGGGAAGGGAGAAAAGACACCCGGAGAAGAGGTGTGGCAGGCAAACCGGCGACTTCCAAGGACTGGATCATGACCGGCCACGGCTGACTGCAGTGCCACATCTCAGGAGCTGCTTCCGCTGTCTGCAGAATTTGCAGACTTTGCAGAGTCGCAGACGGGCCGGATTCGACAATCGGACCATTTGATGGGCAGGCCTGAGCAATTTAATCTGCCGAACGGAGCCACGGGAGCGACGGGACAGTTCGGCTGTCAAAGTCGCAGATGAGACGACGTCGCGGACAGCATCCGGGACCGGAAATGAATGGGTGAGTGAGCGGTTCTTCATGCGGCCAGATTCGGCAGCCGGCCAGGGACGGGAAGGCCTTGCTCCGGATTCTTTGCTCTTTCGGGGTGCCCAGCAGACGCCAAACAGCCCCCAAATAACCCCCAAGGAGCAGCCCCTCCCAGCACCCACGGTCCCACGCCGCACCACGCAGCAGCCGATCGACCAAGTGCCCCCTTGGCGGCACTCGGGGCGCCTCCCCACGCGTGGTGGGAAACTCAAAATCAGCCAGATTCGCGTCATCGAGGCCCGCCTCACCCGCCTGGCTCCCGTTGGCGGATCCCGTCCCGCCATCCACTTCGAATCCCACCTCCAAAACCGCAACGCCCGGACGTCGGCCTGCAGTGCCACGACACCTCATCCTTCCCCCAGACTCTTCGACGCTTCACCGACACAACGATAATGCATGACAATGCAGGCGCTAGGGTGACCGGTCTGGAAGTGGAGCCACATGTCTTCTGGCGCAGGATCCCAAACCCGCTTCAAACCCACACCGCGAGCTTCCGGGAGCCTTCGTCGCCGATCGTCGATAGCTCGCAAGCTCGCAAGCCGGTGGGGCCGCCCCGGCTGTCGGGGACCGCGTGGAAGATGGGACATGGCCCCGGCAGCTGCTGGAGCCACTCGCTCTCACTCACCCACTGCTCGCCAGGTCTGGTCCTGCCCGGCGACAGATGCGCTTGTCCGAGCCGATGCCCGCCAGCGCGCTACACAGCAGCTCTTGGGGGTCACCCAGCGGTGTCATGAGGGAGCAGAAGCATGCCTCACACAGCGTCCCGGGCAGCGTTCACCGCGTTTCGCGGGGCACAAGATGCCGTGAGCGATGCTCTCCCCAGTCCCCGTGCCCACTCCCCGAGGTCCAACTCGCATTTCCCGATTCGCTCGATCGTCTTTGGGGCAAAACAAGGTGGGTGGGGGCGAATATCGGTGCGTTCCCGTCGTGACTGGTGCCACCAAACGACAACCCAAAAGCTGTGCCGCATCCGAGCTCCGCGTCCCGCGCCCGGTTTCGATACCGGCGGCAAAGTCCATCGAATTCTCCATGCTGGGGCCCGCGGAACCACGCGCGTACCCGAACGGAAACCTGCCGGAGCTGTCAGCGAGCCTGCATTCCTTGCTGCAAGAGCCACCCTTGACCGGTTTCGACCTGTTCTGCCCCCCTCACCCTCTCCCCGCCTCCTTCGTATCCCGCCTCTCGTCGACACCAACGTGGTGAGCGGGGGAGCAACTGAACCTGTCGGCGGGATTTGTGAGAAGAGAGAGAGAGAAAGCGTTCTCCGTGGACGAGAAAAAAAACCGAGACAACCCGTGATGAAATCGTAGCAAGCCACGTCAGGCCATCCATCCCTCCATCGGGTTTCACGTCCCACCAGAACTGAGACCCGACCACCGGCAGCAGAACAGAACACAGCAGCATGTAAGTCACCGCATGGTCCACCCAGAACGACGAGAGATCGCATCGACACCCCCTCCCTCTCTCCCCCGCAGCTTTGCCGGTCTTTCGGCCGGAGTACAGTCTCCCCCCCCTCTCTCTCTCGTGGGGCGGGCGTGGGGCGTGGCACGACCGGGTAGCGGTCCCGTGCCTTGGTATTTTTGTCCGACGCCAGGTTTCTGCTTCTGCTTCTGCTTCTTGCCCGGCTTCCAGCCTGCCGCAGACCGGATTCCCTGGCGGGTAGGGTGTAAAATCCCATTTTTGGCTCGGGAGGCGCCCAGGGAGGGGGGGGGGGGGTCAAGTCAGTCCCGAGACCGAGAGAAAAAAGCCTCTCAGCTGTGTCCGGCGTGTCAGCGCCGCCGCCGCCCCCCTTCCAAGATTCAGGCTCCTCTTTTTTTTTTTCGTTCAACTCCGGGCTCCCCAGTGGCGCTCAATATAAGGCGGAGGAAAATGCGCTGGCGTTTGTGGGGGTCACGAGACCCCCATCTTGGGCGCTGTCCCTGGTCGCGTGGTGAAGCTGAGTTTTGGGACTGGGTGATCGGCTATGGGTGTCATGTGGAGAGTTTGTTGGCGGATATCGGTTGGTTTTGGTGTCTTGTTTTCTGCTGAGGGAGCTTGGAGAGAGGCGTGGTTTGAAGCGTGCCTCAGCTGGGTGGTTGATGTTGGCGGTGACGTGGCAGGGCCATACTCGCAGTGGTGATGGTTGTCGTTATCAGTCTCGTTGTGTGAGCTTAGGTGGAGAGTGGTCGTAATGTGGAGGGGTAAAGGTTAGCTGAGCGTGGGAGGGCGGGTGGCCGCAGGCGGCGAAGGCTTATCGTTGTCGACTCGAGCTTGATGCTGAAGTGGCTAACGGAGAGGGGCGACGCTGGAAGACGGTGCTCGCTGGTCAAGACGCAGGGTGGGCATGGGCTCGGGTTGACATAGGTAAGATTGCAAGTGAGGCTGCGGGAAAGGCGAAGGAGCTCAGCACCGCAGCCGGTATGGAAGAGGAGGTGGAAGTAAGGTTTCTGAGGTGTGATGGACCTGCGTGGTCACCCGGTCCCAGACCGAGGCGAGGGTAAGGGTTGCTATCCTGCCGGTGCGCAGCTGGACACGAGGTCTCTCCTTGGAGACTGTCTGTAATCACACCGAGTGGCCAATGCTTGCTTGCCACTGTTTATGTTTATGCCCCCTTTTTCTTGTGGCCCCTGAACACCACCATTTGAGTGAGTACGCACTGACGTTACTCCCAAGGAGCTACGTTGGCTCGAGTGTTCAGAGTGTGCCGCACAGGAGGACAATAGGTACACATCATGGTGTTTTTGGGTAGATAGTGACTCTACAACTATGTACTAGAGAGTGGTCACTGAACCCAGGTTGGCCGTGTAAGTGGTTTTGCCCCAAGCATTATTCCACGGATTACCTAGGTATGAGGGTACCAGGGAGGGAATCCACTCTCGGCCCGGACCACTGTCAACTGAATTCCGGTTGCAGTTGCATGCAGAGCCTCAGCCTGGGTAACCTGGCACAGCGCCTCGGTGCCGTCCCTCCAGGCACGCTCCCCCTGTCCGGGACCGCACACACACCTGCACATCACAGCCAAAGCCTCGCTCCATATGCCGACAGACCAGTCCAGATTCCAGAAGCTGCTCCGACGGTGAATACGAGACGGCGTCTGGGGACCAGTCGGAGCCGGATCCAGAGGCACATCAGCCGGATCTGGGCCGCTCGACTTTCCGAATCGGGCCCGCTGCAGATGCGGCCGATTCGAGACGGCCGTGGCTCGCTGCTGCTACTGGCTCCCGGTTTCCATGGCTGCTAGTCCACTCCACTATGGAGCTCCGGACAATATGATCAGTCAAACCGTCTCCGCTTTCCTGGCGCCATTCATGGCTGAGGGGTCTGGACCAACGGCCAAGGGCGGACGACCAACGACGAGTACGAGGTAGGATGGAGTGTTCCCTATTTATACACCTCGAAGACTCTCTGCTGCTGGTCTATGTATGGCTGTCCAGCCGAGCACTCATGGGGATATGGGCGGCCTCCAACTCTCGATTCGGCCTGCCCCACCCCTTTTCGGGGTCTTTGATGAAGCCTCGTGGACTGCACAATGATACTTTGCAGTCTGGTGGGTGGTGTGCATGGTGCGGCTACTGAGGAGTCACATCCCAGCCCACCACATCCCGTCCCGTACTCCAGTAATACGTCCCACATCCCTCGTCCATCGTTGTTGGCCAGCTGCAGTGGTTAGCTGCGGTATCACGCATGCTATGACGCCATGGAAACAGGGGACGGCCGGGTGGGAGGGCGGTGAGGGGCGAGTAGGGAGCCTCATCAGTCTGGAGATGGGGGCCTTTGCATCCACCACCTCGGGGGGTGAGCCAGAACATGGCAGGGTAGCTATGCATGGCGCATGTCCGGCATCTTCGATCGCGAGTGGCTTTCCCCATCTGTAGCACGACGGGAAAGAGGCGCGGAATAGACCCACGCCCCCTCCCTCTGCCGATCGGCTTGACCACTGAGACCCTGCGGCGCTGAGACCGAGACATATTGACGTCGTTGACGGACCCCTCTTCTTCACACCCACCGAGCTGCCATGCCGCCTGCGCTAGACCCGCTGCGACGGATCTCGCAGATGCGGGTCCCGGATCGAGGGTGCGTCGAGGCGAGATAGGTGGGAGTGGAAGGGGAGAAGGAGGGGTTCTACTCAAGCACGTCGACATATGCAGTACCGAGACATTCTGCCAGATCTGAGATGATACACAGAGGCAAGCAGGACGCCGAGTCGTCACGGTTCTGTCATGCGCGTCGTCGGATGCGGACATGCTTCATTTTGGCCAGGCTCGGTCTCTTCATCCCATGTTGGACGTCCCGTTGCCCTGCGTTGTCCCTGGTCCACGTGGTTGTGGGTCAGGTCAGATCGGAGTACGCTGAGATCGGTCTGATCTTGTTTCTACTCGAGTGGAACTTGCTTGTGTCTACTCGGGAGAGGAGTCGGAGGAGATACTGCCAGGTGGTGTAATAAGAGAGTAACTATCTTCACGATGTATAGAAGCCAAGAGATGGTCTCGGTTGGGCAGGGAGAAACCATGCTCGCCCGGTGCAGATTAGTGTTGTGTCATAGTGGTGGTGGTGTTGACGGCTTCCCGGGTCCGAAAAGGGGTCGATGCAGGGAAACGTAACGCAGCCCTTCCCCCCCAACCAGCCAACCGGGACCGTTGAAACCGCCATAGAAGCCAGCCGCGCTTATCGACGGCGGTGTAACCTTCGTGTTGAAGATTGTATTTCGAGAAGCAAAAACCTGGGTCTCAACCCAACCAAGTCCTACACTGGGCAGCAGTGCCTGAAGGAGGGACACGTCCAGAGCTGCAAGCTGCACCCTTCCTTCTAACCGACGTGCCGTCTTCATCCGCATTACGACAACCCATCCTCCACTCAGGCCCATGAGTCCTTGACCGAGGGAGGATTGACAGCCGCAGGACGTGACACAGCGTCGGCCGGTGAGCTTACACAGCCAAGACAGGACCAAGCAGAGGAAAAGGGGCTGGACCGGTGACAACAAAACAAACCAATGGAATAAATAGACAATGCGTGGCTTGAAATTAATGTGCTGGAAGAAGGAAAATGAATAACCTTCGATGTTCACACCAAGGGGTGCTGCAGTCGCCATGTCTGCGCGTGCACAGGTGGGTGAATAGCTGGGAGCGAACAATAGAGCAGAAGTCAGTGCCTATTCGCAATCCGTCTCTCTCCCATTCTCAGCCATTCCGTTCGGGGGTGAATGGTGATGGTGGGTTCAAGTTGATGACCTATGGTGGCTCTGTGGATGGCCTACCTCTACTGTGTATTAGGTATTGTGCGCCAGTGGTGAATAGAAAGAATAGTGGGGTGCTCAATGGTGCAGTGCAGTGGCCTGAATGGAGCACGGGCCATTGACGTCCCGACTCCCCGTTCGTTCCCAATTCCATCCCGCTCAGCCTTGCCCTCGGCCATCTTCAGCCTCGCGCCCCATCCCCAAAACTCCAAGTCGGGTCCTTTCGCGGTTCCTTCAAGCCATCCCCGTTCTAGCGCCAAGACCAACAGTGCTCTTCTCCTTAACAGCGACTTGGCATCGACGTCCAGCCTACCTACCCTCGCACCCGCCGGGTTCACGCCGTCCCATCCATCATCCATCACTCCCCAACCCAGCCAGTCTCCATCTCGAACGCCGCCATCATGGCAAACCAGAATCCCTCGACACCCGTCAAGGTGCCCTCGTCGGCCGCAAACCACACAGCCGCCACCCTCGACCCGGATCTCAGGTCACAGATCAACGCAATCCTGATAAAGGAAGGCCATGTCACCAAGTACGTCTGCGCTGGCTTCCTGCTGTCGCCCTTTGTGCTCCTGGAACCCCTGTGCCCCTTGTGCTCCCGAGCCACAGCCAGAGAGGCCCCGCTAACCCGTCCCTTTTTCTCACAACAGGATCCAGGAGCACCTCCTCCACGCCTTGAACTCTCACCAAGCCAACTGGCCCACCATGATCCAGACCCACGCCCTCTCCCTCCTCCGTTCCGGCGAAGTATCGTCCTTCCCCGCCCTCCTGCGCCGCGTCATCGAGGACGTCCGCCACGACACAGCCCTTGCCCCCAACTCCAATGGCACCACCAAGGCCGTCAACGGCGCGTCCACAGACGAGAACGGCGCCACCGTGAACGGCAAGAAGACCGAGGGCACCAACGGGGCGACCACCAGCGGCCCCCGGCCGAACCTCGCCATCCCACAAGCCGTGGTCGACGAAGCCCTCAAGTCGACGCGCGACTGCCTCGAGTCGATGTGCGAGATTGACGAGAGCGGCTCGGTATGAGCTGCCGCGACAAACCCACAACCAAAGAGCCAAGCGGGCAGACAAGCTTGGCCGAAAACAACAAGACAGGTTGGGCCGAACGATCCCGACCAGACAGCCTGTTTCTTTCTCACGAAAATACACCACACCACACCACTCAACAACATCCAACACTCAACACCCCAACATCAAATTCAATGCGCACAAGATGCACATCAAAGCATACCACACAGCGGTGGCAGCGGGTCGCCACACCGCCCCGCACCGCACCGAACCGACACAATCCAAAGACCAAGAAGAACGAAGCTCAAAGGCAGCGGTTGCAAACCACCAATCGCAACTCATTCCAAAGAAGAAAGAAAACGAGCCCAGGCAAGACAATAGCAGAGGCCGGGAAACACTGGCTGGTTTCCCATGCCCGATGACACCAGCATGAACAAGGGGCGGCATTGTGAAAGACCGCAAAGAAGAAGACGGCAACGCAGTTTACTGGGAAGGAGAGAGGCAAAGGAAATTGGATGGTTTCCCACGGAGTGGGAAGCGCAAAGGGGTTATGCTTTTGAGGCGTCATGGTGGAGGGAGGCAAAGTGCTGCTGCGAGGAGGGGGGGTAAAGGAATCCCTTCAGAGTTAACGACTGCCTGGATCGACCACGAATGTCAATTACCATTTTTTTTTCTTGCAGAGTTGACGGGACAAATATCAGCCAAATAAACCCCCAAGATAATCATCCGCGAGGAGTTGTCATCTTTGATGCCACCCGCCGCTCAGTCCCCGGTTCTCCCAGGCACTGTCACATCCCCATCACAAAACAACACAACCCACCATCACAACAAGCTCTAGGACAATCGCAATCTATAATCTGTCTTCACTGCTGCGCCAGATTACCAAACCGCCCATGCCTGCCTATCTATGCCGGCCGCCCGTCCCCGGATCCCACCCGCGGCGCCATCACCCATCCACCCCAAAGTGTATCCGACGACCCCACCTCCCAGAAGAAGACCCAGAGCCCGACCCAGACCAGGCAAACCAGCAAGCAAAACCCCACGCACCCAGTCTGAACGCAAGCAAAGCAAAAGGAGTAGCCGTAGCTGTAGCTAGTATTCGGTTTCCTTTCCCCCCTCAGCAAGGGGCGCGCATGTGCATGCCTCATGAGAAGATCATGACTAAGAAAAAGCCTAGAATACACAGAGATCCCGATATCCCCCCCAACCTGATTGCCTGCCTGCCTGCCTGTCTTGCTTGCCCCGGTCGTTTAGTCGTAGAGACCGTCATCATTGCCAGCGTCGCCAAACGAGTTGCCAGCACCGCCGTTGCCGGCGCCGCTGCCCTCGACGCCGCCCTCGGGGAACTTGAAGTAGGCGCCGGGGCCGGCGTTCTTCATCTGCTGGGCAAAAGCCTCGTACCGGCGGATCTCGACGTCGGTGACGGAGCGGCGGGCCATCTGCATGGCCTCCTCGAAGTGGCGCTTGGTGAGCTCGGGGACCGGGTCCTCGTCGTCCTCCATCTCGACGTCCTCGCCCGCGGCCTCGCGCTCCTTGAGGCGGTTGATCTCGAGCGCGATGGACTCCTTGATGGCCAGCTTGACGGCGCGCTGGGTGATGAAGCCCAGATCGGCACCGGAGAAGCCGTGCGTCTTGGAGGCGATGTAGTTGAGGTCGACGTCGTCGGCAACGGGCGTCTTGCGCAGCTGGGCTGAGAGAATGCCCAGGCGGCCGGCCTCATCGGGCAGAGGCACGTAGATGAGCGAGTCGAGACGCCCGGGACGGCACAGGGCAGGGTCAAGCTGCTCGGGCCTGTTGGTGGCGCCAATGACGAAGACGTTCTTCTTGGAAGTCATGCCGTCCATTTCTAGGAGAGTTTTGTCAGTACATGCACAAAGACAACGGCGACTGCGAATCAAGACGACTTACCGGTCAGGAGCTGGTTAACGACACGGTCTGAGGCACCGCCAGCATCGCCGACAGAGCCACCACGGGCCTTGGCGATGGAATCCAACTCGTCGAGGAAGACGACACAGGGAGCAGCGGCGCGCGCCTTGTCAAAGATATCGCGGATGTTGCTCTCCGACTCACCGAACCACATGGAAAGCAGCTCGGGGCCCTTGACGGAGATGAAGTTGGCAGCGCACTCGTTGGCGACGGCCTTGGCCAACATCGTCTTACCCGTACCGGGAGGACCATAGAAGAGCACACCGCGGGACGGCGAGAGGCCGAACTTGAGGAACTTTTCGGGGTGGTCGACGGGGTACTGCACGCTCTCCTTGAGCTCCTGCTTGACCGTCTCGAGACCACCGATATCCTCCCAGCGGACGTTGGGAACCTCGACGACGGCAACCTCGCGGAGAGCCGAGGGGTTCGAAACGCCGAGGGCGAAGCGGAAGTTCTCCATGGTGACACCGAGAGAGTCGAGCACCTCGGCGTCGATGGTGTCCTCGTCCAGATCGATAAGATCCATCTTCTCACGAATCTGCTGCATGGCAGCTTCGGAGCAGAGGGCAGCGACATCGGAGCCGACGTAGCCGTGGGTCTCGGCGGCAATCTGCTCGAGATCGACGTCATCACCAAGCTTCATGTTCTTGGTGTGGATCTGCAGAATCTCCAGACGGCCGGTCGGGTCGGGAATGCCAATGTCGACCTCGCGATCGAAACGGCCGAAGCGACGCAGAGCCGGATCGATCGAGTTGGGCCGGTTGGTGGCGGCCATGACGACAACGTTGGACCGCGCCTTCATGCCATCCATCAGGGTGAGGAGCTGAGACACGACGCGGCGCTCGACCTCGCCGTTTGTCTTGTCACGCTTGGGGGCGATGGAGTCGATTTCGTCGATAAAGATGATGGCTGGCGAGTTCTTCTCGGCCTCCTCGAAAGCCTTTCTCAAGTTGGACTCGGATTCACCGGCCATCTTGGACATGATCTCGGGACCGTTGATCAGGAAGAAGAAGGCGCCTGTCTCGTTCGCGACGGCACGAGCCATCAACGTCTTACCGGTACCGGGAGGCCCGTAGAGCAGCACACCGCGAGGGGGCTTGATACCGATGGACTTGAAGAGCTGCGGGTGGCGGAGCGGCAGCTCAACCATCTCGCGGATCTGGGCCATCTGCTTGCGGCAGCCACCGATATCATCGTAGCCGACCTCGTTGAGGTTGTTCTCCTCCTCATCACGCTGGATGGGCTCGCCTTCGCAGTGGATGACGGTGTCCTGGGCGACGATGCCGTACTCGGGGGGATCGACCTCGACGACCTTGAACTCGACTTGCCTCATGCCACCGCGCACGATGAAGAGGTCGCCTTGTCTCACTGGGCGGTAGGCTTCCCGGAAGTAGGGAGCAAGGAAAACGTCGAACAGGGACCCGGTGATGCCCTCGACGGTATCGGCGATGGGGAGGACGGCAATACGCTTGGCCTGCTCACTTTGTCAGCCTTGTCGGAAAACGCCCCCACTCGAAAGCGGTACTCACATATTTGATATCCGGGCAGGGGTGGATGGTGATGATGTCGCCGTGCTTGACACGCAGGTTGTGGCGGACGACACGGTTGATGCGGGCGCTACCGTCGTCAAGGTCGTCGTCGGCGAGAACGATCAACACAGTGTCCTTCCTCTTCTTGCCGCGAACCAGCACCGTGTCGCCACGGAAAAGCTGGAGCGCCTCCATTGTGTTGTTTGAGAGGGCAATGATCGAGTTGTCATCGTTGACGGCATCGGTGACCCTGCGGTTTCTCGTTAGCCAGCCATCGACAGAAATCCCGGAGTGTCGCTTTCCACATACATCAGCTGGTTAGGCTTCTTCTTCTTCTTGAGAATGGCAGTGGCTGTGTCATCTTCGTCCTTGCGCTCAGCGCCAGAAACATCGCTGCGGAGATGGTTAGCCGACGCCGCGGTGCCAGAAGAGGGCGGGAATCTCCAAAGCAACCACGTACGTCAAATTGACCTTCTTCTTGTGCTCAGGGTGGTCGGGGGTGGGCTCGGGCGCCATCTTGTCGGGCTGATGGCGGGCTGCGGAAAGCGGCGGAGCTGAGGTCGGGGAAAGGTGCGCGGGCGCCGGTCGGTTGTTGCGGGAAATGGGGATGGCCTCGTGCAGGAAGACGAGGAAATAGTTTGATGGAAGCGAGAGGAGGATGGGTTGGGAGATGGAGTTGAGGAATGAGGGAAGAAAGGCTGGAGTTTGTGGCAGCCCCTCGGTCGACTTTGATGTGGTCGGTAAGTTGGCCTCTCCTCTGGCGGGACAACAGGCGGCGAACTGACTCCAGGCGGCCACTCAGATGACGACTGCGGAGCTTTGGGCGGCAAAGTCCGTGCGCCTTCCAGGCACGCTAAGATCCGGCCCAAGCTTGTTGGGCCTGTGACCAACCAAGCGCTGAGAAGCCGGCAAGGTGGAACCTTCCAACTGTTTCGATGCGCAACTTGGCGGGCTGAAAGAGCAGTTGACAGCCTGGAAGGTGCTGAATAAACGCAGAAGAATGGGTTCCAGTTTGGTGGATGTCCGGTGTTCCGAATGACAGGCAAATCAAGTTGTTGTTTTTCCCCTTATTTTTACCTATTTCCAAGCACAATTCATGCATGCAAGAAGCAGCATTAACGTTACCGGGTGTTCAAGCCGCAGCAGCAGATCCTAAAAGCATCTACGCGCAAACACCGAGCTGCCGGCCCTGCAGCTGCCGGCCAACACGCCGTTGCCACCGACCGCCTTCATTCTAAAGCGCCCTCGGGCAAAACCATACGAAGCAGCAAATGGAGATGTACCAATATTGCCGCCACTTGAGTCGTCAAGAAGAAGCCGGTTCCCTGCAGGGCTCGTTAGTCCGGAAACCCCGGTGTTTAGTTCTGGACGGAGGCAGGTCAAGTTGATGGATGCATCGGAGGCTACCGAAGCAGCATCAGCAGCATCAGTAACCATCAACAACGTCAGAAACCATCAGAGAGCATCGTGGGTTATGGCGCACCATTATAATAACCTTGGACCTTGGGTTCTACGTTCGCCAGCCGCACCTCCCTCTGGCCTGAAGGCCACTGATCAAGGGCACTGCCCATGCGTTTGATGAGTCTTGGCTTGATGCTGCGGCAAACGGAGAGATGAAAGTTTCCCGCAATCCCGGTTTGCATAGTCGATCTCTGGGGCATGCGAAAGCCAGAGCGCAGTTGACAGTATGTTGTCTGCATGCTGTCTCCTTTTCGAAGTACCTTGTCTCTTTGGGTACCCTTGGCCGCCACACAAGCCAAGAGGTCGAACTCAAAGAGCCGCAAGCTCGGCAGACCCCATCAAGTGCCGGCTTGCAGTGGTGTGGTGTCAACCTGGTTGACGGCTCCTGGCTCCCTGGCCCCCGCTGCAAGGCCGTTGTTTAAGTCTCCTCCTTGCGTCCGCATCTGGCCGGGTTGGGCAAGCTGCCCTCCACCCCCCACCCCGCCTCCCCTCAAGCAACAGGCCCGGATATCTGGCCGAAGGCTCGATCTTGCATCCCGATCCTCCTAGGCTTCTCAATCTCGAGGGCTTGCCTGGCTAGCCGCGCCCCGTGTCTCGAGCAGAACGACAACCTTCTCCGCCGCTCCACGGAAAGTATTTTGATATTGACACCGAACCCGCGTTAGTTAGTCCATCACAGCCGGAGGTGCAGCAGTCAAGATGAGAGCAGGCGCAGTGGTGTGTTGCACAGTCTGAGATTTGATGTTGGAGTTGTCGAGGTCCGAGGCGGCCAATTACACGGCCTCTCGCACCAGCAAAACATCGGTCCAGTCGAGCCCACCAGGCATCAACAAAACCAGCAAAGTTGAACAACAGATTGAGCTTCCCCAGTTTCACTTTCTCGGCGGGGTGCTTCGAGAATATATCTGCCTGAGGAAGGAAGACGCTCAGCCCCGTTGGTGGCCTGGATGGATGCGCCCGCGAGCTTCGAGCGGCGCTGGCAGGGACCAGAGGCGTGGCCGCGTGGCTCCGTGGCTGCGTGGCGTGGCGGAGAAGTTTGTCTACTCTGTGCCGGAGTTACAGAACGTTCCGGTCCACGGACGAACACGGACGAACCCAGCGGTGTCGTCCAGCATCTGCTGACAGAGCATGAATAATTCCGTCTGCTGTTGCCGGTCGGGCAAGGACCATCATCGGCACCGCTGCCAGTCTCAACACCTACTCAGTCGAGGCTAGCTTGTGGTCAATCAAGCTCTCACGGGACGTGCCGGCAGACGCTCCGGAGCCCAGACCGCCTCGGTCATGATTGGCTCGAGAGCGGCCCGTCAGGGGTGCCATGCTTGTGGTGCCGAAGAACCTTGCAGGTGGCTGAGGCGTGCCCTGGGGATGGCGGAGGAGGGGTCGTCTTGTGCTGTGTCAGGCAACAATACCGTTACTCTGCTGACCGCAGTTTCCAAGTCTCCCATTCCTGGTTGCGTTGGCGTTGATCTTCCGAGGAAGTAGAGAAATGCATGCCGTGAGTCCTTGCCCGGTGGCTTCACAATATCCGTCGATGCGGGCATGTCGGAGAGCCGGGGGATGAGTCGGGTAGGTTGGTGGGCTGGTGGAAACCACCAAGCTTTCTGACGTCGAGGGCAGGAATCAAAAGCCCAGACCACAGTTTAAGGTGTCATGCAACGGTGGGACTGATCCCTGCAGGCCCTGGGACGACAAGCGCAGTACCGGCTCTCCTCGACAAGCGGACAAGACACAAGAGATGAAGACAAGCGGGAGCTCGACCCCCTGCCCGCTTCGCAAGTCGCAACCGTGATCCACCTTTCCCGCGATCCTCCCCAGGCCCGCAGGGCTGAGACTGGAAAGTTCCCGGCTCCCGCTCTGTTCACGCATATCCCATATTGCTCTCGCAACGAAGCTTCCAAAACCGCGACTTTGGGCTGCGGATAGCCAGGATAGATCGCCAAGGCGCGGTAAATTGGCAGGAATCCTTCTCAAAAGCTTGCCAAATCATGTTGCTGACCGCCGGCCGCGTCCTTCATTTCCTTCCAGTCCTGTGCTTCCAGGCCGTTCCGGCGCGGCGATCGAGTGACATCGCTCTATCTTGCTCACCCGGCTCACCCAGAGCACTTCACCGGTGCTGCCGTAGTCCCCCAGGACTTATTAGCTCCGCTCCGTCCCCTTCCCTTTCCGCCCGCTCCCTCGCCGCATTGGCTGGAAGGGCTCCAAGCGTCAAGCGCGCATGGCGTCACAGCGCTGCAAGTAAGCCTGGGTCAGCATCCAAGTTTGTGCGACACCAGCGTCTCTGGAGCGGGCCCCGGCGATAGTGTGCTCCCATTCCGCCCCCTGCCAGGGACTTCTTGCGGCAAGGACAGCCGGATCCTATGTTCCTCTGCGGCACAACCCCCTCAGTGCTCGCTGCAGGCCAAAATACAGTAGTGATGGACCGTCCCGAGAACGTCGGCGCCTGCTTGGCACCTCTATGGTCGTTAGAGCGCCCTGTAAGTTCCAGGAACCCAAACACGCCTCCCCCCGGTCCCGACCCCTCCACCCCAGTCGCGGCCGGGACTGGCGGAGCACGGCAGGCGTGGTCAGATCCTTGAAAGTGCCTTTGTCTGTCCAAAGGACGGTACGGAGTACCAGTAGAGAAACCTTCTCAGAAGGGGGCTTGGAGCAACGCTTACTTGTACTGGTTATTATATGGATGCGAGCGACCGCACCTCGTGGGCCCCACGGGACTTCTTCCTCGGACCCAGGCTGCTCGCTCTATGAAAAGCCCCCTCTCGCCCAGACCAGATCCACCGGTTCCAAGACAACTATAGTGAAAGGAGACACTGAGGGTGTCAAGGAGACAGGGACCACCAAGTCCGAGCAGGGAGCCAGCCACAAGCAAAGCAGGACGCCATCACTATGGGGCTCGACTCGGACTCGCCCGCGTCGACATCTCGGCACCCACACCCACCCTCGGGGAGGAAAGGGTCCAAGAAGGTCAGGACCGGCTGTATAACATGCAAGTAGGTGCCACCCACGCCCACCCGCCCACTCACTCACTTCGTGGGAGAAACATAACACCGTTTGCTGACCTCGGACAGGATCCGCAAGGTCAAGTGCGACGAACTCAAGCCCTTCTGCATGCGCTGCACCAAGACGGGGCGCCGGTGTGATGGCTACCTGGACGCCAAAACCATGTCGCAACGACGGCGCCGTTCCGGGCCGGCGAGCGGCCACGCCGGAGATCCGCAGGCCCCCCTGGCACTCTTCTACGACTGGGCGCCCTCGGACGAGAGGCGAGCTTTCCACTTCTTCCAGCACATCACGGCACCCTGTCTCTCCGGAGACCTCGACGGCGCCTTCTGGCGGGTGCTGGTCCTTCAGATATGCCAGTCCGAGCCCGCCGTCCGGCATGCCGTCCTCGCCGTCAGCAGCCTCCACGAGGGGATGGTGCAGGCCACCAAGACGACGACGACGACGCCGTACGCCCACGCCGAGGACCGCAACGCCTTTGCTCTGTACCAGTACAACCGAGCCATCGCCTGTCTGCTGGACCAGATGCGCACCGCCGACGCGCGGCCACTGGTGCCGCTGTTGACGTGCGTGCTCTTTGTCTGCATCGAGCTCATGCAGAGCAAGGACCGGGAGTCGCTCCTCCACCTCCAACAGGGCCGCCAGCTGCTGAACCAGCTGGGGCGCAAGCCATCGACGCAGAACCCCGAGATGGACCTCATCAAGCAGCACCTGGTGCCCATGTACACGCGGCTGAGCCTGACCTCGCTCATGTTTGGCGGCGAGCCGGTGGAGATCCCGACGTCGCTCAAGACGCTGACCGAGGTGCCCATGGTGTTCGAGACCATCGACCAGGTGCGGTACGCGCTCTACGACTTTATGGATGCGTGCCTCCGGTTCGCCAAGAAGACGCATGTGGCCAAGCTCGGCGAGATTCCTCCGGATCAGATGCAGGCGTTTGAGAAGGAGCAGGACTTCTTGCTCAGGAAGCTCGCAAAGTTCAACGTTGCCTTCTCTCTCTATCGGTCGACGAAGCCCCGCGACGCGCCGGCGGGATCCATCTCCCTGATCCAAATCCACGTCCACACCACCTTCATCTGGGTCTCGACGGCCCTCAGCCAGCACGAGACGGTCTTTGACGATTACGTCGACACCTTCTCGACCATCATCCCGCTCGCCGCCGAGTACATCAACTCTCTCAGCACGCCTCACCCGAGCCACGAGCAACAGGCGGCGGGCAGGCCGGCGGCCCCCGCCCCCTCAGTAGCCGACACACGGCGCTTCGCAGCGCTGTTCACGTTTGAGATGTACATCATCGCGCCCCTGTACTTTGTGGCCTCCAAGTGCCGGCACCCAATCATCCGGCGCGCGGCACTAGACCTCCTCCGTCGCAACCCCACGCGGCGCGAGAACCTCTGGCGGGCCAACGTCATGGCCGCCATCGCGGAGCGGACCATGCGGCTCGAGGAGAAGCACCTGCGCCCCCACAGCCAACCCCATTCCCGGCAGGCTTCACCGCCTGAGCTCCCGCTCTTTTTCGGCTCTTCCATGCACGACCAGAACCCCTGGACTGCCAGCCTCTCGGACTCTACGTTCCAGGACAGCTTCGGCTCGATCAGCCTCGACATGCCGGCGGTGTCCTCGAGCAGCGCACCGTACGACAGCTTCGACGCCTCCCACGTGCCCGTAACCTCGTCCTGCTCCTCCTCCTCCATCAACGGCAGCGCGGACGCGACAAGCCTCAGCGACCTCACCAGCCACATGCCCATCGACCCAACCCTTTTCTTCGACCCCACCGAGGCCTCAACAGCGCACTCCTTCAGCGTCCCCCCCTCGGTGACCTCCTCGCTCGACGACCCCACCGCACCAACACCCTACCTCCTCGCCTCCACCGAAGCAGCAGCGTCCGCACCCTCCGACCTCGCCTGGAGCGCCACAACCTCCCACCCGGCCCCGGGCATCGCCCTCGAACCACCCACCCCGCTGGACATCACCAGCCCCTTCCTCATGCCCCTCCCGCAC
>OUNM010491597.1_pt1 | contig 17197 bp, 15 predicted proteins | sample 1769961 | NCBI WGS metagenome assembly OUNM01 (sample SAMEA3914820, study PRJEB12502) | metagenome | biome: forest; material: soil | place: USA | collected 2012-03-12 | depth 0.3 m
AGTCTATCTGCAGAATGGCCCAACATCACCCGCAAGGGCGAAGCCCCGGCCGACGCCGAAAAGTACAAGGACGAAAAAGACAAATTCGAGAAGTATTTCAGCAAAGAGCCGGCCAAGCGCTAGATTTAGCGCTTTCTAAGTCCTTTTCCGCCATCTTTGCGGACGCCATGCATCCTTCGCATGGCCCAAACGTTGCCGAAATGCAACAACGTACGCGACTCTGTCCCCAAATCGTGATATAACGATCCGGCTGGAAGCGGTCCGGGGTCCGGTCCGCCGCTAGCTCGGTCGCCATATCGGTTTCCGAAAGAAACTCACCGATACGGGCGGTCGAGCGGGCACACAGGGGAGTGTGCGCGGTGGGTCGCGGTGTCGCTGAAAGCGGGGCTTAGAGTGAAGGGATTGGATATGGCAGCCAAGCCGGCGAAGAAGCCGCCTGTGAAGGTGGTAAAGGATTTTGCGTTCGATAAGGGTGATTTTGTCGTGTACCCGACCCATGGCGTGGGCAAGGTGGTCGACATCGAGGCGAAGGAAATCGCCGGTCACCGTCTCGAACTGTTCGTCATCTCGTTCGAGCAGGAGCGCATGATGCTGCGCGTGCCGGTCGCGAAGGCGAAGCTCTCGGGTCTGCGCAAGCTCAGCTCGCGCAAGATCATGGAAAACGCGCTGGTCACCCTGAAGGGCCGCAGCCGCGTCAGCCGCGCCATGTGGAACCGCCGCGCCCAGGAATACGAAGCGAAGATCAACTCGGGCGACCCGGTGTCGATCGCCGAAGTCGTGCGCGACCTGCATCGCAATGCCGGCCAGCCCGACCAGTCCTACAGCGAACGGCAGATCTATGAAGCGGCCCTCGACCGCCTGGCGCGAGAACTCGCCGCCGTCGAGCGCATCGACAAGGAACTGGCGACGCAGAAGCTGAACAGCGTCCTTCAGAAGGTCGCTGCGTAAGCCTTCCGGAACGGATCTCGAAAAGGGCGGCCCTCGGGTCGCCCTTTTTGTTTGGGACTGCGGGCTTCCAGGCCCGCTCAAGCCCGAAGCGGGCCTCCAGGCCCGCGGTCCCGGAAGATTAAGGCTCGACGATCTTCACTTCCGTCTTCTTGGTGAAGTCCGCCACGTCGTCGACGCCGTTCAGCGCCAGCAATCGCGCGAGCTTCAGGTCCGGATAGACCATGCGGCGCGCCAGGGTGGCGGCCGTGGCGTTGCCGCGCGGCAGCACGTGGAGGCGATAGGGCGCCAGCGCACCGGCCTCGGCGTCCGACAGGAAGCGGAAGCTGCGCGCGGCATTCACCAGGGCGTTGATCCGTTGGTCGCGGTCGGGCCCTTCGGCCATCACGTTGAAGAAGCAGAGGCCCGGTCCGTTGCGCACGATGACGTGCCGGATCTGCGCCAGCCCGGTATCGGCGCCGCGCGGCTTGGCGCCGATCGCGGCCTCGGCGCCGGCGATCGTGGTCGACTGGATGTCGGTCGGCGTCGGCGAGAGCTGGTTGCGCATCCAGTCGTCGAGGCGGCCCGGCACCTTCTCGTCGGTGCAGGAGAAATACAGGATCGACCGGTCGCGGCCGACGCCCAGCACGCCGTCGCGATCGTTGAACAGGATGAAATCCGACGGCGCCTGGAAGGCGAGTTTCATCACCGGATGCAGGAACGTCGAGCCACGGACGAAGCCTTCTTCCGGCCGGTCGTCGACCGACATGCCGTCGAGCAAGGCGAGATAGCGGGCGCGATCGGATTCGCCGGGCGCGCGCGTGAGCTCCAGGGTGCTCAGGGCCGCGATCCGCTCGTCGGGCGCGGGATGGGTGGACATGGCGCTGCGCGGGCCGTCGGAGGCGAAGGCTGGCCCCAGAATCTGGTCCTGAAGGCGCGCCTCGCGGCGCAGCTTCTCGATCAGGGTCGTCATCGCGTCGCCGCGATACCCGGCTTTCACGATGTACTCCAGGCCGGCGCGGTCGGCCTCGATCTCCTGGTCGCGCGAATAGCGCCGCAGCGCCGCGAAGCCGTCGCGCGCGACGGAGCGGCCCACCGTGACCGATCCGCTGGTGGCGGCCGCCTTGACCGCGGCTTCCATTGCCGCGCGCCGCTCGCGGTCGCGCTGGGCGGCGTGGTGCAGCATGACGTGGCCGATCTCATGACCCATCGCTGCAGCGAGCTCCGCCTCGTCGTCGAGCAGCGCCAGCAGGCCGCGGGTGACGAAGATGTAGTTTGCGCCCAGTGCGTGCGCATTGGGCTCGGGCTGGTCGAGGATGTAGAACTTGAAGGAGCCGTCGATCTTGGCCTGGGTGACGAGCCTTTGGCCGACGCGATCGACCAGCGCCTGCAGTTCGGGCGACTGATAGGCCGCGCCGACCTGCTTCTCGACGTTGGGCGGGAGCGGCGGCGAACGCATGCCGGCTGCGCTCGCGGCGGCAGTCTGCGGCGGATTGTTCTCGGGCGCGCAGGCGCTGAGGCCAGCCAGCAGTGCCAGGAGCAATAAAATACGCTGAAAAATCACGCTTCCTCCCGCTCTGCCCGCGAGCCCCGGCGAAGCTTAGACGCAGGCGAGGGACCGCCGCAATCGCGGCAAAACCGATGGCAAAGACTGGCCCTCCGGCCGCCGCTATGGCACTCATGCCGACGGATCCTTGCATGCCGCGTTCGGAAACACCTCTTCGCTCCGACCTGTTCCCCGAGATCTCGCCCTATGCCAGCGGGATGCTGGCGGTCGATGCGCGTCACACGATCTATTGGGAGCAGAGCGGCAATCCCGAGGGCGTCCCCGTCGTGTTCCTCCATGGCGGTCCTGGCGCGGGCTCCGCGCCCGTCCATCGCCGCTTCTTCGATCCGCAGTTCTACCGCATCGTCGTGTTCGACCAGCGCGGCTGCGGCCGCTCGATGCCGCTCGGCGACCTGACCGACAACACGACCGATCATCTCGTGGCCGACATGGAGAAGCTGCGCGCCCATCTCGGCATTCAGCGCTGGCTGCTGTTCGGCGGCTCGTGGGGCAGCACGCTGGCCCTCGCCTACGGCCTAAAGCACGCCGGCCGCGTGACCGGCTTCATCCTGCGCGGCATCTTCCTGGGCGCCCGGCCCGAGATCGACTGGTTCCTCCACGGCATGCGCACGATCTTCCCGGAGGCGTGGCGCGATTTCGTGGGCCTGTTGCCGGAGAATGAGCGCGGCGATCTGCTGGCCAATTATTATCGCCGCCTGACCGACCGCAATCCCGACATCCATCGGCCGGCGGCGCGCGCCTGGAGCCGCTATGAGGCGGCCTGCTCGACCCTCTATCCGACGGCGCGCGCGCCCTTCGAATCGGACCACGGAGGCTTCGCGCTGGCCCTGTCGCGCATCGAGGCCCACTACTTCGCGCACGGCACGTTCCTGCCCGAAGGCTGGCCGTGGAACGATATCGACCGCGTGCGGCACCTGCCCTGCACCATCGTCCAGGGCCGCTACGACATCGTCTGCCCACCGGTCACCGCCGATGCGCTGTCGCGCATCTGGCCGGAGGCGCGCTACATCGTGGTGTCCGACGCCGGCCACAGCGCGCTCGAGCCCGGCATTCGCGCCGCCCTCGTGAACGCCACCGAAAACCACCGCCTGTCGATCACCGACGACGATCTCTTCGCGCCGCGCTTCCCGTGGGAAACGCCATAGTGGCCCCGAGTCCCAAATCGATGCCAAACCTCAAGTCGATGGAAGCACAAGTGACGTCGTTCGAATTGCCGCCGGAACAGACAGGCGCCGCCGCCTGGTACGGACCCGAGATGTCGCGCAGCACCGAGTGGCTGATGCCGCTCAGCGCCGCGGAGATCGCCGAGGTCGAGAGCGCCACCAAGAAACTGGTCGCGCGCGATGCCGACATCGCCGACATCAGGCCGTCGGACTTCCCGCTGCCGATGCTGGCGCGCAAGCTCAAGGCACGGGTCGAGGAGGAGGTCCTGAACGGCCGAGGCTTCCTGCTACTGCGCGGCCTGCCGGTCGGGCGCTGGACCATGCAGGAGGCGGCCACCGCGTTCTTTGGCCTGGGCGTCCATCTCGGCAGTGCGCGCTCACAGAACGGCAAGGGCCACGTGCTGGGCCATGTGCAGGATCTCGGCCTGGCCTCGGACGATCCCAACGTGCGCATCTACCAGACGCACGAGCGCCAGACCTTCCATACCGACTCCTGCGACATCGTCGGACTGCTGTGCCTCAAGACCGCGCAGAAGGGCGGCCTGTCGGCGCTGGTGAGTTCGACCACGATCTTCAACGAGATGCATCGCCGCCGGCCCGACCTGCTGAAGCTGCTGTTCGAGCCCTTGGCGACCGACCGGCGCGGCGAAGTGCCGGAAGGCCAGAAGCCCTATTTCCTGCTGCCGCCATTCAACTGGTACAAAGGCTATCTCACCGCGATCTATCAGCGGCAGTACATCGATTCGGCCCAGCGCTTCGAAGACGCGCCGCGGCTCACGCCAGAGCGCCGCGAAGCGCTCGACATGTTCGATGCGCTGACCAACGACCCCAAGCTCAACATGTTCATGGAGTTCAAGCCGGGCGACGTGCAGCTGGTGCACAACCACACGATCCTGCACGACCGCACAGGCTTCGTGGATTGGCCGGAGCCCGAGCGCAAGCGCCACCTGCTGCGTCTGTGGCTGGCCGCCGACAGGGCGCGGCCGCTGCCGCCCGCCTTCGCCCAACGCTACGGTTCGGTCACGATCGGCGACCGCGGCGGCATCATCGTGCGCGGCACCAAGCTCAACGCCCCCCTCGAAGCCGTCTAGCGCAGGGTTGACCCCGGCGGCCTCCATCCCTAAGTGAAGGCGCTCGAAAGAAACCACTTTTACTAGGGATACCGTATGGCCAGCGATTCAACCGCGGGCGGCGCCCCGGATGACATGCCGGTCGCCTCACCCGATTCCACTGAGCCCGAAATCACCGTCGAGACCCTGCAGCGCGTGATCGAAGGCCTCCAGGCCCAGAACGCCGACCTGCACGACAAGCATCTGCGCGCGGTCGCCGACTCGCACAACATCCGTCGGCGCGCCCAGCAGGACGTCGAGAAGGCCAACAAGTTCGGCGTCGAGCGCTTCGCCCGCGACACGCTGTCGGTCGCCGACAATCTGGGCCGCGCGCTCGGAGCGCTGCCGGCCGATCTCGAGTCGCTCGATCCGGCGCTGCGCAACGTCATCGCCGGCGTCCAGGCCACCGAACGCGAGCTGCTGTCGGTGCTCGAGCGTCACGGCGTCACCAGGATTGAGGCGCTGGGCAAGCCGTTCAACGCGGAATTCCACCAGGCCATGATGGAGATCGAGGATCCGTCCGTGCCCGCCGGCACGGTCGTGCAGGAGCTGATCCCGGGCTACCTGCTGGCCGGCCGCCTGCTGCGCGCGGCGATGGTCGGCGTTTCCAAGGGCGGCCCGCTGCGCATGGCCGAAGCCAATAACGACGCCTAGTTTCTTCCCCATTCAGATGGGGAAGAAGGGACTTAAGGCAACGTCACCCGTCGCAAGGTGAGATTGATGCGGCCGCCCGCCGGCAAAAGCTGGCTGGTGCCGGGCAGGATGCGATCGACGCCGTGGAACCACTTTCGCGACGGACCTTCGAGCACCACGAGATCGCCGCTGCCAAGACGCACGGAGCGCGTCGGGCTTTTGCGTTCAGGACCGCCGATGCGGAAGAGCGCAGTATCGCCGAGCGAAATCGAAAGAATGGGCGCCTCGGTCGCCTCCTCGTCCTCGTCGCGATGCAGGCCGAGCTTGGCCTGCGGACCGTAGCAGTTGATCAGGCAGGCCTCGGGCGGATAGGCGACGCCCGTCGCGACGTGCCAGAGATCGAGCACCATCGCGGGGATTTCGGGCCAGGGCGCGCCGGTCACCGGATGGGTCGCCGTATAGCGATAGCCGGCGCGGTCCGAGACCCAGCCGTGCGAGCCGCAGTTGGACATGCGGACCGAGTAGGGACTGCCCGAGCGCGGCATGACGGGGCTGTAGAGTGGCGCCCGGGCGAGCACGGCCTGGACCTCGCCCAAGAGGAGGTATTGCCGGTCGCGTGAAAGGTAGCCTGGAAGGAGGCGCATTCGGTTTAGGTCCGCGGGCTCAAAATGGTCATGAAAGCTCGATTTTAGACCGCTCCATGCCTATGTAGGACCGGTTAGGGTGAAATTCGCGGGTCTAATGAGACGGCACCATTGCAGGCCGCCCCATAGGACCTATATAGCCCCTGTCCTGACCCGGTCTTTCCGGCAGGTAACATCATTATCGGGGGTCGACCTGGCGCCTTTGGGGCTGGGGAGACCTGCTGGGAGAGAGAGTAGGAATCATGGCGAAAGTCATCGGCATCGACCTGGGCACGACCAATTCGTGCGTTGCTGTCATGGAGGGCGGCGACACCAAGGTCATCGAGAATTCTGAGGGCGCACGCACCACGCCGTCCATGGTGGCGTTCACGGACGCAGGCGAGCGGCTGGTCGGCCAGTCGGCCAAGCGCCAAGCCGTCACCAATCCGCTGAAGACCCTCTATTCGGTCAAGCGCCTGATCGGGCGCCGCTTCGACGACCCGATGGTCGCGAAGGAAAAATCCCTCGTTCCGTTCAAGATCGAGAAGGCGCCGAGCGGCGATGCGTGGGTCGACGTCGCCGGCCAGCAGTACAGCCCGAGCCAGATCTCGGCCTTCATCCTCGGCAAGATGAAAGAGACCGCCGAAGCCTATCTCGGCGAGAAGGTCGACCAGGCGGTCATCACCGTTCCCGCGTACTTCAACGATGCCCAGCGCCAGGCGACCAAGGACGCCGGCCGCATCGCGGGTCTCGAAGTGCTGCGCATCATCAACGAGCCGACCGCCGCTGCCCTCGCCTACGGCATGGACAAGCGCAAGAGCGGCGTCATCGCGGTCTACGACCTGGGCGGCGGCACGTTCGACGTGTCGGTGCTCGAGATCGGCGACGGTGTGTTCGAGGTGAAGGCCACCAACGGCGACACGTTCCTGGGCGGCGAGGACTTCGACCAGCGCGTCATCAGCTACCTCGCGGACGAGTTCAAAAAGGAGCAGGGCATTGACCTGCGCAACGACAAGCTCGCCCTGCAGCGCCTCAAGGAAGCGGCCGAGAAGGCCAAGATCGAGCTCTCCAACTCCAAGGAGACCGAGATCAACCTGCCGTTCATCACCGCCGACGCGTCGGGCCCCAAGCACCTCGTGCTGAAGCTGTCGCGCGCCAAGCTCGAATCGCTGGTCGATGACCTCGTCCAGCGCACGCTCGAGCCGTGCAAGGCCGCGCTCAAGGACGCCGGTCTGCAGGCCGGCCAGATCGACGAGGTGATCCTCGTCGGCGGCATGACCCGCATGCCGAAGGTCATCGAGGTCGTGAAGCAGTTCTTTGGCAAGGAGCCGGCCCGCAACGTCAATCCCGACGAAGTCGTCGCGGTGGGCGCTGCCGTCCAGGCCGCCGTGCTGAAGGGCGAGGTCAAGGACGTCCTGTTGCTCGACGTGACGCCGCTGTCGCTCGGCATCGAGACGCTGGGTGGCGTGTTCACGCGCCTGATCGAGCGCAACACGACGATCCCGACCAAGAAGAGCCAGACCTTCTCGACGGCCGACGACAACCAGACCGCGGTCACCATCCGCGTGTTCCAGGGCGAGCGCGAGATCGCTTCCCAGAACAAGATGCTGGGCCAGTTCGACCTGATGGGCATTCCGCCGGCTCCGCGCGGCGTGCCGCAGGTCGAGGTCACGTTCGACATCGACGCCAACGGCATCGTGCAGGTCTCGGCCAAGGACAAGGCCACCGGCAAGGAACAGCAGATCCGCATCCAGGCTTCGGGCGGCCTGAGCGAGGCCGACATCCAGAAGATGGTGAAGGACGCCGAGCTCCACGCCGAGGAAGACAAGAAGAAGCGCGAGCTGATCGACGCCCGCAACCAGGGCGAGGCGATGGTCCACTCCACGACCAAGCACCTGACCGAGTTCGGCGACAAGGTGAGCGCGGACGAGAAGGCCGCGATCGAGAAGGCTCTGGAAGAGCTCAAGACCGCGCTGCAGGCCGAGGATGTCGAGGACATCAAGAACAAGACCAACGCGCTCGCCCAGGCTGCGATGAAGCTCGGCGAGGCGATGTACAAGGCGCAGCAGGCCGACGCCCAGGCGGGAGCGGCGGCCGGTGGCGCTCCGGGCGGCGAGGCCGCGGGCGAGGCGAAGGGCGAAAAGGTCGTCGACGCCGAGTTCGAGGACGTCACCGACAAGAACAAGAAGACGGGCTCCGGCAACTGAGCCGGAACCTGAACTGAATGGAGCGGCCTCCCGTGCGAGCGGGAGGCCGTCCTGTTAGAAGCGAGCGGCGGGGGCTGCGTAAGAGCACATGTCTCAGGACTACTACGAGCTATTGGGCTGCAGCAGGACGGCAAGCGCCGACGATCTCAAAAAGGCGTTCCGCAAGCTGGCGATGCAGCATCACCCGGACCGCAATCGGGGCGACGCGGAATCCGAAAAGAAATTCAAGGAACTGAACCACGCCTACGACATCCTGAAGGATCCGGAGAAGCGCGCGGCCTATGACCGCTACGGTCCTGCCGCCTTCGAAGGCGGCGCGGGACCCGGCGGACCGGGCGGCTTCCAGGGCGGACAGGGTTTCGATTTCGGCTCGGTGTTCGGCGACATCTTCGACGAGATGTTCGGTGGCGCCGGGGGCCGCGGTCGCGGCGGACGTCCCGATGCTCGCGGCCAGGACCTGCGCTTCAATCTCGAGATCACGCTGGAACAGGCCTACGGCGGCACCGAGGCCACGGTGCGCGTGCCGAGCTCGGTTTCCTGCGAAGTCTGCCACGGCTCGGGCGCCGAGCCCGGCTCCAAGCCGCACCAGTGCCCGACCTGCCACGGCCGCGGCCGGCTGCGCGCGCAGCAAGGCTTCTTCACCGTCGAGCGCGCCTGCCATAGTTGCCATGGCGCGGGCCAGGTGATCGACAAGCCGTGCAAGGCCTGCGCGGGCCAGGGCCGCGTGCGGCGCGACAAAACCCTCAAGGTCAACATTCCCGCGGGCGTCGAGGACGGCACGCGCATCCGCCTGACCGGCGAAGGCGAGGCCGGCACGCGCGGCGGACCGGCGGGCGACCTCTACGTGTTCCTCTCAGTGCGCCGCCACCAGCTGTTCGAGCGCGAGGGCGCCGACGTGCATTGCCGCGTGCCGATCTCGATGGTGCAGGCGACCTTGGGTGGCAATATCGAGGTGCCGACGCTCGACGCCAAGATGGCGCGCATCAACATCCCGGCGGGCGCCCAGGGCGGCCACCAGTTCCGCCTGCGCGGCAAGGGCATGCCGATCGTGCGGTCGTCCCAGAAAGGCGACATGTACATCGAGATCATGGTCGAGACGCCGGTGAACCTGACGGCCAGGCAGAAGGACCTTCTCAAGGAGTTCGAGAAGGCCGGCAGCAAGACGAGCCCGGAGTCCGAGGGCTTCTTCTCCAAAGTGAAAGAAATGTTCGGCGGAGACTAAGCTGCGTCTGCGCAACTGAGCCGCGGCCGCGCGGCTAAGCGGTCGCCACGACGCAGCGCACGAGGTGATGGTCGCCGACCGGGTCGAGCGGCGGCGGCGCGCTGAGGCACTTCGGTTCGACGAACTTGCAGCGCGGCGCGAAGCTGCAGGCGGCGGGCACCTCTCCGAGATCGGGCGGCGCGCCGGGGATCGCCTCGAGACGCTGGCCGCGCATGCCGTCATGCACCGTCGAGGCGAGCAGGCCGCGGCTGTAGGGGTGTCTGGGCGCATCGACCATCTGCTCGACGCTGGCCAGCTCGACCAGCTTGCCGGCATACATCACGCCGATGCGGTCGGAGACCTCGACGGCGACGCCGATGTCGTGGGTGACGAAGATCACGCCGAGATCGAGCTCGCGCTGCAGCTCCCTGATCAAGAGAAGAACCTGGATTTGAACAGTGGCGTCGAGCGCCGTCGTCGGCTCGTCGGCCAGCAGCAGGCTGGGATTGCACGAAAGCGCCAGCGCAATCATCGCGCGCTGGCGCATGCCGCCCGACATCTCGTGCGGATAGGCCTTCAGCCGCTGCGCTGGCGAGGGGATGCGCACCAGCTCCATCAGCTCCTTCGCCCGCTTCATCGAATCGGCTTCGCTCTTGCCGGTGTGGCGCCGTACGGTCTCGGCAATCTGGTTGCCGATCGTGAACACCGGATCGAACGCCGTCGCCGGCTCCTGGAAGATCATGGCGACCCGGTTGCCGCGCAGGTTGGCCAGGTCGTGGCCGTTCATGGTCAGGATCTCGTCGCCCTCCAGCGAGATGCTGCCCGACCAGCTTGTGCGGTGCGCGGGATGGAGCTTCAGGATCGACCGCAGGGTGACGCTCTTGCCCGAGCCCGACTCGCCCAGGATGCCCAGCGTCTCGCCGCGGGCCACGTCGAAGCTGACGCCGTTCACCGCATGCACGGTGCGGTCGGGCGTCTTGAAGGTGACGTGGAGGTCCTTGACCGAGAGAAGGCCTGCCTTGAGCGAAGTCGAAAGGTTGCTCATGTCACGCAGCCTTCGAATGGCCGGAGCCGGCGACGCGCATGTGGCAGGCCACGGCCTGGCGGCCGGTCTCGGCCAGCGGCGGCTCGAGGCGCGCGCAGACGTCTTCGGCGAAGGGGCAGCGCGTGCGGAAGCGGCAACCCGACGGCGGATCGATCGGGTTGGGCGGATCGCCCTGGATCGGCGCTTCCTGCGTGCGCTTGCGCGGATCCATGGACGGCCGCGCCGACAGGAGCGCGCGCGTGTAGGGATGCTGCGGATCGCCGTAGATGTCCTCGACCCGGCCGAGCTCGACGATCTTGCCGAGATACATCACCAGCACGCGGTCGGAGAGATACTGCACGACGTTGAGATCGTGGCTGATGAAGAGATAGGTGAGGCCGAGCTCGTCCTTGAGATCGACCAGCATGTTGAGGACCTGCGCCTCGACCGACTTGTCGAGCGCCGACACCGCCTCGTCGAGGATCACCAGCCGCGGCCGCAGGGCGAGCGCGCGGGCGATGTTGACCCTCTGGCGCTGGCCGCCCGACAGCTCGTGCGGATAGCGCTCGGCAAAGGTATTCGGCTCGAGCCCGACCTTACTCAAGAGATCGCGCGACCGCTCCTTGGCCTCGGCCGCCGGCAGGCCATGCGCCTTGGGCGCAAAGGCCAGCGTCTCGGCGATGGTGAGGCGCGGGTTGAGCGAGGCGTAGGAATCCTGGAACACCATCTGCACCTGACGGCGCAGCTCGTTCACCGTGATGCCGTGCGGCTCGTCGACCGGATCGCCGTCGAGCACGACGCTGCCCCGGTCGGGCTTGATCAGGCGGATCAGCAGCCGCGCCACCGTCGACTTGCCGCAGCCCGACTCGCCCACCACGCCAAGCGTCTCGCCCTTGGCGACGGAGAGCGTGAGATCGTCGACCGCACGCACGACCTTGGTCGCACGGCCGAGCAGGCCGCCCGGGATTGGGAAGTGCTTGCGCAGCCCGGTTGCCAGCAGCAGAGGTTGCTTCGGCCCGCCACGATCGGGGCGAATGATCGTGTCCATCAGGCCTTCACATCCATGGCCGCGCGCAGGCCATCGCTCATCAGGTTGAAGCAGAGCGAGGTGATGAAGATCATCACACCCGGCAACGCAGCCAGCAGCGGATCGACGTAAATGGCCTGGCGCAGGGTGCTCAGCATCAGGCCCCATTCCGGCTCCGGCGGTTTGACACCAAGACCAAGGAACGACAGGCCGGCCGCGAGGATGGTCGCGACGCTGATCAGCGACGTGGCATAGACCAGGATCGGCCCCAGCACGTTGCCCAGCACATGAACCCGCACGACGGTGAGCGTGCCCGCGCCGCTTGCCTTTGCCGCATCGACGAAGTCGAAGCCGCGTACCTGGGTGGTGACGCTCTCCGAGACGCGACAGATCGGCGGGATGAAGACGAGGGTCAGGGCCAGGAGCGTGTTCGACGCGCCGGCGCCCATCGCGCCCGACAGCGAGATCGCGAGCAGCACCGACGGGAAGGCGTAGAATACGTCCATGATGCGCATGATCAGCATGTTCACGCGACCGCCCAGGAAGCCTGCGGTGATGCCGAGCGTGCCGCCGATCAGCAGGGCGCAGACAACCGGAGTGACGCCCATCGCCAATGACAGGCGACCGCCATAGATCAGGCGGGCCAGCATGTCGCGGCCCAACTCGTCACTGCCCAGCAGGAAGCGCGGCGTGCCGATCGGCTTCAGGCGGTAGATCATCGAGGTCTTGTAGGGGTCGGCGAGGCCCAGCCACGGTGCCAACAAGGCCGAGAGCACGATCGACAGCAGGATCACGCCACAGACGACCGTCACGGGATCGCGGCGCAGGCGGCGGCGCACGCTCTGCCAGTAACCGCGCGAGGCGGAGGCGGGCGTGGCCGCGACCGCCGCGCCCGCGGTCATATCGATCGAGGGGCTTTGAATGGCCATCGCGTCAGCCTCGCTTGATGCGGGGGTCGACCGTCGTCTGGATCATGTCGACCGTGAGGTTGAGCATCATGAAGAAGAACGACAGCACCAGGGTCGTGCCCTGCAGGATCGGCAGGTCGCGGCGGAAGATGGCACTGTTGAGCAGGAAGCCGGTGCCCGGCCAGGAGAACACGGTCTCGATCAGGATCGAGCCGCCGATCAGATTGCCGGCCTGCAAGCCCATCACGGCGAGGCAGGTGGGTGCTGCGTTCTTCAACACATGGAACAGGATCTGACGATCGTTCAAACCCTTGGCCTGAAGCGCCGTCACGAACTCCGAGTTGAGGATTTCCTTGATCGTCGAGCGCACCGTGCGCGTCATGACGCCCAGTGGAATCATCGACAGCGCGATGGTCGGCAGCACCATGTATCGGAGATGCGCCATGTCGAGGCGCCACCCCGTAGCGCTCTCCGGCCCCAGTCCCATCGGCGGCAGCCAGCCGAGCTCGACCGAGAAGATGATCACCAGCACGATGGCCAGCCAGTAGTTCGGCACGCTGATGCCGGTCAGCGCAATCGACGTCACCAGCCGATCGACGATGCGCGACTTGGCGTAGCCCGCGGCAGTGCCGAGGATGATGGCCAAGGTGAAGGCTACAAGGCAGGCCGAGATCGCCAGCACGATCGTGTTGAGGAAGGCGCCGCCCACTTCTTCCGACACCGGCCGGCCGGTGCCGATCGAGGTGCCGAAGTCGCCGCTGAGCGTCACCGTCAGCCAGCGGATGTACTGGACCGGCAGGGGCTTATCGAAGCCGTAGTACTCCTTGAGCTTGTCGACGACTTCCTTCGGCGCATCGGGCGGCACGATCGCTGAGATCGCATCGCCCGGCGCGAGATGCACCAGCGCGAAGACGAGCAACGACACGCCGAACGCGACCGGCACCAGGTAGATCAGGCGGCGAAGCGCGTAGAGCAGCATCTATTGCATCGAGATTGGGGTGAGGTCCTGGAACCAGCTCTGGGACTGCACGAAGCCCTTCACCTTGGGACTGATCGCCCGTGGATTGAGGTCGTGCACGATCCAGATCCACAGGGCCTGGTCGACGACGTAGGAGTGCACGGCCTGCAGGGCCTTGGTCTGCTCGTCCTTGTCGAAGCTGTTGTGCGCCTTGTCGATCAGCTCATCGAGCTTGGCGTCCTTCAGGATGCCCCAGTTGGCGCCCTTGGGCGGCACGTAGTCGCCGTGCATCAGGCGCGTGAAGCCGGAATAGGGATCGGGGAAGGCACGGCTGATGTTGATGGCATTGGTGCCGGCCTTCTTGGACGCATCGCCCGTCACCGGCTGGAAGCTGAAGGAGACCAGCGCATTCCACTCCATCACCTCGAAGGTGCAGTCGAAGCCCACGGCGTTGAGGTTCTCCTGCACGTATTCGTTCATCGGCAGCGGCAGCATCTGGCCCGAGCCCGAGGTCGAGATCGCGATCTTGATCTTGGGCTTGTTGTTGGGGCCGTAACCCGCCTCCTTGAGCAGCTTCTTCGCGGCTTCAGGATCGTACTTGATGTCGAACGTGGGCGTGCCGAACCACGGATGGCCGGGATAGACATGGCCCTTGGATTCGATCGCCATGTCGCCCACCAGCTTCTTGATGCCGGCGCGGTCGATGGCGAGGTTGGCCGCCTTGCGCACGCGGATGTCGGCGAAAGGCGAACCGTCGACCATGCTGGGCTGGTAGGCCCAGTTGTGCGGATACTTGTTGGTGACGATGTTCATCCCGCCCTGCTTCAGGCGCGGGATCGCATCGGGTGCCGGCACTTCGATCCAGTCGATCTGGCCCGAGAGCAGCGCGGCGGTGCGCGTCGCGGCCTCCGGCATCGGGAAAAGGATCAGCTTGTCGAGCTTCGGCACGCGCGCCTTGTCCCAGTAGCCGTCGAAGCGCGACAGTTCCATGCGCTCGCGCGGCACGACCCGGTCGACCTTGAACGGGCCGGTGCCCACGGGGAAGAGACCGACCTTCGCCCAGTCCTTGCCCTGCTTCTCCCAGTTGGTCGGGCTGGAATAGAAGACGTAGGACATGTCGTAGGGGAACAGCGCGTTCACGACGCGGGTTTCGAGTTCGACCGTATAGTCGTCGATCTTCCTGTAGCCGATCAGGGTCGGGATGCGGCCGCGCGCCTGGGCGAGCTGCTTGGGGTCGAACTGCGGCGACTTGTCATTCAGCAGCTTCTCGAGGTTCCAGATCACGGCGTCGGCGTTGAAATCGGTCCCGTCCTGGAACTTCACGCCCTGGCGCAGCTTGAAGATCCACTTCTTGGGATTGCCGTCGACCGGCTTCCACTCGGTGGCAAGGCCGGGCTTGATGTCGGCGAGAACGTCGGCTTTCGACAGGTCCCAGTTCACCAGCGCGTCGTAGATCGTGTAGCCCGCGAAGCGATAACCCTCGAAACCCTGGTCGGGCTGGCCGGTGGTCAGCGGAATGTCCGCGGCGGTCATGCCGATGCGCAGAGTGCCTTGGGAAAAGGCAGGAGCGGCCGAAGCGGCGAGAAGGCCGAGGCCGATAGCGGCAACACGAAAGCGCTGGAACATGCGGGACTCCCTATTCGGGAGGCTGTCATGCAAGGGCCAAGCCAAGCCTGGGACAGAGCCCGGTTGCAGAAGTCGCGGCATGTCGCTTGCATGCACTTCTTGCCTGGGAGGAAAGAAATGTCGTCGTCGTCGTCCAAGTCATCGCCAACACTGGAAGAATTCCGCGTCCGCGCCGCACTGACCGGCCTCACCTTGACGCCGGAAGACATCGAACACCTGCACAAGGGCTATGTCGGCCTGCTCTCCCTGATGGAGCGCATCCCCAGCCATTGGGCCTGGGCCGCCGAACCGCCGCTCGTCTTCCGCGCCGACCAATAGGCCCCGCCATGACCGATTTGACGACACTCGGCATCGCCGAGGCCGGCCGCTTGATGGCGCGTGGCGAAATCACCTCGACCGCGCTGACCGAAGCCTTCCTGAAGAGGATCGAGGCGGTCGATCACAAGATCGCGAGCTACATCACCGTGACCGCCGACATGGCGCGCAACGCGGCTCGCCAGGCGGACATGGAGATGAAGGGCGGCGTGCGCCGCGGGCCGATGCACGGCATCCCGGTCGCGCTCAAGGACATCTACGAGACCGCCGGCGTGCTGACGACCGGTCATTCGCATCTCAAGAAGGACTACGTCCCGGCGATCGACGCCGAGACGGTACGGCGCCTGAAAGATGGCGGCGCCGTCATCCTGGGCAAGCTCGGCACGCACGAGTTCGCCAATGGCGCGATGACACCGGACCAGCCGTTCCCGGCCGTGCGCAACCCGTGGAACACCGACTACCAGCCTGGCGGCTCGTCGAGCGGCTCGGGCGCCGCGATTGCCGCCCAGCTCTGCATGGGCGCGATGGGCTCCGACACCGGCGGCTCGATCCGCAATCCCGCGGGCTTTTGCGCCACCGCCGGCATCAAGCCGACCTATGGCCTGGTCAGCCGCTGCGGCGTGTTCCCGCTCTCTTTCAGCATGGACACCGCGGGGCCAATGGCGTGGACGACCGAAGACTGCGCCCTGATGCTCGACGTGCTGGCGGGCCACGACCCCAACGACCAGGGCTCGGCCAAGACGGCCAAAGTCGACTACGGCGCAGCCGCGCATCGTCCGATCAAGGGTATGCGCATTGCCCTCGCCCGTACCTGGTACGAAGGCGAGAACAACGTCACGCCCGAAATGAAGAAGGGCATCGACGAAGCCGTGCGCGCGCTGAAGGATCTGGGCGCGATCGTCGAGGACGTCGTGTTTCCCGATTTGCACGACTATCACATCGCCGGCCGCGTCATCATCACGACCGAGGCGCACGCCGTCCATCGGCAGGAAGTGATCGAGACGCCGGAGAAGTTCGGCTACACGACGCGCCGCCGCTTCCAGCTGGGCGCGTTCATCTCGGCCGAGCAATACATCTCGGCCCTGCGCTTTCGCCGCCAGCTCACGCTCGACACGCGCGCGGCGATGCGCGGCTACGATCTCATCATGGCGGCGAACCAGTGGGGCGACCCGGAAATCTTCGAAGAACCGCAGTCGGTTTTCCACTTCCTCGGCAAGCCACAGCTCCCCATGCCGTTCAACATCACCGGCCAGCCCGCGGCCACGATCTGCTGCGGCTTCTCCAGCGGCGGCCTGCCGCTCGCCTTCCAGCTCGCCGGCCGAGCTTTCGACGAAGCCAGCGTGATCGCCGCCGGCGCTGCCTTCGAACGCGCCACGCCATGGCGCGGCAAACGACCGACCCTCTGAACCGGAGACTGTCCATGAAGATCTCACGTCGCACCCTGCTCGCCGGCGCCTCGGCGCTGGCCGTTCCCACGGGCCTCCAGCCTGCCTGGGCGCAAGAGAAGGCCGTGCGCTACGGCATCTCCATGGCGGACATCCCGCTCACGACGGGCCAGCCCGACCGCGGCGCCGGTGCGTATCAGTTCACCGGCCTCACGATCTATGACCCGCTGATCGCATGGGAGCTCGACCAGTCGGGCACGCCCGGGAAGATGATCCCGGGCCTCGCCACCGAATGGAAGGTGACCGAGGCCGACAAGACCTTGTGGACCTTCAAGCTGCGCGACGGCGTGAAGTTCCACGACGGCTCGGCCTTCAACGCCGATGCCGTCGTCTGGAACCTCGAGAAGGTGTTCAACAAGGATTCAGCCCAGTTCGACCAGCGCCAGGCCGCCCAGGTCCGGCCGCGCCTGCCCGGCATCGCGAGCTACAAGAAGACCGGCGAGATGGAGGTCGAGATCAAGACCAAG
>OUNM010191252.1_pt1 | contig 17189 bp, 20 predicted proteins | sample 1769961 | NCBI WGS metagenome assembly OUNM01 (sample SAMEA3914820, study PRJEB12502) | metagenome | biome: forest; material: soil | place: USA | collected 2012-03-12 | depth 0.3 m
CCGATGGTGATGATGCCTTCAATGGCAAAGATCATGCGCCAGCCGTACACGCCGCCGAAATGGGGGAGGGTGAGGATGCCGGACGCGAGGAGGCCGCCGAAGGCGCCGGCCATGGGCGCCATGACGATGTAGAGCGACAGGCGGAAGGTGAGCTCGGAGCGGCGGTACCAGCGCGACAGGTAGTAGGCGATGCCGGGCATCATGCCGGCCTCGAAGATGCCGAGCAGGAAGCGGACACCAGCGGCCTGGGCGAAGTTGTGGACAAAGGCGGTGCAGACCGAGACGATGCCGAAGCCGAGCGAGATGGCCGGGATGAACCAGCCGGGCCCGATCCATTTGCACATGATGTTGGACGGGATCTCGAACAGGATGTACGAGATGTAGAAGATGGAGAGGAGGGCATTGTAGTCGTAGCCCGACATGCCCAGGTCTTTCTCGAGGCCAGCAATCTTGGCATTTCCTGTGCGACACAAGTCAGTGACCCGGTACGCCGCGTCGAGCTCCGATAGAGGTGGCGGTTCATACCGATATTCGCTCTGTCAATGAAGCAGAACAGATACAGAAGCGAGACGGTCGGGACGAGATACAAGTCCAGCTTCCTGCGGAGCTTGGCCTCGGCCTTGGGGTCGAACTCGACGAGGGAATGGCCGAATCTGGGGCACTCGGTCAGCGTCTGGACAGGCGCCCGTCAGAGGTTGGGCGGGCGGTCTCACTGATCCGTGGCGGCAGTGCCTCGCTCGGCGGCGGTGTGATGGTTGCCGCCTGGGGCTTCTTTGTGGTGGACTCCCGCCTGGTTGGAGGAGTCCACCGAGGGAGCTCTCTTCTCGTCGGCCATGGTGGCGGTCGGTGAGGGGAGGATCGCCGGGTGTTGGAGAGGGCCGTCGGTTTTGGTCGGATGCAACTCAACTCCGGCTTGTCGTTGGATGATGGTGGGCAGCGAGGACAGAGGACACGATGAAGGAGGAAGACCGGTTCCCTTTATCTACGGGATCACCATGGACAGGCATGGAGCGGGCATGGTACGACCTTGACACCTTGCCATGTGGCCGTCCCCTGCCCCGTCCCCCACATCACGAGTCAAGTCAGTCCCAGATCCGGAGTGGGCCCCGTTGCGAACCCCATGGGGGATCGCTCTGGTGGGCAAGTTGGCATCAGCGCCATCATCCATGGTGGGTGGCCCAGAGCTCGGGCCGTTGAACGCGTTGCGGCAGTCGAGTTCGGCAAGCCCAGGGTCGGACGCGGGCGTGTGAATGGCAGACGACCCGTAGGCTGGGCGGGGGGTAGGGTAGCAGAGACCAGGGGCGGAAGGGCATCCGGTCCACCCCAGGTTTGCATTGGGTCCCATGATTGCCAGCGGAGCCAGGCCCGGAGGAGCAGACGGTCGGTGATAAGCGGAGCGGTGGCAATCTCCCAACACCACGACACGGCCGTCGTGTCAGTCTCGCCCATCCGTCCTGGTTTCTTCAGCTGCGAGTCGGAGAAGGGCTTCTTTTCCTAGACTGCCGCGATATATTTTCCTTCCGTCGAGTAATTATTGCATACTCAGTAAGTACTCCGTCGATACCGAGACAGCCTGGACTCGACTGGCGCTCCCAGATGTGGCAGGATTCTGCATGACACCGTGACACGGCGACCGCCGGGCCCACCGTGTTGGATTGAGTGGCAGGCAAGTGGGTTCGGGACTTGCTGATTGAGGTCGCATCGGCGGTATTGCTGTTTTGCGGCTAGCATGTGTGTGCTTCAAGAGCGCGCAACCCTGTTTGGCGCCGCTGTGGTGCCTGTTTAGTGCCGTGTCCAAGGCTGCCGCAGTGCCGAACATTTGGTGCAAAACTGCCATGCCCAATGAGCCATGCGGAGTTGGTTGCCATCCATTCTCGAGCCACTGCAGCCGTTGCTGGGCCTGGCGCTGGCAAGCTGGGGGAAACTGTGGGAACTGTGGGAACTGTGGTTCTTGCCAAGCCCCTTCGACCGCCACCCCGCTCAAATGCTGCCCCGAAATGGTATAGCGCCTCCAGAGCGCCCACTTACCCCGACTCCTGCAGCCGAGCCCCATCCCGGATCTCGACCCTAAAATCGCCTTCTCCACGCCAAGGCCTCGGCCCTCTCCACCACGCTCACCCACCATTTTCAATTGCGGCCTCCTGGCTGGCTCGAGCCTGGATGCAATCCTCCCTGCGTGGATGCACTCCATCCAGAACCCCGCGTTCCCCAATCCCGAGGTGGCTTGCGAGCTCCATCCACGCCGTCGGCAGGCTCCCGCCGCAGACGGCCTCTTTCTTGGCCTCATTTCCCAGGAACCTCGCCCGCACGCCGCTCACAGCTACCCGGCCGTGTACCGGTACCTGGCCGGATGAACAAACAAGCGCCATGAGTTGCAAGCCTCGTGAGCGTGGTAGGATGCGCGTCATGGCGTGGTGGCCGATTTGATGCTGCTTGTAATTACTGTGCACTAACGTTCTCTGGTACGCAGCTCTTCCCGACGTGCAGTCGACGCAGACACTACTATTATGCGCATCAGCTTGAGTTCTCTCTAGTCCCCTTCCCGTGTCTTCGGCGATTATCTGCCGTCCTTGCCCAGCTTGCAAGTTCCACAACACGAATAAACGTGGTGGGTATGAATGGGGTCGGTCCCACACGGTGGACCGAGGCAGAGGAACAGGCAGGCCTGGCCCTTCCTCGTCCACCGCAGCGGCGCAGCGTGTCGAGGCAAATCGATACCAAGGAGAAGTGTCTCGGGTGTCTTGTCTCTCAAATCACCCTTTTCAGGGAAAGCCTTGGGGAGTACCGCCAAATCCGAACTGAGTCAGGGCATCCAGCTCCACGGGTTTCAACTCAGGGGGACGAGGACTTGGGATCCTCAACATTCATCGTTCCTCGGCACGGCGCGGAAGTTGCAATCCTGTTTGCCCGTGTCTGGTATGGCGCCAGCTAGGAGAAGTCACTAACAAAGGTTGGGACCGGTGCGTTTCGACATGACCAAGTGACGGTCCAAGACCATCCTGTACGGTATGTGAGGTACTGAATACAGAATAGTGGCCATCTGATCGATTTGCTAGCCAGATATCTACGCTTCCTTCGAGCATCACCCCGTCTGCACCCCAGACCACTGGCACTACTGTGACACGGCCGTGGGAGCTCGGAAGCTCGGAAGCGTCTGGATCTCTGTGTCCCAAGGGCCCGGAACTTGCACCGGCAGGCAGGCAACCCGACGTTCAAGGGATGCTATCCTACTCCAGCACCGACAGCTTAACCACCTGCCAGATCGGGACACGTCTGCCAAGTCCTGCTAGTCCCAAGCCACCGGGAGCGGCACGCAGGTGCGGCTACGACACGAGTGTCTCGGTGGGAGACATCCGCAGAGCGCCCAGGCCGTCCCCGAGCAATGGAGAGGTTCCCAGCGCCCCGGTTCCCTCGTGGTGAGCTACCTAGCGCCTGATTTGTTCTGGAAATCGCAATCATGTGAGCAGGAGTGATAGCGATTGGGCCTAGCGCATGATAGACTGCTTGGCTCGAGCCCAATAATATCCCCCTTCTTATCCTTAAGTAGTTCTCAGGTACCTGCTGTTCCCCACCAACATCAAAGAGAGAGACTATGACTCCCTCTTCTCTCGATCTCGCCTGATGCCTTGTTTATTCAGGCAGGCACTCTATGCTTTCCATAGCATCACATACCATGATATGGGTTTGATCCTCGACTCTCAGCAAGGTCTAAGCCGTCTCTTTGCCGCAAGACATCTACTTGCATGCTTTCATCATCCCGAAGCAGTCTTCTTGTACTTTCTTCCCCCTTCACAGTTAATGGATAAGTTGGCGTTTGCTAAGCTAACTCAAACGTCGAAAGAACCAAGTCAGGTTTCGTTTCATGAAGATCCCATTAATTATTTCTTCCCGAGTCCTTGGTCGAGAGTTTTAGAGCCGGGCAGCTTCCGTCCGACCTCGCCGTCCTAACCCGTCCGTGTTCCTTCCCGCGCACCGCCGCCGGCACTAGATATACAACTTCCCGCACGAACACAATCACCGCCCCTCCCAATCAACGGACCACCCGAGTGGTCAAGCGGCTTTGGGAGGGGGTCAACGGTTGGAACAACAATCGAAGTGGTCGCGGGTTCGACTCCCCACCAGCGAAGTAAAATCTTTCTTTGAAAAATAAAAGAGGATTTTCATACCCGGCTACCGTTACTCGACCGGCGAGTAGGGCTAGTCGGCGAGCTTTTTGGTGTTTATATCCAGTCTCATCTCATCTCGACCTTGTGCCTACTCTCCAAAGCGGTCGTAGAAGATCCCTCCCGATCATGCACGGCCAGCTCTTCCACCGGACTTCGCATGTCGGCCGGCAACCCAACTGCTCCGTGCCGCCTCTGCTGCTCTCTCGTTCTTGTCTTTGATGCCAAAGGGCCAAACGTGGTCTCGATGGTTTCCCCCAAGCCTCTTCCTGTCTTCGCTTCCGTTCGGCTTGCGACACCACCCCCAAGAACAGCTGCTGCAACGCGTCGCTTTGAACGAGGCGCCGTCAGGGAAACAACATGCCCTATTTTCTATACTTGACTTCTTTTCCCGGTTGCTTTCCGCTGCTTTCTTCGTCCCAGATTCTCTGCTCCCGCCTTGCCTGATGGTCTCATGGCCGTCCTGCCAGCTCTGCCACTTCAAGCTCTGCTCTTCTGGCATGTCTTTCTCTAAGCTGCGCTCGTAAAAACTCGGTTTCCTTCCTTCCCATCTCGTCAAAACCACGCAGCTTTGCCTCCCGCCAGTCCTGGCGCGAAAGGTAGTTGAAGGTATCTTCGACGTCCTTTGTCCGCCTGTCACCCTCACTCAACGGGCGGACCCGGCGCTCCCACAGGTCACGGTAAATCCCTGTTTTCTCAATGGTCTGCTCGGGATCTACGCGTTGCCGGTTTTCTGGCCCTGGGAGTATCGGGAGGGGACAATGCTGTGCCGGTGTAGTGGAGAGGAGAAACCTGCAGAGTTCCTCCGTTTGGGTCTCGAGAAGACGGCAGATGCGGTATATCACTCGAGCTCTATCCGGATGGACATAGATAGCATTGGGCTGGTATCTCAAGTTAGTAATATTCGTAAAACACACGGGACTGGACTCCGTACCTCGACATCGTCGTTAGAGCCTAGGTCACGCCGGTCGAAGAGCACAACACCGCCCAGGATACGAGCCTCGGCCCAGTACCCAACACTATCCGCAATACCTTGCGGGTATTGGTCGAAGTCATCGTACCACCGATGGCAAAAGAGAGTGGTAGGGAAGGTCGGAGGGTAGAGGCTCTTCCGTTGCTCCGAAGGACGCCACTGGCCAAGCGCATCGTCCTTATGTCGGATACCTGCTGAATCCTGCGTAAAGAGCCAGGCAGCGATCCGGTGGACAGCCCGCGCAACTAGCTCAATCAGACGAGTTGAGAAGCTGGGGGTTCCGAGCGCAGCAGACTCGTAATCCCGAAGTACCTGGGATCCAAACGATTAGTATAACATGATACGGAGGCTCTTATTGGACAAGCGTCTCACTTGTGAAGGCATAAGTAAAGCGTCGAAATCGAGCGCAGAACACAATCTCTCGGTCTCCTCGGCGACACCAGGACAGAGCTGCTTGTGTTCGCGGAGAAGCGGATGGTCGTAACAGAGGCATCCGCCGTAGCGATCCCAGGCGACGTCTGCGAGAGGGAGCCCGTCGACGATCTGGGCATACGTTTGCTTGGCGATGGGAGTTGCGAGGACGTTGGCGATGGCGCGAATCAAGATCTCGCGGTGGGCGGTCGGGAGCGTGGCGATCGGCTGGAGGTGCTGGTCGGACTGAGAGGGGGTGGGCTCCATTTGTACAATCGGTCTCGGCGTCAGGAGGGTGGTGAAAAAAAGGTCTTGTGCGCGGTTAGTAGCTAAGGGGTAGGGACCGTGACGAGCATCTACTATCTAGCATAATGCAGTGTGTTTGAGTGTTTTGGAGAAGCGAGAAAACGGAGGGCGGGGTTACAAGGCTCCCTACGCAGAGTGATTAGACGGGAGCTCCCAAATCTGATTTGCTCTGATTCCCATCTCAATGCAACCATGCCGTCGCCAACGAGCACACTGAACAAACGCCCCCTTGCCTGTCTCCCTACCAAGTACCTAGGTACCAAACCTTAACTTATCATGCCTGACTGAAACAAAATGACGGCCCACACGGATTCTTGAGCGGCAATTCTGGCTCTGGTCAAGGCAGTCAGATGTGGTACCTATATAAGAATAGTCCACAGTCCAAAAACCCTGCGAGGCGCTTATTTCACCGAAACCCTCCGCGGCCCTCGCACAACAGCGGGAGCCACGCATGCCTCCGTGCCACGGTACCGAACAGGTACGGAACTTCAATGGTCTTAAATAAACGGCGAAGTTGCCTTTTTTGTAATTCCTCGCCCCAAATCTTGTGTGAGAAAGTGATTTCAGTCCTTCCTTCGCAACAGATCCCCAGCGGCCGCTCGCAACCCCTTTTCCTTACTCCTTTCCTTGCACCCTCGCTCGCTTCAGCCCAACGGCCTCTCCACGTCTCAATCACAATGACACAACAAGACGCGTCTTCTTCAACTCTCGGGTCCAAAGAAGCTTCAGTCAATGGCAATGATGCGATCACAAAGGAAAACCCTCCCCAGTTCAAGCGAGGACCGAGGTTCTGGCTCATCCTGTTCATCCTCGCGCTCGTCAGCCTCCTCACGTCGTTGGAAGCCACCGTCACCTCGACAATCCTGCCATCCATCGTCGCCGACTTGAACGGAGGCGAGAACTACGTCTGGATTGCCAACGCCACCTTCTTGACCATGTAAGCCTCTGTACCTCTTGCGAGAGAGACACGGCCGTATCTAACCACTACTGGAAATGAATTTGTGTAGGACTGCTCTTCTGCCCCTGTTTGGCCAGCTCGCAAACTTGTTTGGTCGGAAGTGGCCTCTGGTCTTTTCCGCGGCGGCTTTTATGGTCGGGAGCGGTTTATGTGGCGGGTGAGCTGCTGCTTTCTCATGCTTACCTGGGGTAGCCGGGAAGCCATTTTCTCCGCCAGAGTCCAAGCCGGGTGTTTGCTGACGAATCCGGGCAACGAACAGAGCTTCCAACGTAGCCATGATGATCGGCGGCCGAGCAATCCAGGGAATTGGCGCCTCGGGCATCGGCGTCCTCTGCGAAATCATCATCTGCGACCTGGTGCCCCTGCGCGAGAGGGGCACCTACATGGGCGTCGTGTTTGGGATGGTCGCCTTGGGAGCCGCTCTCGGCCCTCTCTTTGGCGGACTCCTCGTCAGCTACAGCACCTGGCGCTGGGCGTTCTACATGGCTTTGCCCATTGGCGGCGTCGCGCTGGTGCTGCTAGTCGCCTTCTTGAATGTCAAGTACGACAAGTCTCAGACGCTGGCCACCAAGCTATCGAGCATCGACTGGCTGGGCAACGTCTTTTTCATCGGCGGCGTGATCCCGGTGTTGATCGCTCTCAGTTGGGCGGGCAGTCTCCATCCGTGGTCTTCCTACCAGGTCCTCGTTCCACTCATAGTCGGTTTCGCTGCCCTGGGAGTCTTCCTCTGGATCGAAAGCAATCCCCGCCTCGTGCCGAATCCCATGATGCCCACCTACCTCTTCCAACACTCCATCACCCTGATCGTCTTCATCCTCACCTTCCTCCACGGCATAGTCACGCTGTGGGCCACCTACTTCCTCCCGGTCTACTTCCAGGGCGTTCTCGGCGAAAGCGCCTACCGCTCCGGCATCATGCTGCTCCCCACAATCCTCGCCCTCCTCCCCGCCGCCGGGCTGGGCGGCGTGCTGCTGACCAAGTTCGGCCGCTACAAGCCCATCCTCATGGCCGCCTTCGCCTTGATCGTCGTTGGCTTCGGCCTCTTCTCCATCTTGGACGAGAACTCGAGCACGGGCGCCTGGGTGGGCTTCCAGGTCGTCGAGGCCTTCGGCGCGGGCTTCGGCTTGGCGGCCATGCTCCCCGCGCTGCTGGCCCCGCTGAAGGACAAGGACACGGCGGTGGCGACGAGCGTGTGGGCGTTTTTCCGCGCCTTTGGCGTCATGTGGGGTGTTGCTGTCGGCGGCGCCGTCTACACCAACCGGTCTGCGCAGCTGGCTGCCGCGGGCGCCATTAGCAGCGACGCTGCGGTGGCGGCGCGCTTTGTAGCCGGCGGGGCGTACGCGTCTGCCGAGCCACGGTTTCTCCACTCGCTTTCGGCTCAGACGCGGGCTGAGGTGGTTGCTGTGCAGAATAGCGCGCTTCAAAGGTCCTGGCAGGTTGCCATTGGCTTTGGCGCGCTGGGGCTCATTGCTGCGGCTTTGATGAAAGAGGTACCGCTTAGGAAGGAAAACAAGACCGAGTTTGGCATGGTGGAGAAGGAGAGGAAGCGTACCGAAGAGGAGGCTGGGAACACAACAGAGCAGGAGGTCGTGGCGGCCGCGTTGTGATATCGCTCGAGACACGGGCCAGGGGATGGCGGAGACGAGTGGATATAACGGTAATGGTTCTTAACTGCTTCTGGGTACATAGCAATAATAGATTAGTTTGTGATACACACTTTAATTCTACCTACAGATGGTCATCGAAAAACCTCATCGTCTCCTGGATGTTGGCGCGTATCGACTCCACGTACGACTTGCTTCCCCGTCGTGACTTGACATCCTCCTGCGCCAAAACAACCCAAAACAACCACGCTCGGTCCGCACGAGACAAGATCCCCGGAACAGCCGCCGGGGATGAGGCAGCGGTTTCACCCGAGAGACAATACTCGGCCGGAATCCCCATGCAGCGCTCCAAAGCCCGCACCTGGCCCTGGATGGCATCGAGCACGCCCGTGGCATATGTCCTGAGCGGCACGTCCTGGAGCGAGGAGATGCCGCCGATGCGGAGCACCGACTTGACCTTGAGGGACTTGAATTGGTCCGGCGACGCCAGGGAGACAAGTTTGTGGATGTTGTGGAACATGGCGTCGAAGAGCCTCATCAGGGATAGGTAGCTCGACAGAGCCAGGAGCACGATTTCCGTGCTGAGCGCGTCCTCGTTCTGCTTGTGCGTCCGATCAGCCGGCGTCAGACTTTGGATGATGTCGATGAACTCTTTGCTGCACGTGAGGAGTATCGCAGCCGGATTGTCGGGCTTCCGGTCCGCGCCCTCCTCTTTGCAGCCTTCCACAACTTCCAGGGGGTCCGAGTAGTATGCGTCCATCGCCATAATTCGCTGGTCCATGTCTTCCCGGAACCGCATCAGCGAGCTTGCCGGGCTGGAGCATTGTGGTAGGGGCGGCGGGGGGAGCACGCCCTTCCACGGATAAAGGAGCGGGTCGACATCCATGTCGAGCGTGATGGTAGAGTCTCGGCCCGCGTGGAGCAACGCGTTGAGCTCATCATCTGCACTCAGTAACCCCCGAAACTCTGATGGATTGCTCAGTTGGTCCACCAGAGGGAGGATATCTTCGCCCGGGGCAGGGCTTTCCTCGATCGATGGGGAGTCAAAGCAAACGGAGCTGTCGCCCGGCGTAGCCCAGAAATCTGCTGCCTGCGGCCCATGAGCCAACGAATTCCTTGGAGAATCTACGGCAGAGTTGGAAGCCGCAAGGTCCGACTCTGCGATGCCGTCCAGCCGGTCCCACGACGTGCGTGGGTCAGTCCTGCACGCTCTTGCAAGCGCACTGGCCGACGCGGGCTCCTCCGCCATGCTAGGGGCATGGGTCTCAACATGATTCGTGTCCCGCAATGCCGGCGACGTGCGATGCCGCCCAGGCGAGAAGAGGCCGGCGGGGCTCGACGCACTGGGCGGGATGGCGCCGTGGATGGGACGCGGCTTGCGCGGTCGTCCGGGATGGCCGGGGGCGCTTGTCGCGCATCGCGCACCGATGTGGGAGCAGCGGGCGCACGGTGCCGTGCTGTTTGGGGTGCGAAGACACTGCACTCGTCTTGCTCTGCAGTGGTCGCAGGCAGAGCGCCTGACTGCGGGCTTGGGCATGTTGGCAGCCATTCGTGACGGGATGGTTGGTGGGGCCTGCGAGGAGCGGACGAGAGCCAAGTGGGGTTCCTGCTCAAGAAGACACAAGAAAATAAAAACCCAGTGCGATACGACTAGACTGAGACTGGGACGACGACGTTCGACATGGTGGGCAAGGTTGGTTGGACAAGGTGCGTGTTGTTGAACAAGGAGACAAAGTTGCCACGCCGTCATGCCAGAAGAGGAAATCCCCCGCGGAGGGTTTGTGGCCACAGCCAATCAGCAAAAATACCGAGCCGCTCTCCATCTTACTGAGTGGTACTCATTAGCTGGACTTCCCGATGCAAGCACAGGTGTTGTTGCTCGGTACATATCACTGGACTTCAACTTGCCTTCCTCAGCGCACCTTGACCTGGCCATCGCTGGTGTTTAAATTTGATTGGAGGAGTTCGAGGCGCCCGTGGGGTTAAAATGTCACCGCTTCACATCTTTGCTGTGTCAGCATAACGGTGAGGAAAGGGGATGGCTAACTGTTGTTCAAGAAAGCAAGAGAATAAGTAAGGTACCTATATAAGTTGGAAAGAACAAAACAGGGAGAGGCGTCAGGAGTCAGGTCTGTCGGGACCAAGGGGGCTAGTTTTCTAACCCCTTCCCTTGCCGGCAGCCCGTTGCAGTTGATTAGAGCTTGGCTCTCTGGAACGTCAGTCAAAAAATCATCTACCTCATGTCAGGGTAGATAGACACTTTCTCTGACGTATAGCGTTTTCAACCCTTTGGAAACCTCGGTTCTTCATCTGTACCGGGCGAGTCCCCTCAGTCCGGCGCGTTCCAGAATCCAGAGCACAACGCTGCCTATTTCAGCGTGTAAGTTCTGCCAGGCAGACTGGCCATCTTTGAAACGTGACTCATATCACAGCGAGGCAGACCCATCGCACAGTTTTAATGTAGGTATCCTTGTCCGCTTCTCTTTAGGTGCCTTGGTTGAGGGGGACAGTGATCTGTAAGTTTGCTTAGGGCGGGATGTTCGCAGTGACGCAGAAGAGTTGGCCGCGGAAGTGTCGGTCGCGGGTATGGAGTTGGTCACACGACGAGGAGGAAACAATGAAATGTATTTGGCCGCCCTCGAGCTCGAGAAGGCTGGAATCATCGAAGAATTCTCGGAGACTACGGGAACACATGCACCTGAGTACGACGTCTAATAGTAACTCGAGTCACCTTCTGCATGTGGGTTCGTCATACTACCGCGCTGGGATCGTTACATGGGTTGTCCATTGCGGTAATATGACTATCTATACCTGTAGTTATCTATGCACCCCGCACATAATAAGTACCGGTACCTATCTATCTGAGCTTCCGAGCTCCCTTTGGTATCCTCACTTTGTACGACACAACAAAAACCTGATGTTTCCTTACCCGACTGAACATGAGTTATTGTTTGCCGTATTGAGCTGATTTACAAGCAGGCCGAGCTGAGTGCAATGGTAGATCATCGGCGATGAGCGAACAGGAGCTTGACAGGCCTTGTACATAGACCTACCAAACAGGCTATCTCAGTGACTGTACTCCTCACAAATCACTTTTTTTTCCCTCAACCAGTTTACTCTCCATATTCTTTGCGTATCAATTCCATCAGCTTCTTGCTGTGCGATATTGACTCTGGCATGGACTGGGGTACCCGACGGGCCTTGAACTGGGTTGTAGCAATGTGGAGCTACGTCGTGAGTCCGCCTCTCAGCTGGTGATGCTGCCGCCGACGGGTCTGAGATATATGCTTATGGCGCCGTTGAGCAGATATAGTCCATGCTATAGTCCATGACAAGCCTGAGCCAGCTGCAAGCGCGTACATGTGGTCAAGGCGACTTTTGTGGGACGCTGACGAGACTCCCCGCAGTCGCTCCTCAAGAAAAGACTCGCTGTGGTCGCTTGGCCTGGCCTTGCTCCAGACCGATTGCTGGTCCAACTTCGCCTGGGAAACGAATTGCAACGAGACGGACGACGACGACCGAGTAATGCAACAGTACCTGAAATCACGCCCCGGCATCGACGTGAGGTTCTGCGAGATCACCGAGCAGTGCCTCGGCGGCCGCTTCCGGTACGCGTCGGCGGACCTAAACAACCCGCATGTGAAAATCGAGCTGTTAGACGTGCTCTCGGAGATGGACGGCATGATCTTTTTGCTTCAGCAGTTGAGTGTGTGAACCTCCTTGACCGGCTCTGAAAGGGGGGCAATGACAGGGAAAGGGCCGGTGAATGTCAAATTAGGTGTCGAACTGCTAAGAAGCCCAACTTTGTGACACCTAGCAGAGTACCACAAGAATTAGGCGGCAAGCTCAGAATTTTACTGAGCGGATAATCGTGTTAGGGGCACAGGTCATCTGACTTGAGAGGCTCAGTGTGATCTGGAACAGCATGGAATGCTTCACCCAGATCCTGCCACTCAGGGGCTGATGCCACCGGGCCGGGAAATTAGAGATCAGGCCGACAACTAACTCATGGTAAGCGTTCCAGTTTTGGCCGCACAAGTACCATTCATGTTGAGGGCTTTGGAGTCAAACCACTGCGCGGTGTCTGAGAGGCGGTGGGTTTCAGGGGCGGCGGCAGTCTGGTCCAAAGCAAGAGGCGGGGTGTACACAGGTTAACTTACTTAACTTTGCCACGCAAATCTATTATGCAGTGGCAACCGAGGCGCCGGGTTGACATACGAAATTGTCCGGCACCTGATGTGGTGTTTCACAGCTGATAGGTCAGTGGGCGTCCTTGTGCAGGTCCGAGAAGGTGGTCATGAAGCAAGGCCACGGTTCCCGTGAAATACACACATATATGAAACAGCGGAGTGTCATTGAACGGTACGCCCGGATCCCGCATTAGTCAACTAGAAGCAGACGGGCAACTCGATACTTAACAGCTCAGTAAAAGCCATACAAGAAAGAAGACCTGAAGCACCGTCCACCCATCGCCTCGCGGCCTGGCACCGTACCTAGTCAGTCTTAGCGATTCAGCCCAGCCTTTGCCTCTATTTGACTCCCGGCAAGAAGCCAGAAGCGATGTTGATCTTGCACTTCTTCCTGACTCGGCCATCGTATATTGCGTAACCTTAGCACCAGACGTCAGCTGCCTCCCAGTCCAAGGCGGATGATGGCGCCGAGGGAACTTACATCGCAGGTCACGGTCTATGACCTTGATCACCATGGTGTACGTCACCCGGTAGTGTCGCCTTCCGACCCGCTTGCCATTCTTATTGAATCCGCCGTCGATGGGCTGTATCAGGCCCTCGGTGCGGAGGAAAGAGAAGTCCACCACGATTTCCCCCACTACTTCTGCGCCCGCATTGTTGGGATGGCCCAGCTGATAGTGCGACCGCGTGGACCGGTCGGACACGTAAAGAACTTCTTTGCAGACCAGGTCCCGCACAGGAAAGCAGTCGAATGTGTGGTTGCACAGAAATGGGCGGCAGGTCCAGACTGGATCCACCTCTTGGCCCTTTTGCTCACATTGTCAATTAGTCTTGATGTGGCGGCGGATGGGGTCGACTGAAACGAAGTGGGATGGAGGTGGTGAGCGTTACCAGTTTGAGTACCCAGTCCACGGTGCCAACCGCGTAGGGCTGACCGTCATGACGGTCATACGACCTTTTGCCCCCGTCTCTGTGTTCGGGAAAGGCTTCCCATTCCTCGGTTCGCAGAACACCGTAGCTAGATCGTGCAAATCTTCGGGGGCCACGCTCCTTGTCGAAGGCGCGGAGGACAGCACCGCGAGCTACTGCAGTGACGCTAATCATGCCAGGCAGTGTTAGTATTTGCCATGTAAAGAAAGAAAAGGCTTTTCCATCTGTGCTGATAAGTGATCGGCATAACGTACGTGTTGGGCGGATGAAGTAGCTGTGGTAAAGGATAATTCTTCTTGCGACAGAAGACCACGAGACGATCAGCGATATATCGACGCAGTGAGACAGAAGCTGCGAATCCACCAATGAGGAGAACTTTCTAGTAATGCGGTACGATATAAGTTAGCAGCCATGGATTGGCTAGAACTTCTCGAAGGGCGCTGGCCATACCGTGACTCTGGTGTCCGCAGCAAACGCTTTGTCAATCTGCTCCTCCATGACCGACCCGATGCCCTCCAGCCGCTCGAGGAAGATCTCCTTAATCCTCTCACTAAGGAAGTCGACCGAGTAGGTAAGCTTCGTGTCTGGCAAGATGGCTAGAGCAGACTGGTCTTACACGGGGATCTGAACGCTGCCTTTCCTGAATCCCTTTTCCGGGTTCGCGCGCAGGCCCGGGATATCAAACGACTTGTGCCGTTTAGCAGAGTAGCAGTCGAAATTCCGTTTGATTCTGTACTCGAAGTCGTTCACCATGATTTTCTCGATCCAAGCATTGATGGTCATATCGTCGGTCTCGAGGTACGTCTCGCCAGAAAGGAGGTTTCGAAGCAGAGCACGGAAACCTTCATTGATATAACTGGATCCGTAAAGGCCACCTGCGTTTCACCAAGAGCAGCGCGAGTCAGCCTTGCTTGTGCATAGCTGTGAAGCTCGATGGATGTTTACCTCCCGGTGGGACAACTTCCCGGGTCAGCCTCAGCGGAGTGGCTGTGCTCACAGTGTAAGTGTTGGCATCCACGGTTCCGCCTCCTACGGCGTTGTTAGCACGATAACTGACATCATTTCCATGGGCCAAGCTGGAGTAATTAGTACCTGCATCCAACAACACAAAAGTGTCTCCGGGCTATTTGTTCGGCTCGTTAGCATTCTCTGGAGCCCTTGATTTGTTTCAGAATGAGTAGCTGTATGTGAAGGGTGTCCACTATGCCATACCGAGATATCGCGGGACTCGGCCAAGACGAACGCAGCAGCTGCTTCCGGTTCGGAGACAATGAAGAGATCTTTGATACTGTTGTCCTCGTCAACACCCGGAAGCCCAGCCTGCCTCATGGCCTTGGCCAGTGCCGTCTGCATGATCCGACAAGCCTTTTGGGTCCATATAGCCGGGACACAAAGGACCATCTCCAAGTTGTAGTTGTCGTCATACCCGGCGCTCTGCAACTCAGACCTTGCGTGTCGCAAGAGGCAGGTCAGGAAGTCGACGATGACTTCGCGATGGTCTTGGACGATAATCTTCTTTTTCTTCAGCTTGTTGACGATCACACTCAACTCGTCTCGAACCGCTGCTGTTTTGGGACTGTCATCGAGAAGCAGTTTGAACCTAGCCAGAGGCGCATGGTGGCTATTAACATGGGTTGACGAACTGCCCCATGCCTCGTGAGCCCCGTAACCCCAGCGGAATGTGTTGTCCTCGTCGACAGACATCTCCGTATCGTGGTCGTACTGATCGCTGCCAAATACAGCCAGCCGGTTGCTCGAGCTGCTCTGTTCGTCCTGGCCGTCTCGGGCCGCTTCTCTGGAAGCCGGTGGATTGTCGAGTTGGTGTTCAGTCTCCGATGACCCTTCGCTCATGCCTTCGTTTATGCGGAAGCTGCTGTTCGATGGGTAGATCACTTCGGTCGGCACTTCGCTTCTCATCTCGTCGTTCAGGCTCCCGAAGGTCGCATCGTCGGGGTAGTTTTGAATGGTACGGATATCCGCCGCAGCGAGATAATCGCCCGACTGACCGTCCTCAAGAGCAACATAGGCGATGGCAGAGTACGTCGTCCCAAAGTCAACCGCCATAATCAAACGTTTTGCAGAACTCGGTACGTCCGGGCCGTCGAGCAAATAATCAGGCACCATTTCGGGTCCTGGGGTAGGGCTCCGGTCGTCCATGGTGATGCCACGGTCGTCCATGGTTAGAGACTAGGAACGTTTCCAGGATAGAAACTTTCGCCGGGGCTCCCTTTGCTGTTCACTGAACCGTTTGCGGGGACTGGTAGGTAAGGTACCAGGTAGGTAAGGTGTGGAGAAGAGAGAGGGCAACGCGGAGGCCTCCGCCCCCGCCATTCTCGCAGCATGGCCTCCAAGTGAGGCGTTCAGAGCAGGCTGAGCACCCCCTTGTAATTTCCAGGCACACAGTGGCCAATGATTAAGCAAGCGTACACGGGTCGCTGTGACACCCCATTACCACGACGACTCATGCGAACCAATCAAGAGGCAGGCCATATGCATGTTGGTGATGCTGAGACGCACATGTGTCCAGGGGCGGCTGGCCCAGTTAAGCTTGCTACTTCTTCCAATGGCCACCTCCGCCATCCACATACTCTTTTCTTTTTCAAGAGCCGATTTGTTCAGCCTCAGACCATCAGTCCGCTTTTGCACTTGTCACCGCTGCGATGCCCAGAAAGCCAACACGGCGCCGCGCACCAGGGCCTCCCAGATTTCGCTGGACCAAGGGCGACATCATCAAGTTTGTCGCGTGCCTGGACTTCTCCCTGCAGCATCAGGTTGATTTGAACACGACAGCGATCTGCCACCTCAAGAAGCGCATAGGCCGCGAGGTAACAGCCAAGCAAGTCGAGCGGGTGCTGAGGCAGGAGTACGAGACGTATGGCCGCAATGGAGACCACCACGTTTTCGGTGATTTTCTCTCAGAGGGATCTTCGTTTCTTGACGGCTACGCCGACATCGACCGTGAACATATCCGTGACGAAGTTTGCCTCATTGAGACTCCTCGGTACTTGCTGAGGAGTACCTCGTTGGTATCACAATCCCACTCTCGTACACAGTCTTTGGATCCTCGCCACCAACGCTCGGCGTCATCGAATGGTCTCAATTCTCCACACCCCGCAGCGGACCTTGAGGTGTTAGATGGGCCTCCTGCTCAAGCTGGTAATAGCGGCAAGAACCAGACGCATGAACAGGTCAGCGTTAACCACATGGACATACTGAACATCCGTACTAACTACCTCCCTGTGTCTTCTAGGTGTTGCGGGCAGGCAATCTGGATTGGGACGGCGACAGCGGGCAAAGTCCACCGGAAGCGAGAGCCAGAGCCAAACCCCGATCGGCGGACGTCAAGCGAGAGTTTGTTCCTCCACCGCTTGCTGGAGTGTGCCATGCGCCTCTACCAACATGTTCGTCAACCCGGACAGCCAACGGCGCCGCAAAAAGAGCCCTCGAACAAGAGCTTGCAGCGAAGGACGAGCAAATGCAAAGAGTAATGCTACTGAATACGGAGCAAAAACACCACATCTTCTCGCTCTCTAACCGACTGTCTGCGGCCGAGTTCGAATGCGAAAAGATTAGGGAGAGTGCCAGCAGGGCGGCTGAGTGCAGTGACGAGATTATCGTGCGGCGTGACTTGCTGTACGAGAACTCGGTACTGAA
>OUNM010172104.1_pt1 | contig 17182 bp, 8 predicted proteins | sample 1769961 | NCBI WGS metagenome assembly OUNM01 (sample SAMEA3914820, study PRJEB12502) | metagenome | biome: forest; material: soil | place: USA | collected 2012-03-12 | depth 0.3 m
CTATGGAGCGCGTCGCGTTGCCCAGCGACTCCGTGAAGAAATTGACCAGCACGATTCCCGCAAAGAGATAAATCGCGTAGTTGGGGGTTCCGCGCTGCATGTCGAGGAAGACTCCGAGAGCCACGAAGTAGATCAAGAACTGCATCAGCGGCTTCACATAGGACCACAGGAGTCCAAGGATGGAGCCGCGATAGCGGATCTTGATCTCCTTGCGTACCAGTAGCTGCAGCAGGAATTTGTGCTTGTAGACGTCGACGATGCCGCGGCCGCGGCCCGGTTGGACCAATTCGGTCACGGGCTGTGTCATCTAGCGGCCTTCCTCGTCGGCCAGGCCAAACGTCTTTTTCCAGGCTTCCATGGACGTGATCTCGGGCAGGGCCTTGCGGTACTGCGCCGAGAGTTCCTCCCAGTGGCGGTAGAGATTGCCGTGAAGCTTGCCGGCTTCCGCCAGCATCGACTTGAGCTTCTCGGGGTCGCGTTTGTACCACGAAGCCGCGGTGCCATCGGCGTTCGAGACCACGACGCTGTCATAGTGCGCCAAGCGGAACCATCTGTTGTCGCGGTGCGCCAGGAAGCCCTGGGGTCGCTCTGCCGATTCCGGCGCCGGCTTCTTCACCAGCTGGCGGGCGACCGTGGTAACGCCCCACTTTACGAGGTCCTTCTTGTTGGGAAGTCCAATGGGGTTGAGGCCGGAGGGTCCGCGGCCCAAGGCCGGAGCCGGGAAATCATCGACGTTCTCGCGCATCTCTGCATCGGGGTAGTCGGACTTCAACGCGTTGATCTCGCCGAGCTTCGTAGCGAGATTGCCATGCAAATGTCCGGGCCCGAGGAAGAGATCCTTCAAGGCATCGAGCCGCGAATGCTCGGTGAAGTACTGCATGGAAACCAAGTGTTTTACATCCGCTTGGAACGACTCCCGGATAACGCGGCCCCCCTTCTTGTAGGGGCTGTAGATGAGAGTCGTGATCAGGCGGTTCCTGCCGTGGAAATAAGCCTGCCAGCCAACCAGGTCGTCCTTGTCGATCCAGGAGACATGCCAGACGGCCGCTCCGGGCAAGGAAACCGTGGCAAAGCCCGCTTCACGGGCGCGAAGCCCGTATTCGGCGTCGTCCCACTTGATGAAGACCGGAAGCGCCAGCCCGATCTCACGGATGATTTCCGTCGGGATCATGCACAGCCACCAGCCGTTGTAGTCGACGTCGACGCGCCGGTGCAGCCACGGCGTCTGCCGAAGGTTCGCGACGCTGAAGTCATGCCTCATCTCCATGTCCGCATGGGGCATCGCAGGCACAAATCGATAGGGGTCCACCACTTCACCAAAGGTGTGAAGAACGCTGCGGCTGTAGAGGTCGAACATGTGGCCGCCCACAATAGTGGGCTTCCGGCAATGATCAGAGAAGGTCAGCAGGCGCGCAATGCTTTCCGGTTCGATGACGACGTCGTCATCGAGCAGGAGCGCGTAGTCGCTGCCGTTCTCCACGGCCTCATACATGCCGCGGGAGAAGCCACCCGAGCCACCGAGATTGGCTTGGTCGATAATCCGCAGCTTGTCACCAAGGGCCGATTTTACTTCGCCAAAGCCTGGCTGCCCGGCAACCTTCTGGGTTCCCTGGTCCACGATGAGGATTTCCTGGACGTGCTCCAGCACTTCGGGGTGCTCCGAGAGAATCCTGGCGTTGTTCAGGCAGAAGTCCGGCTTGTTCATGGTGGTGATTTCCAGGGTCACCTTACCGGGGTTGCCCTCGCGTTCCGCGCCCTGCCATTCGGCTGAATCGAGCGTCAGTTCCTCACGGCTGGAGGCAAGATCGAACCAGTACCAACCGCCGTCGCCGAAGGGCTTAAGGGAGAGATCGAATTCGGTGACGGCGGTGCCCTGGACCCTCGCACCATCAACGCGCTGGAGAGTGCCCCGCGCGTTCGACTTATAGACCGTGACGGTGCCGTGGCCCGTCGTACGCACAACGAGGCGGATCATTTGAAGGTCCGTCCAGCGCCGCCAGTAGCTCGCAGGAAACGCGTTGAAGTACGTTCCGAAGGAAAGCTGCTCTCCGGCGCGGAGCCTTACGGAACTCCTGGAGAGGACGTCTTCAAAGTGGACCTCTTCGCCGCCCGAGCTGACGAAATGAAGTTTCTCCTCGGTCGACTTCGGGTTCCTTGCGAACTCGTCGTTCTCGCGCAGGCGGATACCGTTCGCGGGACCGGCGTCGACGTACAACGCTGTTGTGTCCAACTGGTCGTCAGCGGGCAGGATAACCCGCTGCAATACTTGCATCTTGGTTTCGCTGCTCACGCGTCCATTCCTCCGCTTTCAATTGCTGCGCCGCTTTCGAAATGCGGACGAATCCTGTTATCAAACATCGATAGGGCCGAACCGATGGCCATGTGCATATCGAGGTACTTGTAGGTGCCAAGGCGCCCGCCGAAGAGCACATTCTCTTCCCCCGCTGCCAGATCCCGGTACTTGAGCAGCTTCTCCCTGTCGAGGGCCGTGTTGACCGGGTAGTACGGCTCGTCGCCCTTTTCCGCGAATCGGGAGAACTCCCGCATGATAACGGTCTTCTCGGTCTGGTATTCGCGCTCGGGGTGGAAATGCCGCGGCTCGATGATCCTGGTGAACGGGACGTCGTCGTCGTTGTAGTTCACAACGGACGTTCCTTGGAAGTCGCCCATGTCCAGGACCTCCTCTTCGAAATCGATGGTGCGCCAGGACAGATCTCCGGCGACGAAGTCGAAGTAGCGGTCTACCGGCCCGGTGTAGACGACGGGAATCTTGCCGACAACATTGTTCTTTGAATACTCGTGGGACTCGTCAAAGAAGTCCGTGTTCAGGCGTACTTCGATGTTCGGGTGCTCGGCCATCTTTTCGATCCACGCCGTGTAGCCGTTGGTCGGCAGGCCTTCGTACTTATCGTTGAAGTATCGGTTGTCGTAGTTGTACCTGACAGGAAGGCGCGAAATGATGCCGGCCGGGAGATCCTTGGGGTCCGTCTGCCACTGCTTGCCGGTGTAGTGCTTGATGAATGCCTCGTACAGGGGGCGGCCAATCAGCTGGATGCCCTTGTCATTGAGGTTCTGCGGGTCGGTGCCCGCGAGCTCGCCAGCCTGCTCCTGAATGAGTGCCCGTGCCTCGCCGGGCGTCAGGTTGGCCCTGAAGAACTGGTTGATGGTTGCCAGGTTGATGGGCAGGGAGTAGACCTCGCCCTTGTGGACGCCGTACACCTTGTGGACGTAGTTGGTGAAGGTCGTGAACCGGTTGACGTATTCCCATACCCGTTCATTCGAGGTGTGGAACAGATGGGCGCCGTACCGGTGCACCTCGATGCCGGTTTGCTCTTCCATTTCGCTGTATGCGTTGCCTCCGACGTGGTGCCGGCGGTCGATGACAACAACCTTCAAGCCCAGCTCGGTGGCTGCCTGTTCTGCGATTGTCAGGCCAAAAAAGCCTGACCCGACAATGACGAGGTCAGCGGTCACAAAATCTCCTGGTTCGAATATGGGCAGCCCAATGGTGTGCATTGGCTGCAGGTCAAGCCTACCCGAGATGGTGCGCCCGGTTTTCGGGCGGGTCCCTTCCCACGCGAATCAGGGCAACGTTTTCCACATAGGCCAACTGCCCCGGAACACCCGGTCCTCCTCACAAATATCGTGGAGAACATCAGTCCCGCAAGCCGAAGGAACGGTTACAGTGACATTCCATTGCACCCTCGTCCGGGCCCCACGGGCGTTACGGCAAGGTGAACCGATCGAACTGACCATGGCCGCGGGCAACGGCACCCCGGGCGCCGTCGTCGAGGCTGCAGTCGCGGCCGAGTTCGGAACTGGAAAACTTGCAGTCGACGGACTGCCACTCAGCGGACTCACTGTTGGCTCGGCGCCGCTCATGTCGGGAGCTGTGTTGGTGGACGGGCCCGATTCGGAGCCGCACCACACCCGTGACGGCGATCGCAGTCCCGCAGCTTTGTCCTTGCTGGTTCACGCCGGACCAGCCGCCGGACTGGTCATACCGCTGGAACGGGGCAATTACAGGATCGGCCGGAGCAATGCAGATATCTGCCTCCCGGATCCTGATGTTTCCCGGGATCACGCCGTCCTGACGATCTCCGAGACAGCGGTCACCATCAGCGACAACGGGAGCGCCAACGGAACGGTGGTGGATGGACGCAAAGTCCGCTCCGCCCCTCTCTCAACCGCCTCCAGGATCCGATGTGGCGGCTCTGTCATGTCAGTGGTTTTCGGCGACGAAGAATCCGGATCGGAGTCGCTGGGGGCAGCCGGCCTGGGCGTCGCCGAGCCGATCCTGGTCCCCCGGCGCCACGATGCGGGCGGCCGCACGCAGCTTTTCCTCACGGCCGGGCTCCCGTTCCTGATGGGAGTTGGAATGGCTCTGGCCACTGGCATATGGATGTTCCTTGGATTCACCGCAATTTCTGTCATCGCGGTCCTTGCCCCGGCAATTTCGGGAAGACGTGGCCGCAGCCTCCTGGCTGCCGCGATTGCGGCGGCCGTCGAACAAGACCGGGACCGACGACGGCGGTGTTCACCGTCCGCTGCCGAGCTCGCCTACGCCGTCAATTCAGCGGCTTTCCCTTCAAGGGACGGGGGAACGCAATTGACACTGCCAAGACCCAGCACAGCGCAAGGACCCAGCACCGGGCAAGGCACGGCCACAATGCAAGGCACGGCCACAATGCAAGGCGCAGCGGGTTGCCGCGACGTCTGGCTCCGGCTCGGCACCACTCCCCAGAACGCCCGGGTTGCACTCGATCCCGCGGACCCGGGCTTTCAGCCACCGCCGTTGGGCCCGGTTCCGCTGGTTCTGGATCCCTCGATCCAAGCTGTTTCCCTCACGGGCCCCGAAGCCAGGGTGCAAGGAGTGCTCAGATTCCTGCTCATGCAGTTGGCGGCCTTTCCGGGCGCACGCGACGTCGCTGTCCTTATACACGGACCGATGGCCCTCTTGCCGTCAAGCGCCCGGTTCCTCCCCCGCGTCACCTTGACCACCGACACCTCTTCAGCCACGGCTGTTCTTTCTAAGCTCGGGGATAGACCGGGAGCCCTGTTTCTGCTGGGGCACCACCACGGTCCCGCCGCCGACGAACTCCGGCTGGCGGCGATCGAGTCTGGCTGGAGAATCTTCCAATGCTCCGCGGGAGGACATGAAAACGGTTCGGCAGTCCAGCTCTGGAACAAACGCGCAGTCCTCCGCTCGTCTTTTTCGGAAACGGAGTTTGACCCTGACCTCGTGCCGCACCCGGTCTTCGACCGCTACTGTCGCTCCTTGGCAAGAGTGCCCGGCCTGTCGATGGAAAGAGCGCCGCTTGTCCCCTCTACCTGCCAGCTTGCCGAACTGCTTCCCGCTGAGCCCTCAAGCATCGCTGCCCGCTGGAGCGCTTCTTCAGTGCGCGAAGGGCTGCCGGCGGTCATCGGGCAAGGTGCCGACGGTCCCCGGTCCTTGGACCTGGTTTCGGACGGCCCGCATCTCCTCGTTGCTGGAACGACGGGATCGGGAAAGTCGGAGCTTCTGCGCACGATAGTCTCCGCGATCTCGCTGACCCACGGCCCGGACAGGGTCAACTTCCTGTTTGTTGATTTCAAGGGAGGTTCGGGCCTCGGGCCATTGCTCGACCTCCCGCAATGCGTCGGAATGCTTACGGACCTCAGTGAACACGAGCTCGAACGCACACTCTCGTCCCTCCGTGCCGAGGTCCGGAGGCGGGAGGCGATCCTTGCGAAGGCCGGCGTCCCTGACTTGCCCGCATATTGGGCCAGAGCCGGGGGAAACGGGGACGGGGCCGCGGCGGGACAAAGGAGCCGATTTCCAGGGCTGCCGCGTCTGGTCCTTGTGATCGACGAATTCAGGATGCTCATTGAAGACGCCCCGGATGCCTTGGCCGAATTGATGCGGATCGCCACCCTGGGCCGGTCTCTGGGCATTCACCTGATCATGGCAACACAGCGTCCGCAAGGTGCATTGAGTGCGGACATCCGCGCCAACGTCACCACCAGCATTGCTCTGCGCGTCCAATCGGAATTGGAATCCCTGGATGTCATCAACTCGCCGGCAGCGGCATCGATTCCGGTGTCCCTGCCTGGCCGCGCCTATATGGCTCGCGGAGTGGAAGATCCCGAGCCCTTTCAGTCAGCGACCCTCTCAGGCGACGAAAAGGCCCCGGCGTCACGCACAGAGGCCATTGCCCGGACGGCAGCGGGGTCGCTCCGATTCAGCGGTTGGTCGGAAACCGCAGACGCAGGGACTCCGGGTGCGGTTGCGACGCCAGCCGAGGCCGCCCGTCCAATCATCAAAGCAATCAACCGGGTTTGGAGCATCCACGGGGGTACACCATCGCGGAGGCCTGTTGCACATCCGCTTCCCGAGTCCATCTCGTTTGACGAATCCCTCGGCACGGCAGCGATGGCGGGCAAGCACGCGGCAAGCGGATCGCCGGTTGGCCCGACAGCCTGCCTTGGCTTGGCGGACTTGCCCGCACAACAACGAGTTGCCGGGCTGTGCTGGACTCCGCTCGTCCACGGGAATCTTGGACTTATTGGTCCTCCTGGAAGCGGAGTTGAAGATACCTGTCGGGCAGCAGCGGCGCAGCTTGTGGGAAGCGCCGTTGAACTCCACCTCTATGTCCTTGACGGTGACGGTTCGTTCACCGGCGTGGCAGCCCAGGGACGCGTCGGGGCCGTTGCCTCCCTCACCGACATCAGAAGGGGAGTCCGCATCCTGGAGAGGCTCGCCGCCGAGGTGTCGGCGCGGCGATCCCCAGGACCTGTCGCCGGCCAAGTCCCTCTTTTGCTGGTCATTTCAAGCTGGGGTTCGTGGGTCTCCGAGTTGCGCTCCGGGCCGCTGGCCTGGGCCGAAGACGTTGTCCACGCGATCGTCCGCGACGGACCCAAGGCAGGACTGGCAGTACTTGTCACAGGTGACCGCGAACTGACCGCGTCGCGCATGTTCGCGTCAATCCCCAACCGCGCGTACTTTCCCACCGGGACCACAGAAGAAGGGCGGTTGGCGTGGCCCCGATTCGCGGCAATGAAGCCCCTGAAGGGTCGGGCAGTGGTGAGTGGAAACCTGCTTGATGCCGACACAGCGGTCGCGCAGCTTGTGGCGACCCCGACGAGCGCGCCCTGGCCATACTGTGCGCCCCCGGAGCCTGCACGGCGCCCGTTCCGGGTGGATCCCTTGCCGCAATTCATCCGGGCTTCGGACCTCGCAGCGCACGGCCGAACCGAAACAACTGCCGTTTCCCGCGCTCGTGCGCTGGGGTCGATGCTCCTCGGGGTTGGAGGGGACGAACACGAACCTGCGTGGATCACGCTGCCGCGCTCAGCCGTCCTCCTCGCACTCGGCAACCCCGGGTCCGGCAAGTCGTCGTTGCTCTCAGCACTGGCCATGCTCAATCCGGGCCATCATTGGCGGACACCGCCGGAAGGGGCCGATCCTGATGCCTTCTGGGCCGAATTCCACCGGGACGCAAGCCGCAGGATCGTGGGAGCAGAAGTCATCCCCCTCGTCGACGACGCGGAACGCCTCAGCAGCGAAACCGCCTTCCTGCTGGCCGAACTTCCCGGTATGGGTTTCTCAGTGGTGGCAACTGCCGGGAGCCCCGCCCCTCTTCAGCGGACGCCCCTTGCCTCCCTGGCCCGAAACCATGGAAGCGGGATTCTCCTCGGCAATGGGTCGCCTGCGGCCGGAGAATTCTTCGGGGTGCGCGTAGGCGTCGAACAGGCGCCGCCACCGGGTCGTGCCGTCCTCATCGAGAATGGGCGAACACGCTCCGTCCAGATCGCCGCCCCGGACTAGCAAGCCGCGCCCAAGTGCAAACAGTTAGAGGGCGGCGCGGGATCCGCCCGCTCTGGACGCAAACGCAATGACCCGTTTGTCGAACAAAAAGACAATTCCGGCCAAAGCCGGCACCACCATGGCAAGACCGGCGAGAACCAGCCCTGCGGTCATGGTGGGAAACCCGATCGTCAGGGCGAACAGCTGGGCAACCAACGCAGGTGCCCGGGTCCAACGGTAGCCACGGAACAGGAAGTGCCCCACGGCAAACAACAATGCAGAAAAGGCCAGGAGAAGGCCCAGCGTAAATACGGCTCCCCAGAATGAGGCCACCGGAGCCCCGGTCACGAGTTCGTATATATACAGGATCCCGGCGGTCAAAAGTGCGAGGGCTTCCAGCACAACCACAATCGAAATAACAACGATTCCTACAGGACGCGGTCCTCCACCGGATGCCCGGCCGAAGTCGCCGCTGCCGGTCCCCCGGCTGTCGTCGCCGGGCGCTGCAGGGTCATGATTAGGGTTCAGAGGGGGTCTTGACACACTGGCACACTACCGGACATAGTCGAATACCTGTGAGTAGACCAGTAGCCAATGTGATGCATCGCTCACGGTTTCAAACGCTTGAACCCCTTGTTTACATGGCGTTAACATGACACGCTTGACTCAGACGACCAAGGGGGCCCAATGGGTCCCCTTTCCTATGAAGCCTCTCGTGAATATTTTCACAAAAGGCTTAACTAGTACTCACGAATGGAGTGACTGATCAGCATGGATTGGCGTAACCGCGCAGCCTGCCTTGACAAGGACCCGGAGCTTTTCTTCCCAGTAGGCAACACCGGCCCTGCGCTTCTCCAGATCGAGGAAGCGAAGAGTGTCTGCCGTCGCTGTCCCGTCGTGGACACATGCCTTCAGTGGGCCCTTGAATCGGGCCAGGACGCTGGAGTCTGGGGCGGTATGAGCGAAGACGAGCGACGCGCCCTCAAGCGCCGCGCCGCCCGCGCCCGCCGCGCTTCCTAAGCGTCCGGGCCCACAAAGCACGGCGCCTGAAGCAAAGAGGACATACGAAGATGGCCCGGACCGAAAGGTCCGGGCCATCTTCGTATTGTCCGAGCGGTTACCCTCGGAGAGCGCCGTCGGCGGCAGGCGTCAGTTTCGCACCAGGTTCAGGACGATCTCGACGGCGGTCCCGCCGCCGTCGCGCGGCCTCCACTGGATGCTGCCCCCCAATTCGCTCGTAACAAGTGTCCGCACAATCTGAAGGCCCAGGCCCTCCGTGTACGACCCCTCGGGCAGCCCGACGCCATCATCGGCGATGGTCACGGTCAGGAGTTCATCGCCGCGCTCCCCTGTGGAACGATCGGCCATCAGCCATACCGTTCCGGCACGTCCCTCAAGGCCATGTTCCACGGCATTTGTCACGAGCTCATTGATGACCAGCGCGAGGGGCGTGGCAAAGTCACTCGGCAATTCGCCGAACAGGCCGGCGCGCTCGGTCCGGACGTGCTGCGATGGGGATGCTACTTCTGCCGAGAGCCGGAACTGACGTCCGATGAGTTCATCGAAATCGACGCTTTGCGTGAGCCCCTGCGAAAGGGTCTCGTGAACCAACGCAATGGTCGCCACCCGCCGCATTGCCTGTTCCAGGCCTTGCTTCGCCTCGTCGCTGACCATCCGTCGCGACTGCATGCGAAGCAATGCCGCCACCGTCTGCAGGTTGTTTTTGACGCGGTGGTGGATCTCGCGAATCGTCGCGTCCTTGGTCACCAGTTCGAGCTCGCGGCGTCGCAGTTCGGACACGTCGCGGCACAGTACCAAGGCACCGAAGCGATGCTTTTCGTCGCGCAACGGAATCGCGCGCAACGACAAACTGACACCGCGGGACTCGATTTCGCTCCGCCACGGCATCCGACCGGTAACGACCAGCGGCAATGTCTCGTCCACCATCCGCCGGTCCTTGAGGAGTCCTGCGGTGACTTCCGCGAGGGACCGTCCTTCCAAGGTTTCCACCTCGCCGAGACGGCGGAACGCGGAGACGCCGTTCGGGCTCGCGTACTGGACGACGCCGTCGGCGTCGAGCCTGATCAGGCCGTCCCCCACGCGGGGAGCGCCACGGCGGGAACCCGTCGGTGACGCGAAGTCCGGCCAGAGGCCCAGCGTTCCCATCCGGAGCAGATCGTAGGCGCATTGCCTGTACGTGAGCTCCAGGCGTGATGGCATCCGGGAACTGGAAAGGTCCATATGCGATGTGACGACAGCAAGGGTCCGTCCGTTCCTGACCATGGGCACTGCCTCAACCCGCAGGGCCATCTCGCTGCTCCAGCTCGTTTCACTGGAACGTTCGATGGAACGGCTGGACCATGCCTTGTCCACTATCGGTTGCAGATCCGAGCGGATGCCTTCCCCGACGAAGTCCGCATGGAACACCGTGTGGCTCGTCGACGGCCGGACGTGCGCAAGCGCGATGTAACCGAATTCAGGGTGCGGAAACCACAGGGCCAAGTCCGCGAACGCCAGGTCGGCGACCATCTGCCAGTCGCCGACCAGGAGGTGCAGCCATTCGGCATCTCCAGGCCCGAAATCAGCGTGCTCCCTGATGGGGTCTGTAAAGATTGCCACTGCACCTCCATATAACGCCCGGGCTTGTCCCTAGCGTCGAACGATTGACCTCAAGAGCCTCAATGCTACCGACAGAGAAGCCATGTCGTCGGCCTCCAGCGCGTTGACCTCGTCAAACATGCTCTTCGCCCGCCCCAACTGCTCGGCGTTGAGGTCCTCCCAAGCCCGCAAACGAGCCTCGGCGTCGAGGCCGGCGTCGCTCGATTCGAGCACCGACGTCGTCATGTCCGCTACGGTCGAGTAGAGGTCGTCGCGCAGGGCTGCGCGGGCAAGCGCCTGCCAGCGGTCATCGCGCGGGAGTGCCGTGATCCGCTCCAGCAACGAATCCACGTGGAATCGGTCGAACACCGTGTAATAGACATGGCTGACCTCTTCCACGCGGGCCCCGCGGCTTTGCGTGATCTTGGCGATGTCCAAGAGTACGAAACTCTCGAACAGCTCGGCCCAGCGATGGGCGAGCGCGTCGGGAAGGCCCCAAGAGCGCGCCTTTTCGAGCCAACCCGTGACCCGCTCTTTGTCGCTGCCCCGCAGGTAGTCGAGCACCCTGGCCCGCATCGGATCCATCATCGGCTTGAATTCCGCGACGATCTCCGAGATCGGCTTCGAGGCGTTACCCTGGCTGAGCAGCCAGCGAACAGCCCGGTCCAGAAGCCTCCGGATGTCGAGGTGGACCGTGCTCCAGTGTTCCGTGGGGAACGAGGCCGGCAGGGCATTTAGCTCCCGCACCATCGAGTCGAGTTCGTAGATCTCGCGGAGGGCTACGAACGCCTTCGCGACGGCGACCTCGGTAGCCGAGGTCTCCTCCATAGTGCGGAATGCGAAGGTGATGCCACCCAGGTTGATCATGTCGTTGGCCACTACGGTTGCGATGATCTCGCGGCGCAAGGGATGGGTGTCCAGTTCGGCGTCGAACCGTTCGCGGAGCTGCTTCGGGAAGTAGGAGCGAATCGTCTTGCGGAACCAGGGATCATCCGCCAGATCGCTGTCGCGCAAGGCCGAGCCCAATTCGATCTTGGCGTAGGCGGCGAGGACGGACAGTTCCGGGGAGGTCAGGCCCTGGCCCTGTTCCAGCCGCTCACGAAGGGCATCGGTGGTCGGCAGCGCTTCAAGGTCCCGGTTGAGGTCGGCGGACTTCTCCAGCCAGTCCATGAGGCGCTCGTAGCTCGGGCTCCATTCGGCGACGCGCGTGCGGTCGTTGAGCAACAGGATGTTCTGATCGATGTTGTCTTCGAGCACAAGGCGCCCGACCTCGTCGGTCATGTCGGCGAGGAAGGATGTGCGCTCGGAAGCGTCCAGTTTCCCGGCGGCAACCATCCGGTCCACGAAGATCTTGATGTTGACCTCATGGTCCGAACAATCCACGCCGGCGGAGTTGTCGATCGCATCGGTGTTGAGAATGACACCTTGCAGGGCAGCCTCGATGCGTCCGCGCTGCGTCATTCCGAGGTTGCCGCCTTCGCCGACAACCTTGACGCGGAGCTCGCGCCCGTTCACGCGGATGACGTCGTTTGCCTTGTCCCCCACCTCGGCGTTGGACTCGGTGCTGGCCTTGACGTACGTTCCGATCCCGCCGTTGTAGAGGAGATCGGCCGGGGCAAGGAGTATTGCACGCAGAAGTTCCGGAGGACTCAGCTGAACCGTTCCGTCAGGCAGTCCGAGGGCCCTGCGGACCTCCGGCGAGATCGGGATGACCTTGGCCTGACGGGGGAAGACCCCGCCGCCTGCGCTGATGAGCGAGCGGTCGTAGTCATCCCAGGAGGAGCGGGGAAGATCGAAGAGACGCTTCCGCTCGTCGAAGGACGAAGCCGCATCCGGGGTCGGGTCCAGGAAGATGTGGCGGTGGTCGAAGGCGGCCAGCAGGCGGATGTGCCTGGAGAGCAGCATTCCGTTGCCGAACACGTCGCCGGACATGTCGCCGACGCCGACCACCGTGAATTCCTCGGTCTGCGTGTCAAGGTCGAGCTCGCTGAAGTGGCGCTTGACCGATTCCCATGCGCCACGGGCCGTAATGGCCATGGCCTTGTGGTCGTATCCCACGGAGCCACCGGAAGCGAAAGCGTCCCCCAGCCAGAATCCATACTCGGCGGCCAGGCCGTTCGCAGTGTCCGAGAAGGTTGCCGTGCCCTTGTCCGCAGCTACCACCAGGTACGAATCGTCGTCATCCTGACGTACAACGTCCGACGGCGGCACGATCTTCTCGCCGTCGGCTGTGGTCACGAGGTTGTCGGTGAGATCGAGCAGGCCGCGGATGAAGGTCTTGTAGCTTTCGATTCCTTCCGCCATCCAGGCAGCACGGTCAAGTGCTGGATCCGGAAGTTGCTTCGCGAAGAATCCGCCCTTGGCACCCGTCGGCACAATCACGGCGTTCTTCACCGTCTGCGCCTTGACCAGCCCGAGGATCTCGGTCCGGAAGTCTTCACGGCGGTCCGACCACCGCAAGCCGCCACGGGCCACCTTGCCGAAGCGCAAGTGGACGCCTTCAACGCGTGGCGAGTACACCCAGATCTCGTACTTCGGCCGCGGGAACGGCAGACCGTCGATCGCGGTCGGATCGAGCTTGAAACTGACGTACGACTTGCCTTGGAAGTAGTTCGTGCGCAGCGTCGATTCAATGAGGTTGACGAAAGTCCGAAGGACGCGGTCGGCGTCGAGCGTGGCCACCTGGTCAATTGCTTCGGCCAGGGTGGCGCGGGCGCCCTCCTGGCGGCCCGGACGCGCGGCGTCAGGCGACGAAGGATCGAAGCGGGCCCCGAAGAGGTCAATCAGGCCGCGCGCAACCTCCGGGTTGGCGAGAAGGGTGTCCGCGATGAACTCGAAGGAGTTGGTGTTCCCCATTTGGCGCATGTACTTCGCATAGGCGCGGAGCATGACAACCTGCCGCCAGTGGATGCCTTCCCGGAGCACGAGCCGGTCGAAACTGTCGGATTCCACGGCACCGGTCACGGCGGCGCTGAAGGAGTCCGCCAGCAGCTGGCCGGTAGCCACGGGATCGACGCCGGAAGGGTATTTCAGGCCAAGATCGTAAAGGAAGAAGTCCCGGTGGTCGGCGGTCTCAATCTCGAAAGGCCGCTCATCGAGAACCTCAAGGCCGAGATTGTGGAAGTAGGGCAGGATCTGGCTCAGGCTCTTGGGTTCCAAAAGGTAGAGCTTGACGCGGGCATCCTCTTCGAGGAGTTCGCCGGCGCCGTTGGGCAAGTAGACGTGCACTCCGGGGGCCGCCTGGACAGCACCGCCGTCGCGATCGGTTGTGGCGGCGTACTTCTCGAAACGCTCAATGTCCTTGAGGGCGTCCTCGACTTCGTAGTCGACGCGGTAGCCGGCAGGGAACGCATCCGCCCATAGCGCGGACAGCCGTTCGGCATCCAGGCCGCTGGTGTTCTCACGGAGCACCTCAGCAATTCCTTCGGCCCATGACCGCGAAGCCCGGACAAGCCGTTTTTCGAGGTCACCGGCGTCGACGTCGCGAAGCTCAGCCTCGCGCGGAAGCCGGATACGGAAGAACACCCTTGAGAGTGCGGACTCCGTGATCCGGGCCTCGTAGTCAATGCTCTCGGCTTCGAAAGTTTCGCGGAGTTCCTGCTCGATTCGTTGCCGGACGTTCGTGGTGTAGCGGTCACGGGGCAGGTAGACCAGTGCCGACATGAACCGTCCGTAGATGTCCGGGCGCAGGAAAAGCTTCGTGCGGCGCCGTTCCTGCAGACGCTGGATACCCAAAGCCGTTGCTGCCAGGTCCTCGGTCTCGATCTGGAAGAGTTCATCACGGGGGTAGGTCTCGAGAATACCGACGAGGTCCTTGCCGGAGTGGGAGTCCTGCGGGAAACCGGCCGAGCGGAGCACGGCGTCGACCTTTTCCCGAACGATGGGGATGTTCCTTACGGAACCGGTGTACGCGCTCGTGGCGAAAAGGCCGATGAAGCGGCGCTCACCGTTCACGTTACCTGCAACATCGAAGCTCTTGACACCGATGTAGTCCAGGTACGCGGGGCGGTGCACGGTGGACCGCGAGTTGGCTTTGGTGATGACCAAGGCCCGCTTCTCGCGCGCCTTCCGGCGTCCGGCGTCGGTGAGGTGCTGGATTTGGTGCGGGTGGTCCCCCGCCCTCAAGAGTCCCAAACCGCTCGCTTCGCGCAACTCAAGGACGTCTTCACCGTTCTCGGTGATGAGGTCGTATTCCCTGTAACCCAGGAACGTGAAGTTGCCGTTGTCCAACCAACGCAGGAGGTCTTGCGCTTGCCTGAGCTCAGCGATGTCTTCCGGGTGGGCCACCTTGTCCAGGGACGATGCCAGCTCGAGCGCCTTGGTGCGCATTTTGGGCCAGTCTTCGACGGCGGCGCGGACATCGTTCAGGACGCGGTGGATTCCGTCGACGAGTTCCTTCTGGAAGCCGTCGGCCACTCTGTCGACCTCGACGGCGATCCACGACTCCATGTGCGAGACGTTGTCACCCTGCGAGATCAGATGGGCGATGTTCGGCATTGCCGCAGTGTCACCGCTTGAGATCCCGATGTTCGACGGCACCCGGGCAATGTCGGACAGATCGCCAGTGAGGTGATCACGCGAAACCACGAAGAGCGGGTGCATGACAAGCCGGATAGCGCAGTTCTGGCGAACGAGTTCGGCGTTCACCGAGTCCACCAGGAACGGCATGTCGTCCGTGACGATGTACAGGATGCTGCGATCACCCTCATTGGCAATCCTGACATTGGCGGTGCCCGGCTTGCGGCTCTGCCCCGTTTCCCGGTGTGCCGCCGCCCTGGAGATCAATTGCTCGGCAGCGTATCCGCGGGCGTCCTCCTCTGCGAGATGCTCGTAGTAGTCCCCGAAGAACCCTTCCCGGACTACTGCAGGTTTCGAACGATCCTCCACGCTGGATCCTGACGACATCGACAAACGCCTCCATCACATCTCAATTGCTGCGTCCTTGCAGCCCACATGGCGAGCCTAACGCTTTACACGACGCCTTGCTCTGGAATAAATGACAGAGGATTTGCCATTTTGCTGGACAGGTGCACAGACCATTTTGGCGATTGCGAGCCGCAAAGGAGATTCGGGCGCAGTTTCGAAGAGCACGGCACCGGACAACAAGGCTGCGTCGCAAGCTTCAGGATCGGACGGAAGGAATGCCTCGATGCCATGACCGGGGCCGTACCGCTCCCAGGCCTCGCGGAGTTCACGTTCGGGTGAGCGGCCGGCAGATGCTGCCCGGACCTTGTTCAGGACCACCCGGGGAGCTGCGTGCGGGACTGCCCGTTCAAGTTCCGCGAGGCCACGCACCAGTCGCGGAACCCCGACGGCGTCGGCCGCGCCGACGGCGTAAACGGTGTCCGCCAGTTCGATACTGCGGAGCGTTGCCGCATTGCGCCGAGGGGCCATGGTGTCGAAGCTGAGTTCCTCGTCCGCTTCGAGGCAAAAACCGGCATCGACCACGACGACGTCGGCGATCTCCTTGGAGAGTTCAAGGACCGAGGAGAGCGCGGCGGCCCGGAGCTCCGTCCACCGGTCCGCGCGGGTAATGCCGGTAAGTACCCGGAAACTGGAGGTTTTGGCGAAGACCGGGGCGGCGATCCGCTTGAGGGACTCGGTATCCAACAACCCTTGATCCGCCAGTCGACAAGACTGCGCCAGTCCGGCGGACTCGTCCAGCAAGCCCAGCGACCCCGCAACACTGGCCCCGTAGCTGTCTGCGTCGAGAAGGATCACTGAATTGCCTTCAGCCGCAAGCTCTGCGGCAATGTTGACAGCCACAAGAGTCCGGCCAGGCGCCCCGGTGGGCCCCCAGACGGCAATGATCCGGCCGGCCCCTGCCGGCACGCGCTCCGGTTCTTCCTGCGCATCGGTGGGACGAAGTTCTGCGGCGGTGTCCGCGAACCCGGAATCCCGCAGCTCCGCGCGCCGCTTACCTGGCCCGGGCAGCTGGCCCACGGCATCGGAGATCCTGGAAGCCAGCGTTGCCGAATCTACGTCCATGGGCGCCGTCACGACGCCGATGCTGCGCAGACGGGCCTCCTCCTCCGAGTCATCGCTCATGGCAACGATGGAGACGCCGACAGCCGCCAGCCGGTCGACCAGCGAGGCCGTCAATTCCTCGGCCCCCTCGGCTATGACCGCTGCGCGCGCGAGACCGCTTTGGCAAGCGGCCAGAAGTTCCGCGAGTTCGCCGCACCGGCGCACCACCGTCACCGGCCCGTGGAGCCGCTCGAGTCCCCCGACCAGATCTTCCCGCGATTGCCCGACTGTGACAACGGGGATACTCACTTGCCGGCACCGCCCGGATTCCAAACCACGGCAATCTTCGCTTTGTTCGCCTGCGCTCCAAGAAGTTTAGGCATCTGCTCATCGGTCACCAGGACGAGAACCACTTTCTCCCTGGAAGTTCCGAGGGTGGAGGCGCCCTCGGTGACCTGGGCGATCTCCGCACCGGGCAAAAGCAACTGCGGCGTGCCGAAACCGTTGCGCGCATCGGGGAGGGCTACCCAGACATCAACGCGGGATCCCGCCACAGCCTGGGAAGGCAATGGTTCCTGGATCGCGATGGCCACCGGCTTGCGGTCCAGGGTGTCGGCGGCCCCGAGGCTCTCCTGCGGGACGAGCTGGTTCCTGGCAATTCTCTGAACGGCAACTCTTCCTTCGGGCAAACCGTCAGCCAGAGTCACGTAACTGGACTCAACGTCGTCGAGCCTGACTTTGACGATCGCTAGATCGTCCTTGCTGATTCGCTGGCCCACGGCAATCGACTCGCGTGCGGCGTACACCTGAATGGTGCGGTCCGCGGTGCCA
>OUNM010995338.1_pt1 | contig 17172 bp, 8 predicted proteins | sample 1769961 | NCBI WGS metagenome assembly OUNM01 (sample SAMEA3914820, study PRJEB12502) | metagenome | biome: forest; material: soil | place: USA | collected 2012-03-12 | depth 0.3 m
AGGCCGTGATTGCCCCGAGGGCCCCAAGGACACCAAGACCTGCTACCGCTGCGGCCAGCCCGGCCACATCTCCCGCGACTGCCCCACCGGCGGCGGTGGCGGTGGTGGCGGCCAGTCCGGCGCTGAGTGCTACAAGGTGAGCCTTGCTCGTGCGCAATACGAAGGTCCGCTTGCTAATATGATGGACTAGTGCGGCGAGGTCGGCCACATTGCCCGCAACTGCAGCAAGGGTGGTTCGTATGGCGGCGGCTTCAACCAGGGCTACGGTGGCGGTGGCGGCGGCGGCTTCGGCGGCCAGAAGACCTGCTACTCGTGCGGTGGCATCGGCCATCTCTCGCGTAAGTTCCCGACCAGCTCTGACTATTCCTACCTTGCGGGCTTGACTAACTCTCCACCCTCACAGGCGACTGCGTGAACGGCAACAAGTGCTACAACTGCGGCGTCTCTGGCCACCTGTCGCGCGACTGCCCCAAGGAGTCGACCGGCGGCGAGAAGATCTGCTACAAGTGCCAGCAGGCCGGCCACGTCCAGTCTCAGTGCCCCAACAACTAAGTTGCGGGACGATGAGACGGCCGCGGTTACCTTCGACGACCCCGGTTCTCTCTCCGGTCGGTCAGCCTTGTGCGATTTGTTCTAGCTCTTTACGATCGAGATAGAAGAGGAGACAAGGGAGATCGCCTGATGGGCGGTCTCAATGGAGGTTGACGACTTGCGGGTGCGCTATACACTGCCTTTCTGGTGGAATCGGTCTGGTGCTCGCGCGCTGGAACTCCACGGGTTGTATTGCTGGTATCTCGGCCTGGATACCCTCTCAGTTGGCATGTCCTCGCCCGATTTTTCTCGCATTCTCGGCTTGGAGCCCTGGGCTATCCCCAGTTTTCGTTGATTTTTCATTTCCACCCTTTTACACCAACACAACACCCCCATTCAGAAGGCATTATGACATACGGATCCCCAGGCAATGGAAAAGTTTGACCATCTTGGCGTCGGGACGGCGAGGGCTACCTAAAACAACAGGTTTCCGTTTTCGTCTCTCTCATCGGGTGGAGCGCTGCATTCGCTTCGTTGCGCGTCTGGCTTCTGGGTTTTCTATCACGGATTAACGACTAGATGATGGGACTGGCATGGGCTTCATCTCAGGTCTCATAGAAATGACAACGGTCGGGTTCATTGACATGATTGATTCTGCTTCTCTCGCGTGATTGTCTGATCCAAGTACTGGCTAACCTAAACACACGCAACCTGTTGAAACCAAAGGATCCGTCCCAGCCCCCAACACCGAAATGCCCAGCCAGCCTTGGCCCACGCATCAATGAATAGCGTTCTATAGTATATACAAGCAGACCGACAACGACACGAAACATCCCACCTCCGGCCCCTCCTTTACAAGACGGCCTTCGGCATGAACTTCATGGCCTGCCGGACGCCCAGGTCGCCCAGAACCTCCTCGGCGCCGCCCAGGATGGAGTCGAACTTGTAGGTGCGGTTGAAGTTCTCGATGACGCGGCCCATGCCGGTCTGGGTCAGGCCGCGGCCGCCCCAGATCTGCACGGCCTCGTCGGCGATCTCGTGCGCCGCGCGCGTGGCGCTCATCTTGAGCAGCGCGATGGGCCCGCCCAGGTGCTTGGCCTGCTCGGAATAGGCCATGTTGCACATCTGGTAGGTGACGGTCTCGAGCCAGGACTGGTGCGACTCGCAGAGGGCGATCATCTTGGCCAGCTTCTGGCGGATGACGGGCTGGTCGATCAGGCGCTTGCCGAAGACGAGGCGCTGGTGCGCCCACTTGAGGGACTCCTCGACCACGAGGCGCATGTTGCGCACCGTGGCGCAGACCATGGTCCAGCGCTCGTGGTTGAAGTTGGAGAGGATGACGTAGATGCCCTTGTTCTCCTCGCCGAGGAGGTTCTCGACGGGGACCTTGACGTTGTCGAAGGTGATGAAGGTCGTGCCCGCCGCGGGGGAGTACGACGTTTTGATGGGCTTAGTCTCGACGCCCTCGCCGCGCTCGATCAGGAGCACCGACAGGCCCTTGCCCGTGTTGACGCCCACGACGAAGTAGTCGGAGAAGACGCCGTTGGTGATCCACTTCTTGGTGCCGTTGACAATGTAGTGCTTGCCGTCGGGGGTCTTGGTGGCGGTGGTGCGGAGGCCGGCAACGTCGGAGCCCGCGAAGGCCTCGGTGATGGCCAGGCAGATCTTCTTCTTGCCCGAGAAGACGTCTTCGGTGACCCTCTTCTTGAGGGCCGGGTTCTTGCCGCCGTAGTTGAGGATGCAGGTCAGGCCGATGACCATGCCGGCCATGTTGCCGTCCTGGAAGCCGCGGCAGGAGGCGCGGACCTGCTCCTGCGAGCAAATCATGTCGTGGAAGTAGTCAAACTCCTTGCCGTCGACGGCGCCGTCGAGCAGGTTGACGCCGTGCAGGTGCTTGCCGGGGCCCATGCGCATGTGCAGGACGCCGGCGTTGGCCATTTTCTCGACCAGCTCCTGGCTGACGTACTCGCCCGACTTCTCCTTCTCGAGGGCCTCGGGGGTGATGTGCTTGTCGGTGAACTCGCGCATGGCGCGCTGCAGGCGGCGGTGGCTGTCGTTGAAGTAGGGCGACTTAAACTGGGGGGTGAGCCAGAGCGGCTCGGCATAGGGCACGGTCGAGAGGTCGCCCAGCTCCGGGGTGATGATGGACTGCTTCTCGCCCTCGATGGTGCCGATGGCCAGGTCCGAGTATTTTTGGAGCACCTCCTGCCTGTGGAGGTTGTAGAAGGCTACTGTCGCGTCGGTGCCGGCCACCTGGCGCAGGACGGCCTCGCCGCCGGGGTGGGCGTCGAAGAACTCGGACACATCGTAGACGACCGTGTCAATGATGAACCAAACGCTCTCCTCGGTGTTGTGCTTGGCCACCTCGGCGCGGGTAAAGGTCTTGGAGGGGACCTGGAGAGGCATGTTGACTTTGGGGGGGATTGTATCTGGGGGGGTATCACAAGACAACAAAGAAGACAGCGGACGGGATCAACGGGAGAGAGACGCGCAGAGATTCTGGCTGCTGGCAACACGACAGTTTTATTGCTGACATCGTCACCTGGACAAGGACAGGCTCCTGCCGGCTGGTCGGCGGCGTCGGGGGCTTGCTTCGGCTCTTCCCCTGGTCTGCCTCGGCTTCCGCGCTTTGGGGAGTGGAATGTGGGGAAGCCGCCGGCAGCAGTAATGCAAGGCCCAGGATTGGCCAGAGAGCTTCAGCGCCCAGCCCTAGCACCCCGGTCTCCGCTCCCTGTCCTCTGCATGTGACGGGGACTTGGTGGGCAGCATGGAATGTTCCGAGTCTGACAGATCACGAAGACTTCCGTTGTCCTTGTCTGACAGCTCGAGACATCAAGACACGTAATACTTTATGTCGTTGTCTTACTTCTTTATTTTCCTTGACTGCTTCTGAGGGATGTTTGTTTTGGAGAATCGGGAGATTGGAGATGTCGAGATGGGCATGTTTTAGCCACTGTCGTCATCGTATGTCCCTGTCCGGCGTCTGGCTGGTTTGGGAACGGCGGCAGCCGATGTTGAGCGACTCGGAACCCGTTTCAACAACCATGGTGTAACATGAAGATGAGATGTTCTTCAGAATGGCGGCTGTTGTTGCCATGGCAGTGCCTTCCATCCTTGACACCAGCGGAAGCTCCCGAGTCCCAGCCGCAATGCTGCATTCCTTCAGTTTCAGGGGCTCAACTCAACCCCACATTTGCTGTCAATGCCCCGCCTCAACCTCGGTGTCGGACTGTCAGATAATTAATCACTGGCACAGAAACCTTGCTTCTCGTCTCGTATTAGTGATCTTCAAAGTTATATAAATCATCAGTCTTAATAACCTCGTTCTTTTCCGAGAATTCGATAGCAAGCGGCGTTCCGCCGGGATTACGAGTAGGCTTTTGGCGTCTCCGGATCGGTCTTCGATCGGACTCCCTGGGAACCCCGCCATGTGGTGTCAAGCGACGGGTCCAGATCCGCCTGGCTCGTCAGGAACATCAAGCACTAGTTTACGCAGTATTCCACCTGTCGACTGGGAAGATACTGGATGCGTCACAGCAGGGTTATGCACAACATCCAGCAGCCCCTTTTCAACGGGTTGTGTCCCCTTTTGTGAGTCCGTCTCTCGTTGTCGTCCTCGGCGTGGTGGTCAGATGGCATGCTCGGCATGGTCGCTGTCATTGGTCGCTCGCGGCCATTTGTGCAACGGAACCAAGCGAGGCATGCACACGGCGCAGCGATGCCGTCAGTCCAGCTTGCAGCAGCAAGACGAGGCTTTATCTCTTTTTCCCATGCTCCAAGTCCGGAATTGCCAAATGAGGCTCCGTCCTTCCTGCAGAGCGGCGCTGGAGTTTGTCGTGCCCCAAAGGAAGCCCTTTGGGGCCCAGTTGGCCGCTTCATGGAGGGGTAGCACAGGTTCTTGTCGGCTGATGGCCCGTTTCTCGAGCCCACACCACCATGACTCTGCCGCCGTGTGTTCGCAACAATAGGCGATTCAATACAATAAATGGCCGCGGTCCCGCCCCCCTGACCATACCCCCAGTTGGACAGATTGTGGACAGACCTAGCCGGGCGGGCGGGGAGACACTCGTCCTGCACTACTTGTTAGTCGAGACATGCTCGGCCTTGCCCGTCCAGGTTGGCGATGTCGCACCCAAAAATGGACAAGGCCGCCGGGCCGGCCCATCCTCTGCACAAGGCCTCGGTGGGCTGCGTGTTATACAGTATCTAGATAGGCCCTCTCCCATGGCGCATCGCTTGTGAGCAGCGTCGACATAGTACATGCCTGGCTGCGTCTCGCCGCTGTACCAACTGCGTCCTCTTGCATTGCATTCGCATCCATCTCAAACCCCGAAAGGCCGTTTCCACGTTTCTGCCTTCCTTTTGACCTCAATCAGGCTCCATCCATTCTTTTCTCGTTCTAAACTCCAACGGGCTGTTTGATTGCTCCTCTTTCCTCCCACTTCGTCGGCTCGTCATTGACTCATCATTTGCCGTCAACATGGATGCTTATTCAATGTCGGTTGCCAGCGCGACGCATAAGAAAACGTCAAGAATATATCAAGACCTGAACGCTGCCCTGAACAGCGCCTTGCGGCACACCGGATCACCGAGAAGAATGAGTTTCATGGACAAGGTCATGAAGGTATTTGGACCTTTCCTTTCCCGGAAGGGTTTCCCAACTGCCCTCTGCGAAGAAGCCATGCTGAATGTTGTAGCCCGAGACGCCGGATCCAAGTAGGAGGCCGCACATTGGCGTGGTTGGTGCCGGCTTTGCTGGACTCCGGTGCGCCGACGTCTTGCTTCGAAACGGCTTTCGGGTCACCATCCTGGAGGCAAGGAATCGCTTGGGCGGTAGGATATTTCAGGAGAGGTTACCCAACGGTCACCTGGTAGATATTGGCGCCAACTGGATCCACGGCACCACAGACAACCCGATTATGGACTTGGTCCGGGAAACCAACACGGCAGTCGGCACCGGGGAAAACCACTCGTACGTCTACGACCAGGACGGACAAATCCTCCCGCTCGAGGACGGCGATAAGTACTCGACCCTCATGTGGAAGATCATTGAGGATGCATTCGAGTACTCAAACACGCATGGGGCTGAGATCGACCCGGAACGCTCACTTCTGGACTTTTTTCACGAGCAGGTACTGAAGAGGATACCGGACACCGAGGAGGACCACGAGACGCGGAGACGCGTTCTCCTCCAAATGGCCGAACTGTGGGGGAACTTCATCGGCAGCCCCATTCGTGCACAAAGCTTGAAGTTCTTTTGGCTGGAGGAGTGCATTGAGGGCGGTAAGCTACAGAAACTGATCATAGCGGTTTTCATGGGTTAGGCCATTCTAATCTGGGAGCTAGAGAACCTCTTTTGCGCGGGTACGTACAACAAGGTCCTGGACAAGGTTGCCCAGCCGGCCATCGAGGGGGCCGAAATACGATACCAAACCCGCATATCCGAGATCCATGGCAAGTCCACATCACAAGATAACATGGTCCGGGTCAAGACAACGGGCGGCCAAGTCCTCGAGTTTGACGAGATAGTGGTCACTTGCCCCCTGGGTTGGCTCAAGCAAAACCTGCAGGCCTTTTCCCCCTCTTTACCGGAGAGGTTATGCAAAGGAATCCAAAACATAGGATACGGCAACCTAGAGAAGGTCAGTCTTTCTCCCTCCAAACTTCTCACCCCGCACCACCACTCAGGAGCTGATTCATCCAAGGTTTACATCGCCTTTCCCACAGCATTCTGGCTCACCCCTTCCCCAGACGGCGGCCACACCGTCCAAGGGTTCTGCCAGTGGCTCGCTCCGACATACGCACCCGATTCCAACCCGAACCGGTGGCACACTGAGGTCGTCGAGCTCGGGTCCCTAGGTGCCTTCGGCCACCCCACCCTCCTCTTCTACACGCACGGCGAGCAATCCCACCATATCACCTCCACCCTGCGCTCCCTGCCCACCCAAAAGGACAAGGACACCTTCATCTTCGCCTACTTCGAGCCCTACTACTCCCGGCTCCCGTCCTACGACGCAGCCAAGTCCGATTGCCGGCCGTCGGCGTGCCTGGCGACGGACTGGTCGGGCGACGAGCTGGCCGGGTGCGGGAGCTACGCCAACTTCCAGGCGGGGCTGGCCGAGGGGGACGCGGACATCACGGCCATGCGGGACGGCGTGCCCGCCGAGGGCGTGTGGCTGGCCGGGGAGCACACGGCACCGTTTGTCGCGCTGGGTACCGTCACGGGGGCGTACTGGAGCGGCGAGCATGTTGCGAGGAGGATTGCACAGGGGTACTGTAGTGTAAGGGGAGGGAGGGAGAAAGGGGTTGAGAGTCAGGGTTAGGGTTGCGGTGCCTGGGGGCTGTTTGAACGGGAGTCCGGCGTGGAGCATGCATGGCCAGCCTGTAATTATCGATTTGGTCAATTTAGGTCCTGGTATTACCTCTTTCAGGTTTGAGTGCCCTCACTTCTCCAATTCCCCAACCTGCAGCTGGGGAAAAGACACTGGTCATCTGATGCCTGGATCACGGCGCTGCCGATTCGAGCCAATGAAGGCTAAAACAGCAGACTAAGCCCGCAGTGTTCACGGACAGCGACTCGAGTCGGCGTGACGACAAGGCAGCAGCACGCCGCACATTGGATGCTTCGCTCTGCCGATCCCTGTTTATTTACCGCCACGTCGAGAGTCAGTCAGGCTCATCCGGGGAGGCTGGGAGCGGTCGTCCAATGCCAGCTCACAGCGGTTGCTGCTGCGGAGGAGACTCAGAGTCAATGTTGGCGTTATGCGGGAAATGCCCGTGTGGCCGCAGGGGCTGTTGCTGCGGTAGCCTGGCGTGGCCTAGCAACGATCTCTGGTGGTTGGGCCGTCTCAGCATCAGTGAGAATGTTACATGGATGATGGAGTTGCTGTTAAGGCGGAACATCAGCAGAGAACGCCCCCGAGGCCCCCAAGGCGGGGTGGGTGGGGCCTGGAAGCACCCTGCCACGTTCCCCACCACGCCTCGCGCTACCGATAAGCCGGATCAACTGATTGGGCTCCCCCCTGCCCAACGCCCGCTGCGCAAGCTGGTGCCGTACTGTTACCGCAGGTCCTCAACATCCCGTCACGGGTGTCGGCCTTGCACCATGCGCCGTGCCATGCATCCAGAACATCGCTCGGTCGCTGGTTGACGCCTTTTCTCCTTCATCACACAACCGCAACCTGGGTTGTTGTTGTTGCGTCCCACCCGTGCCCCGTGTTCCGGCAACAGAGGCCCCTTTCCCTTTTATCTTGTGCTCTTTCTCGCCGTGCTTGGTGCCTTCAACAACGCTGCCCAGCCCGGCACAGTGCTGTGCCTGACTTATTGTTCCGCTTTGCCGTCATCGGATACCGCCTGACTCTCTTGGAAGCAGCCGGCAACATCGACATCTGCGAGATGGTGCACTCCTCAACATGACATTCTCCACTGCCTTCCTCCGTCTTCCGTGCTCAGCCTTGGTGGACGATTGATCGACCAACCTCCAACACGTCAGCCTCACCCTCGCCTCCACGCCCCATCTCGAGTGCCTGCGAACTCCCCTCCCGCGCCCCGCGCGCGCCTCCCTGCTCCTTTCCGCCCACGACGTCTCTCCAACTTCCATCCCATACCCTCGGGCTGCCAGAGCGACACCCGCGAACCCACGGCCCACCATGGCGTCCTTCTTCCAGTCCTTCCGCAGCTCGTCGATGGCAAAACAGCTACTGCGCTTTGCCCTGTCTCGCCTCGAGATCCTCGACGAACAAGCCCTAGATCTGGAGAATCTTGACTTTGCACTTGGGAGGAACACAGTGCTGGAATTCCGAGATGTCGGGCTTGTGCTTCAGGTACGGAATCCACAAGCTCCCACCTCCCTGCATGTGCTGTGCGGTGGCATCTAACGGCTGACACGGTTCCGGCGCAGAAACTCGAGAAGCTCCTGGGGCTTCCGCCAGCCTTCTCGATCCAAAAGGCCAAGGTCCTCGTCCTCCGCGTTACGATTCCCATGGACTTCTACACCAGTCCCATAACCGCCGAAGTCGACGGAGTGGACATCCGCCTTAAAGTGGCATCCAAAGACCAGCAACGAGCGGGAAAGCGGGGGAAACGAACGGCCACCGACGATGTCGTCCCGACAGCTGCCGATCTTGCCCAGTCCTTCTTGGAAGCCCAGCCCGTCGCCGAGAAGCAGGAGTTGGAACAGGCCCTCGCCGCCGAAACACAGGATCTTGGGGCTTCCGTGGCCATCAGCGAATCCGAGAGCGATGACGACTCAGCAGTCGGCACCGGCCAGGGGCTGTCACTGCCCGCCTTCCTGACCGGCTTCCTGCAAGGCATCGTGGATAGGATCCAGATCCACGTGCGGGGTGTAACATTTCAGGCCGACGTCGAAGTGCCCGTGGACTTTGCCTCTCCAACTCCAGAGCTGGTCACATTCCAGTTGTCGCTGGACACCATCAGCGTGGAAGGCGTGACTTCGCAAGGGGGACCACTCGAGGAAACCCCGGCGATCGTGCCCAAAGAAGGCAAACGCCACATTGTACTGGACAACATTCGGGCAGCCTTGATCACCGAAGCAAATGTGTTTTCCTCGCTGATTCGGTCTTCGTCGATGCCCTCATCCGTGGCCTCGCGTTCACCCGTCGCGACGACCGAGACTCCAGTCTTCCACCCACTAGGGCTCGCCCAGAGTGTGAGATCTGATTCGATGGCCGGTTCCGATGATCTTTCACAAAGTCAATATGCGCTGCAAGATAGTGAGGCCGCCTTCAACATTCCATACGACTTAGGGGGGCCGGATTACCTGGACCAGGACGAGCCGGCGTCCCCCCTGTCCACTCCCAGGGCGTCAACATACCGAGGATCCCCTCCACCACACGTCGGAGCGTATGCACAGTCGACAGTTGTGGAGTCGTCGCCCGCGACCTGGTCAGCCGTTGAGCGAGCGGTGCTATCGGAGCCAGATCTTCGGCCGCCAGAAGGTTTCTCGCTCTCTAACGAGCCATCTCCCGCAGCCTCTACCCATTCCGGGTCTACAAACAGCGGTTCAGGTGGCGCCGTCTCGGACGATTTGGCACAGTCGCATATTTACAGTCACGAAGAAGCCGAGAGCATGTACATGAGCGCTTTCTCGCAAACTGAATCTCTCCGGCTGCGCAATGACATGCCGGGGGCGTGGGATGCGTTTGAAGAATTCGACGAGCACACACCCGGGGTCGAACAGCCCACAACATACCCAACCGGTGTTGAAGGAAGCAGTAGGGGCGACGCCATTGGGCAGACACCGTTTGAGCAACCGCCAGCAGTCGAACTTCCGACGCACGGCGACCCCATCTCTCAAGATCACGAGGAGGATGCCGCCGAGCTTCATGAACAGGAGCCAGAACCCCCACAGGACGATATTCCCACCCCTCGCGGCCCCACACGCTTAGTGAAGGAGATATTGTCGCTCAGCTCGATTTCCGTCTACATCCCGTCCAGCCACCAGCAAATCCAAATTAACCCACCTGACCTCGCAAAATCCGTGTCACCGCATATTCCGGGGGCCTTCTCTATCCATTCGTCAGCAGATGCTAGCCCCAAGCTGATGGCAGTCGACGAACCTGTCCCCGAGAAGGCGCCCATCGACCCATCCATTGAGATATTACTGAAGCCCGTGGAGGTTCGTTTCGATGCCTCCATTGGATTCCTGCTCGCGATGGTAGTCTCGCGACTTCTTGAAGCAACGCAAGGTGGGTCGAGCGAGGCGGCCGCCGGCCCAACAGCTTCGAAGCCCGGTCCCAAGGCGCCGGATGTCAAAGTCACAGTCGAACAGTTGTCTCTGTTATTCCTGGAGAAACTCGCAGGAGTCGCTGATCTACCTCAGAGGGTGTTCGAAAGACGCAGCACCGACTTCGGCGCTGATGTCCTGCTCCAGGCTCAAGTCGTAGACCTCAGGGGGTCGCTGTCGAGCGAGGGCCCACAGACAGAGACGAACCTCAGCATCGAGAAGCTGAGCTTTGGATATGCAAACGACGATATCATCTCGTTTGACCGCTCTGTCATGATGTTCGAGTCGGTTGCGAACACATTCCCCACTGCCGGGCAGGACGTCTCCATCAAAGCCACGATGGGGCCCGATAGCTCGCGAGTGGAAATCAACACGCTGCCCCTTCATGTCAAGCTGGATCTCCAGAGGCTTGACGAGACGTTCAGCTGGTTTGGCGGGCTTAGCAGCCTCCTTAATATGGGTGCTTCGATCACGTCCAACGCGTCCAAGGGCGGTAAGACTCCGGCCAAGGCGCTTCCGAAGCCAAGGGGCGTCCGATTCGACGAACCCATCCGCCCCGATGACCGGACGGCTGCCAAGGAAAACAAGGCCGATCTCCGCATCAACGGCCTCCGGGTGGACGTTGTTGGAAAGGACTGCAGCGTCATTTTGAATACCAGCGCCCTCAAGCTCGTCAGCAGAGAAGAAGGAATCGGCATCCATTTCAGCAGGATACGGCTGTCGGGGCCGTTCCTCAAGAACTCCAGAGCCGACGCCCCTATCGTGGCCGAGGTCTTGGACACCAGAGCGGAATACCTCTCGGTGCCTCGGACAAAGGACCTCGAGAGGTTGCTCGAGCTCATCACTCCGTCTAAAATCAAGTTTGACGAGGACGAGGACGAGATCATGGTCGACACACTTCTCAGGCAAAGGAGGAAAGGGCCGGTGCTTTCCTTGGCCATCGGCCAGGTCAGGGTCAGCGCAGGCAGGTTGCAGGAGCTCAGCTGCCTCCCGGGTCTTGCCGATGAATTGGCGAAGCTCGGAACCGTTGCCAAGTATCTCCCCGAGGATGACCGGCCGGGTCTTCTGACTCTGTGCCATGTTAAGAACGTGGACTGTCGTGTTGATGTTGGCGGCCGGTTCGGTTCTGTTCAAGCATCTCTCGCTGATCTGGAGGTGGCCCACATCTCTCTTCCCGAGCTGGTTGCCGTCTCTCTCGGCGAAGCCTCGGTCATACGGAACAAGATTGAGGAGCTGGTGGTGACTTCACCCGCGCCGATGACTGGCATCTCGCAGAAGCCGCCCGTTTTGATGTTGAGGCTGATCGACGATATTGAGCCAGTTCTCAAAATCAACTTGATGGGGCTGGGGTTGGAATACAAGGTGCCGACCATCATGGACATCTTGAATCTCGCCGAGAATGCTACGCCCGAGGACTTTGAAATCGGCCTGGCCGCGTCTGTCGCTAATCTGGGTGACCACGCCCATGCTGCCATCAAGAGAACACCTTCAGGGCCACTCTCTTCGGGGCCGGTCAAACCCTCCAAGCCCATCAAAGTGGATGTTGCCTTTCGGGACTGTCTCATTGGCCTTAATCCACTCGCCTTGCCGTCTAAGCTGACCGTTGTCCTCACTGACGCCCATCTGGAGATGACGCCAGGGACCCGCGACAAGCTGACTGTCGTCACGCAACTGAAGAGAGCGGCTGTCCTGCTGATAGATGACGTTTCGATCCTCGACACACCCGGGGCTCCGTTCGCCTCAACACGCCGCCCACAAGCTATCCCCTCACCGCAGATCACCGAACTGTGCTCAAAGGGATACGTCAATATCTGCCAGATCTCTTCAGCGAGGGCCATAGTGACGGCTGCGAAAGATGAAGAAGGCGAGACGCAACTCGAGGTCGAAGTTCGCGACGACCTCTTGGTTCTTGAAACCTGCGCGGACTCGACGCAGACTCTGATCGCCCTGGCCAACGCACTGAAGCCGCCGACGCCGCCGAGCAAAGAGATTAAATACCGCACCACTGTTGTTCCCGTCGAAGACCTGCTGGCCTCCATCAGGGCCGAAGCGTTTGGTCAGCCGGAAGGGGACTACGATTTTGACAATGATTTTGCAATTGCCCAGGAGCTTGGCGGTGATGGCGACAGCGAATATGACTTTGACGGCGGGCCGAACGACAGTCCGCTTAACCTTGATTCGCAGTATTACGAGGAAGCCGCCGTCCAGGAACAGCTGTTTGATGCCACGTCGAGCTCCATCCTTGCGCCAGGGACCAAGATCGAGGACACCACCGACGGCGTGCTCCTCAGCACACCCGGCCTTGGAGCTAGGAGCAACAGCGAGCTCGAGAGTAGCAGCGACGATCTTTCCATCAAAGACGACTACTTCGCGCGGGGCTCTCTTGTCCGTGGCACGGCGCATCGCTGGAACTCCAAGGAGAACAGGTACGACCAGCACAATCTTCTCAAGCTCCAACGGAGTCCGTTGAAGGTCTGCGTCCGCGAAGTCCACGTCATCTGGCATCTGTTTGATGGCTATGACTGGGCGCGTACCCGCGAGGTCATTGCCAAGGCCGTTCAGGAGGTCGAAGCACAAGCCTACGAGCGGCGAGCCCGGAACGACCGGCGCGGCTTGGACGAGTTCGAAGAGGAGGAGACCGTCATTGGTGACTGCCTCTTTAACTCAATCTACATTGGCATTCCGGCGAATCGCGACCCCAAGGAGCTGACCCAGGCCATCAATCATGGCCTGCAAGATTTCGGGGACACGGAGTCGGTCGCCACTTCGGCCGTCACAACCACGACGCTCCGCACCGCCGGGGGGCAGCACCGCAGGTCCAAGAGCCTGAAGTTGACCCGGAGCAGGCGCCACAAGATCACGTTTGAGCTCAAGGGCGTGAACGTGGACTTGGTCATGTTCCCGCCCGGCTCGGGCGAGACGGTCAGCTCGATTGATCTCCAGGTGCGCGACCTCGACATCTTTGACCACGTTCCCGAGTCGACGTGGAAGAAGTTCGCCATGTACGACATTGACGCCGGCGAGCGGGAAATGGGCGCGAGCATGGTCCATCTTGAACTCATCACGACGAGACCCGTGGACATGCCCGCCACGGAGATGGTCATCAGCGCCACGGTGCTACCCCTGAGGCTGCACGTCGACCAAGACGCCTTGGATTTCATTACCAGGTTCTTCACCTTCAGAGACGAGACAGGGCCGGCCCAGGAGGCCCCAACCGACATCCCTTTCATTCAACGGATTGTGGTCAACAGCATCCCGGTTAAACTCGACTTCAAGCCGAAGCGGGTCGACTACGGCGGGCTGCGATCCGGCAAGACGACCGAGTTCATGAACTTCATGATCCTCGAAGACGCCCGCCTGATTCTCCGCCGGATCATCTTGTACGGCGTGTCCGGGTTCGACCGGCTCGGCGAGCAGCTGAACGACATCTGGACCTCCGACGTCACGAGCACTCAGCTGCCCGGCGTGCTCGCGGGCCTGGCGCCGGTGCGCTCCCTGGTCAACGCCGGCAGCGGCTTCCGGGACCTGATCGAGATCCCCATCCGCGAGTACCGCAAGGATGGCCGGCTCGTGCGCAGCCTCAAGAAGGGCGCCACGGCCTTCGCCAAAACAACCGGCACCGAGGTTGTCAAGCTGGGTGCCAAGCTCGCCATTGGCACGCAGTACGCGCTGCAGGGCGCCGAGGGCCTGCTCGTGCCCAACCCGGCCGGCGAGGGTTCCAGCTCCTCGGCGGCGCTCGCGGCGGCGCTCGGCGACGACTGGGACGAGGAGGAATACGAGGAAGAAACGCGCCGCAAGATCTCGCTCTACGCCGACCAGCCGCTGGGCATCGTGCAGGGCGTGCGCGGCGCCTACGCCAGCCTGGCCCGCGACCTAGCCGTCGCGCGCGACGCCATCATTGCCGTCCCCGCTGAGGTCATGGACAGCCAGAGCGCGCAGGGCGCCGCCACGGCCGTGCTCAAGAAGGCGCCTATCATCATCCTGCGCCCGGCGATCGGGGCGACAAAGGCTATTGGGCAGACGCTGCTTGGGGCGACGAACTCGTTGGATCCGTTGAATCGGAAGAGGGTTGATGCTGTATGTTTTCCTCCTTGTTTTACCGATACCCCTTGCTTGTTTTCCGTGATGGAGCTGTGCTGACTGTGACGCAGAAATATAAGAAACATTGAGCAAGCGGCAGCGCTGGTGGGTAATGAATGAGCCACTGGGTCATGATGGGGCATCGTTTGTTTTTGCGGGGAAGGTTGGAGTTCGACATTATGCTGTTTATCTTTAGCATTTCGTTCTTGGGGTTGGTTGGTCGGCTTGATATGCTTCTCTCATTTTTCTCTTCCCCCCTCTCTCTCTCTTTTCCTCTCTCGGACTAATACTGCCGGCCCTGCCCAACAACGGGTGACGGGTTGTGTTGTTCACATCATTGTTTTGGTTTCCTTGGTCGTTCACGTCAAGAGCATAGTTATACACCCCTGGATGGCATGTCTTGTTCACGCTATACACACACATCATGAATTGGGTTTTGCATTTAGATTGGCGTTTGGGGAAGAGAGTTGGTACATCACAGGAGCGGTGACTGATGGGGAAAGCGTGGAGGATTCTACACAGAGGGGCTGGGAGATTGTCTGATTCGGTACTTAGGTAGTTGAATAACATTGGTATACCCCCATCGTCCATTTCTTTGTGACTGAGATTTGGGTTTGGACTAAGACATGGACGGACAGCCATTGGGCTGTTGGTTGGGATTCTCCCGTCACTCGCAACACTGAGATGCAATGGTTCTGAGTCCCAGTATAGGTGCCGCCGAAGAAGTTTCGGGCAGAGCAGTGTTCCGGATGCTGGGTCTGTAAGCACGTATTAGGCAAGAAAGGACATCACAAGTCTGAAGGAAATCCAGCTCATATGTAATGTTGTACAATACATGGCTTGCAAAGTCCCAAGTGTTTTGACTTTGCCGTGAGAAGCCGCCGAATAAATCGATACAGAAAGACCAGCTCAGCCATTATCATCAAACATAGCCCAGAACGCCCACCTCACCCACGACCAAACTCCAAACCCAAGCCCGAGACCCAGCTCAATCTTCCCAAACTGCTCAAAGCCCCATGTCTAGCCGAACAAACAAATCAACACCCCTTCTCTTCCCTCCTGGAATCCCCCTGCTGATTGGCAGCTCCCTCCCCAGCCTCGCGAATAGCCTCGTCATCCCCCCTCAGCTTGGCAAAATACTCCTTGACATCCTCGGCACTGATGGCCTGCTTGCTCTCGGCAAACTGCTGGAAGAAGGGCATCAGCTTGTCCTTGAGGTGCTGGTAGGCCATGACGCCCTCGATGGCGCGCACGCGGTCGACGGCGCGCAGGGCCGACTCGCCGCGGTCGTACAGGCTGCCGCCGCCGCTCGAGGCCGCGGGGAGCTGCTCCGAGTCGCCCGACTCGGACACGGGCGGCTCGTACGTCTCCTCCTCTTCGAGGAGCTGGGGGTGGGGCGCGAGGAGGGGGAAGCAGGTCGCGCAGCGGCAGAGGTGGTCGCGGAAGTTGGAGGTGAAGAAGAGGGAGAAGGGCTTGGGTGGTGGCGGGGCGGAGGGCATGGTGCAGGTTTGGCTGCGCTCGGTCAGGTGGTGCTCGGCCGGGTGCTCGACCGGGTGATGCTGAGTGGAGGTGTGCTCGATTGGGGCGGGAGTGGCTTCGGGTTCGTTCTTTGGGCGCTTTGAGGTCTGGGAATCGGCGTCATCGTCGTCGTCGTCGGCTTTGCGCTTCTTGGTGGGCTCTGGTTTCAGCTCGCTGCTGGCAGCCTGGACCGGTAAATTCGCCGCGTCACTCTGGTTGAGGTAGACTGGCGCGAGAAAACCGGGAGTTCCGGCATATTTCTTGATCCAGGGATGCGCCTCGACGCATTTATAGCAGATAAAGCCGTCAAAGTCTTCCTCGGCAGGAAAGCCTGGCGGAGGCGGGGGGTCGTTGTCGTCCTCCTCCTCGGCGTCTTCGGGCGCGGCATCGCCACCCTGCTCGATGGCGTCCCCATCCTCGGCAATGGTTGGCAGCGAGCCACTTGTATCGACATCCTTGGTCTCCCGCTTCACCTTGCCCGCCGCAAGTTCCTCATACCATTTTGGACCCAGGCCAACGACGCAGCCAGAATGGTACCAGTCCTCGCCACAACCGCCCGTCTCAGTGGTACCCAGGCCCAGACATTGGAACATAGTGCCCTTCTGCTGGAAGGGGTCGTAGTCGCACTCGCAGCCGCAGAATCTGTTCCGGAAGTTCTGGTTGTACTTGTTGTTGGGGCTGGGCTCCTCCGAGTGGACGCCGCCCTTGGTGTTTGTCTTTGGGTTGAGGCGCAAGCTGCAGGGGCTGGACTCGGGGAATCGCGTGGTGCCGCAGTCGCAGGTAAAGTTGCGCTTGTTGAATATCTCGACGAGGGTATGCTCGCCGTGGCACTGCACCGAGCAGGCGTAGCAGACGCCGGCGGCATTGGAAGGATCCGACGGGTTGTCGGAGGGCGGATTGCAGGTCAGGCAGGCGAAGACCTGTTGTCGAAGCGGGCCCAGGGGGTTGGTACAGTTTTCGATACTCTGGAAAATGGCCATGTTAGCCAGCTGGGTGAGAGATTCAGGATGATGATAGGTCGGCCGCATCGTACGTAGGGGAGGGCTTCGCGGGCATCAGCCTCGAGCTGCATCTGGTCTCTGATAAAGCTAGTGGCAAGGTTAGATGGGCCTGTCCACTGTGGCCATTGACGGAAGACCTACTCTGCTGCAGTCTGCGAGTTGTCGGACCTCTGCGACATGCTCTCGGTGCGCGGCTTGGTGCGCGCAGCCAGAGTCGCATCAACGCTGTCGGCGCCGTCGCCGGGCTGGGGGACAGAAGGCTCCATTGCGGCGGACTGACGCAATGAAATACTGCAG
>OUNM010083687.1_pt1 | contig 17127 bp, 10 predicted proteins | sample 1769961 | NCBI WGS metagenome assembly OUNM01 (sample SAMEA3914820, study PRJEB12502) | metagenome | biome: forest; material: soil | place: USA | collected 2012-03-12 | depth 0.3 m
CAGATGTCTTGGCCTTTGAGCGTAAAAGAAGGCAATGGATACGCCGTCACATTCAGTTGGGCAGAATCTCTGCACCCGTTTTTGTCTACCACTAAGACAGGTAAGTTCGAAATGCCGTTTCCAGAGTTGATAAGGAACGTATTGGAAGTAGTGCCTGCCGGACTTCCATTCCAATAATAAGTACTGCCCGCAATGGAGTTCACAGAAAGCTGTATAAGTTGCTTCTCACAGGCAGAAGTATCCTTCGCGAGAAGTTTGGGAATGGGGAATGCAAATAAGGAGGTATCGCTAGCACATGTCTTGAATTGGTAACGGAAAGAATACAGTCCCTCTTTGTTCAATACGATCGCAGGAGATGTAACGGAGAGCAATGTATCGTTCCTGCTCCAAGAATACGTTCCCACAGCAGGAGCATGCGTAATTTGGGCCGTAATGGCTGTGTTGGAGTACAAACACAGATTAGCGGGGACGGAAAGGAGAGGGGGGGTGACCGTCACGATCAAAGCGCTGTCTGTGGCGATGCAATTGCGGCTGTTCGTCACGATCAAGCGGAGGGAATTGGTATCTTTTGCAGCCATAAAGGAAGCATTCGCCTGTGCGGAAATGGAGATCCCAGATCCTTTCAAGGTCCATAGATATTTCCAATCTGCATCGGCTTTGGTTGTTCTGGAAATGGGAGTGTTGATGCAGACCGTGTCGTTTTTCCCGGCGTCTGCTACGGGGAAAGGGACGAACGCCCATTTGATGGTAGTGTCTTTTGCAGGGCAGATTTTTTGGCCCGTAGAACGGAGGGTGAGTTGGACATTTCCTTTTTGGATGTCCTGAGAAGAAGGAAGGTAGGTATTGTGGGACATAGAATCTTTGCTGTTCAAAAATTGGCCTGAACCGCTGCTGCTCCAAACACCCGTACTCGCAATGTTGGCGTATAGGAGAGAAGTTCCGGATAAAATGACGCGCTGATCAGAGACGCAAGTCGGTGAGGCAGTAGCAGAAACAATGGGCAATGCTTCCAAAAGGACGTGTAATTTGGCACTTGTTTGACCGCAATGTTCCGTGTATCCGGTCAACACAAAGGTGGCAGAATCTGCTTGTTTCGAACTGGGCCTTTTGAAAAAGGTGGAAACGGAATCGGGGGAGAGAAAATTGCCCGGAGAAAAAGAAGTTGTCCAATGCACACTGTCTGTCCCTTGGGTTTTTCCTTTCAATAAAAAAGATGAAACATCGGCACAATAAGACGTATCGTGGGCCACTGTTACTTTAGGGTAGGGGCGCAAGGCGATAAGGAAAGAATCCTTTGTGGGAGGGCAGCCTTGTTTGAAGGCAGTAACCGTTAGCTGGACGCTTTCTTTGGTCGGATAAGGATATGAAATCGAAACAGTGGGCGAGGCAATGAATCGATTGCTCAAATTGGCTCCTTGGGCTTCCCAATAGAGGCTGTCTTGGAACTGTATTTGGCTCTTGATAGGAAGTGAAATAACGCCACCCGTACTACACACAAGGGTATCGGCAGGTACGAAGATCTTCGGTCGACTTATGACATGGAAGGAAAGGGCCACCGTATCATTGGCGATCTGGATCGTTACATTTGGATTGGTAGGATACGAGATAATGGCATAGAAACTGTCCCCGTCGTGGGCTGAGACATTGGTGGGATCGACAATTTTATTGGCGTTGCTTGCCTTCAGGGCATTGTGCCAAGACACGATTTTGGCAGTATGGAAAGTGTCCAAAAGGAGAGCCGTATAGGAAGTAAGGTTGAGTTGGGTAGCCAAGCCAGTTCCTTGCACCGTTTCACACACTGTTTTGGTCTCTGCAGGTGGAGGGCAATGTTCCCGCACATTCACAGGAAGCGTATCAGGACAAGGGTAGTCGGAAAAGGGAGTCAAGATCATGTGATAAAGCCCCGATTTGTTGATGGTAACCAATTGGTTTTGGGAGGGTCCTACAATGCCGGGCCCAATCCATTTATAGGCCGCGAATCCATTGGGCGCTGTTATCCTTTTTTGTTTTCCTGAGCAGATATAGCCAGGATCAGAAAGAGGCAAGGCAGAACATTCGGCTTGGATGTACGCATACCCCAAATGGAGCCCCGGCGTACAGTCTGCTGCCGTGAACGTAATGGTCACATTTTGCCCCAAGTATTTTTCCAAGGGAATGGAAACGACGGTCCAGTCTTTCCAATAGAAGGATCGATTGCCGCCACAGGCCCCGCTAATGGGGTTTGTTAAACTAACAGGTGTATAAGGAGCACTTCCGTCGTATCCGGCAGAAGTAACAGGGCACCCGATGTTGGCCGGGTTTTGGATCGCGTTGGAGGCCTCGCACCCTAAGGTAAATCCTGACAAGTTCCGTTCCACCACTACAGAATATTTGGCACAGCGGATAGTATCCCCTTTCTGGTCTGTAAGAATGGCCGAAAAGTGAGGTCTTTTCAATCCTTCATGATTGGGAGCGTTTTCAGGATCTTCCAACACGACGGCATACCGGTAGGTGAATACAATATTCGCGGGACTTACCAAAAAAGTTTGGGAAATGCTGGCCAACTGCCCACCTGACACTACGTTTCCTAAGCGCAAAGAAGTTTGCGGCGCAGGCGCAGCAGGAACCACTGAAAGGGCCGGAATGTAAGGGTCCCGAAGGTTGGCCGACATGATGCAATGTTCCCCTGTCCCCACTTGAGGTGTACCCGGAGTCGGGTTTGTGTTGTTATTGGTGGTATTTCGGTCTTGCCAATAGCTGCTCCACCCCGTAAAATTCTGACCAAAATCCATGTTGGTACAAGGTTGGTTGGCTGCTTCTTCCCGAAGGTTGGCTTTTTGGCCATCCAAGCGTATCGCAGCGGAGAAGGCGGTTTTAAACTTGGGAAAAGAGGCATAACGGGACATATATTCCTGTTCCAGCCGAAGTTCAAACGGTCCCAATTGGTCGGGAGAGAGGTTGCCTTTCTGTAACTCTTGATAAAATAAGTTTCGGTAACGGCTGATATCTTGGGAGATGAATACGCCAAAAAAGAGCTGGGAATCGACTTTTGACAATTGCAAAGCCTCGCTTACCTTTTTCTCTATTTTCGCAAAATTGAGCTGTGTCCACAGGTATTCGGAATTGGCTGGGGCTTTTTGGGACAACCCAGAAAAGGAAGATAACATGAAAAATAAGCTCCCAAAGCAACGCAAGAGTAAGCGGAGAGGTCTGGGATTACCATTTTTATGCTCTCCAAGCAGAGCATAAAAAAAAGAATGCATTTTTTTCATACCTAATCGTTAGATCAAAGACAGGACCATGGAAAAACCAAGGTCTAAAGACATATACCGATAAAATAGAGGAAAGTGAACCTCTTTTGTTTTTGTCGCAAAAATTAAGGCTAGGCTAACCAAATATGTATACCTATTCGTGTATAGATGTAAGCAGCCTTCGCGCGTTTTTTTGAATTATTTTTTCTTCATCTTAGAAAAACAAAAACCACGCAATGAAATAAACATTTCGACCTTCCAATTGGTAACGGGATGGACAAAAAAAATGTAGAAAAAGAAAAAGGCTTGGAAATGCTCCAAGCCTTTTCACATTGACGGTAAAAGGAATTATTTAGTCAAAGCGGCTTTTAGATTCGTATCCAAAGCGTCCAAGAAATCTTCCGTATTCAAATAGTGCTTTCCGAGCTCTACGTTGTTTCCATGGATACAAACAGCCAAATCTTTGGTCATCTTGCCGGATTCCACAGTCGCGACGCACACTTTTTCCAATGTTTGGCAGAAATTTACCAATTCGGTATTGCCATCCAATTTTCCACGGAATTCTAGACCTCTTGTCCAAGCAAAGATTGAGGCGATAGGATTGGTAGAAGTAGGTTTGCCTTTTTGGTGGTCACGGTAGTGGCGTGTTACAGTGCCGTGGGCCGCTTCTGCTTCCATGGTTTTGCCATCTGGTGTGATCAACACGGAAGTCATCAAACCTAAAGAACCAAACCCTTGTGCTACGGTATCTGATTGTACGTCCCCGTCGTAGTTTTTGCAAGCCCACACAAAGTTTCCGTTCCATTTTAAGGCAGAAGCTACCATGTCATCGATCAGGCGGTGCTCGTACACGATCCCTGCTGCCTCAAATTTGGCTTTGTAATCCCTGTCGTAAATCTCTTGGAAGATGTCCTTGAAACGACCGTCATATTTTTTCAGAATCGTGTTCTTTGTAGAAAGGTACAAAGGCCATTTTTTTGACAAGGCCAAATTGAAACAGGATTGTGCGAATCCTTTGATCGACTCATCGGTGTTGTACATGGCCATGGCCACGCCGTCGCCTTTGAAATTGTATACCTCGTGCGAGATTTTCTCTCCGTTTTCTCCTTCGAATGTGATGGTCAACTTTCCTTTCCCCTTGGTCACGAAATCCGTTGCCCTGTATTGGTCGCCAAACGCGTGGCGGCCTACTACGATAGGAGCTGTCCAGTTGGGCACCAAGCGGGGAACGTTTTGGCATACGATGGGTTCGCGGAACACAGTCCCATCTAAAATATTGCGGATCGTCCCGTTGGGCGATTTCCACATTTGCTTCAAGTTGAATTCTTTTACACGTTGCTCATCGGGCGTGATCGTTGCACATTTGATCCCCACACTGTATTTTTTTATCGCTTCCGCCGCGTCGATGGTCACCTGGTCATTGGTGGCATCGCGGTGCTCCATGCCCAAGTCATAATATTTGATGTCCAGTTCAAGGTAAGGAAGGATCAATTTATCTTTGATGAACTTCCAGATGATCCTGGTCATTTCATCTCCATCCAGTTCCACCACTGGATTGGCTACTTTAATTTTTTGAAGAGACATAATGAATAAGGGCTAGTTTAGTAAATGAGTATGCGAATGTAGAAATCGAGCCCAAAAATAGGAAAATGTGTGTAGTTGGCAATACCAATCTATAGTTGGCAATTTCAACAATTAGGAAGGAACAGGGTTCCCTTCTATTCCAAGTTTACCAAAATCTTGCTTTTGATATACTTACATCTTGATGTATGGAGCCCGTTGGGCTCTGGCCTTTAATAACCGAGAAGTTTGACAAATTGGCCTGGAGCTAACGACCGCTGGAGCGCTTTTTGATCAATGTCAAATAGACTAAAGATAATAAAAGCTAGTTTTGAATAAAATGTAAAATGATTCCCAGTTATACCAAATAACATAAGTTTTTCAAACATGAAAACGTGTATCTTTAGCGTCTCTTCCCTTATTCTATTACTAGCCTCGTGTTCAAACTGTAGACCTCCCGAGGGCGATGAATATACAAGTATTACCAACCATTTGCATATTCAAACAATAAGCAATCTTCAAAACAAACAATTCGTTTTCAAAAATCAGAATGGAATTATTGATACTGTGAGTTTTGGACCGCTAAAACACGAAAACATAGTTTCAAGTGGGTCTAAATGCAATGGTCCACACCAAACTTGCTGCAATAAATCGTATATGGAATTCTATATAGTGGGTATTAAAAGCAAGAAATACCTACCTCCACCTGATTACGAGATATCTTTGGACTCGAGGACTCCCTCGGACATAGACACTGATTTCCTTGAAATCCATTTAACAGATTCAGTTGAGGCAGTAAAGTATAAAAATGAAACGTTAGAGGATGCATTTATCGACATTGATACCGTAAGCCAAGATACAAATTGCCTTATATCCGTATCAAAGGGATTAATTATGTATAGGAATTATTATGGAAAATGGCATCGCTTTTAAGCGGACGAGGTAGAATCGTACGAATACCTAAGTCTGCTTTTGAGGAGTATTTAAACGCGTTGCAAATTTCACCTGTCCAATTTTTCAGTAGCAAATGAATGACTTAGTTATTCAAACTAGTGGAACAAAAAAGCAGTAAATTTGTTCTATGCCCAACAGGATGGCCTCTGTTTGTTTAAAATCATTCTAAATTGGTCGTAACTGATAAAAATCATTTCCCCGTGCTTCTGTTATATATAATTTTGCGCACCTTCTTCCCATTGCATGAAGTTTGACCAGTTAAAAGCCGTTTATTCGTCATATAAAAATGCTCCTGCTGAAATCAGGGAAAAATTTGCGCTTTCTGATGGGCAAGCCAAAGCATTTCTTATGAAGTTGAAGGACATGGGCCTGGTTTCGGAAGCATTGGTACTTTCCACATGTAATCGTACGGAGCTTTATTACATACCAGAAGGAGAATCGGATATTTCGGTCGAAGTGACGAAATTGCTCTTGTTGGAAAAAGGATTGCTGGAATCTCCCCAGTATGTAGCTTGTTTCGAGGCTATTCAGGATCACACGGCCGCAGTAAGCCGGTTGTTCCAGATTTCCGCGGGCTTGGAATCCCAGGTATTAGGCGACCTTCAAATCTCGGGCCAAGTAAAACATGCGTATCAGTTGTCGGCAGATGCCAACATGGCAGGTCCATTTTTGCACCGCCTGATGCATACGATCTTTTTTACCAATAAACGGATCGTACAGGAGACTTCTTTCAGGGATGGGGCGGCTTCTGTCTCCTATGCCGCAGTGGAGCTGACCGAAACGGTCACGGAACATTTGTTGGAACCCCGCATTTTAGTAGTGGGAGTGGGGAAAATAGGGGCCGATGTGTGCCGTACTTTAAAAGACAAAGGATTTAAGAATATCACGATCCTGAACCGTACCGTTTCCAAAGCCCAAGAATTGGCAGAAGAGATTGGGGCAACGTGGGGCGGCCTAGCGCAATTGAAATCTTCGCTTGCAGAGGCCGATGTCATCATTGGCAGCGTGTCGGGCGACCATGCGCTGATCACGAAAGGATTGGTACAAGAAGTAGGAGTGCAAACACACAAGTACTTCATTGACCTTTCTATCCCTCGCAGCGTAGAGGCGGACGTAGAGGAAATCCCAGGCGTGATCCTTTACAATGTGGACCACATCCAGAACAAAACGTCCGAAGCATTGCAAATGCGCCGAAATGCAATCCCGAAAGTACAATGCCTCATCGGACAGTCCATGGCTGAATTCATGGATTGGTCAAAAGAAATGACCTTTTCTCCCACCGTACAGAAGCTAAAGAATTCTTTGGAACAGATCAGGCAGGAGGAAATGGCACGCTACCTGAAGCAGGTGTCGGAGAAGGAAGCAGAGTTGTTGGACACGGTGACAAAAAACATGATGCAAAAAATTCTCAAATTCCCTGTCCTCCAATTGAAAGCTGCCTGTAAGCGGGGGGAAGCAGAAACCTTGATCGACGTCTTGAACGATCTTTTCGATTTGGAGAAACAATCCAAGGCCGAGGCGAAATAATATATTCCTCTTTATCCTCTCCTTATTTTCAGAAGCAGTTTCTTCCAGGGCCAATGGGCAGATTGTAACAAGCAAAGCCGAATTCTATTATTTTTGAAGCTTGTAACAAAAAGCTTGTATTGGGAATTTTTCACAAGGTGTTAAATAAGGTTGCTTGGGTGGCGTTGGCATCGCTAATGCTCACGAATAGTTTTGCCCAAGGGAAAGTGCCCTGTCTTTCGGATACCCTTATTGCCAATCAAACCTATTTTGGGTATAAATCGGGTACGCAGTTTAGCATCGCCCCTATTTTTAAAGAGGCCCATCCTTTTGCAGAGGGGTTTGCCTTGGTACGTGAAAAGGAATATTATACCTACATCAATTTACGTGGGGAGTTTTTGTCCCAACCACGTTTTGTGGAAGCAAAAGACTTTTCAGAAGGACTCGCAGCCGTCAAAATGTCCACAGGATGGGGATTTGTCAATATCCATTTGAGTACTGTGATCCCTGGTCAATACCAACAGGTATTTTCGTTTTCGGAAGGTGCGGCAGCTGTGAAAAAAAGCAAATGGCATTTCGTTAATCGAAAAAATGAAGCCCTTTTTGAAGAAGAATCAGATACTGTAGTGGCCAATTTTAGCAATGGGGCGGCAATCGTAGGAAGAAAAAAAGACGGTTGGCGCTACGGATTGATGTCCTCGAAAGGAAAATGGCTGGTTCCTCCTTATTATATCTCTGTGAAGCTGCTGGCACCGGGCCTTTTTTCGGGGGAAACAGAAACAGGGTATTATGAATTGCTGAACAGTCTGGGGGCAATTCTATTGAATGGAATGGAAAGTGTGCAAATAGCAAGCGATACGACCTTTCTGTTTGAAAAAGAAGGGAGATGGAATATGTTCAATGCCAAAGGAAAAGTAAAATATGCATCGGGCGTCAAAAAAATACTTCCTTCCGGTGGTTCGGTGCCCTTTCCCAAATGGAAGATGATCGATACGGCATGGAAAGAAGTAGGACGAACAGAATCGGACAGTATCTCGGTGATAGGAAGCCTTTTGGTCGGACATTTCAACAATAAAAAGCAAATACTAGCTCCTTCCCTTCCTCCTATGTGGTACCAAGAAATTGCGGCACTCGACCTTGGATATTATAGCGCGAAATGGAGAGGGAAATGGGGGCTTTTGGACAGCAAGGGAGGCGTGAAAAAAGGATTCGATTTGGACACCGTCTATGGCTCGGGACCGTATCTGTATGTCATTCAAGAGAAAAAAGTAGGGCTTTTGGACAGCATGGGAAACAACCTATTGGACATAGCGTACCAGTGGATCCATCCCAGTCAAGAGACGGGACGGATCCTGTACAAACGGGGGGAGACAAGCGGGTATATGGTAGGAAAGAAATGGGCCTATAAGACGACGGAGTACGATTCCCTTGCAGAACTGGGAAGGGAATTTTTTTTGGGGTGGAAAGGGGCAGCATCCTTCCTGTTGAACGATTCGCTTATGCAGATCTCTGACAAAATCTTTAGAGGAGGACGCAGGCCTTTGGATACAGTAGTAGTACTTTTTGACCAAGACTCTATTTACCGGACCGATCTTTGTTCTGGACGCACTTCCACAAAAGGAATCAAGGTGCTGGGATGGGTGAACGATACGCTGGCGTGGGCCAAAACAGACAGCACCAAAGGAGTTTTTCACCTTTCGTCCGATTCGTTGTATGTGGTGGAAGCCGATACGGTCTGGCCGCATCCCGATTTCTCCACACGCTTGCTCACACGGAAAGGAGACACCTTGGGATTTGCATATTTTACAGGGAAATGGCAAACCAGCTACAATCGAAACTATCGGTACATTGGCCGATTGGACCACGACTTTTTACGCGTGATGGCCAGAAAACGCTTCGGCTTTATGGACACCAGCGGTTTTCTCCGCATCGCGACCCAATATGATTCGGTCGGGACACCCTCCGAACGGTTCTTTGCTGTCAAAATCAAGCAAAAATGGGGCGTAGTGGACAAAAAGGAACGGTTTGTGATTCATCCCAATTATACGAAGGCGGGGATTATGCACCGGGGCAAAATTGCCATGTGGTCAGGTCACTTGGCCATGTTGGTGGACGAAAATGGCCAAGAATTGTTCACTCCCCGTTTTCATGATATCCAGCCAAGCCGATGGACCGTTTGGAAAACACGGAAAGGGAACCTACATGGTTTTTTGAGCGGCGATGGCAGGGACCTGTTTACTCCCCGGTTCGATAAACTGGAAGAAGTGCCCTTGGGCTACTTTATCGTGCGGCAGTACGGAAAAACCGGGATCTTTGACAAGGACTTGAAGGAACAATGGCCTTTGAAAGAAAGGGAAATAAAATGGGTAAAAGGCAGCGCAGTTTTTTTGGTGGAAACAGAGTAAACTACATATCCTTTGTAAGATCTATAGCCCTTCCATTACTATTTGCTATTCACTATTTACTAAACGCGAAGAAAAGAAGAGGGATGGCTAGAATGTCCTAACTTGCGCCAAAATTAAGAAAATCGCGTTGAAGACATTTGAAGAACTGGGCGTAGCGTCAGACATTACAAAAGCACTCAAGGAAAATAACATTGTACATCCCTCCGAAATCCAAGAAAAGGCCATCCCATTCCTGATAGAAAAGGGGACAGATTTTATAGGACAAGCCCAGACGGGCACCGGGAAAACGGCGGCTTTTGGCTTGCCTTTACTGCATAAAATCAATACAAAATCACCCCATATACAGGCTTTGGTACTTTCTCCTACTCGGGAATTGTGCCAGCAGATTGCCAAACAATTGTTTCGGTTTACCAAATACAAAGAAGAGAAACTGTTTGTGGAAGCTGTATATGGAGGGGCACCTATCGGGATCCAAATCGCCCGATTGAGGCGACCTACCCACATTGTCGTGGCGACCCCAGGACGATTGGTGGAGCTCGTAGAAAAGAAGGAAGTAGATCTGAGCCGTGTGAAAACAGTGGTACTGGATGAAGCGGACGAGATGCTGAGCATGGGGTTCAAAGAAGACATGGACAAGATCTTGGGTATGCTTCACAAGAAAGAAGCCACGTGGCTGTTTTCGGCCACCATGCCCTCCGGGATCAAGGCCCTTATCCAGGAATACATGAGCCCCCATCCTTACAAGGTGGAAATCAACAAGCAACAGGTCGTCAATCGGGACATCGAACATCGGTTTGTGGTGTGCGAGAAGGACCAAAAGTTAGATGCGCTCATTGCCTTTTTACGGCGGGAAGAACGTCCTCGAGGGGTTATCTTTTGCCGGACCAAAATGAACGCACAAACCTTGATGGACCAATTGAAGGAGAAAAATTTCGATGTGGAAGCCCTTCATGGCGATTTGAAACAAGTGGAGCGGGACAAAGTGATGCGTGCCTTTAAGAATTCAAAAGTGCAACTCTTGGTGGCAACAGATATTGCAGCACGTGGCATCGACGTAAAAGACGTAGACTTTGTAATCCATTACGAACTGCCCGACCAGGACGACTATTACACCCACCGCAGCGGCCGTACGGCGAGAGCAGGCAACAGGGGGTTAGCTTTGGCCATCATAACACCTGCCGAAAAACAGCAGTTGCAAACCTTGGCAAAGAAGTTGAGGATCCCACTTTCGGAATGGAAATAGAGGCACATCTCTCCTATTCAACCGCAAAAAGATAGGAGGCGGATTTCAAATACCAGATGTATTCTCCTTCTTGTAAGGTGTCAAAAGTGAGCAAATAAAGGTTTTCGGCCACTTTACGGTAGTGGAAAGGAAGAAATCCTTGATTTGGGTTGGAAGGGGAGAGGTGGATTTTGATAATTCGGCTATCGTCTGTGGAGGTAAGCGGATAGAGGAATAGGAACAAATCCGGTTCAATTGTGTTGACCAATTTGATAAGGAATTGCACGCCTTCTTCTTTTTTGAACCGAGAAAAGGAACGGGGTTCTCTGTAGTAAAATGTTTGGTTATACCCCATTATTTGTTCTTTGTAGGGTTTTATTTGACGTTCTATCGCATGAAGCTTGTTTTCTTTCGTATCGTAGTACATTGGTTTTTCAACAAAATCCGGTTCAGGGTAGGATTGGGCAAAGGAGATGAGGCGAAAGAATAAAGGAGTGAGGAGGAGGAATCGTTTCATAGTTCGACAATAAAAATACTATACGGTCATCGAATCAAAAAGGACTGAATAAGGCTTTAAAAAGAATCATGGATCTATGCAACCACGTGGGCTTGGTGCAGCACGGGGAAATTGCAGGAATTGGCAATAAACAAAACGAATGTGCCTTTTCGTGAAGTGCATGGGCCATGTGGACCATGGAAACATCCTGCACTGTGACATGAGGGTGTAGGATAACTTCTGTAAAATGTCCGCCTCCATCCGCAGTTTCTTGCATCGTTCCCGTGGCATTGTCTTTATAATCGACCACCACCACGCCAGCTTCTGCACACAGATGTAAATACCATAGCATGTGACAGGCAGAAAGCGACGCAAGGAACAAATCTTCTGGGTTGTGTTTTGTTTTGTCCCCTCTGAAACTTGGGTCTGAAGTGCCTAAAATCTCTTTTTTCCCTTCGATTTGAATGGTATGGCTTCGGTCATAGGCGGTATACGAACTGGTTCCTGTTCCTTTATTGCCCGTCCATTCTACGGTAAGATGATAATGATGAAGTCCTTTCATTGATTGTGTTTAATGCATAGACAGGCAACTTACCGAAGATTTTGTGTCCATCTGGGTTAAGGCATCATTTTCTTTCGCAAATTGCGCCTGTTTTCCAAAATTGGGGAGCAAGTGTATACATGGTGCATTTGATTGTCGGCAATACTGGCCATTTAGCGGTCATTATTTCCTTTGTGGCCTCACTCGTGGCGGCTTGGGCCTTTTTCAAGGCCAGTCAAGAAGTAAAAATAGAACGGGGAAATTGGGAAAGCTTTGCTAAAATCTTTTTCGGCCTACACGCATTGGCTGTTGTGACGATCGTAGGGGCACTCTTCTTTATTATCCATCAGCACTATTATGAATATCATTACGCTTGGGAGCACTCTTCCAATCACTTGCCGGTACAATACATGATCTCCTGTTTCTGGGAGGGGCAGGAGGGCAGCTTCCTTTTATGGATCTTCTGGCACATGATATTGGGCTTTTTTGTTCTTCGTACTCCCAAAGAATGGGCGATGCCGGCCATGTCGGTGTTCATGTGCGTGCAAGCATTTTTGTGTTCTATGATTTTAGGCGTGGTCATCGGAGACTTAAAGATAGGGAGCTCACCGTTTATTCTCCTACGTGAATACATGCAGGATGCCCCTGTTTTCAAAATGAGGCCGGACTATGTGCCGGAAGATGGTACAGGCCTGAATCCCTTGCTTCAAAACTATTGGATGGTGATCCATCCTCCTACCTTGTTTCTAGGATTTGCGCTTTGTTTGGTGCCCTTTAGTTTTTGCATCGCAGGATTGTGGAAGGCAAAATACAAGGAATGGATCGAATATGCGTTGCCTTGGTCGCATGTGGCGGCTTTGGTGTTGGGAACAGGTATCATGATGGGTGCCTATTGGGCCTACGAAACGTTGAACTTCGGCGGGTATTGGAATTGGGACCCGGTGGAAAATGCGGTATATGTCCCTTGGCTAGTATTGGTAGCCGCCATCCATGCGATGCTTATTTACAAGCACAAACAAGCGTCATTGCACACGTCTATGCTGTTGGTGATCGGCACATTTGTACTGATTTTGTATTCCACCTTTTTGACCCGGAGCGGCATCTTGGGCAATGCCTCTGTCCATTCGTTTACCGATTTGGGATTGTCCGGACAATTGTTAATCTACCTCTTGGCTTTTGTGGTGCTTTCTATCGCCTTGCTTTGGTGGAGATGGAAAGCGGTGCCGGCCTCCCCGAAAGAAATGTCTACGTATTCCAAAGAATTTTGGGTCTTTATGGGCATCACGCTTTTGTGTCTGGCAAGTTTCCAAGTCTTGGCCATGACCTCGATCCCCGTGTACAATGCCTTGTTCAAGTGGCTAGGGATCCCATCGAAAATGGCTCCTCCTGCCGACCAAATCCAGTACTACAGCCAATGGCAGATGTGGTTCGGGATGGCGATATGTCTTTTCTCTGCAGTGGCCCAACAGTTTTTTTGGTACAAAATGGATTGGGCGAAGCTGCAACAAGCACTGTATTTTCCCCTCATCGGGACGTTGGTTTTTTCTGCTCTCGGGATCACATTTACAGATGTACTCAACTGGCAATATATCCTCCTTTGGATCGCCGCCTGTTTTGCCGTTTTGTCCAACCTAAAGGTGCTTTTCAAACTTTGGACGCCCGGTATAAAACTGGCAGGAGGAGCCGTGGCCCATATCGGGATCGCACTGGTCTTGCTTGGAATTTTATATTCCGCAGGATATTCCAAAGTCATTTCGCTCAACAACACGGGACTTGTCTATTCCAAGGAGTTCAGTACCGATATGAACAAAGAAAACGTGCTTCTTTTTTACAAACAACCCCTGAAAATGGGCGATTTTGAAGTGGAGTACAAAGGGGCGCGCTTAGAGGCGAAGGGATTTCCAGGATTTATCCCTCGAGATTTCCTGCAACCTACCTCCGATTTGTACAAAAGGGTGTTGACAGAACCTGTGTTTTACAAGGGGAAATCCTATTTCAAATCGGGCGATACCTTGGAAGTTTCTCCGGAGAATACGTATTATGAGGTAGAATTCAAGGGAAAGGAAGGGAAAACGTTCACGCTCTATCCTCGGGCGCAGGTAAATCCGCAAATGGGATTATTGGCCTCTCCCGATATCCTGAAGCAATGGAACGCCGATATTTATACCCACGTTTCGTCTATTCCGGATCCGGAAGAAAACAAAGAATGGAGCGAACCTGTGGTACACGCCATCTCCATAGGCGATACCTTTTTCTTAAATGATTATGTGGCAAAATTTGAAAAAGTAACACGCCTGAACGAAGTACAGGGGGTAGCGCTCGGTCCACAAGATGTGGCCATCCAAGCCGAAATAGCGTTGATGACACGAGAGGACACCCTGTTATTGAAACCTAAATTGATCATAAAAGATGGCTTATTGGGAAGAATAGGGGATGAACAGGCAGAATTGGGAGTTCGCATTCTATTGAGCAATGTCATGCCTGACAAAAATAAATTTGAATTCTCAGTACGCACGGCCCAAAAGGAATGGGTCATTCTAAAAGCATTGCGGAAACCTCATGTCAATATCCTTTGGTTTGGTACGTTGTTGGTCATTCTCGGATTTGGGATGTCCACATTTCGGAGATTTGGAAATGCAGAAGGCAAATCGATGCACTGAACACCATTTTCCAACGAATGAGGAGGAAATTTCTATGACCAGCCTTTTCAATTTTCGTATGTTTAACGCATGAAGCCTACCGTCTTTGAACGAATTGCGGAATTTAATGCAAACAAAGAACCACGCGCCGTAGCAGTGAAATTGGAACATCTTTCCAAAGATCCGTTCAGTTTTTTCAGAGGTACCTGCCATCTCTTCTATGAGGATCTTTTTGAGCGGTCTCCTTCGGTCACGTCGCCAACCGTATGGATGTGCGGAGACCTGCATTTAGGTAACTTTGGAAGTTACAAAGGGAAGCAAGACTTGGTCTATTTCGATTTAAACGATTTTGACGAAAGTATTCTGGCACCTGCACATTTGGAAATCGTCCGGTTGGTCGTCAGTATTTTTGTGGCCACACGCGATTGCCCTCAAAAAGAACGTATGGAAATGGTGGCCCTCTTTCTGTCACGCTATGTCCGTACGTTGCGACTGGGAAAAGCATTGTATATCGAACGGGATACAGCCAAAGGCGAGATCAAGAAACTGATCAAACAAGTGATGAAGCGGAATTCCCTGCGTTTGTTAAAAGAACGCACAACAAGTCAAAAGAAAGGCATGAGGGAATTGAAGGTGGGCGAAAAGCTCCTTTCATTGGAGAATGATCTCGTTTTGAAAAAAGCGCTTATGGCCTCGTTTCAGAAATGGCTCGGCGAACAGAAAATAGAAGGAAAAGTCGTCGATGTAGGATTTCGGTTGGCGGGAGTGGGCAGCCTAGGGACACACCGTTATTTGTTTTTAGTGAAAGAGAACAAGCGTTCCTATTCCTTGCTGGATGCGAAAAGAGCCTTTCCTTCTTGTTTGCAGAAAGGAATACACATTTCCCAACCAAATTGGAAGGACGAGGCAGACCGGATTATACAGATAGAATCCAGAATGCAACAATCCACTCCTTCTATTCTTTTAGATTTTGGGTTTCAAGAGGAACAGTACGTAGTGAAAAAGTTACAGCCTACTACAGATAAAATAAACATCGAAGTACTGGTGCAAAAACCGAAGCAACTTCAGTCGTATGTGAAGCAACTCGGAATTTTGGTGGCTTCCGCACAGCTTCGCAGCAGCGGAAGGGAGGGATCGGCCATAACGGACGAATTGATCGGGTTTGCGAGCGACAGAAGCTGGCAAGAGGAGTTGACGAAATGGTGCCTGGCTTATTCAAAGCAGGTAGAAGAAGATTTTGAAGCGTATAATAAAGTGTATCGAAACGAAAAGAAAGAAGTACATGGAAGATGACATGGTATGGCGAGTCGGAATGGCCGTCCTCACTGGTGCCCTCGTGGGAGCGGAACGCGAATACCGAAGTAAATCGGCTGGATTTAGGACCATGGTTTTAATTTCCGTGGGAGCAGCCATTTTTACGTATTGCTCTCTCTGGATCGGGTCTCCTGGCAATCCAGACAGAATCGCCTCCAATATCGCCACAGGCATAGGGTTTATAGGGGCAGGCGTCATTTTCAAGGGAGACAATAAAGTGAACGGACTCACCACGGCCGCCACGATCTGGGCCGTTGCGGCCATGGGAATGTTGTGTGGATCTGGTCAATATGACCATGCCATGCTTGTATGCGGAGTAATTTTGATCATTCAATTGGGGTTCATTTTAATTGAAAACAAAATAGATTTGTACAATCAGGTGCGGACCTACAAGATCGTGTGCAACTACGAGCACAAAACCCTTCATGCGTATCAAAAAAGCCTGTTGGATCATCACCTGCGCGTGCAGTCTGAAAAGCAGACCAAGACAAAAGACCTAATCATCGGAGAGTGGAGAGTAGCAGGGCATGCCCGAAATCACGAAAAATTTGTGAAGGGTATTTTAGAGGACAACAAGGTCATCGACTTTGAATTTTGATAGGAAAGGAAAAAGGAACGGTGGTCGAGAATCAAATTCCCAGTATCTTCGAAGTATGAGGAAGTTTTTTGCAGCGAAAACAAATGGGATCCTTTGGGTCCTTGTGCTCTTTTTTCTGTATTCTCATGTAGGAGAGGCCCAGAAAAGTACGTTTAAGATCAACGCAACAGGAACTACTGCCGAACTGGATTCGGCCATGCGGTACGCGGTTTCCATTTGGGGTTCTTTACTGACTTCTCCTGTTCCCATCAAAATAAACGTCGTCTATACGTCTTTCATCGTGAACGTGCCCACCTTGGCGTCCACATTCCCAAATGGGCGGAAAAATTTCAATCATACCCCCTTGGCAGACACATGGTACCCCACTGCTCTAGCCAATGCCTTGAATCGAAGCGAATTGAATCCGGGAGAATATGACATGGACATCTATGTCAATGCCGACAAACCTTGGTACGCTGGGAAAGACAGTCATTGCCCTGCTGATAAATACGATTTGGTGTCTGTTTTTTTACATGAAGTAGGACATGGACTGGGATTTGCTTCCCTTGCCAATGTGAAGGGAGACGCAGGGTCTTTCGGTACCCTTACTTCTGCTGACTATTTCCCTCTCCGCACCAGTTTTCCTTTTCCGGATCTTGAAGGCTTGCCTTCTGCGTTCGATC
>OUNM010600604.1_pt1 | contig 17118 bp, 9 predicted proteins | sample 1769961 | NCBI WGS metagenome assembly OUNM01 (sample SAMEA3914820, study PRJEB12502) | metagenome | biome: forest; material: soil | place: USA | collected 2012-03-12 | depth 0.3 m
ATGCATGTACCAGGTCAGGGCGCCGGTATCCGCGTTTTGCCCATCCCCCGTCCGGAACAGCCAAAACCGTTCGCCGGTCTGGGTCTCCACGATGAAGTAGTCGCGGACCTTGCCGGTCTCGCCGGGCGTCACCCACCATTCGCCTTTGATGCGCTCCGGCCCATCGGCATAGATCGCCTGGTGGCGCATGCCGTCCCAGGTGAAAGCCTTGGGCGGATAGTCCGGCGTCGCCCAGATGACTTGGATCGGCTTTGGCTTGAACAGCCGCGCTGGCCGGCGAAAGAACGCGTTGCGTCTGGAGCCTTGCAGCATAGACGTGGGCGATACGCGGCGAACCGCGCGTTCGGGAATATCCGTCGGCGCAGCCACGGCTCGGTAAATGCGCTCGGCGCCATAGCGATTGGCCAGGACGTCCCAGAGATCTTCGACCTCGCGCGGCGCGGCTGTCCCGTAGGTCGCGGTGACCTGGGTCAGGGTCAGCGCCTCGACCAGCGGGGCGGAGATGCGCATGCGGTCGACCCCGAAGCCGGGGTCGACCTTTTCCAGCTGGTCGCACAGCAGCTTGGCCAATCGCTTCGGCTCCCGGACCGGCTTTGCGGTCTGAACCGAGATCGTCTCGATGCGGTTGTCGGTGCGATAGAAATGCAAATCGACCCGCCGGGCGCCCACAGCCGCCTCTTCCAGCCGGTTGCACAGGGCATCGACCAGCCGCCTTGTATACTTCTCCATCGTCTCGGGCGCGCCGATGGGTTCGAAGAAAATCCGCTGAACCGCTATCAGTTCTGGATCGTCGACCGGCAGGATCGGTTCGGCCAGCCGACCAAAGGCCATGTCGGCCCGCCGCCACAGCAAGGGCCCGAACCGGTGCGCCAGCGGCGCCCGGGGTTTTGCTACCAGTTCGCCGATCGTGTCGATGCCGAGCAGGTGCAAGTTTTCGAGCACATCAGCGGGCAAGCGCAGCGCATCGACCGGCATTGGCGCGATGGCGTCGGCTGTCGCCGTGGCGCCGGCCGGAATGACGTGGGTCTTGCGTCGGCCGTAGCGGACCATGGCGTGAGCGGCACCGACGGTATCGGCGATAGCGCCGCAGCCGGTTACTCCCATGTCGGCCAGGTGCTTTATGACGTCCTGGAGCAAGGCCTCTTCACCACCCTTCAAGTGGGCGGCGCCCGCGATATCCAGCAGAAGGCCGTCCGGCGGATCGGCGGCGGCGATCGGCGTGTAATGGCGAAGCGCCCAGAGCGCCAAACGCTCAAGCCCTTCCCGGTCGGCGTCGGGCTGGTGATCGACGACGACCAGGTCTTTCAAGAGTGCCTTGGCCTGGGCCAGGGGCATGCCGACCCGGATGCCGTGCTGCAGGGCCAGGTCGTCGGCCGCCGCGACGACCTGCCGACGGCCGTCGGAGCCCTTCAAGGCAAGAGGAACGTCACGAGACGGCGCGGAATCGCCCATCTTCCTGCGCAGCCGGTCGGTCGGCCACAGCGGCAGAAATATGGATAGAACCCTGGGCATCACACGCCTCGACCTCAAAATCCGCAGGCTGGCCGCCGCGGCAACGCAACATCTCCACAAGCCACCGGGCCTGGCCGACACCCCGGCTGGTCGCCAGGGGGAGCGAAGCCAGCTCCGTCACTCGCCATCGGGTCATCGCCGCCGTGGGATGGCCGAAGTCCCGGGCGTCGAGCTGCCTTCGCCATCGTCGAAGCGCCAGGGCCATCGTGCCCGAGCTTTCAGCCGCCATCTGGATCCGCTGCGACGGTACGCGCTCGAGCGTGGCGATCTCGGCGACGACGGCCGACAGACCGCCATGGCGCACGGCCTCCTCGAAACATCCCATCAGCGACTTTTCATCGCCGGCCTCGAAGAAGGCGACCCGATCGGAACCCAAGCCGACCTCGGCCAGGGCCAACGAGAACAAGTCAGCCCGCGTATAGCACCACAGCACCTGGCCGCCGGTCCGCGCCGCGATACCGGCGCAGAACATCGAAGCCACGGCCCCGTCTACGGCGCCAGCCGCACCTCCGGCAATCTCGTGGAGCGCGCCATACGCAAGGCCCCCTTTCGGGAGACGACGATCAATCTCGTCGATTCCGAACGGCAAGACCCCATTCCTTGCCCGGGCAGCGTGAACGATGCCATCCAGGCGATCGCGCAGTTCGGCAATGCGTTGGGGGTCGGCGACCACGGCGAGGAATCCTTCTGATCCATAACTTCCCGAAGAAACGTGAATTATGTTCCCTTTTTGTTCTCAAATACGGTAAGCTGTCAAGAGGATGAGTCGCGGGTGACGAGCCGGCCGACCCCATAGTTCGATCGGGAATGAAGCATCGCCTGCGAAATACCCCTTAGAGTCAACGCGCATTGCCTCCACGGACGATACGGAAATACCGAGCAAAAAAATGTGGATGACATTCGCCATCTCGCTGTGGGGAAGATCGGCCCGTCATCTAAGTCGCCGAGACGGAATGCCGATTTTGCAAAGGGAAAGGCGCGCGAAACCTTCGCGCGCCTGCTTTACCATCCAGTCTTTTGGATTTAGTGGGTCTTGACGGTAAGCGACTTCGCCGTGGTCTGGCCGTTGGCATCGGTGTTGCTGAGCGTGCTGGTAACCGCATGCGTCGGCGACGGGGCCTGGACGGTGTATCCCGAACGCATGGCGTAATAATAGATGCCGGCGGCGATCATCGCGATCACCAGGATGGTCAGAAGGATCAGTGCGGCGCTTCCGCCGCTACCAGTTTCGCGTACGACTTCGCGTTGAACCGGTTGCTCTTCAATAATGGTAGCCATGGTCTATTCTCCCGGAAGGCTAAACACCCGCTGAACCGGAAAGTCGCAAATCCTGAACAAGTATGCGCTGTCTATTGGCGAGGGTGACGCAATAAGGTCGTCACACGGCGTCGTTATGCAGTGATTATTCTCAGGTCCTGTTGTTTTAGTCTTTGCTAATCCCGTGAGGTGCCGGTGCACCTGTGTTTGCAAGGGCTCCAGCACTCTTAACGGTCTCCCCTCACCCTCGTAGCTAAGGGGTGCGATTCGACTTACGGCTTGAAGAATTTCCGTAAAATGGTCGTATGAACTTGGTAGTGCTGCGGCCTTGTTGTCGGGCCATGTTTTTATTCGCTTATCAGCGTGCGTGTAGGAATCCCTACGACCTCACACAGGTTGCGGCACGGATCGACTTGTTGGTCAAACAACTAGGTCCACGCGGAATCTGCACACGCTGACGAGCCTTTGCCCGAACACACACCATGAGAGGGGCTGCGGGAGATGCCAGTCGGCGAAGACCGGTTTCCAGTCTCCGCGGGTCATCGGCCCACCTAAACTGCCAATTATTGCCGCGGTCCAGGCTTGGGTAGGGGTATCTCACGTCCCTAAGCGCGGGACAGCGTCCAACCGTTTGATATCGCAAACATGCCTCGCCGCATGGCGTCGTGTTTTAAGCCACTTGTTTTTTCATCGAGCGGATCGCTTGCGTGAACTCGCCTGCGGTCATCGGCTTTGCAAACATGTAACCTTGTAAGCCATGCACACCCGCGGCCTTGAGATGTCGATGCTGGTTAGACGTCTCTACACCCTCAGCAATAACCTGCATCCCAAAGGCTCGGCCAAGCCCGGTGACAGCCTGAATGATCGCTAGCGCCTCTAGCGCTGAGCGGTGCTCGCCCTCAAGCGCAGTCACAAAAACCTTGTCGATCTTCACCTTGTCAAAGGGGAAACGATGAAGCGCCGTCAAGCTGGAATAACCGGCGCCGAAGTCATCCAACGCCAACTTAATGCCCAGTCCCTGAAGTTCTCCAAAAACCATTTCGACCCTGAGAGGGTCGTTCATTACAGCGGTTTCCGTCATTTCCAGTACCAAACGCTCGGCCGGATATCCTTGTTCAATCAAAAGATTGCCAACGGCTTGGGTAAAGCCGCCGTCTTCCAGTTCTATGGGAGACACATTAACGGCAACAGGTACCGTCCAGTCTTGCGCGTCGCGCATGACACGACGACGGACGAAATGGCCCAGCTTGCCGATCAAGCCCTTTTGTTCCGCCAGTGGCACAAACACATCCGGCCCGACCGGTGCTTCTAAGCGGGGCCAGCGGACTAGAGCCTCGGCCGAAACAATGGTGATACCTTCTTTATCGAAGATCGGTTGATATCGCATGTCCAGCCGACCAGCGTCGAGGTCCGCTTCAAGTTCGCGGGCTAAGCGATCTTCGGCCGACAGTGGTTCGCGCAGGCCTGTGACGGAAATCGGTCCTGACACGACGTCATCGGGGGCGGCATGAGACGTCCATTTCCCTATGTGTGCAAGCGTTCGATCCAACCGTGTATGGAGCTCGGCCGTTCTTTCGATGTCAACCTTTTGACCCTCTTCTCGAATGGTTTTCTCGATCGCCGCGCAGAATTCTGCGACGGCCTTAGCGCCGATGTTCAAACTCATGGACTTCAAGGCATGGGCGGCCGAGGCTACGCCCGACCAATCTTGATGGCGCAGCGCTTGAACCATATCCCTCAATGACACCGGCGCATGCCGACGATAGAGGTCAAACACGCGCACCACAAAGTCGCTTTCACCGGTTTTGCCGCGCTCCAGCAAGGCCGATACAACCCCTTCGTCGAATAAGTCCAAGTCCGCGGGCAGCAAACGGCTAACCGTTTCGTTCGGCTCTGGACCTGAGACATTTTCGCTAGCAGGCCGTGCGAGACGCGTCGGCAGCCACGCCCCTAAGACGATTTCCAAGTCACGTAATGAGAAGGGCTTGTGCAACACATCGTCCATGCCGGCATCACGCCAAGCCAAGGCCGCAGCGCCCACGACGTGAGCGGTCAGCGCGACAATCGGTACATGGGTCGCTGTCGCGCTGGCCTCCCTTTTACGTATAAGGCGCGCCGCTTCGAACCCATCCATGACGGGCATCGATCCATCCATCAAAACCAGGTCGAACGGTGCCTCGCCGGTCATGTCCACGGCGGCTTGACCGTCCGCACATACCTTCGGCCGGATACCAAAACGACTCAACGCCTCAACCGCTACCTCACGGTTGACCTCAGCGTCGTCAACCACAAGGACCCGCGCGTCTGGATAGATTGTGGAAATCGACGGCGTTTTCACGTCATCGCGGCTGACCGTAAGTGCTCCACCGGTTGCGACAGCGCTTATCAGGTCGTCAATATCTCGATGTCGCAGAGGCCGTGGGAGAGCGCACGCGGCACGTCTTTTTTCAACCCAAAGGTCTCCCTCCCCATCTTCCGGTTCCACCAGCAAGACGAGCCTGTCGCCTGGCATCTTAACGGTGGGTCTGGCGGCGCGGTCTGCAAACACAATGTCGCCATCATCAACCAAGGCCATCCCGGCAGCGACCAGGCGTCGCTCAAGCGATTTGCGCTCTTCAGGTGCGGCGATCAACACGGTAGCGGTCTTCCCAGACGCCAAGGGTGGCGCTGCCGATCGCGCGTCAGGTAGCGCCGGCAATCTAATATGGAAGGCCGTACCCTTGCCTTGGACGCTGGTTACAGCGATGGCACCGCCCATGGCCTCAACCAGGCGTCTCGCTATCGACAATCCAAGCCCTGTCCCGCCAAAACGCCGCGTCGTCGTCTGATCTTCCTGTTCAAAGGCTGTAAAAATTGAGTTTAGCTTTTCCTCGGCAATCCCGATGCCCGTATCGATCACGATTAGCCGCCAAAAATGGCCCTTGCGCTCAGGCTCCAAGCGAACAATTACCCCGCCGGTCTCAGTGAATTTAAGCGCATTGGACACGATGTTGGAGATAACCTGTGAGAGCCTCACGGCGTCAGCAGGCACTATCCGAGGCGCGGCTGGGTTCGTTTGCGCGACCAACTCAAGGCCTTTTTCACGCGCCTTTGCCTTGAATAGAGCCAGGGAATCGTCGACCAGTTCCAAGATGTCGACGCAATCTATCTCTAGATCGAGCTTACCAGCTTCGATTTTTGAAAAGTCGAGGATATCGTTGATTACCGCCAAAAGGCTGCGACCAGAACGTGCGATCGTTTGGGCATAACGCTGAGCTTTTGCGGGAAGCGTTTCTGCGGCGAGCAGCTCCGCCATAACCATCACACCGTTCATAGGCGTGCGAATTTCATGGCTCATTGTCGCCAGGAAGTCAGACTTCGCAGCATTAGCGGCGTTGGCAGCGTCTCGCGCCCGTTTGTAATCTGCCGTACGAGCGGCAACTTCGGCTTCCAGACCGCGAACCTGAGCCTCGATTTTACGATCACGCTCTCGAATGGCATCCAGCATGGTGTTAACACCGCGTACCAAAGCGCCAATCTCGTCTTGGGTCGAACCATCCACCCGCTTGGTGAAATCGTTGGTGTCTGCAATGGATTCGACGGCCGTCGTAAGATCAGCAAGTGGCTGCGTCATGCTAGACTGCAAACGGCGCGCCAACCCCAGGGCGAAACCCAAGGCCAGGACCGCCACGGCCAGAATGCTGCCAAGGGCCTGAAAAAGCGATGCCCCAAAACGATCGTCGGCTTGGACGACGCTCACCTTGCCCAAGCTGTGTCGTCCAAGCGCGATTGGTGCCACCACACGGATTGTGCGCGAAAATATAAGCGCCTTGAGGTCGGCTTTGGGGGCCGTGGCATCTAGCGTTATGTCGTTGTGCAAGCGTGCGCCGGCACCGGTTTCAGCAAGCATGCGCCCATGCGCATCTTCAATGCGAGCATAAATGAGTCCGGGCGACCGCGTTACCGAGCGAAGGACCGTGAACGCACGACTTCGATCATTCGCTTCGGTCGCGTCGGCAGCCTCACCGGCCACAATCGTGGCAACAGCTGTAACCATGTCCCATCGAGCCTGTGCTTGGCGTATAGTGTCACGCGCAATGAACAGACCGGCGACAGGCAAGGTTGAAAGAGCGACGGCCCCCAGAACAAGGCCATTCAAGCGTGACCGGATCGACGCCCGTTTTGTTTGACCAACAGATTTAAACGCCATGACCGCGGAAATTTCGATTCACCTGAATCGAGCGTTAAACCGCGATCCTTAACAACTTCCTCCCAAAACGAAGTCCAGATAAGCGCCCTTAGAGCAGATCTCGCTCAGTAACTGTTGAATGGCAAAGGATATCGAGGTGCTTATGTGTATTATATTACCTATGCCGCTGACAGTTTATATAATAAATAACTGATAAAAATTCACGACGATAAAATAAACGACGCCTCTTTTGAAATTGGATTAGAGAATTCATAACGTTTTCTGCGCCTTAGTGGCACTCAATATCACCAAGGAAACCAATAGGGCGTTCCTCAGGGCGATGTGGCGGTTTCTGGGGACCACAGCAGGGATGGGTGCGGGCACAATATCAGCTCTGTTGAACTGCCAACGTGGCGGCGTAGCGATGACGTTTGCCTTAATCGCGGTGCCGCTTTTGACGGTTGTGACCGGCGTGATAGAGGTCGAGGATATTAGCAAAGTGCACGCCCGTCTCCAGGCCGCCGTGGATGCGGGTGCGCTTGCAGGCGCGGAACGTTTGACCGTGGCTTCAACGACGGCAGGCAGCGAAATCGCGGCGAGCGCTATATCTACCGCTTCACTTGAACTCGGCGGCAACACCGGCGCGGATTCAGCGACATTTACTGTGACGAATGATCTCGTCAAAGGGACGGTCACCGTGGTTGGAACGATGCCCCATAAGGCGCTGATTGGATTTATGGGTTTTGGCGATCTAACAATTACCGCCTCTGCGACAGCGGACGGCTTGCAAAAATCTCCTCTGTGCATTCTGCAGACCGGCCCTGGCGGCGGGATGACGCTAAACGATCAATCGCGCATACGCGCCACAGGTTGCTCGGTTCACGCCAACGATGACATCAAGGTCGCGACCAGCGCCATGATACAGGCGGATTCCGTTCAGGCCGGTGGAACGGTCGAAGGCGCAACAGTGCCGGCTGGAGAGGCAGGAGCCGCTGTCATAAGCGACCCCTTCGGAAATTTGAACCTTGCCCCCCCCTCCAACTGTGTCAGTTCGACAACGCAAGTCATTGCAGGTCAGGATATCGTCTCGCTTTCGCCCGGTGTACACTGTGACGCCATCAAAGTTTCAGGCCGTGCGACGTTACACCTGTTGCCCGGTGAGCATTATTTCATGCAGCCTCTGGAAATTAAGCAGAATGCTTCTCTCACAGGGGACGACGTGGCCCTCGTTTTCGGCGTCGGCAAGTCTTTCAGCTTTGGAGACAGTGGCACCGTTCGCATTACGGCCCGCCGAACTGGACCGTTGGCGGGCTTCCTCATCGCAACGACCCGTGACAACACGCAAATGTTTTCGATTGCATCTGGAAATGTCAGCGAATTACTCGGAACAATTTATATTCCAAGCGCCGAATTGAATATCACGACCAGCGGAAACGTTGCGCAGGATTCGGCGTGGAGTGTGATCGTTGCCAAGACGCTAACTCTAAATCAAAACCCGGACCTTATCATCAACAACAGCTATGTCGGCTCGGGAGTTCCAGTTCCGCCTGGCGTAGGGCCCTCCAAGGTTGAACCCTCACTGATCCAATGACCCAAAGCCATTTCGTTTCTCTGGGCGCCACACGTTTGCTGGTCGCAGACGATGATCCGATCTTACGCGAGTTTGCCATCGCCAACCTCTCCACACCGGATGTCGAGGTGGAGGTCAGCGAGGACGGTCTGGTCGCATGGCAGCGCCTTCAGAAGCCCGGAATTGACATTGCGCTTATCGATCTAGACATGCCCAGGCTCAACGGGTTCGAATTGATCGAGCGTATCCGGTGGGACGAAAACCTCAAGCACTTGCCGATCGTTGTCGTAACGGGCCGCGAAGATATGATTGCGGTCGATAGAGCGTTTTCGTTAGGCGCGACATCGTTCGTCGTCAAACCTTTAAATTGGCGCCTCTTGCTGCACCAACTTGCCTATGTCTTGAAAAGCAGCCGCGCAGAAAGCGAAGTCCGCAACGCCCTTCGCGCATTGGAAGCCGCGGCGGACATGAAGGATCGGGTGCTACGCTTATCTCGCCAAAAGATAGCCAAGCCTATACAGCTGATTATGCAAAATGCTCAGCTCTTTGCCGATACCGATCTTGACGCAACCCTTAAAAGGGCGATGCGCGACATCTTGCAGGCGTCATTAGACGTCGGCGACGTTTATAACGACCTCGTGGAGGTTGAAAAAGCGATGCGAATTGACCACTAGGCCAATAGTCCGCCTCGGTCAAAACGACATCCAGCGATTACGAAAAAACGGTGCAAACTAGGCCACATTGGCCTTTCCGCGCAATGCAACTGCGATCGCATCGAATGGATCGGGCGATTTTAGATTACGGCAGCCTGGACCACCCGACGTTTTCTATGGGACCACAATGAAGGTATAACCTATCTCATCTCAGTGAAAGGGAGGAATTGTCGCTCAGAGTCCTGATTCAGAATTAGGCTGAATGATTACAGAGACTTGCGCCTCGTAGCGCAAGGAGTTGTATTGACGCTATGAAGAGCCATGCAGTTGCGGAGGCGATAGTTTGTTCGAAGTCCTTGTCTAGGCGGCGGTTTCGGTTGATCCAAGCAAGCGCTATTTCAACCACCTATCGCCGGGGCAGGATCTGGAATCCTTGGGCTTGATCGGAACGTTTTATGATCTCGACTGTCCAGTCGCCGATCCTCTGGAGAGAGTCTTTCACCCTATCCCCGGCACATCGCCGGCGGCCAGAATGAGGGCAACGGTTCGCAGATCACAGGTCTGAGCGAGCACATGGGATTTCGTAGTCAGGCGCCCTCGTCTTCGACTTTTCGCAGCAATTCCGATTTGCGGGCGTCCTCTGGCGTCGGAATAAGGGATGGGCCCTCTCCCTCCTGACTCACGATTTTGCGCTGCAGGGTGACATCAAGATCGCCGTCTTCGGTCTCGGGAACAGGTTCTGACATCGTCGTTCTCCTTCGCGCCCCAAGGGATGGATAGGCCGCTCCTCATCAGAAAAACATGCGGTTCCGCTGTCTCACAGCAAACGAGGCCTAAAGCCAGGTACCAGCGGAACAGACGAATGGCCCTATCGGAGAAATAAAAAGTCCAGACCACAAGAAAAATCATTCTACTGCATATATAGATGCACTTATACACACAATCTCAGCGATTGCGCCCGACGAATGCAGTAAGACAAATGTGAATGACATGGCTCTTTACTTGTCGGAATTCTTGCCGTAGGGAGACCGCGACCGGGTTATGTTTCGCGTCCGGTCGCGCACTGTTTCTGGCGGACGCAAACGTCCGCCCTTTCTTTACCGCGGTGTGCGCGGTCCAGGGTGTCGGACGACCCCTTACGTTAGTTCTACGAATGATCTGCGGTCAGATCGTCTGACGCGGCATTGCAGGCCCGGAACGGGGACATGGCTTTGACATTGGCATTGGACGCTTCCTTTCTCGCAATGGTTTTGGCCGGTACTACGCCGGCGCCCGGACCGGCAGTGTACGAGGTGCTCGCAGCGCCGGACGCGCTGACAAGGGCACCCTTTACGGTCGGCGGGCTTGTCCGTGGCCCTGGCCACGCGACCGACGTGGTCACCTATCAAACGCCTGGGACCTATTTCGAGACAGCTTTTAAAGGTGACCGATTGTATCTCAAGGTCGGGCCTGGCAACGCGACCTTGCGCGTCAGCGTGGACGGCCAAGCCTTGCCGATTTTGGTAAGACCGACACCTGGCTATTACGAGCTAAGCGATCTAGTCCCTGGTCGCCACCGCGTGCGCGTCGATGTTGCGGCGTCAAGAGAAACCAAAACAGGCGAATTCGGCGGCTTCTACATTTTGCCGGAGGAAAGGCCGCTGAAATAGATGACTGCGGGCCGGCTGGCGGGCAGGGTCGTCTCGCCGCAGCTGTTTCGACACCCGCTGACGCACAAGGGAGCCAAGCCCTTGTTGAGACGGTAGGTCGTCACCGACCGGTGAAAGCCTTTAAAGACTATCAAACCGGTGGCTGTATAATTTACTTGTACTAAGGGTCTGCCAAACGGCATCTAGGTAACAAGCGGAGGTCGTTCACCTCTGGCGATTCTCCCCGGCGACTTTCTCAGGATGAACACAGTGCAAGCGCCAGACTGGTCCAGCCTAAAATTCCTTCAGGGCGAAGGTGAGATGGCAAGGCGTATCCCGTCATTCGATTGGGAAGCTACGGCACTTGGCGCTCCTGATGCATGGCCAGCTCAGCTGCAGACCCTAATCGGTGTGCTCATCGGATCCAAGCAAGCCATGTGTCTCATGTGGGGGCCGCAGCAGATCTTCATCTATAACGATGGCTATGCCGACATCTTGGTCAGCAAACATCCTGATGCGCTCGGACGGCCCATTCGTGAGGTCTGGCCTGAGATTTGGCAGGATTTGAAGCCCATTGTCGATTCGACCTACCAAGGCCAGTCGACCCACATCGACGACATGGCCTTTACGATGATGCGCAAAGGTTATCCCGAGGAAGCCCACTTCGCCTTTTCCTTTACGCCCGTTCTCGGGCCAGACGGGAATGTGGCAGGCGCCTTCATGCCCGTTGTCGAGACCACACAGCGCGTTATTCGGGAAAGGCAAGCAACATTGGAAGGGGAGCGGTTCTCGCGTCTGTTCGAACAGTCCCCAACATTCATGACGGTGCTTCGGGGTCCCCATCACGTCTTTGAATATTGCAATCCAGGCTATATGCAGCTGGTTGGACACCGCGACGTCATCGGCAAGCCCGTCGCTGTGGCTATCCCGGAAGCCGCGGGCCAGGGCTATTTCGAACTACTGGATCGCGTTTATGGGTCGGCGGAGGCCTTTTCGGCCACCAGCATGAAAATCGAGCTGCAGAGGTCGGCCGGCGGACCGCGTGAAGAACGCTACCTGGATTTCGTTTTTCAACCGATCATCGAGGCGGACGGCACGGTCAGCGGCATATTCGTTGAAGGCATTGATGTTACCGAACGGGCTCGCCAGGATATGGCCCTTCGCGCCAGCGAAGAGCAATTGCGCCTCGCCACCGAAGCCACCAACATTGGGCTTTGGGACTACAATTTTCAGACTGGCGACCTGTTTTGGCAGTCTGCCATTCGCACCATGTTCGGCATATTGACCGACGGTGAACTCAAACGCGAGGACATGCTGCGGCAGGTCCATCCCGATGACCGTAAACGTATGATGGACGCCCTGGAGGCGACGCGTGATCCCACAGTCCGGGCGCCCTATGACGTTGAATATCGCACGATCGGTCGCGACGACGGCCGGCTACGTTGGGTATCTTCCAAGGGGCGAGCGATATTCGACGAGATGGGCACGTGCACCCGCATTGTCGGTACGGCGATCGACATTACCGACCGCAAGACGATCGAGGAAGAGCTTCGCCGGTTGACGGCAACGCTTGAACAGCGCGTGGCGGACGCCATTGCCGAGCGGAATATCCTGGCAGACATTGTCGAAACGACGGACATTATGGTTCAGATGGTCGACAAGGATTTCAACTGGCTGGCCGTTAACCGCGCCCTGGCCGATGAATTTGAACGTGTCTACGGTAGCCGGCCGGTTGTTGGCGGCAACATGCTTGAGGCCCTTGCCGATCTGCCCGAACATCAAGCCGCGGTGAAGGCAATCTGGAGCCGCGCCTTGGCGGGCGAAGAATTTACGACGGTTGAGGAATTTGGTGATCCCGCACGGGCTCGGCGCGCTTATGAGATCAAGTTCAGCACCCTGCGGGACATATCGGGTAAGGCCATCGGCGCCTACCAGTTCGTTCAGGATGTGAGCGAACGGCTGGAAAATCAGGCGCGTCTCACGGCGGCCGAGGAGCACTTGCGGCAAAGTCAGAAGATGGAGGCTGTCGGCCAGCTTACCGGCGGTATCGCCCACGACTTCAACAATATGCTCGCCGTCGTCCTGGGCTCGCTCGAACTGGTCGCCCGTCGGATTGGAGAAGATGATGATCGAACAAAACGTCAGATCGATGCCGCAACCGACGCCGCTAAGCGTGCGGCCAATTTGACCGAGCGGCTGCTCGCCTTCTCCCGGCAGCAACCTTTGAAGCCAAAGGTTGTCGATTTGAATCGGCTCATTTCCAACATGGCTGATCTTCTGACCCATTCCCTGGGCGCAGACATTCAAATGGACTGCGTCTTTGCCGAGGGCCTTTGGAAGATCCACGCTGACCCGAACCAGCTTGAAAACGTCATTTTGAATCTTAGCATCAACGCGCGTGATGCGATGCCCGATGGCGGCCGGCTGAAGATTGAGACCCGGAACGCAAGTCTAAATGGCGCGTATCACCCATCCGCCGAGACTGCGATCGCCGGCGATTTCGTGGCCATTGGGATTTCCGACACCGGTTCGGGAATGGCGCCAGAGGTCATCGCCAAGGCGTTCGAGCCGTTCTATACGACGAAGGGTGTCGGCAAAGGCACAGGACTGGGGCTTAGCCAGGTCTACGGTTTCGTTAAGCAGTCGGGCGGTCACTGCATTATCCATTCAAAGGTTGGGGAAGGTACCCTCATCGAGATTTATCTACCGCGAAGCGATGCCCAGGATGAAATTGAGATCCTTCCCGACATAGTACTGCCGGCGGGTTGCGACCAGGATGGAACCATTCTCGTCGTCGACGATGAGCCGGCTGTGCGAGCCTTCTCGACCGCCGCCCTGACTGAACTCGGCTACCGCGTCCTAGAGGCGGAAAATGCTGAAATGGCCTTGGCTGTACTCTCGGCGCATCCGGAGATCTGTCTCCTTTTTACCGATATCGTCATGCCTCAAACCAATGGGCGTCAACTGGCCAAACAAGCGCTCGTTTTTCGTCCAGATCTCAAGGTGCTGTTCACATCGGGATACGCGCGAGAGGCGATTGTGCGCGAGGATATCGTCGACCCAGGGGTCCAACTTATAGGAAAACCCTTTTCGTTAAGTGAGCTGGGCACCCAGGTTCGCAGACTGCTGGATGATCCTTTGGCGGCTTCGTAGCGTCGATTCCCAGGCAGCACGGGTTGTTTCGGTCAGTTTCGACCACGGCCGAGGAGTGTCCTACACAAACCATTTTTGATCGCGCTAATGGGCTTCGCCCGGGCGGTGCGCCCGAGGCCACGCCAGGCTCCAAGTTGCCGTCTCGGCAGCAATAATCAAATTCATGCATTGCCATAAACGACGGAAACGGCGAACTGCATCCTTATAAAATCTTTCCTAGAAACAACCTCTTTTTCGACGACGCATTTGAGTTGCCACGAGAGGACTTGTGTGAACGGAAATTCCGCAGACGCGCACCTTGCCCAGGCGCGGCTCGCCGCGATCGTCGAATCCTCAGACGACGCCATCATCAGCAAGACCCTGGACGGCATAATTACGTCCTGGAACAGGTCCGCCGAACGTATCCTTGGCTATTCTCAGCAGGAAGCCGTCGGTAAACACATCACCCTAATCATTCCCGAGGACCGTCTCGCCGAAGAGGACTTGATCATCGGAAAGATACGCGCCGGAGAGCGGATCGACCATTTCGAGACTTTGAGACGTCACAAGAACGGCTCTCTCGTCAACCTGTCCGTTACAATCTCGCCGATCAACGACGACACCGGCGCCATTGTCGGCGCGTCCAAGGTCGCCCGGGACGTAAGCCACCTTAAACAAGCCGAGAACGCCGCCGCCTATCTTGCAGCGCTAGTCGACTCGTCGGACGATGCCATCGTCAGTAAGAACCTTAACAGTATCATCACCTCGTGGAACCGCGGCGCTGAGCGCATCTTCGGCTACAGCGCCGACGAGGCTGTCGGCCGGCCGATCACGATGCTGATTCCCGACGAACGCCTCAGCGAGGAAGATACGATCATCTCCAAGGTGCGCGCTGGCGAGCGTGTTGATCATTTCGTCACCGAAAGGCTACGGAAATCGGGTGAGCGGATCATGGTCTCGATCACCGTCTCGCCCATCCTTGACCGCACAGGCAAAATCGTCGGAGCGTCGAAAATCGCGCGCAACGTCACCGAGCAAAGCTTGGCAGAACGTCGACGCGCGGCATTGGTTCGGCTGACCGATGAAATCAGGGAATTGGATAACTCCGACGACATCGCTTTCGCTGCCGCCCGAATAATGGGCGAGACGCTTAACGTCAGTCGAGCGGGATATGGCGTCATCGATACGGTGGAAGAGACAATAAGCATTAGTAAGGACTGGAATGCTCCAGGGATCGCGAGTCTACCGAACGTCCTGCACTTCCGGGATTATGGCTCCTATATCGAAGATCTCAAACGCGGCGACACGGTCGTTTTCGCGGATGCCGAAGCCGATCCTCGAACGTCCGCGTCGGCAGCGGCACTCAAGGCGATCAGCGCCCAATCTGTGGTGAACATGCCCGTCACCGAGCGCGGCCGCTTTGTCGCCCTTCTCTACCTTAATAACGCGTCGGCGCGCGAGTGGTCGGCTGCTGATCTGGCCTTCGTACGAGAGGTCGCCGAGCGAACAAGGACGGCGACGGAGCGTGCGCGAGTCACGACGGAGCTTCTGCGCCGTGAGGCTGAACTGCGCCTTCTGAACCAGGATTTGGAGGAACGGGTAGCGACAGCGCTCGCCGAAAGACGACTGTTCGCCGACATCCTTGAACACACCGATGCTTTCGTGCAGGTCGCCGACACGGAGTTTAACTGGCTCGCTATAAATCGCGCCAGCGCTGACGAGTTCGAGCGAATATTCGGCGTCAGGCCGAGAGTCGGCGACAATATGCTTGCCCTGCTTTCTCACCTGCCGGAAGAACAGGCCGCCGTCCGCGAAGCCTGGAGCCGAGCACTTGCCGGCGAAGCCTATACCGTGGTGGATGACTTCGGTGATCCTGAGCTCGACAGGCGCTATTACGAAATGAAATTCAATCCGCTGCGAAGGGATGACGGCACGCTTCTTGGGGCCTACCAGTTCGTCTTTGACGTCACGGCGCGCGTCTTGGACCAGCAGAAGCTTCATCAAGCCGAGGCGCAATTACGCCAAGCCCAGAAAATGGAAGCTGTCGGCCAACTGACGGGTGGCATAGCCCATGATTTCAATAATATGCTGGCCGTCGTTTCGGGTTCACTCGAATTGCTGGACAGGCGCCCCAGCCTCGATGATGCGCGTGCGAAAAGCCTGATTTCGTCGGCCCGCGAGGCCTCCAGACGGGCTGGCAATCTCACTCAACGCCTTCTGGCATTTTCACGACAACAGCCGCTACAGCCGCAGGTCTTGGATCCTTCGAAACTGGTTGCTGGCATTTCGGACTTACTCCGCCATGCCTTGGGTGCGGCCGTACAACTGGAGACCGTATTTTCGGGTGGAACTTGGCGGATTTATGCCGATCAGAACCAATTGGAAAACGTCCTCCTGAATTTGGCGGTCAATGCGCGCGACGCTATGCCTGACGGCGGCCGCCTAACCATCGAAACGCAAAATACGCATTTGGATCAACGCTACGTCGCGAAAGAACCGGGTGTCATGGCGGGTCAATACGTCATGATCGGCGTCACGGACACCGGTGCGGGCATTCCGGCAGAGATTATCGCCAAGGTGTTCGATCCGTTCTTCACGACGAAGGATGTTGGTAAGGGTACCGGGCTCGGCCTCAGCCAGGTCTATGGCTTCGTCAAGCAGTCCGGCGGACACATAAAGATTTATTCCGAAATCGGACACGGCACGACCGTCAAGGTCTATTTGCCACGTCATTTCGGCGCCGCCGAACTCGATGATGACAGTCTGCGGGAAGAGCGCCTGCCTACGGCGGAAGAACGGGAATTAATCCTGGTCGTCGATGACGAAGATTTAGTGAGGCAGTTCACTGTCGCCGCGCTTAACGACTTGGGTTATCGCGTCCTGGAAGCCGGCAGTGGACAAGTGGCGCTGGCGATGTTGATCGAGCGGCCGGATGTTGATCTGCTATTTACGGACATAGTCATGCCGGAAATGAACGGGCGCAAGCTTGTCGATCTGGTCAAGGAACGCAATCCCGACCTGCCGGTGATCTATACAACTGGGTATACTCGAAACGCCGTGGTTCACAACGGCGTTCTCGACCCGGGCGTCGAGTTGATCGGAAAGCCCTTCACACTCGAGGAACTCGCAAGGCGCGTGCGTGACGTGCTCGACAGGACAACCCTGAAAAAGGCAACTGCCCACTCAAAATAGACTGGC
>OUNM010723252.1_pt1 | contig 17097 bp, 9 predicted proteins | sample 1769961 | NCBI WGS metagenome assembly OUNM01 (sample SAMEA3914820, study PRJEB12502) | metagenome | biome: forest; material: soil | place: USA | collected 2012-03-12 | depth 0.3 m
GGCTGGCGGAGAAGCTCCTGGCCCGCATCGAGAATCGCCAGCTCAAGCCCGCCACCATCGACATTCCCGCCGAATTGCTCGAGCGGATCTGAAGGTGATTTTTCACATACTTTTTGAAAAGTTGATCATTTAGCACAAGCGATTGTGCTTGCCTTCTTGATTCCTTTGCGGATAGTGGGACCCATGCAAGAGACGTTATTGCCTTCCGCACGCTGCGAGACAGGCTCCGGAGAACTGGTCGCGCCGGACTTGGAAACGCCAGAGCGGGTCATTCAGGTTGGTTTCATCGGCTGTGGCGGCTTCGTCCAGGGCAACCACCTGCCAAATATCGCCAAGGATCCGGGATTCAAAGTTCGCGCGCTTTGCGATCTGAACGCAGCCAGCCTGGAGCAGCTCCAGGGCAAATACCATCCCGACTATGTGACCCGCGACGCGGCCGAGATCATCAACGATCCCGCCATCGACCTCGTGCTCATCGGCACCAAGCCCGACGTGCGCTTGCGGCTCATGCGCGAGGCCGCCATGGCCGGCAAGGCGATCTTTGTGGAAAAGCCGATGGGCGCCGGATGGGACGACACCCGCGAGATCCTGCGCATCCTGCGCGACCATCCGGTCCCTTGCATGGTGGGTTTGAATCGCATGTACGCGCCGATCATGCAGGAGGCCAAGCGCATTTTTGATCAGCACCGCCGCGGACCCACGCTCATCAGTTACCGCATTGTCTGCGAAGATATTCTTTGGCCCGAACATCACCGGCAGACGCTGCGCTCCGGGGAATCGACCATCCTTCACGAGTTGTGCCACATTTTCGACCTGCTCAATTGGTTCACCGGCAGCCTGCCCAAGTCGGTCTATGCGGTAGGCGGACCCTCGGACAATAATCTCATCACTCTCACCTATCCGAATGAGACGCAGGCCACGCTCATCTCCGGCGGCTGTGGCACCGAGGGTTTTCCCAAGGAACAGATGGAGATCTTCACCAACAACGGCGTCATTCGGATGAACGAGTTTGTCGAGCTCAATGTCGCCCAGATTCCCGGTGAGGAGGACCAGTTCTTCCCGGTTAAGTTCAACCCCAATGGACCGCTCGATGGCTACACCGAGCAGAGATTGAGAGGAGAATTGAAGGCGGCCCGCCGCCGTTTGACCCCCGAGCAAATTGCCGTCGGTTATTACTACGATGTGCGCGTGTGGGTGGACAAGGGCCACCGGCACGAGATGGCCTGGCTGCGCAATTGCCTGCAGGAACAGAAGCCGATTCCCACCAACGAGGTGCGGGGCGCGCAGGCCGTCTTTCTTGCGCTCAAGGCGCTGGAGTCGCTCAAGGCCCGGCAGGCCGTTGCTCTGGACTGGCCGACCCTCATGAAATTATAAGCAGTCCATGGCCCGCGCTCTTCGTCTTGGGATTTGTGCCTATGGCCCGTGTCGCACCGCGGGCGGCCCGTCGCCGTTTGACCTTAAGCAAAGCGTGGAGGAAGCGTGCAAACTGCTGCGGCAGGTGAAGGCCGAGGGCGCGGACCTCGCCTTGCTCCCGGAGATTTTTGCCCTGCAAAATTGCGCCGATTGGGCCGCCGAGGCCGAGCCTCTGGATGGCTACGTCGTCACTCAATTGCGGGAGGAAGCGAAGCGTCTGAATATGGGCATCGCCGCCGGCCACGCTCTGGTGATCGATAGCCGCAAGCGCAACTCGCTTGTGCTTATTGGCCGGGGAGGGGACGTGCTGGCGCTCTACCATAAGGCCTACCCCACCATCAATGAACTGGAGAAAGGGATCGTCCCCGGCTCGGGCGCCCAGGTGGTCGAGACCGAGTTTGGCCGCATCGGGTTTGCCATCTGCTACGACCTCAACTTTGCCGAGCTTCGTCTGGCCTATCGCGATTTGGATCCCGATCTGCTTCTTTTCAGTTCCTACTTTCGTGGGGGCCTCGAGACGCGCTGGTGGGCTTATGAAACGCGCAGCCATCTCGTCAGTTCGTGCATCGACCCCGAGAGCGTCATCGTCAACCCGGTGGGCCGCGTCCTCGCCCAAACGGATTTTCGCACGCGCAAGGCCACGGTGACCCTCAATCTGGATTGCGAGGTGCTGCACTACGATTACACCAACTTGCGCCTGGAGGAGGCCATCCAGCGCCATGGGGCGGCTCTCGAATTTGACTGGGCCGAGCCCGAGGGCGTGTTTCTCCTGTCCTCGACCGGCCCGCGAAATGTCCGGGAAATCCTAGAGGAATTTGGCTGGGAAGGGGCGGAAGCGTATTTCGCGCGCGCGCGCCGGCTTCGCGAAGACGTTCTGCTGGGAAAGACCATTTCGCAGGCAAAGTCGGCTTGGTAGCGCTGCCTCTCCCGCTCAGAAATCTCCATTAACGCACCTACCCAAAATATGAGGAGCTTCCCCCTAAACCCAATTCAAAAAAACTGTCGCTTCCTGGTGTTGTCCCTGGCCACAGCCCTGCTCGTCTCCCCAGCCTTCACTCAATCGGTGGCGACCTGCCAAACCGGCTTCAACCAGACCAATGATGCGTCGGGCGGCAATTACACCGTCGGTTCCATTGTCGGGCAAAATGGTTGGAGCACCACTAACGCCAGCTACGGCCAGGGCGTCATTGGCAACGATTCCGTTCCGCATCAGGGCGACGGTTACCTGCACGTTCATGGCGCCATCGGGTACGGAATTTTCCACAATTCCGGCATCAATAGTGGTCTGCCACCCGACGGAAAAATCAGAGTCAGCTTCAAGCTTGGCACGCCGGAGCCAGACGGCAGCGATCGCCGGTTTGAAGTCCGCAGCAGCGCTCTCGGGTTGCTTTTCCGGGTCGGCAAATATCCGGTCGAGAGTTCGGCCTACTCGTATGCTGCAGACGCCAACGGCCTCGCCTTCACCGGCTATACGGGCAGCGCGTGGCGCAATAATTCCAACTGGGCTGCCTACAGTGACGGACGCCAGACGATCGTCGAGATGATCATCTCCCGCACCGGCCTTGATTATCACTTGAAGGAGACCTGGGCGCTGCCCAATCCCAATGTTTATGGCTGGGTCAGTGAAGTCTGGCACCATTGCGATTTTTCCACCCCGCTTTCGGACCTGAGAACCTTTGGCAATATTCAATTCGTCGGCGCATCCGAGGGAGTTTGGACGGACGCCTATGTGGACGATTTGAAGATCGAATACCTTCTGCCTCTGCCGGTGTTTCAAACCGGCTTCAATCTCACCAACGATGTTTCAGGCACCAATTGCCTGACCGGCTCAATCATTGGCCAAAATGGTTGGAGCACCACCGACTCGAGTTATGGGCAGGGCTTCATCGAAAGTGGCACGGTTCCACATCAGGGCGACGGTTATCTGCGGGTCCACGGAGTTGTCGGGTGTGGCCTTACTCACGATTCCTTGATCAATGGCGATGCCCCGCCTGGCGGCAAAATCAAAATCAGCTTCAAGATCGGCACGCCGGAGCCGGATGGCAGCGATCGCCGATTCGAGCTGAAAAGCAGTGGCTTGGGCTTGCTCTTCCGGGTCGGAAAATACCCGAGCGCAAGTGCGGCCTATTCCTACGCCGCGGATGCCAAAGGCGACCCGTTCACCGGGTACGACGGCAGCACGTGGCGCGGCAATTCCAACTGGGCCGCCTACAGCGATGGACGCCAGACCCTGGTGGAAATGGTCATCTCCAATACCACCATCGACTATCACTTGAAGGAGATGTGGGCGCTTCCCATCCCAAATCCCTCCGGGTGGGTCAGCGAGGTATCGCATCAATGCATCCTGGCCACGCCGATCAAGGACTTGAGAACCTTCGGCAACCTCCAATTGATCGGTGCTTCGGAAGGGGTCTGGACCGATGCCTATCTCGACGATTTGAAGGTGGAATACCTCGTGGAGTGGGCCGATGCGGCCAACTATGCGGATCTAAATAGCGCTTTGTCGGCGGCCACGGGTTCTGGAAAAAGCGGGATATTCATCCCCGCCGGGCTCACCATCAACGCCACTACCGTGGCGTTGCCGAACAATTTCGCCATTGTCGGGGGCGACGCCTCCACCAGTAAGGTTCATTTTACGGCGGCGACTAACTACAATGGCTTCGTGGCCAGCGGCACGCCTGCGGTTAACCAGGAGTTTCGTACCTTTACCGTGGACTCGGGGAGCGTCACCCCGCCGCCTGACCCGTCGAAGGAAAATGAAAAGGGCGCCATCAAAATCGCCGCCGCCGAAGGGCTCAAGATCTCAGGCATGAAATTCTACGATTCCCAGGTCGCCGCTGTCTGCGTTTCCGGGATCGGGCTGGTCGTGGAGAATAGCCACTTTGAGCGGGGCAAGTTTGTCGGCCTTATTGTCGACGGAACCAATAGCCGGGTTTCGGGAAACTCTGTCACCAACAGCCTGTGGTATGGCATGTCGGTTGCCGGAAAGAATTGTTCGGTTACCGGTAATAATCTTTCGGAACTTGATGGGCCGGGGTGGGGAATCTATTCCGGCTCTCTTTCCAATTCCTTCTTCAGCAATAACACCATCGCTCATTGCCGGGAGTACGGCTTTCGCGGGTTCTCCGAAAACTTCCACGACAACGTGATCACCGACAACCTGGTCACCGGTATCGGCACGGTTGACGGCGTGGATGTCGAAGTCGCCGGTACGGGCATCGCTCTCTGGCCGGGTGCGCACGATAACGTGATCATGAGAAATACGGTGGCCAACTGCCTGGGTTATGGAATTTCAGTCGTGGGTGACCCCAGCGTGGATTCGCCTAATAACGCGGTTAGCGAGAACGCCGTGGCTAGTAGTGACGACCCCGGGATCGTCATCAGCGGGGCTCCCGGCACCTTGATTCGAAAAAATAGCTCAACCAACTGCGCCTCGACTGGCTTCACCATCGGCAGCGATGCACTCAATGTCGTCTCCAACGGCTGCAAGGTCTTTCATAACCGAGCGATTGGAAATACTTATGGCGAGGGGATCGACGTGAACGCCTGCGCCAACGGATATTTCTTCGGCAACTATACGCAGGGCAATGTCTCGGTCACTGGTACCGTGCATGACCCCTGCGGATTCCGGCTGAATACCGCAAGCACGGCCAATAACCAGGTGTGGTGCAATGTTAGCGTCAAGGAAGGCACGCACCAGCAATACGGTATGGTCCTCAATCACGGCACTTATGGAAATCAGGTGAAGTATAACGACCTCTATCCAAATAATGTGGGCGCTCTGCTCAATTTGTCCACAGGCACAAATTTCCTGGCCAACAATGTTGGAAGTGGCTCCCGAACCATTCTGAACTCTGCGCCCCCTGTGGCCGATGCCGGCTCGTGCGCGATCGTGCCCAGCGGCCAATCGGCCGTGCTTCTGGACGGCTCACATTCCTACTTCATGAATGGGACGGGGACCATGAGCTATTCCTGGCAGAAGATCTACGGCCCCAGCATCACGATAAATAACGCGAATGCCGCCCAAGCCAGCTTCGCGGCGCCATCCGTGACCAGCGTTCAGCTCATCGGTTTTCGCCTCACGGGCAGCAACGCCAACGGCTCAACCTTCGACGAGGTCTACGTGGTGGTAAAGCCATGACCTGCATTTCCCAAATGATTTTATGAAAGAGAGATTCACCTTTGCGATTCTGGGCGGTGGCGCGCGCGGGCAGACCTTTGCCCGCTGGCTGTCGGAACATCCCGAGGCCGGTAGTGTGGTAGCCATCGCCGAGCCCAACGCTGAGCGACGGCAGATCATTGCGCAGATGCATGAGATTCCGCCGGCGCAACAATTCGAGACCTGGGAAGATCTGCTCGCCCAACCCCAACTGGCGGACGTGATCATCAATACTCTTATGGATCGCCAGCACGCGGCCTCGGTCATTCCCGCGCTGAAGCTCGGCTATCATATGCTGCTGGAAAAGCCGATGGCCACCACCCGGGAGGATTGCGAAGCCATTGACCGGGTACGGCGGGAAACGGGACGAATCGTCAGCGTCTGCCATTCCTTGCGCTATCACGTGGTCTACGCCGAACTCAAACGCTTGCTCGCTGCCGGAACGATCGGAAAGCTCATCACTTTCGACCAACTCGAAGCGGTGGACCCGGCGCACTTCACCCACAGCTTTGTGCGTGGCAACTGGAGCAATGAATTGCGCAGCAGTTTCATGCTGCTCTCCAAGAGTTGCCACGATGTGGACGTGCTCGCCCATCTGGTCGACCAGCCCTGCCGCCGCGTCAGCTCTTTCGGCTCCCTGTCGTATTTCCGTTCCGAAAATGCGCCGGAGAATGCGCCCGCCTCCTGCCTGGATGGCTGCCCGGTCGAGGCCTCCTGCGCATACGCCGCGCAAAAAATCTATCTGCGCCCGGAGTCGGACTGGAGCAAGTTTCTCTGGACCCAGCAGGCTCCGCACGTGAAGACGCCGGAGGATAAGGTGCAGTATCTCAAAGCCAGCCCGTATGGCCGGTGCGTCTATCGCTGCGACAATGATGTGGTGGATCACCAAGTGGTGAATTTTGAATTTGAGGGCGGAATCACCGGCACCTTCACCATGGCCTCGTTTCATCTGCCGGATACGCGATGCATCCGCCTGCAGGGCACCGAGGGCTGCCTGCGGGCCGATCTGCACAGCAACACCGTCGAGTGGCGTCGCTTCTCCGATCTCGCAAATGTGCGCTATCAGTTACCCCAGCAAAAGGGCACCCATGGCGGGGCCGACGACAATCTGATGGCCAACCTCATCCGCGCCCTGCGGGCCAACGATCCCTCGCTCGTGCTCACTACCACGGAGGATTCGCTGGCCAGTCACAAGATCGTCTTCGCTGCCGAACTCGCCCGTCGCGAGGGGCGCGTGGTGGAACTATGAGTGCGGAAATCGCCGCGCAGCCGTCTGCGGCTGGCTTGGTCGCTCCCAAAACCTATCAGGTTGGCTCGTTGACCTATACGGCCCGCGGTCTGGTCGTGCTCTTCGCCTGGCTGCTCTGGGGCGATTTTTGCTTCCAGCTCTTCGAGAGCGTCGTGCCCCGCTTCGTGCCGCTGTACATGAAGGAACTACAGGCCTCCAACGCCCTCATCGGCCTCATGACGGGCAGCGTGATCGGCGTGATTAACGTCGCTTTTCTGCCGCTGATCAGTTCCTGGAGCGACCGCCATCGCGGCCCGCGTGGCCGCCGCGTCCCGTTCCTCTTGTGGGCCACGCCGGGCACCGCTCTGCTGTTGTTTTTGATCGGCTTCGTCCCCGAGGTCGGAGGCTGGCTGCAGCTTCACGTGGTTGACCGTTTTTGGACTCTGCCAAAGGGCGCGGTGGCTCTGTCGCTGCTGTGCGGGTTCATCGTCGCTTACCACTTTTTCAACATGGTGCTGAACTCGATCTACTTCTGCCTCTTCCGCGATGTCGTGCCGGGCTCGGTCATGAACCGCTTTCTGGCCATCTTCCGGATTGTCGGAACGCTCGGCGGCTTTGTCTTCTCCCGGTATTTCCTAGGCGAGGTCATGGAAAACCGCCAAGTGGTTTTCCTCGGCTTCAGCCTGCTCTGCTTGGTCTCCTTCTGGTCCATGTGTTGGGGCGTCCGCGAGGGTGACTACCCGCCGCCCGCTCCCGCCGAAACCGACGTCGGACGTACGTTTTTCACCTACTTCCGGGAATGCTTCTCTGTCCCGGTTTACCGCTACTACTACGTCGCCCAGATGTTCCTTTGGCTCACCCGCCCCACCTACGCCTTCTGGATCCTGTTCGCGACCGATACCCTCAAGCTGGACCTCGGCCTCACCGGCCGAATCCTTAGTTGGAGCCTTCTGGCTCAGGCGGTTTTCTATCTTCCCACCAGCTATTTGTGCGACCGCTTCCAGGCCATCCGCATCGTCACCGCCTCAACGATCCTCAACATCGGGGCCATGATCCTCAGCTACTTCCTGATCCGCAACGACAAGTCCCTGCTGGTCCTCACCTTGCTCGCCCAGATTCCCGTGGTTTGGCTCGGCCTCGGCGAAATGTCGCTGGGCATGACGCTCTTCAACAGGGAACGCTACGGCCAGCTCTCCTCCAATGTCTTCGTCGTCGGTTGCGGCGCCACCATCCTGGGAGGCTACGCCCTGGGTCGTTTCATCGACATCGCGGGGACGTATCGCGTGATTTTTCTGTGGAATCTCGCGATGTTTATTCCCGCTCTCCTCGCGCTTTTCCTCGTCTTTCGCGAATGGAAAAAACTTGGCGGATCCAAAAACTACATCCCCCCCATCCCTGGATGACTCTCCTCGCCGGGCAACGCATAAAAGTTGAGATTTTGGGGAGTAGCGTGGAGTTCTCCAACCAGCCGCTCGCAGTCCCCATGCAGCTCAGCAGCGGCACCATCTCCCTCCTCACCGAGGCAAAAGTCACCGTCCATATTCGCGTAGCGGGCCGCAAGGCCACCGGCCGTGGGTCAATCTACCTAAGCGACCTCTGGGCCTGGCCCGACCCGTCGCTCTCACACGAGATCCGCGACCGATGCCTGCGCGATTTTTGTCTCCACCTCGCAAAGTATCTCCCAACCCTCTGCGGCGGCGAAGCGGCACACCCGTTGGAACTAGCCCTCCGCCTCCATCACTCCGCGGATATTTTGAGCTTCGGCCCGATCCCGCGACTGGCCCGCGCCATGGCGATGAGCCCCTTCGATGCAGCCATCCACGACGCCACCGGCCTGGCTCTTGGGCGATCGGCCTTCCGCTTTTTCGACCAATCCGAACCCATCCCCTCGGCAGACTTCTACTTCCCGGAGCAAGGCGGAGCCTGCCGGGCCATCAACGCCATGCTCCGCCGCCCCCCGCGCCGCGAACTGAAAGCCTGGGTCATCGTCAATAAAAACGACGACCTCCCCGCTGCCCTCCAGCCTTGGGTCGTCCAGCGCGGTTACCGCTGCCTTAAGCTCAAACTAATGGGTCGAGACCCCGCAGCCGACGTCGCGCGCACGGTCGAAGCCTGGCGCGCTGCACTCTCGCTGGGGGCGACGGATGTCGTTCTCTCGGTGGATACCAACGAAGCCAATGCCGACGCCGACAGCGTGAGGGAATATCTCGGTCGCCTGCGGGAAGCCGATCGTGACGCCTTCGAGGCGCTCGCCTACCTCGAGCAACCCACGGCCCGGGATATTCGAATTGCGCCTTTCGATTGGCGAGAGGTGGCCGGAATCAAGCCTGTGTTGCTTGATGAAGGGTTGATCGACCTTGAAGTCATGGACGAAGCGGTGCGCCAAGGTTGGAGCGGCTGGGCGCTCAAGACTTGCAAGGGCCACAGCTTTGCGCTGGTGGCCGCAGCCTGGGCTTGGCACCGCAAAATGCCCCTCTCGATGCAGGACCTGACTAATCCCGGACTTTCCCTGATTCACGCCGCGCTCTTCGCCGCGCATGTGCCTACCATCAACGGCGTGGAACTCAATTCTCCGCAGTTCACTCCCGCCGCCAATGCCCTCTGGCTTCCGCGTTGGTCCGGTCTATTCGAGCCGCAAGACGGCTATCATCATTTACCCGGTTCCGCTCCAGTTGGCTTGGGCTCTTCGTTATGACTCCACTGTGCCTCGGTCTTGCCAGCTTGCTCATCCCGCCTGCCGCTAGAGAGAGGGCGTTACGCTTTTAGAGCGTGGCGGTTGAGGAAATCGTTGATGCTCGCGACAATTCCCTTGCCGTGGGTTTGCGCTGAATTGAAGCATCTGGGACGCAGTTTGGAGCCAGCGCCATTTGCGCCCACACCATTTTGGATACTACTGGCAGCGTACCCTCATCGCCCTTTGCTGATCGCGTTGAGAAAGACTCGGCTCGATGATTTGGCTGCGGGGAAGCGTCGGTTGCCTCCAAGGGGAAATTCCGAAAAGCCGCCGAATTCGCTCTCTATTGGGTGCCGGCAGGGGCTAGGCAGGGCGGTCCGGCTTGGTGGTTGAGTTCGCTTTGAGGACTTCGTCGGCGGCGTTGTGGTGTCCGTGCACCGTGCCGTCGTCGGCATCGATTCGTTGCACGCTCTTCAGCGATTTGAAGAGGTGCACCGCGTCCCGGCTTATTCCAATGTAGAACCAGATGGTCACAATCACGCCGATCACGATCGTCATCCACACATTCGTGATCATCATGTAGTGGAACCACCAGGTCGGCGAGAGCGGGCCCACCAGCAGCAGCCACAGCACAATGCCGATGGCCAGTATCTTCCAGAAAACCGTCCACCAAAACGTGAGGATCATGATCCACCGGTCGCCCCGGGTGAAGTGATGGTCGATCTGGAGAAACCGGTCCCAGAAGGATTTTCCTGCGGTCGAGGCCTTGGCCGCTGCATCATCCACGGGCAGCCGGTACTTGCCGCGATGGAGCATTTCGTCGAGGTCGAAGTCCTTCTGATACGTTAGCAAAGAGACCACAATGAAACCGATTCCTGCCGTGAGGACGGCGATGAGCGCGAGTTGCTGGCCGTTGAGGGGAAATTTCTCCGCATGGGCCTGCAGGTAGGTGCTCACCGACCCGGGTCCGAGGAGCCGCATGAGGAGGGGGTTAATGTGCGACCAGAGCTGTTGCAGAAGGTTGGCGCCCACCCCGATTACGACGCTCGCTATCAGCGCGGTCCAGGCTCCGGCGGTGGTGCCTTTTTTCCAATAGAGTCCGCCCCAGGTGATGGCCCCGATTCCCGCGAGGTAGATCGATCCGATCAGCAGCACGGTCATCGCGAGGTAGTCCACCGGCTTAAAGAGAGCGCTGAATACGCACACGAAGATCGCCACACCCAGAATGGTCAGCCGCAGTGCCCAGAGATGCGCTTTCGGGGTCAACGGCTTCTTGCGCGTCGGAAGGATCACATCCTGGAGCAGGGTCGAGCCATAGATCAGCAATTGCGATCCCTGCGCGGCCAGCAAGCCAAAGAGCAGCACCGCGCAAAACATCCCCTTGATTCCCGGCACCAGGAACACGCCGAGCGCCGTTGGCATGACCATTTGCGTGGCCAGTTGCGGGTTGCTGATGCTGCTGATCTGCTGCTGCACGGACGCCTGCTGCGCGGCAAAGTCGGGATGGTGCAGCACGGTGAAGGCTGCGATGGCCACCAGGCTGCTCATGGCGGTGGAGCTGTACATCCGCCAATTTGCCAGGATGCCTGCCATCCGCCCCTCGTGTGCCGTGCGCGCCGAGGCGATGAAGCCCTGGTTGAAGCTGCTCCCGCGGTACCAGTAGATCGATAGCAGCAGGCCGATGATCACGTACCATCCGTTGAAATCGTCCCGGCCTCCGATGTCAAAGGGGTCGACGAAGGAGTTGCCTTTCGTGCCGGAGAGCAGTGCATCGTGCATCTCGGAGACTGAGATGGTGAAGATGATGAACACTGCAATCGCCAGGTAAAACGCCATCGAGATCACGCCCTCCAGGCAGTCCGTCACCATCACGCTGATCTGCCCCCCAGAGAGCGCAAAGCTCAGCGACATCGCCATCAGGAAAACCATCACCAGAATAAAGGTCGGTATATTCCAACCGCCGAGGGTCAGATGATCCGGCAGCCCGCAGAAATACACGAAGAAGCGCGCTCCCACCGCCGGCTGGATGCCGAAATTGAAGATGCCCGAGAAGACATTCAGGAAGCTGGCAAAGATACGAATGCCCTTGCTGAAGCGCATCTCGAAGAGCTGGTGAAACGTGAGCGAGCGCGTCTCGCGATAGCGGTAGATGACCAGCCCCAGCAGCCCGAAGAAAAACGCGATGATGCTGGTGAAGACCTCCCAAAATCGCAGCGAAAAGCCCGTCTTGGAAAACACCTCCAGCATCGTGATCATCAGCATCGCGCTCGCCGCCGTTTCGCCGGTGGCGGTGCAGATCAGGTAGCGCCCCGCGCATCGGCTGGCCGCCAGAAAGTCCGCCACCCCGCGCATGTAGTGCCGCATGTAGAGCGCAGCCGCCATCACCAGCACGAGCGGTATTCCGATCACCGCAAAATCCAGTGCGCTCAGTTTCATCGGGCGTCCAAGAGTGGAGGAGTGGTCATGATGGCTGGCCCGGTCCTAGCGTTGAATGGCCACCATCTGATGGCAGGTAAATTCCTTGACCTCGAAGGTGACCAGCCCCTCTTCCTGTTGAAATTTTACCGTTTCTCCCTGTGGCTCCAGCGTCACTTCGCGCACCGGCCCATCCACCCGAATCGAGACCGAAATATCCCGCAGCGGAAAGAGATCCTCCACGACTTCCACTCCGCGCCCGACACTTTGTTGTGTTCCTGCATCCAGCTTGATTTGTCCTCCGCGATTCACCGTCGGAGCAAAGAGCAGATGCACGATCAGCCGGTTTTCTTTCTCCTGCTGCGTCACTGTGATCCGGCCGGTCGAGGGCAGGTTCGTGTGCACGGGCTCGTCGTTCCCTAGCAATAGCCGCAGCGCTTTGGCCACATACCGGCGGCAGGTGAAGTGCCCCATCGTGCGGTAGGCCGTGAACACCGGGTGGGCCAGGTACATCACCGATCCGTGCAGCACGCCGCTGTCGTAGCCCGAGCTTTCCTCGCGCCTCGGCGCATGCTGATGCCCGCTGAAGTGTTCGTAGGTCCGGTTGAAATACGGATCGTAGACCTCGCCCAGGCTCTTCCCTTTGGTGGCTTTGATTCGTTGTGAGCGTTGATAGTGGACAAAGGGCTCGTCGACCGCCTCCGGCCGCAGGTCCTGTCTAGGCCGCACGTAGTCGATCTCAAACGGGCTGGCTCCTTCCCAATCGGCTCCGATCTCCAGCGCGAATCCCCCGCCGTCCCTGGCCAGTCCGCTTTCTCCAGTCAGCAAAATCTTGCCGCCGCCCGCCAGGTACTCCGCGGCCTTTTGCCGCAGCGCTTCGTCCAGCCGGATGTTGTCGGGAAAAATGACCACGGCAAAAGGCCCGAAGTCCATCTCCCGATCCAGCACGGCAAAGGGCAGGTGCTCTTCCAGCAGTATGCGCACTGCGCCGGTATCGGCGGGATTTTCCCGCGCATCGGGTGTGTTCTCCGAGGCGGCCGAAAGCAGTCCGATCTTGTGGGCAAGTACCGCCCCGGTGCACCACGGCTCCTTGGCTTTCACCTCGCGATAAGCCACGCCGATCATTTCATAGGTGCTGGCGTCGAGCTCCACGGAAGGCAGTGGCTGGTCGCCCACACTGCAGGCCGCGCCAAAAGCCAGCATGGCCGCACATTCGTAACGCAAGGCGTTGGGATGCTTGTAACCGCCGATCTCCCCCCACGTGGTGTGGAATTTCCCCGTCATTCCGAGGTACGGTTTGCCCAACTGCGACACATAGGCCGCACTTTCCGGAAAGTGATCGTATCCCCAGCCGCCCGTCGGCAGCGACTCCATCTCGAAGTGGCTCTGAAATCCCGCAATGTCCCTCCGGCCTCTCCAGATGTGACCGGAGTTGTGAAAGACCGGCCGCTCGGCCCGTGTGCGCACCGCCGCCTCGGTCGTGCGTTCGTAGTAGCGCTTCAGCCCTTCTTTTGCGGCTTTCTTCCGATCCTCCAGGCTTCCCGCGTCGAGGCCGTTGGCCGCCAGGTATTGCATCGCCCACGGCGAGCACCCAGGGCTCTGGTTGATGATGTCGAGGAAGATGCCGTCGCAATCGGGGAAGAGTTCCGTGGCTTCCACGATCTGTTCGCACAGGTAGTCCAGATAGGGAGAGAGAAAACACATCTTGTCAAAGCCCGCCCGCAGCGGCTGCGTTCGCACCGGTCGCCCTTCCTCGTTCAGCTCGATCCACTCGGGATGCTCCTGTGCCATCGCACAGTCCAGCCCCGCCGAAAGATAAATCGGCACCTTCAGCCCGATTTCCTTCGACGCCTCGTACTGGGCGCGCAGCAAATCGAAGGCGAGTCCCGGATGCATCCGTCCCACCTGCGTGGGATGGTAGCTCCAGCCGTGGTGGCACTTGGAAAAGAGCGTAATCGAATCGACCTCCGCTTTTCGCAGGGTTTCCTGCCAACGCTTGCGGTCGAATTTTTTCCCAATGTCTCCGATGTGCGGCGAGTTATGAAAATCGAGATGCACCTGCCGAAATCTCAAAGGCGGGGAGGGGAAGGGGCGAGAGGGCATGGGGCGCGGCGGTTCGTGGCGCGGTGCAAGTACGACGATTCTACGGTCGGGTCGAAGGCCGCGACCTACTTCTTGCTGGTGAGCGTAATCTGGTCGATCAGCCCCGTGCGGGTGGAAACATCCGTTTTGCCCACGTTGAGGCGCACTCCCAGCTGTTTCCAATCGTGTTCCGTGCGGGGCGCGTAGCCCAGTGCCACTGAGGTGACGGTTTGGGCCGCGTCGAAATACACCGGCTTGTACTCGGTTTCTCCTTTGGTGAGATTCATCAGCTCCAGGGTCGCCGTTCCGGTCCCGTTGGCCGCGAGGTGCATCGTGCATCGCACGCGAATCCATTTGTCCGAGTCGGGATAGATGGCCTTGCCCGCCGCGTTGACCGCTTCTTTGTCATTGATCCGCCAACGGTTCCCCACCATTCCCACGTAGGCATTGGATTTCGCCAGGTTGGCTTCCGAGCCCAGGCCCACCGCCGCCATCCCGGGCCCTTCGCCGTTCTTGCACACGTCAAAGACGATCTCCAACTCGCTGTCGGGCTTGATGTGAAAGTTCTGCAGTAGACAAACTGCCGTGGCGGAGCCAGCCGGGTTCTCCGGATCGGGGTTTGCGGCCGCCACCAGCCCGCGTTCGGCGTCTTTCACCACCAGGGGCGATGGTATATTTTTTAACCCCCTCCACTCGCCTTGATCGGTGAGCAGACCGGTGGTCAGCGATTTGAAATTGATTTCAAAGGTTTTGCTCTCGGCGTTGGATTGGGAAACAAAGGCTTCTTCCGAGAGGAGCGTGAAGGCGACGGCGAGCAGACGGGAGGGGAGGGAGCGAATCATGGGGTGAGGAATATTTACCCGAAATCCTGCCTTGATATTTATGATTTATCAAACGAATTCTAAGTGATCCTACGCGAATTGAGCGTTTTCTCACCGACCCCCGCCGAAGTTTGATAAATTCAACATATCATGATCCCCCTAGCTCCCGTGCCAACCGCAGATGCTGATTCTCCTGGGCTTCGCAATGCCCTATCAACCACTTGTCACCCGATGCGCGTGAGACTTTCACCCCCTCTATTTCGCGATCCCTTCTTTCTCGCCGTTCTTCTTGTCTTGCTGGGCGTGGGGAGGCTTTTTGCGGAACCGGAGGATGAGATGGCCACCAAGACGGCGGTCGCAGCGGCTCCTGTTCAAGGCGCCAGTGAGACTTCTCAAGCTGGCGAGGCTTGGGTTCCCGTTACTTTTAAGTCCATCGATGTCGTGCCCGGCAGCGCCTTGGATTTTTCGCCCTATCTCGACGCCCCAGCCGGCAAACACGGCGCGGTCATTTGCCAGGGAGGGCACTTTGCCTTTCGGGACACGCCGGATCAGCCAGCCCGCTTCTACGGCACGGTGGTGGCTCACGGCATGCCCTATATGGATAAGGAGCACGCCGAGCAATACGCCAACTTCCTCGCCGCTTCGGGCTACAACCTCGTCCGCTTTCACAACTACACCTTCATGGAGGGCGTTCTGAAAGAACAAGGTTCCCCCGAGTTCAATGCCGAGCGTCTGGACCAGTGGGAGTACCTTCTTTCCTGTCTCAAAAAACGGGGCATCTATTTCACCTTTCCCCTGAACTCCGACGGCTTTTTCAAGGCCGGCGCCGTGACGGATATTCCCGAGTACGCCGACAAGCCTTACCGTTTTGAAGCGGGTGGTCTGCTCCCCATCTCCGCCGATGCCCGGGCCAATTTCCAGCAATTCGCGCGCAATCTTTTGACGCACGTGAATCCGTATACCGGAGTCGCGCTCAAGGATGAGCCCGCCCTCATCAGTGTCGAGCTGGTCAACGAGGATCCTCTCTTCATGAAGCTCCGCCACTTCCCCGACCTGGTTCCCATCTACCGGCGGAAATGCGCGGAATTTCTCCGACAAAAACAAGGCGCCGAGCCTTCCCCCGAGCAGGTGGAGGCTTATCTCCCGCGCTTTGTCGTTGAGCAGCACCAGGCCTTTTTCGCGGGGATGAAGGCCTTCCTCACCGGCCTCGGCGTGAACAAGCCGGTCACCGATATCACCGTCATGACCAACATGGTCTACGCCATCCCCCGGGCGGACTTTGACTACACCGACACGCACGCTTACTGGGCTCTCTACAAGAAGTTGCCCGGCACGGGCGGCGACGACGCAGCCTATCGCATGAGTGGCGAGAATCCAAACGCTCTCGGCTGGTCAGGCATGTTTACCTCCGCCATTGCCGCCCGCCTCTTTGGCCATCCCATGATGAGCGGCGAGTTCAATTCCGACTATCCTTCTCCCTACTGGCTCTTCACCGGACCCATGGCCTCCGCCATGGCCGCCACCCAGGGCTGGAGCGCTCTCGTACGGTGTGGGATGAAACCCTTCCCCCGCGATGCCTTCGCGCCTTCGCCTCTCCGCCGCATCGAGATCGGCACCCATCCGCTGATCCTCCTTTCTGAACGCATCGGTTCCCTCAATTTCACCCAGGGCGGCCTCGCTCCTCTCCACGAAAAACTCCCCCTCGTCGTCACCCCCGATTTCCTCCTCTCCCAACTCAACCTCAAAGGCGGCCCTGACTATCCTCCCGAGTACTCGCGCCTCTGGTCTGGCTATCAACTCGGCACGGTTCTTTTTGATGGCCGCCAGGATCTCTCCTCCTATCCTTGCCTCGTGGCTCCCCCCGGCATGCCCATCCCCGCCGAACTCAAGGACAAGCATTGGCTTCGCATCGGGCCCGATCTGGCCACCCAGGCCGAGGCTGCCTTTGGCGCAACTGGGCCCAGCCCGCTCTCGATTGATCAGCCGAAGGGTTCCGCCCAAATCCTCGGTCCCCTTAGTGAGACCTTCCTGCTCTCTGACAAAGCCGACCACGCTGCCGGCCCCTGCCTGAGCGTCACCGGCAACTCCCTCGTCGCCGTCTGTTTCGCTGGCAGCCTCGACCACCAGCCCCTCGCCAAATCCACCCGCATCCTTGCCCTTTACCTCACCGACCTCCGCAACACCGTGGGCGACCGCTACGCGATCTTCACTGGCGTGGACGACCTGGCGCTGGAATCGGCGGTGCTCGGCATCGATGGCTGGGTGGCCGGCACCGGGATCGCCTTTCCCGCGCAGAACCAATACC